>Ga0078894_10000020_pt1 | contig 90794 bp, 69 predicted proteins | sample LauGreSu1BDMLBSD_2_FD_67506 | JGI IMG/M metagenome (GOLD analysis project Ga0078894, IMG submission 67506) | Freshwater lake microbial communities from Lake Michigan, USA - Su13.BD.MLB.SD (version 4) (version 4) | ecosystem: Environmental > Aquatic > Freshwater > Lake | place: Lake Michigan...
GTAGTACTCCGCTTTGTTCAGGGGATTCACCGCGATGTCAACGATTCTGCCACTGGTGGTTGCTGGACCGATCATTCGGAAATTCACTTGACCCAAAATGGGCTTGATTAATGAATCGGCAACACCATTGGACTTCGCCAATTTAGCAGTTTCGGTTGAGGCACTTGCTTTACCTCCAGATTTTTGTGCTTCTACGCCCCACACCCATGAGAACGCGACTAACAACATCGATACACTGATTTTATTCATGATTTTATTTTTTCAAAATACGATAATAATTGCTGAGATATTCCCGACCATGCAAAAGTTGATCTTACATGCTGTCCGCCCGTTTCTCCCAAGCGTTTTCTCAATTCTTCCGAAGTCAAAATAGAAACGACGTGGTTGGCGAATTCATGGGCGGTTTCACCCATCAAAATCCCCTCTCCTGATTTTAGCCCCAATCCCAAAAACCCAACCTTAGAACACACAACAGCCTGATTCATCGCCAAGGCTTCAAGGACTTTGTTCTGCGTCCCCGCTCCTATCCTTAAAGGCGATACTACTACATTTGATTTGGCGTATTCACTGGCTAAATTTTCGATAAACCCTGTTATTTCGATGCGATCCGACGCCAAATCGAGCACGGCTTTCACCGGTCGTTGCCCGGCTATTACAAATTGCGATTCAGGGTGTTTTTCTAGGATGAGAGGAAAAATATCGTTTACAAAATACTGAACCGCGTCTACATTGGGCGCATAATCCATATTGCCCGTAAACAGAATTCGGTTTTTGATGATTGCATCGCTGCCCTGGGGTGAGAACGATTTCAGGTTGACCCCATTCGGGAGCACATCCACATTGGTAATTCCTGCTTTGTTTAGATAATCTCGGTCTTCGGTGGAACACACCAAGGACTGAGCAAATTTTGGCAACATCAACTTTTCGTAATTGGCCAATCGATTGTATTCTAGGCTCCTAAATGCTTTATCAAAGGGGTTTTTCGCAGCCGATTCCCTCCTTTTCCAATACAAACTAAAGGCATCGGGCAAATCTAAAATGGCATTGGTTGGTGCTCCATCTTCAAAGTACTGGGCCATTCTTAAATGCTGCACGTGTATGGCATCAAAGTGATGATTATCAAGCAGATGTTTAAGCTTTTTTGCAAAGGGTTTTGATCGAAAAAACGATACTTGAATCGGTCGTTTAGAGAAAAAGCCTAACGCAGAAGACAATATTGAACGCCATTTAGGTCGATATACATATTGAATGGAATCAAACAGTTGTATTCCGTCGTTAGAACTTGGCGAGGCTGCATCGTCCGTAAAAAGTGGCTTTTGCAACACCGATACAGAATCCAAATCCTCTTGATTTTCGGCGATGGTAATTAAATGAAGTTCGTGATGGGTCGATAATTCTGTTGCCAAATTAAAAATCTTCAGCTTATCCCCGCGATATGGAGGATACGGCATTCGATTGGCGACAAAAAGAATCTTCACAAAACAAAAATATCGCATGTGAACAGTAAATGATACAATCGTTCACAAAATCGATGCAAGTGTAGATAAACAATTACTTTTTAAACATAGAACCACGACGATTCATTGGTAGTTTTGAATAACATGATGATTTTAAGCGATCGAATCTCTGAGATAGTTGAGAGCCAAACTTTAGCAATGACCAAGCGTTCACGAGAACTCAAAGCAACGGGGGTGGACGTAATCAATCTAAGCATCGGCGAACCCGACTTTGATACGCCAAAGCATATCATTGAAGCCGCTTACCAGGCAATGTTAGACGGATACACGCATTATCCTCCCGTTTCCGGTCTGCCCGAATTGAGAACTGCGATTGCGCAGAAACTGAAAAGAGAAAATGGCTTTGCTTTTGAGGCAGAAAACATCATCGTAAGCAATGGCGCAAAACATTCGTTATTTAATGCCGTTCTGTCCATTGTCAATCCCGGCGATGAAGTCCTCATCCCTGCTCCTTTTTGGGTGAGTTACCCCTCATTGATACTATACGCCGGCGGTGTTCCGGTAGAAATTCCGAGTACGGTTGAAAGCGACTTTAAAGTGAGTGCCGAGCAATTGGAAGCTGCCATCACGCCCAAAACCAAAATGATCATATTCTCTTCCCCATGCAATCCAAGCGGCAGTGTAATGAGTAAGTCGGAGTTGTTGGCATGGAAAAATGTATTGATCAAATACCCCAATATTTTCATCCTAAGCGATGAGATTTATGAGAAAATAAACTACGCCGGAAAGCACTGCAGCCTAGCGAGTTACCCAGAATTAGAAGGACGGATCGCTGTGATTAACGGAATGTCGAAAGGATACGCAATGACAGGCTGGCGGATGGGTTACTTGGCCGGTCCAAAGGAATTGGTGCAGGCGTGTGATAAAATTCAAGGCTTGATGACCAGCGGTGCGAGTTCAGTGTCTCAGATGGCCAGTGTTGCCGCTTTGAATGGTCCACAAGACGAAGTTGAAGTGATGCGCACAACGTTTGAAAAACGCAGAAATATTTTTCATGCGGCGCTTTCGCTCATCCCAAATTTACCATGCAATCGTCCCGACGGAGCTTTTTACTTATTCCCCGATGTCAGTTATTATTTGGGATCGAATACCCCCGACGGAAAAACAATTACAACCGCTGATGAGCTTTGCCTCTATCTTTTAGACAAAGGACATGTTTCGGCCGTTTCTGGCGAAGCGTTTGGTCATGCCAATTGTATTCGCTTTAGTTATGCCGCTGCTGAGGAACAGTTAATTGAAGCTGCCGAAAGAATTGCCATCGCCTTTAGAAATCTCACTCACTGAGTCGTATTTTTGTAGCAATGAATCCTATACAAACGCTATTCAGTTCTTTTTCTAAGAAACGGGTGCTTATTATTGGCGACGTAATGATTGATAGCTATATCATTGGCAAAGTGGATCGAGTATCGCCTGAGGCGCCGGTGCCGGTGGTTGACGTAACAGGATTCGACCAAAGACTCGGTGGTGCAGGAAATGTTGCATTGAATATCAAAGCCATGGGCGCAACGCCTATTTTGTGCTCCGTTGTAGGCCAAGACAAGGAAGGAAAAGATTTGAGGGATATCATGATTAAGGCTGGCCTTACTTGTAATGGTTTGATTCATTCCGATAAGCGCAAAACCACAAATAAAACGCGTGTTTTGGGTAACAATCACCAGTTGTTGCGCATCGACCATGAGATAACAAACGACTTAGATGTTGTAGATACTTTTCTTCTTGAGCAACGATTCGCAGAAGAGCTTGAAAATTGCGATGTCGTGATTTTTGAAGATTACAACAAAGGCGTTTTACACAGTAAAAATATTGAATTGTTAATTCAGAAATGTATTGCTAAGGGCGTCCCTACTATTGTGGATCCCAAAAAAGCGAATTTCTTAGCCTATAAAAATGTGACTTTGTTCAAACCCAATTTGAAAGAGATCAAAGAAGGGCTTAAAATCGAGACCGACCTTTCTGAACAATCGAATTTGAACGATGCGATTTCTGAGTTGATGACATCGTTGAACAATGAATATACTTTGGTGACATTGAGTGAGCGCGGCGTGGTTGTTACTGGCAAGAATGAAACCCATCACATTCCGGCACACATCAGAACCATTGCCGACGTTAGCGGTGCTGGAGATACGGTAGTTTCTGTTGCGGCTTTGTGTTTGAGTGCAAAGACTGATGCGAGAACTTTGGCCGAGTTGAGCAATTTGGCCGGTGGATTGGTTTGTGAGATTACGGGTGTTGTGCCGATCAACAGGGAGCAGTTATTGGCCGAGGCCATTAGAGTTCTGGGCAAATAATATATCCATCATTTTCATTTCTTCCCTCATTTAGTAATATTTCCATTTCTTTACACCTGTAGCATTTCGATAAATCATAGCAAAAAGAAAGGGCCTCGTCACAGACGAGGCCCTTTCTTTTTGAATTAATATCTCTGTTATCTCAACAAAGTGATCGTACCATCGTACTTATACACTTTGTCTTCGAAGGAAGTAACCTCTACGTGATAAACATAAACACCCTGCATACATTCTTCGCCGTTGGCTTTACCATCCCATCCTTTAAGGATATCGCTAGTCTCATACATCTTCTCTCCCCAACGATTGTAAACGCGCATGTTAAAGACTTTAAAGTTCAATGCAGTCACGTTGAAAGTATTGTTCTTGTTCGGACCCGCATCATCTGGAGTGAATACGTCAGGAATAAACACGATAATATCAGGACCAATATGAACAGTTTTGTACGCTGTATCCTTACAACCCTTGTCAGTAGTCACAATTAACATAATTTGATACGTCGCAGTATCCTTACCGTATGAATATCTTGGATCCTTCGTAGTAGATGTATCATCCATCAAAGTTGGCACACCGAAATCCCACAAGTAACGCATTGTTGGATTGAAAGGCGATGCTGTAACTGTAGACTGGTTATACATCTTAAACTTAGGCAATGCAACGGTAGTTTTTGTTGGATCAGTGTAGAACATAGCTACTGGATTTGGATAGGCTTCTACAGTTGCAGTTGCAGTATCCTTACAGTTACCGGCAGTATTGTTTGCAATAACCACAACGTTATATCGTCCTTGGTTAGGATACATAACATCTACTGGGTTCTGCAATTTAGATGAGTCACCATTTCCAAATGTCCAATTGTAAGCCATTTGATTTGCTGGGATACCACGGTTATCTGAAACAGTCCAAGAAGTTTTCAAAGGCACACAACCTGATTGGTCTGAAATAGGTGTCAAGTCAGGATACTGGTGCAAAATAATTTCAATGCTATCAGATACTGGAGGACAAACATCACCAGCAATTGGAGTAGTTGTCACTTTCAGGAATGCACCTTTCTGTGTTTTGTCGACAGGACCGTGCACATACAATACATTTTCCGAAGTGTTACCACTTGCGAATGTTCCATCGCTAAATGTTCCGGCGGCGTGCTTCTGCACTGTCCACTGAACTTTGGCATCGCAGTATTTTGAAGTACTTTGAATCGCGAAAGGACTTCCCTCACAAGCACTTGCGGGTTTAGGCGTAGTAATACCAATTGTAGGCTGATTTCTCACGAATACATTGTAAACCTCTGTATCTGAACAACCATTATTATCGGTATAGGTAAATCTGAAGCTATGCGGGCCTTCGGTATTCAAATTAGTACCTTGGCTAAATGGTGTGAACATAGACGAACCAGTTACAACAACTCCGGCGCTTGTACCTGTCCAAATACCTGTAGCATTGGCTGGTTTTGTGTCGGTTGTATTGATACGAGATTTCAAATCCAAAGGAGTACCACTTGCACAAATTGTTGTTGGCCCTAATAATACAGCGTTTGGCGTATCATTCACATAGATATAGAAGCTATCTTGTTTCAAACAGCCTGTTGCGGCATTACCATATCTAATCAACCAAGTACCTGTTCCAAATGAAGGCTTGAAGCGGTGTCCTTTGATCAGGGTAGTTGACCCCACTTTAGGATCCAAACGATTATAATTGTACTCTACGATTTCATATTTAGACCCATCATTGTCTTTGGCTTGCATTCCATTTACTTTGATGAAATCATACAACTCCATTGTATCCCAATTTACACAAACAGGATTTGGAGAAGTTACTTTGATGGTAGGCTCCGCGATGATTTTCACCGAAGCTGAGTCACAAGTTAAACAACCGGTCAACTGATCTTCAACACACAACTGGAATTTATAATCCCCTTGATAGAAATCTTCGGTAGGATCACCAAATCTAAATACCCAGTCTGGAGTACCGAATGGATTGTCATTTGCTAAAATCTTAGCAGGGTCAACACCACCTGGAGTTCCATTCTTCATCACTGTCCAATCTACTTTGATACCAATTTTCACCTTAGGCCTCACTGTGATTTGATCCATTTTGATAGAACCTAAATCTTGACAGAATATGCTATCTCTAATATCAACCAATGGGTTTCCATTGATACGTTGAATTACACTATCGATGTTTACACACCCATTGTTATCCTTATACGATGCATAAATTTTTCCTTGGAAACTCAAACCATTTTGCAACTGATCATTGTTAAGGTAGGTTGTTTTAAACAAGTGACGACCAGTTGTTAATGAGTCGATATAGTTTCTAGAAACACCTGATGTTGTTGGTTTGGTATTGACGTTGTTTGGGAACTTGTTTTCAAAGGCCCACATACGAGTATTTACATCTTTTCCTTTGTTAAAGAAACCATTCACTTCAATATCACCATAAACAAAACACTGTGCTTTCAATGGTTTTGGATCCCACTTAACAAATGGCAACGTGTTCACTTTTACTTCTATGGTATCAATATGTTGACATTCATGCCCCCCTTGAGTGACTTTGGTTAACAATTCATAATAGAAAAGCTGCGCTGCATTACCTGGAGTATTTGTATTGTTCGGCTTGATAGTATATTTAGAGTTACTACCTAGCGTTTTACTTCCGGTTATATCCTTCCATGTGTAATTTCCAGTTTGAAGTATCGGACGATGCGAAGCAACCAAATCAGTGCTTTGCTGATTACAAATTACTTGGTCTTTACCGGCCAATGAAACAACAGTGTCATTCACGAAAACAATGGCAGTATCATATTTAACACACTTCCACTTTGTTTCCATCACCTGAACCCAATAAGTACCTTTAATATTTGTTTTAAATACACGTGTAGTGTCGCCTGTACTCCATTTGTATTTCACCGTATCCGCGTTTTGCGCATCGAAGGTTGCAATTTCATAGGTACATATACGTTGATCCGGCCCGATACCCACCAGCGGGAGCGGCTTCAGATAAATTGTAGCCGTATCATAGAATATACAACCATCCCCATCGGTAATTTTGATACGAACTGTTGAGTCACGGTTAATATTAGGTATGCTCAAACTCTGGAAAGTATCACCTGAGATATGCGTTTCAGATTTCCATGCTGCTTTAGAACCGGTATCTTTAACCACTCTTGTCCAATAGTATTGGAATGGCGACTTACCATATAATACATCTGCCGTCAACTTCATTGTTGTACCAAAACACGCAAAAGTATCGGCATCAGCCATTATTACTTGCGGAGGATCTGGTATGATAACAGTATCCCTATAAATTGTAGGACAGTTGTCGGAGTTATTTACCGTATGTACAATGATGTATTTTCCACCACGGTAAAAAGTCATAGTATCTGATTTTTTAGTACTATAAAAAATCTCAGACTTACCCAAACTGTCTCTTACACTCCATTTAAACTGAGGTGCGCCTTTAAATGATGCACCTACTGATGCCGCCATTGCAAACTGACCACACTTCAAATTGGTGTATTTACGGATGCTAAATGCGCGTGGGTTTACTTTTACTTTAAAACCACGGATCGCTTGAGAAGGTTTTGGGCAGTGGTCATCCGTTACCGTTACAGTGAATGAGTAAGCGATATCAGACGCCATACCAACGGATGGTGTCCATTCGAAGTTGGCAAAAGCTTTTCTCTTTTCGGGCCAATCTACCCTATTTGCTAATTTAAAGGTCGCACCTGGGATACCTTTATTCCACTTCAAATTGGTTGTATCTGGAATTTTCTGATACGGCGTAAACGTTTCATCATCGGATTCTACCTTAAATTTCAGCGTTTCCCCTTCACAGACTTTCCAGTTATACGGACCAAGTAACGTTGGGGCTTTGTTGTATCCACAATCATCTTTTACAATTAACTGCATGTCACGCCGGGTTCGACCAATCATTATAAATTTGCCGCTCGCGCTATCCTTTCGCCATTCGGTAATTGTAATAACGGCAATGGCCACCTCATCACATTTGGTAGGTGTTAAAATGATATCACCCGAACTTGTATCGAAGAACAAACCCCTCGGTGGATTGGTTTTAGGATTGGGGGTACAAGTGATTGAAGTTGGTGGAATGCAATATGGCGTCATGAAGTAACGCGCTGTAAAAGGAGAAGAATAGGAAACTGAACTGTTTGGCAAACCACTGATACCATTTGTTAGACCATATGAAAATGAATCGTAATCTACAGTGTCAATCGCACCATTATTAAAATAATATGCCTGATTACAGCAAAGGAAACCAATTGGCGCATTACTCAACGTTGGAGAACTATTACATTTATTGGTTGTCTTCTTGATGTTACAGATATTGATCATACAAGTTGTGTAGAAGTCGTTGCCCGAAGGACCCGTGGTAATCGCACCATTTCTACAACACTGACCGATGTAAAACGTTACTTCACAACATGTACTTTTATTAACATAACCACTCAACGGACTTGCATTGAAATCAACAGTGACTTCGTAGGTATGTTCTTCGATACCTTCACCCGTTCCATAAGTGTTTTGAGGTGAGCAAGGAGAACTCGCTGTTGAGCAACGTGGCGTAACATCCTTGATTCCCGTTCTGGAAATCGACAACCCACTACTTCCGCAGCCATTTCCACCATTGGTACCTGCAAAAACACCAAAGGAAGGTCCGCTAAACGCAATACCTCGACAGTCTCTGTAAATTTTTGCCGTGATTTTGTACTTTCCATTACCCAAACATTGGTAAGACATGTCACCACCCATCATGTGTGATGCTTTGGAAATGTTTGATAACGAAAGAGTTAGGACGAAAAATAATAAAGGTAACAGTTTTTTCATATAAAACTAGATTTAGGTTTGTGTGCTATTGACAATGGTTTTTATAACTACGTTGCACCAAAAATAGGTTTTTTTTGAAACAATGACAAATATCATTCATCCGATTACACATTTATAACCCCATTTTGAATTGCCTTTTTATAATGATAAGTTTGCATACATGAATTCGAAATACAAAAATCCAGCTTCTACACTGTTTGTTAAGAATAGAAAAAAACTATCCGATGCAATGGTTTCGGGGTCTATCGCGGTATTTCACAGCAATGATGAATTGCCAAGAAATGGGGATGCGTATTTTACATTTCGACAACAATCGGATATATACTATTTAACAGGAATTGACCAAGAGGATACTATATTGGTATTGTTCCCAGACTCTCCAAATCCATTGTACAAAGAGATGATTTTTGTGAAGGAAACGAGCGACCAAATTGCTGTTTGGGACGGAGCTAGATTAAACCCGAACCAAGTTTATGAAGTCTCTGGGATTAAACAAGTTTTTTGGTTTCACGAGTTTTGGAAAACAATTCATGCCGCCTTTTTGTTGGCCGAAAACATATATTTTAACTTAAACGAAAATGATCGTTTTTCTGACCGCGTTTCATATTCTAACTTGCGTTTTGCCAAAGAAATAAAAGACAAATATCCCGCACACAATTTCAAACGATCCTCTCCCATTCTTGCCAACTTGAGAATGAGGAAAGAAGTGGAAGAAATTGATCAACTTAAGGAAGCAATCAACATCACCCAAAAAGGATTTGAGCGACTTCTAGGCTTTGTTAAACCAGGTGTTTTCGAATACGAAATCGAAGCGGAATTGATTCACGAATTCATCAGAAATAGAAGTCGTGGATTTGCCTTTGACCCCATCATCGCAAGTGGTTCTAGTGCTTGTGTATTGCATTACATCGAAAACAATAAACAGTGTAAAGACGGCGACCTATTGTTGTTAGATTTTGGTGCAGAATACGGCAATTACAATGGCGACTTATCTCGTTGCATACCAGTGAATGGAAGATTTTCACCTCGACAAAAAGAAGTGTACAATGCGGTACTTTTGGTTCAGCGAGAGGCCAAGAAATTGCTTCGTCCGGGTGTGAGTTTGCCAGCCTATCACGAAGAAGTTTGCAAAATCATGTCGGATCAGCTCATTCAATTGGGCTTATTAACTTCGGCGGAGGTGAAAGCAAATCCTAAAGCCCACTTAAAATATTACATGCATGGCACGAGTCATCATTTGGGACTGGATGTCCATGATGTGATGCATCGCTGGGAGTCGATGGACATCAACAATGTTGTTACGGTTGAGCCAGGTATTTACATTCCAGAAGAAGGTTTGGGGATTCGAATTGAGAATGATGTTTTGATTACTGCGAATGGAGTAATCGACTTTATGGAGAATTTCCCAATCGAGGTGGAAGATATTGAAGAACGAATGAATCGTTCATAAGAGTCATTTTGACTTCAACTTCTTAAGAGTCGAGCTCATTTCCAGCCATGGGACCCTTTCAGTGGGACAAATTTGCAGTCTTGAAGTATTTCTGATTTGGTTTGCGTTTCTGATATTTTGGTAATTCGCATCATTTTCAGGTCTTCGGTATTATCGCCAACGGGAATCACCAATCTACCGCCAATTGCGAGCTGTTTTACATACGTTTCAGGAACGGCTGGTGCTCCGGCGGTTACAACAATTGCATCAAAGGGAGCAAAGGAAGGCAATCCCAATGTGCCATCGCCATGAAATAATTGAATTTCCGCACCCAAGGCTTTGAATATGGCACTGGCTTTTTGCAATAGGGGTAGAATATATTCAACACTGTAAACTTGTACGCCCATAGCCAATAATATTGCGGCTTGATAACCACTACCCGTACCTATTTCCAATACTTTATCGCCCGATTTTATGGCTAGTAATTCTGTTTGATACGCTACTGTATAGGGCTGAGAAATTGTTTGGCCGTGATCAATTGGAAAGGCAGCATCGCGATAAATGAAATGTTCAAAATCCTTAGGGAAAAACCATTGCCTAGGAACCGTCCCCATCGCTTGTAAAACCGCAGGTGATTGAATCCCTTTTTTACGAAGTTCATCAACCAAGCGTTTCCGCTGGCCTTGGTGAATCAATGTGTCTACTAAATCCGTCTTTTTTACCATCTGTTCAAAACCCTATTTGGGTACTCACTGCGGTTTGCAAATCTTTGCACCCGACCACAAAGGTAGAACATGCTAAAATCAGTTGTCATAGGATCGAAAAGAAAAGTAGAAATTTTCGAACATTTACTAGCCACAGTAAATGGATTTGACTTGGTGGGCTTTGTGGACCCAGACGATTCTCAAAACATTTCGATGCTGGGAGAATTCATGTTTGCTTTGGAGATTGCGAGTATGGGCGATGTATTTTTTGTGGATCGACATGTAAAGAATTTGCCGTTTGATGTCATTTGTAACTTAGTTAAGATGGGAAAACACATCTACTTTGATGGTTACAGAAATTGGAATCTGGGAGAAATTGAAACTTTATCCAAATTCAAAAGAGAATCCAATGTCGTTATCCAAATTGGAAATGTACTTCACAACAAACCCCTTTTCACCGCAGCATTACAACTGGTTAAAAAGCCGCGTTATATCAAATTAGAAAAACACTGTCATCCACCCCAAACAGGTGAGTTTGCCGCTTGGATACATACGAATTTATACCAAGAAATTGATTTGATTCAACGCACCGTTTCGAGTCGTGTTAGAAGCATTTCGGCAAGACCCATGTTTTTGTTTGGCAAGCAGACGGATTTATTGAATATCCATTTAGAATTCGACAACGACGCGATAGCCCATATTACTGCGGGTAGAGCAATGGAACCGGGAACATACACACTTAAAATTTTCCAACAAGACCGCTTGTATCTTTTGAATTTTGCAGCCAATGAGCTTGTGGAATATCGCACGGCTGAACAAAGTGATCAACTTTCACTGTCTGCCGATTTTGATCATCCAGAATTGCCCCCGGAATTGATTCGTATTGATCGACAGATTATGCCGTTTGATACATGGAAAATGGAGTTGCGCAACTTTGGAGAGAACATCAACAACAACCTAACACCGTTAACAAATCTAGAGCACGCTTTAGAGGTTACAACTACTTGCGAATGGGCTATCGATAAGGTCCAAAGGAAATACCAGGATCTATAATCGAATCCAAAACAAACCATAGCATTTTTATGGTTACTTAAAATCCATTAAGTTTGTGGTGTGAGGTCTTTCAGCGGAATACAATATTCTATTGCATTTTTATTAGGTATCATTGGCATAATGTCGTGTAAGGATGAACACAAAGGCATTCCCGCGCAAATTTCTATTGATTCGGTTTCCTTGGACATTTCATCGCTTCAAGGAAATAACATTCACCAAATTAAAGGTGTCCAAGTGTTTGCGAATGAGGAATTTATTGGCAATTTTGAATTCCCCTGTAAAATACCAATCACTAAACTTGGAAATATCAGACTCGAAATTTTCCCCTTGGTGTTTATCAACGGTAGTAAAAACAACCTAGGCATTTATACGCCGATGGCTTCTTACGTAGATACTTTCCTACTTCAAGCCGGGAAAAGCATTCCGATAAAACCTGTTTTCACGTTTCGCAAGAACGCCTTTGTTCGATGGAATGAAGATTTCGAAGACAACAACTCTACCCTTGTTCCAATTGCGCCCTCACCCTATCCTGGCGATTCTATTTCAATCGTAAGCACTCCTTTTGAACTTGATGGCAAATTCAAGGGCAACACAAAAGCTTATCGAATCGTATTTGAGGACATCGACTCAAGCAAATACATAGATGTTGGATCATTTGAAGAGTTCAAGGATTTGCCTATGGATGGCTCTTCCGTTTTCTTCGAGTTTGATGTGAAATCAGATTTACCCGTTCAATTGGCAATGCGACGAAAGAATTCCACGGCAAACGAACTTTTACCCTATATGTTGGTCAATAAAACCGGTGGCCAATGGAAGAGATTTTATGTCAATTTGGTATTTGAATTGGCCAGTCAACCCGCCGGAACATCGATTCGTCTTTTCTTCGATATCAATAAACCTGAAGTTTGCACCGTTTCTAGGGAAATATTCATCGATAATTTGCGTTTGAGTTTTCTAAAGTGATATGAATCAAACCCGTAGAATTATTCTCCATGTTATTGCCGATTGGACAGCGGCTACTTTGAGTTGGTTGGGTCTGTTTCTGTTTAGGAAGAGTTTTATTGAGGCGAGTAAACACGGTTATGAAATTCCGGTTAACCACGACGACAATTTGCTATTGGGTTTATTATTAGTGCCCCTTTTTTGGATTCTACTTCACGGCATTAGCGGTTATTACAACTACATTTTTAGACGTTCTCGATTAAAGGAACTTCAACACACCTTCAACAGCACAATTATTGGCGTAGTTTTTCTCTTTTTTACATTAATTCTGGACGATAGTATTTCCAATTATCGGGATTATTATTTGTCGGTTGCATTGTTATTCGGATTCCAATTTTCATCAACCCTTATATTTAGATTGATATTGGTCACCACGACGATTCACAATGTCAAAAATAGAGTTTGGGGCTATAACACATTGATCGTAGGGTGTGGCGACAGGGCGCTTAAACTTTATCAAGAGTTGAATTCGGCCAAAAAATCGGAAGGTTTCTTTATCAAAGGATTTGTAAAAATCAAAGATGAATGTCAACTTCAAGATTTCGGAACCACAGTACTAGGACATTGGAGTGAATTGCCACGACTTATCAAAGAATTACAAATTGAAGACATTATTCTTTGTGCTGAGGCCAGCGAAGCCGACAACGTAACTCCCATTATTGATTGCGTGCAGAATGAAGAAATTCATCTCAAGATTATGCCGGACCAATTTAGTTTGGTTTTAGGGATGGTAAAAATGAACAACATTCTTGGAGCCATGCTGGTAGAGGTAGATTTTGAGGTGATGCCCACTTGGCAGAAGGTATTGAAGAGAATCATTGATATTTTGGTATCCATCATTGCGTTGATACTCTTATCACCTATCTATTTAATTATCGCCTTAATTATCAAATTTGATTCCAAAGGTCCGATCTTTTTCACTCAACCTAGGATTGGGTTAAAAGGGAAATTTTTTAATATTATCAAGTTCCGTAGCATGAGAGTGAATGCGGAAACATCGGGTCCACAACTGAGTCATGACAAAGACGATCGCAGAACGAAAATCGGAATTATTTTGCGTCAGACACGCTTGGACGAATTGCCCCAGTTTATCAATGTGCTGATTGGTCAAATGAGTTTGGTTGGCCCTAGACCTGAGCGTGAATTCTTTAAGGAGCAAATTGTGGCCAGGGAGCCTATTTATCAAAGATTGCAACGAATCAAGCCAGGAATTACGAGTTGGGGACAAATTAAATATGGCTACGCGAGCAATGTCGACGAAATGATCGACCGCATGAAATACGATATTTTATACCTAGAAAATATGTCATTAGGATTAGATTTCAAAATCATGCTTTACACTGCCTTGATTATGATTCAAGGTCGAGGTAAATAAGACCATTTTCTTCCTAATTTTGTATCAATCTAAACATGATGCAAGAAAATCAAGTATCCAATACACCCATAAAATTGATTTGGAATTGGGTAAACAAAGAAAAGAAGAACGTTCAATTCATCTTAATCTATGCAATCGTTTCTGGATTATTGAGCTTGGCCATACCCTTGGGTATACAAGCTTTGGTAGGTACGGTAATGGCGGGCAAATTGAGTTCGAGTTGGGTGATTATTGTGGGAATGACAACCGTTTTGGTGGCACTTTCAGGAAGTACCAAATTGGCCCAAATTAGTATATTGGAAAGCATCCAAAAAAAGCTATTTGTTAGGTATGCATGGATTTATAAAGAGAACATTGTACAACGAAACGACATCGACTTAACGGAAAAAGCAAGGAAATTTTTAGACATAGTAACCTTGCAAAAATCGTTTTCAAAATTAATCGCTGATTTCACCAAAAGTGCATTGCAAATCATCGTTGGTATTTTACTTCTGACCATTTATCACCCTTTATTCATTGTGGTAGGAATCGGAATATTCCTAACTATAGCTTTGGGATTTCGTTACACTTGGAAATCGGGATTTGAAAGTGCTAGAAATGAAAGCAACATGAAATTTAGCACCTATGAAACCATTTTATGCCTCGCCAAGAGAGGTGAAAGCCCAGAGATGGAAACTACGCACTTGGAAAATTTCCATAACTCAGTGGATTCATACGTGAAGTATCGCGAGGAGCATTTCAAAGTTTTGTATAAGCAAGCCAAGTTTGCAATTTTTTCCAAAACTCTTTTCACTGCCGTGATGTTGATTGTGGGCAGTTACTTACTCGTTGGTAATCAAATCAGTTTGGGCCAATTTCTTGCTTCTGAAATCCTGATCATCACCCTATTGGATGCTACTGAAAAGTTGGTATTGTCTGTTGAGAACATGTACGACGGCGGCATTGCACTAGAAAAACTTAACGGCATTGAATCCATCAATCAACCATCTTAAAAAAATGAAAAATTCCAACAAAAAAATTCCGAATTATTGGCTTAAAGATAGCGTTTGGATTGGAAGAGCCATGGTTGTTCGATTGCGTATTGTGTTCTTTATATTGCTTGGGACCATGTTTTTGCCTTGGCGACAGAACATACAGGCCACAGGTAAAGTAATTACATTGCTGCCCAACCAACGTCCGCAAGAAATCCAAACCAACATTGCGGGACGGGTCAGCGTTTGGAAAATCAAAGAAGGTGATTTTGTGAAAGAAGGTGATACCATCGTGGTTCTCAAGGAGATCACAACAGAATATTTGGATCCTACTCTTTTGGATCAAACTGAATTGCAAATCAATGCCAAAGAGAAATCGGTTCTCAGTTACACGAGTAAAATTGATGCCATCAACGAACAAATCAAACAGTTGGAGAACAACCGAGATTTGAGTCAATCCAAAGCACTCAATAAAATCGAACAGGAACAATTCAAACTCAAAATCGAACAGGCCGAATTATCAGCCGCCGTTGTTGCCGTAAACATTGCAAAGAAACAGTACGAACGCGACAGTGTGTTAGCGATTGATTTATTAAGGAGTCCATTGGATGTTGAAAACCGCAGATTAAAGTATCAAGATGCGATAGCCAAAAAGATAGGCTTGGAAGCCAAAATACGAAGTGCGAACAACGCCGTGGAAACAGCCAAAATTGAATATCGCAATGTGAGATCTGAGTATGGCGAAAAGTTGGCAAAAACCGAAAGTGAACGTTTTTCTGCCATATCATCGCAGTTAGAAACCGAGGCTGAGGTGAGTAAACTCAGGAACAGTTACAACAATTACACCATTCGAAATGGTTTCTACATCATCACAGCGCCGCAGGCGGGCTACATTTCCAAAACTTCGATCCGGGGAATCAATGAAACCGTAAAAGCAGGCCAAGCGATTTGTACCATTGTCCCAGACGGGGCTTCGCTGGCTGTGGAATTGAAATTACAACCGAACGACATGCCTTTGGTAGATGTTGGCGAAACCGTGAATTTTGTGTTTGATGGATGGCCTACCATTGTATTCAGTGGATGGCCAGCTGCTAGCTTTGGTACTTTCTATGGCACCGTTTACGGCGTAGACAACATGGTTGATGAAAATGGCGAATATCGGGTATTGGTAAAATCTGATAACACCAAAAAAGCATGGCCTTCCGCCTTGAAATTGGGGGTGGGCGCCCGCGGATATATGTTACTGAAAACCGTGCCTGTGTGGTATGAATTATGGCGAATATTAAATGGTTTTCCTGCCGATTTTTATGTGCCAACTGTAGAAAAAAACAGCCCGAAGAAATGATAAAATCATCGCAATCATATCTACTCCAGGCCTTGTATTCACTGAGATCAACGATATTGTGCATGGGTTTCTGTGCGATTTCTTTTTCATTGATGGGAACCGGAGGTGCAAAAGGGGTTTCAAACAACAGCGATACCAACATTACCATTCAACTGTACGACGTTGTAAGTCAAGTTTTGGCCTATCATCCAAGCATCAAAGAGGCGAAGTTGAACCGACCTATTGCGGATGCGAATTTGATGGCAAGCAGGGGCGCGTTTGACCCTAGCATTGCATTTGTGCGGGGCGACAATATTTCAACCAAGGATAACCAATACCAAAGTCAGTCCGTTGATTTAAATGTGCCTTTATACACCGGGGGCAATATCAAATTGGGAAATCGGAGTTATGGTGGTAGTTATTTCTCAGAAACAGAGAATAATTTTATCGAAACCGAGATACCTCTATTGAAAAATTTGATTACAGATTATCGTAGGACTACGCTAGCAAAGGCGAAGATCAATCTGGGCATGGGTGAAGCATTCCGCGACCAAATGGTGAACGATGTTATATATGCGGTTGTTTTGACCTATTCTGAGTGGTTTTTGGCCTATGAATCGGCGAATCGGGTTAGTGAAGTGGCGGCTTTGGCTAAACAACGACAGTTAGGGCTACGTCAGTTTTTGATTTCGGGTGCTGGGAATGCGGTGGACACGATGGAAACATTTGTCCAATGGCAGCAATACGAAGCCAAGAGAAGGCTGTACGAATGGAAAACCGAAAAACAGCGATTGCTGTTGAGTATGTATTTATGGGATGAGAATGGAAATCCGATGGAACCTGCAACCCAATCTCGGCCTAGCAGTATGGGTATGGATTGGATCGACAGTCTCGTGCAAGAAGCGCACAGTTTTCTATTCTCAAGAGACTCCATCCCCATTATTCAGCCTAGCATCCAAATGAGCAGAATCAAATTGCAATCTTCAAAACTTGATTTCCAACTCACTAAGAATCAAATGCTTCCCAACCTGGATTTGAAATATCGATATTATCAGCCAGGAAATTTAAGTAACCCCAACCCCATTAATATCAATGAAACATATGGCTTTGGTTTGAGTTTTCAAACCGGATTGTTTTTACGACAACAACGCGGCCAATACAATATGATGAAATATGGCATCGCACAACAAGAACTCAATCTTCAAAATAAACTGCGTAACTATCAAGTAAAATCAGGCGCCCTTTACAAGGAATATGCCATCATTTCTGAGCAATCCAAACAATGGAATAGCGTAGCAGAAAACCAGTGGAAATTGTATTCAATGGAAAAGCAACGACTCGAAGCAGGGGATGTCAACTTTTTCATCCTAAATACCCGTGAAATACGACTTCTCGATGCGCAATTAACCGCATTGGATTATGGCTTTCAACGACAAGAATCGGGAATCAATTATTTGTATTATTTGGGTTGGTTGAGGATGCGATAAGTCGTCCCTTAATTCGTTGTTAATTTGTGGATAATACCTACCCCATTTCCGCTGTAATCGCGGGGTTTTAAGGTATTTTTACGAATCAATTAATAACAACAAAGTCAGATGACGGAAGATTTAAGTAGAGCGAATTATGACGCGGACAATATTCAGGTATTAGAAGGGTTAGAAGCGGTTAGAAAAAGACCTGCCATGTACATTGGTGATATCAGCGCGAAAGGCTTACATCACTTGGTTTACGAGGTGGTAGATAACAGTATCGACGAAGCGTTAGCGGGTCACTGTAAAAATATCAAAGTTTTCATTTTGCCAGGCAATGCCATTCGCGTTGAGGACGACGGTCGTGGTATCCCTACCGGATTACACACCAAGGAAAATCGCAGTGCGTTGGAAGTGGTAATGACGGTATTGCACGCTGGAGGTAAATTCGACAAGGATACATATAAAGTATCGGGCGGTTTGCACGGTGTGGGTGTGAGTTGTGTGAATGCACTTTCAACCGATTTAAAAGTTACCGTTTACCGCGAAGGCAAAATCTTCCAACAAGAATACAAAATCGGAAAACCTCAATATCCTGTAAAGGAAATTGGTGTTTCTGATCGTAGAGGTACAGTGGTTGAATTCACGCCGGACAATACCATTTTCCAAGTCACTGAATACAACTTTGATACGCTTCAAAATAGATTGCGTGAATTATCGTACTTGAACAAAGGAATCCGTTTGTCGTTGTGCGATGAGCGCGAAGCCGAAGAAGATGGTTCTTTCCGCAGCGTTGAATACTACAGCGAAGGCGGTTTGAAAGAATTCGTAACCTTTATCGATGGAACTCGTGAGAAATTGATTCCCTTCCCCGTGTATGCTGAAAGTGATAAGCATGGTATTCCAGTGGAGATTGCTTTCCAGTACAATACGGGTTATGCAGAGAACTTACACTCCTATGTCAACAACATCAATACAATCGAAGGTGGAACGCACGTAGCGGGCTTTAGAAGGGCCTTAACGCGTACGCTGAAATCCTATGCTGAACGGATGAAGTTGCTTGAAAAAGTAAAAATCGAAATTTCAGGCGATGACTTCCGTGAGGGATTAACCGGTGTGATTTCGGTTAAGGTGCAAGAACCACAATTCGAAGGTCAGACCAAAACTAAGTTGGGTAACAACGAGGTAATGGGTGCTGTAGATATGACTGTGGGTGAAATGCTCGACAACTACTTGATGGAAAACCCCAAAGAAGCTAGAATTATTGTCGACAAAGTAATCATCGCCGCCCAAGCACGTGCCGCAGCTAGAAAAGCGCGCGAAATGGTGCAGCGTAAAGGTGCAATGAGCGGAATGGGATTGCCAGGTAAATTGAGCGATTGCTCTAAGACCGATCCAGCTGCTTGTGAAATATTCTTGGTAGAGGGAGATTCAGCGGGTGGAACAGCTAAACAAGGTCGCGACCGCGAATTCCAGGCCATTTTGCCATTGAGAGGAAAAATCTTGAACGTTGAAAAAGCGTTAGAGCACAAAATCTACGACAATGAAGAGGTAAGAAATATGTTCACGGCCATGGGGGTTCACATTGGGACCAACGAAGAAGGCGAAAAGGAACTAAACCTTTCCAATTTACGATACCACAAGATTGTTATCATGACGGATGCCGACGTGGATGGTTCGCACATCAGAACCCTGATTCTTACCTTGTTCTTCCGACACATGAAAAAACTAATCGAAAACGGTCACTTGTATATTGCTACTCCTCCTTTGTATTTGGTTAAAAAAGGTAAAGAAAGCAGATATTGCTGGGATGATAACGGACGTGATATCGCCATTAAAGATTTGGCAAAAGGCGGTAATGAAGACAGCGTAGGTGTTCAACGATACAAAGGTTTGGGTGAAATGAATGCCGAGCAGTTGTGGGAAACTACGATGGATCCATCAAGAAGAACTTTGAAGCGTGTGGCATTGGATAGCGCAGCCGAAGCTGATAGAATTTTCAGTATGTTGATGGGTGACGATGTTCCGCCTCGCAGAGAGTTTATCGAAGCAAACGCGAAATACGCCAAGATCGACGTATAACGATTTGGGATTTTCTCCCATAAAATACTTTATGAATTATTGAAATCGAATGGCCCTGGAAGGGGTCATTCTTTTTATCCACTGCACCGGAATCAGAGCGGCCATCACACTTGCCAGAAGTACGCCCAAGTTGACAATCACGATAGCCCAAGGATTCAGTTCAACCATTACGTATTGCACAAAATACACGTCTTGGTTTAGGGTTAAAAAGTGTGTTTGCTGCTGAATCACACAGAGTAGAACGGCCAAGGCATCACCAATTAGCAAACCCAACCCAACGATGTAAGCACTTTGCCAAAGGAATATACGTTGCAAGCTACCAATGCTACTTCCCATGGCTTGGGCGATGCCAATGAACGATGTTTTTTCAACCATCAGAATTAACAAGATGGTCGACATAGCAATAAGTGCTACCAATGCCATAAGGGTTAGGATGACCCATACGTTTGTGTTTAGGATAGCCAGCCAATCATAGATTTGTCGGTGAAACTGTCTTGAATCCGAAATACGCAATTCACCCGCGGCGGTTTGCATTGAGATTGCGGCCAGGTTGATGGGAGAATCCTTTGACTCCCAGAGTTCAATTTCTGTAAACCCGGCTTTGGGCTTGAGGTATTTCTGCACTAGGGCCAGCTCCGCGTATACCACTTGGTTGTCGATTTGCTCAATCCCAGTTTCAAATATTCCGGCGATGAGCGGCCGCGCTGCGCGCGGCCGCCCCCTACCCGACGAATCCTCCACAAAAAAGACAAACGTGGCCCTATCGCCAGTATCCAACTGCAATCGCGCCGAAAGCGACTTAGATATAAATACCCAAGGCTCATTATCAATCACAGCTGAATCCAATTGCCTCAGCAAAAAATCATTCATACAATAATGAAAATCATCGTAACTCATCCCCTTCGCCACAACCCCATCAATGTCCACATCACCCTTTATAATTCCTGCCTTACTAGCAGATATCGCAGCTCTTTCAATGCCCATAACCTGAAGCTCCGAAGCATTTGCGTTTTTCACAAATTCAGGCACGAATTGCGCTCCCACAACCAACGGATCCGCCCCTTCCATATTCGCAGCATGGTCGATGATGTAATTTCCATGAACCTTCACTATCTTGTCCTTGATTCCATTTTGAAACCCTTTCACTGTGGCAATCGTAACAATCATGGTCGCCACGCTCAACGAAACTGCAGAAATTGCCAAACGCATCATATTTTTGGAGAATGAATTATCACCCTCCTTTATCAATCGAAACGCTATGAATCTGACCCAAGACACTATTGCTTTCAAAGGTAGGAAGCATCGATTGAAAATGACATTACAATTTTCATGGCTTTTATTATTTGTATTTACGGGGATTCACTTGGTTCAAGCCCAAAAATCAAAGCCCGTTAACGAACCCAATTCCCCAACAAACTCGGCACAAATCCTGTCTCCCGCCGCAAAGCCTCATAGCATTTACAATCCCAACGTCCAAACTTCACTCCCCATTTCCGTTGGCGCAGAGAATACTTCGGCCTATTTGTCGATGCTAAGCGGCAAAAAAGTTGGCATCGTCGCAAACCCAACCTCAAAAATCGGGAATACCCATCTTGTCGACACGCTCAAAAAACTGGGTGTCAAAATCGTGATGGTATTTGCACCAGAACATGGATTTAGAGGCGATGCGGAAAATGGCGCCCACATCGAAAATGGCGTTGACCAAAAATCCGGGCTGGCCGTGGTTTCTCTTTATGGAAGTCATATAAAGCCGAGCCCAAACGTCATGAAGCAGCTAGATGTGGTTCTGTTTGATATTCAAGATGTTGGCACCAGATTCTACACCTACTTAACTACGATGCACTATGTAATGCAGGCCTGCTCAGAGCAAAACAAACCCTTAATCATTCTAGATAGACCCAATCCCAATGGCTATTTCGTGGCCGGACCTATTTTAGAACCAAAATTCAAAAGCATGGTGGGCGTGCATCCAATACCCATCGTTCACGGAATGACCTTGGGCGAGCTCGCAAAAATGATCAATGGCGAAGGCTGGTTGAAAGATTCGGCTCATCCAAATATCAAACCTTGTAAACTCACTGTGATTCCCTGCGGCAATTACAACCACAACAGAGCCTATCCATTGCCCGTTCCCCCTTCGCCAAACTTACCGACAGTAAACTCGATTTATTTATACCCCACGCTGTGTTTACTCGAAGGCACCAATGTGAGTATGGGGCGAGGAACCGACAAACCTTTTGAGTGCTTTGGTGCGCCATGGTTATCGCAAGGAACCTATTCATTTGTTCCAAGGGCGATTCCCGGAAAATCTTTGAACCCTCCTTACCTTGGCGAAAATTGCAAAGGGGTATTGCTGAGCGACTTTGCTTCGGGGTATTTGATATCCTATCGGAATTTGTATATCGACTGGATGATCATGCTGTACCAAGAATGTCCCAATAAGTCGCTGTTCTTCAATTCATTTTTCAATAAACTCGCAGGGAACGCTACCCTTCAGCAGCAAATCGTATCGGGTAAGAGCTCCATGGAAATTCTGCAAAGTTGGCAAACCGGAATCGATGCTTTTTTGATCAAACGCAAGCCCTATCTACTTTATCCTTACCAATCCGAATGGGGTATTTATTGATTGTTGTATCTTTGTAAAATGAAAACCATTTTAAGCATTTTCGTCGCTGTTTTAGCGATTTCTTGCACGCAAACCGCAAATCAGATTGGCAAACCTGTGAATACCAGCGACGCTGTGTCTGTGAATGTGGGTCTAGAGAATTTCAAGAAAGATGGCAAAGCCGAAGCCGTATTATTCGGAAAAGTGGATGAAGTATGTCAGTCCGAGGGTTGCTGGTTTACCTATCAAACCGAAACCAAAAATATCACTGTGGATTTTGGCGATGCATTTACGGTTCCCAAGAACATTGGAGCCAAGGATTTGTATGCTGTGGGACATTTTTACAACGATACCACTGAGGATAAAATAGCAGTGGTTAAATTCCACGCCGACGGGGTAAAATTTAAATAATGTAAATTACGATTCAACTTGGAATCGAAAACCCTATAAAATGAATAATCTTGTGGGGAATTGATTGATTGATTGATTGATTGATTGGCTATCAACGCGAAAGGGCACCCAATGGGTGCCCTTTCGCGTTGATGATATAGTTGCCCTAAATGGGAATCCTATTACTTGATTTCAAAAGTATTCATAAAGGCTGTCGTGAAATTACCCGCCCTAAAATCAGGATCGCGCATCAATTGCAAATGCAATGGAACCGTAGTTTTCACACCTTCAATAATGAATTCGCCCAGAGCACGCTCCATCTTCACAATCGCTTCATCGCGGGTTTGAGCAGATACAATCAGCTTAGCGACCATGGAATCGTAGTATGGAGGAATGGTATAACCAGCGTAAATATGTGTATCCACACGAACTCCATGTCCGCCCGGACGGTTCAATTGGGTAATTTTACCCGGGCAAGGTCTAAAGTTGTTATGAATATCCTCGGCGTTAATACGACACTCTATAGCGTGTTTGGTTGGATAGTGATCCTTTCCAGAAATGGGAACACCTGCAGCGATTAAAATCTGCTCTTTCACCAAATCATAGTTAATCACTTCCTCAGTTACCGGATGCTCCACCTGAATACGAGTATTCATTTCCATGAAATAGAAATTACGATGCTTATCAACCAGAAACTCTACCGTTCCAACTCCCTCGTAATTGATGATCTGAGCTGCTGCTTTTGCGGCCTCACCCATTTTCTCGCGCAATTCTGGCGTCATAAATGGCGACGGTGTCTCTTCAAGCAACTTCTGGTGACGACGTTGAATGGAACAATCGCGCTCACTCAAATGACAAACTTTTCCGTATTGATCTCCTGCGATTTGGATTTCGATGTGACGTGGGTCTTCGATGTATTTCTCCATGTACAAACCATCGTTTCCGAAGGCTGCACCGGCTTCTTGCTTCGCACTATGCCATGCTGGCTCTACTTCTTCGTCTTTCCAAACGATGCGCATACCACGACCACCACCACCAGCAGTTGCCTTCATGATAACGGGGTAACCGATTTCATTGGCGATTTTGATGGCTTCGGTGAAGCTAGATAAAAGACCTTCCGAACCAGGGATTGTAGGCACGCCGGCCTTTTTCATTGTATCCTTTGCGTTGGACTTATCTCCCATTTGGTCGATTTGTTCCGGTGTGGCACCAATAAACTTGATACCATGATCACGACAAAGTGCAGAAAATTTGCTGTTTTCAGACAAAAATCCATATCCGGGGTGAATTGCATCGGCATTGGTTATTTCAGCCGCCGCTAGGATGCGCGACATAGAAAGATAACTATCCTTACTCTGCGGTGGGCCAATACAAACGGCTTCATCAGCAAAACGAACGTGCAAACTTTCACGATCGGCTGTAGAATAAACGGCCACTGTTTTAATCCCCATTTCCTTACAGGTACGGAGTATGCGAAGAGCAATCTCACCGCGGTTAGCGATTAAGAGTTTTTTAAACATAACAATTTGGATTAGGCGGGTTCAACCAAGAATAAAGGCTGATCGTATTCCACAGGACTAGCGTTATCAACCAAAATCTTAACAATCTTACCAGTCACTTCACTTTCGATTTCATTGAACAACTTCATTGCCTCAATGATACAAACTACTTTACCAGCGCTCACATCATCGCCAACATTTACAAATGCAGGAGAATCAGGATTGGCAGTACGATAAAAAGTACCAACCATTGGCGATTTGATGGTAATCAAATTGTCGGCCTTAGGTTCAGCTACCGGCGCACTCGTTGCTGCTGCAACAGGAGCAGAAATAGCTACTGGCGCTGCTTGCATTGCGACAGGTGCTGGGGTATATTGAGCAGTGGTAAATTGAGCCGGGTTCTTTTTGATAAGTAGTTTAAAATCTTTTTGATTGATTTCTACTTCATCTACACCTGCAGTTGAAACAAATTTAATCAGTGCTTGAATCTCTTTTATGTCCATAGTTTTTTGATAAAATGATTCTGCAAATAAAACCAAAAATGAGCGAAAACGACCAAAAAAGGCATGATTTTTACCAATAATCACCCAAAATGACCTAAAAAATGGTCAAAAACACCAAAAAACGGTCAATTTATTTTAGGACCGATAAGCCAATCCGCCTTGGACAATCGCTTTTGCAGCCCCCACCTCACCAAACAACATCAATGATTTATAAATATCGCCTCTTAAGCTTTCACCGTGGAGCAGAGAAAACTCACACAACAAATCAGGGCTATCGCGATTACTTTTTGCATAGAGTTTACAACGGAATGTTACCGTGTTTCTTCTTAGGGTTGTTTTTCACCTTATTCTGAAGCATATCAAAAGCCTGAATCAAACGCGCACGTGTTTCTTCTGGCAAGATAACTTCATCTACAAAACCGCGCGCGGCAGCCCTGTATGGATTGGCAAAAAGATCACCGTATTCCTTTTCCTTCTCTTTCCAAGCGCTATCGCGATCATCAGAAGAATCGATTTCCCGTTTAAAGATGATTTCTGCAGCGCCTTTGGCTCCCATTACCGCAATCTCCGCAGTGGGCCAAGCGAAATTCATATCCGCACCGATGTGTTTGCTGTTCATTACATCATAAGCGCCACCGTAGGCCTTACGCGTAATGACAGTAATCCTTGGCACCGTTGCTTCACTAAAAGCATAAAGCAATTTCGCGCCGTTGGTAATAATAGCATTCCATTCTTGATCGGTCCCAGGCAAGAATCCCGGAACGTCTTCCAATACCAACAAAGGAATATTAAACGCATCGCAGAAACGCACAAAACGAGCCGCTTTCTGTGAACTATGAACATCCAATACACCCGCCAAAAACGCAGGCTGATTGGCTACAATTCCTATACTTTTTCCTGCCAAACGGGCAAACCCGACAACAATATTTTCGGCATACGAGGCGTGTACTTCAAAGAATGAATCCGCATCCACAATCCCCTGAATCACCTCTTTCATATCGTAAGGCTGATTGGGATTCTCAGGAATAATACCCATCAACACTTCCCTTGTCTCATTCCCGCCGTGATATGGCAATGGCATGGGCTTTTCTTCACAATTCTGTGGCACATAAGAAAGCAATTTGCGCAAATTCTGTATACAAACCACTTCATTGGGAGCTGTCATGTGCGCCACACCACTTTTTGAACCGTGTACCGAAGCACCACCTAAATCCTCACTGCTCACATCTTCGTTGGTCACCGTTTTCACCACGTTGGGCCCGGTAACAAACATGTAACTGCTATTTTCAACCATGAAAATAAAGTCGGTCAAGGCAGGAGAATAAACTGCACCGCCGGCACAAGGACCCATAATAGCAGATAACTGAGGAATCACTCCACTGCTTTGAACGTTGCGATAAAAAATATCCGCATAACCGCCCAAAGAAACCACACCCTCTTGGATACGAGCACCACCAGAATCATTCATTCCTATGATTGGAGCGCCATTGGCCAATGCCATTTCCATGATTTTGCAGATTTTCTCCGCATGGGTTTCACTCAACGATCCACCAAAAACAGTAAAGTCTTGCGAAAATACATACGTGGTTCTGCCATTCACTTTTCCATAACCTGTCACTACACCATCACCCAAGAACTGCTGTTTCTCCATACCGAAATCGTTACTGCGATGGGTAACAAAAGCACCCACTTCGCAAAAACTCCCTTCATCCATGAGCAACGCAATACGCTCGCGGGCCGTTAACTTGCCCTTTTTGTGTTGAGCATCAATACGAGTTTGTCCACCACCCAAAGATGCTTCCTCGCGTTTTTGAATTAATATTTGTCTACGAGAATCCATAAATTTCATAATTAAACCACCCAATAAAATCAGGTAGCACTGTCAAGATTAGTCTTTTGGCGAATCTTTCAACGATGCCAAATCAAACAACAATGAAAAACGCATTTGATTTTGCAAAGGATGTCGGCTCGCAAAAGGCACCAAATAAGCGGCATTCACTGTAAATGTTTGATACTTCAACCCAATACCCAATGTTCCGTACTGTCTGCCACCCTTCGTCTTTGATTCGTAAAATACGCCACCGCGAATGGTAAACTTATCGTCGTAGATATATTCTGCACCACCACTTAACATATATTCATTTAGCTCTTCCTTCAACCCACCAGGAGCGTCATAAAAAGATTGAATCATTCCTTGAACTACGTTCACATCAGGATCACTGCCAGTATACTGACGAACATCCGAAACACCATTAAATATTACTGAATCTTCCCCTTTGTAATTAACCAAATAATATGGGCGCGTTGGAACCAACAATTTATTGATATCCGCATACACATTAATGGTGTTATAATCATCAATTTTATGGCTGTAACCCACACCCATCTTCAAATTGGTTGGAACAAAATCACGCTTCTCTTTTGAGGAATACGTCATTTTAGAACCGATGTTTTGAATATTCAATCCGAATTGGATTTTATCGTATCCGCCATTGCTCGACTTCACTTCGGTTTTGTAAAGCAAATTGACATCTCCAGCACCACCGGTAGCAGCCTTGTAGTCGATACCATTATAAGCCCTGTTACCAGTAAGATTAGAGTATACAAAACGCAAATTCACTCCCATGGAGAACTTTTTGGTAAACTGGGTAGCATATCCGCCATCTAAAGCAAATTCATTGGGTGTAAACTGACCCGTTGGGTTACCATCGAAATCGGTGAATTGGATATTACCCAAAGAGAAATATCGCATCGCACCAGAAACGGCACTGTTTGCACCAACTTTACTGTAACCTGTCAAATAGCTAAAGCCAACATCACTTACTAAATTTCTAAGCCAAGGCGCATAAGACATGGAAAATCCTGTTTTGTTCTTAGCATTAATCAAATTGGCCATATTCCAACTACCACTGTTGGCATCTGGATCAAATAGAGCCACCCCAACGTCACCCATGGCTGCAGAACGACTATCGGGTGTGATTGTGAGGAAAGGAACCATCGTAGTTACTGTATTCAACTGACCTGCCAACTCTTTGGAACTCAATGGTCTATTTTGGGATTGCAAAAAACCCCATGAAGAAATTGTAAAAAGCGCTATTGTTGCAGTTTTTTTCATAATGCTTGTTGGCAAAAATATGTTATCGGTTTTGTGCATCCTAATGGTACGTTAAAGATATTTGGTTAAAACGGAATTTATCTTGAATCATTTTATTTACAGTTTGATAAATTTTCCACCCACACTTTGCTTCAATCCGTCTTCCGTTGTTAATATAATTTGATAGAAATAAATTCCGCCCATCAGCTGACCACCATTGTGTGATCGTCCATCCCAAACCATTGCATCAACTTTGTTTTGGGCTGATTCGAGCCATGCTCCACCCTGCTGAACTTCTCTCCCAGCGGCATCATACACAAACCACTTTGAGGTAATATTCTCCCCCGGCAATGTATGTCGTACCGAAACAGTAAACGGCTGCGAACCCGCCCCACCGGAACCTTCACGACCGTCAAACGGCACCGGAAAAGCACTGGATTCTGTAATTTCAAATGTCCGAGGCGGTATCACCAAACACTCCACTGAACCTTTGCCTCCATTGTTGTAAATATCCCATGCCTTACAGGTTAGGAAGTGTTTACCAGGCTGCAAACCATTGAGAGGAATTCTCACTGTTCCTGTGGTATACGAATTGACATCATAAGAAAAATAATCGTTTAACACATAAGAGCGTTGGCCTTCCGTTCCTTCATCGATTACCAGTAGCAAATCACGACCAATTCCAGCCCCCGTTGCATTGATCCCATCCTTATCAAAGATACGCGCCACAAAATCCACATCACGAGCCACCTTACCGCCACTGATAAATGTGGTATCCTGCATAAAAGCTCGAACCATTGGACCCTCTGTACCTGGATTGATACCCACTTCACTGCCCCCGATGATAAATTGCCAAGATCCGGCGGCATCCGTTTCGCCATTGTGGGCATAAAATTTGGCTACCCCAATCCCATAATTATACGATATGTCTTTGGGTACCGAAAAAACCAATTGGAAATCCCCATTCTTCACAGATACTTGGCCATTGAACAAAACACCAGATTGTTCCAAAAATGGAACCGGCGAAGCACTTTTGTCGTTATTCAAAGTAAACTTCTGCGATGGCTTATCGAATACTTTCACCCACATCGTACCATTGAAATTATTAAACTTACCTACCAATCTTTCATTGACATGTCCTTTCAGGGTAATGACAGAAAATGCTTTCACTGTATCGCGAAAGGCACTCAGCGATTTGCCATTTACACTATCTACGGCGATGATATGCTTGGGAAAAGCAATGGGCATACTTGCATCACCCAATAGGGCAAATTTGTTGTCTTCCGTATTATATGGTGGCGGTCGATTTTTCATTTTCTGAAACACTTCGCCCAGCGTAGGAATGGGTTCGTTGGGTTTCGGAAATCCGTATTTTGTCCAGAAGTCGCTGTTGATTTGAGTATTTCCACTCACATAAACCAAACGCGTAGTGCTCATCAAGGCAATTGCGCCACCTTTTGGATTTAGCAACGATAGCACGCCTGCGCTTTTGCTCTTTGGATCATCGTATTGACTAAATTCACAGGTAGCGGTAAACATGATGGGCATTCGATTGGCATTTTCCCAACTGTTGATCATTGGAATATCCAAAAAGGATTCTTGTGCCCAGCCCTTAAGACCGCCATGACCTTGATAGTTAACAAACAAAACGCCGTCCTTCATACTCCGATTAATTGCCCCACTCATGTCGGGGTAACTTTCATTGTTGCCCGTTGTAGACTGTTTGAAGGCATCAGAATAAAGCTTATTGACGTTCAGATAAGGGTAAAACTTGTTGATGTATTGGGCATTCTTCTCACTTTCCAGAACGAATTCAGTTTCCCAACCCTCATCGGCATCATCGCAAGCAAAGGCAATATTCGATCTCCATGGACCCAAGGCCAAAGGGCTACTATAACGCTTGAGTTTTTCCACCACGCCCATGGCATCCTCATTTGTATAACAGGGTATTCTTCCCACCGGAACCGTGAGTTTTGATTTGATAATTTCCGGATCACCTTCAGCAGAATCAAGATAACCTAAGAAATCGTCTAAGGAAAAATTGGCGTTGTTATTATATGATTGATAAACGGGAACGAAGTTGGTATTATCCACCAAACGATTTTGCATGTCGTACGATGCCGCACCAAAGAGCGTCACAAATCGCAGTTTCACACCCTGACTTTCCGAATATTTATACTGCCAACGCAAATAATTCCTGATGGCAACCAAATCCTGCATTCCGCCAGAAAATTCATTGTAAATTTCTTGTGGAGTGATCACAACCGTTTTGAAATTGGTTGGGGCTGCCTCTCTAAATGCTTTTAATGCATTGGCCGCCTTGGTGAAATTGGGATGTGTTATGATGACAAACTCGTACGCCCCTTGAAAAGCAATATTCTGATTGGATAGTACTTTGATGAATTTGGGCTTCAAAAAATCATTTGCATTGGGATCGAAACAGATGAATGTGTGATGATCGGTTTTACCCTTCAGCAACATCGACAATTTACTACCTGAAACCGGCTGCAGAGTCATTGAGGCCGGCAGAACAGGGACCGACACATTCCATACTTTACAATTTAGGCTGCTTGATGCGAATTCATAGGCGAGATTGCTTGGGTCAGACGCCATTTGTGCATGCCTGATAAATGAAGTAGATGTGGGTGTGATCGTGATATTGGATAAGGGTTGTTTATCTGGCGAAGACGACGTGATTTCGAAAAAGTCTAAAAATCCATACGATTTGGTATTGGGACGATTCAATTTGAACTGAAGATTCACGGCACTACCCACCACCGGGACTCTAAATACTCTTTCTAGGTATGTATAGTTTTCATAACTACCGTAAATCGCTCTCAAATTGTAACGGAAGTACTTTCCATTGGCATTTACAACCAAAGAACCCGTATCATCGATCATGGTAGCGGCAAAAGTAATTTTCACCCATACCGAATCTACATAGGAAGGAACATTCGTAAGAAAACTCCGGTTGGTTGTCTCATTGCCAAACTTTTCCCCGAACCATGTCCGACCCATTCCAGCGGGATTTACAAGGTCTGTATCGTGTTTTAAGTAGATTTCATTCCCTGAGTACGTGGTTGTGATGGCACCTACAAAGCCGGGTTGATCTTGAATTCGCTTGCCTTTTTTAGCATCGCTTCCTAGTATTAATGTAGTGTTGACAGCATAAAAATTGTTAAAACTTCTGTACTCACCGGCAGAAAAAATCCAATCCCGGGTAGATTGTCCGTAAAACAAAATATAATCACCGTCGTCCCACTTCCCATCCGACTCTCCTTCGATAAAAATAGGTATTTCAGGACTTTCAGGGGATGGCGCCGAATAATTCATCTGACTCAATTCAGCACCTTGAATACCAAACAATTGAAAGTTACGAGGATCCGTATTTTGGACATCCAAACCCATCTTGGCGAGCTCAGATTTTGTAATTTTATGGATTCCAGAATTATCTATTTGCAACTGCGCCCATTTCCCCGAAGCCAAAAAAGACTGGGCTTTCAGGCCAACAATTGGCAAAAAAACAAGGAGGGCTAATAATTTAAAATGAAACTTCACAGTGATGTAACGTAAAAAATCAAATTTACATCAATTAATTTCGATTTTAATACAAAATTTCAACACCTCTTTGCGATCAACCAAGCAAAGTTTTTGAGTTTTTACAATATATTTGGCATTGAGTCGTTTTTATTTGTAGTTTTGTTAATCATACCATATGAAAAGAGTAATACGTAAAATTAGCTTTGGTTTGTTTGGAGGGCTTGCTCTTCAGCTCCAAGCTCAGGATCCCGAACTCACTCAGTTCTATGCCGCTCCAGTATACACAAACCCAGCATTGGCGGGGTCTGCCGTGTGTGCTTATGGTGCTGCGGGAAGGGTTTCATTGAACTACAGAAACCAATGGCCAAACCTACCAGGAACCTTCCGTTCTTTCTGCGCATCATGGGATCAACACATCCCTAGTGTAGGTGGTGGATTGGGAGCCATGGTTTTCCATGATATAGCTGGTTCAGGCTTATTAACATCTACCACAGTGAGTGGTGTATATTCTTACCTATTGCCGTTGGACAGAGGTAGAATGTACATGCGTTTTGGACTTCAGGGGTCAGTAACCAACAAATCAATCAACTTTGGTCGTTTGAAATTTGCGGATCAAATCAACCCTACTCAAGGTTTTGTATTGCCAACGGGTGAACAAACGCCTTCGAGCAGTGTGACCTATCCCAATTTTAATGCAGGATGGGTTATGTATACCTCTAAATTTTACATGGGTTTTGCTGCGCACAACGTGAATCAGCCCAATTGGAGTTTTTACAAAAATCCTGATGAAATTTTACCGATGCGTCTAACCGTTCACGCGGGTGGTGTAATCCCAATGTCAAGAAGTCGTTTTGAAGAGAATAATTTCTCTCCTAACGTTTTGTTCATGAAGCAAAGGAATTTCACTCAATTGAATTTGGGTTTCTACGCAAACAAAGGTCCTTTGGTTACAGGTTTGTGGTTCCGCCAGACATTTGGTGCATTCAAGAACTCAGATGCCATCATTATGTTGGTTGGATTTAGAAAGAATCGTTTCAAGTTTGGATATAGCTACGACTTCACGGTGAGTGATGGTAGAAGCGCTATCCCATCAAGTCATGAAATCAGTGCTACAATCGACTGGTGTGTTCCTCCCGGAAGAACGCCTTTCAAACCTTTACACTGTCCAGAATTTTAACAAAAAAGACGTTTTCCACATTTTGACGACGAAAAAGCCCAATGTATCAGTGGCTTTTCTGACGAGAATGTTGAAAAAAAATATATATTTGCAAATAATACACAATATCTGTCGTTATTAATAACTAAGAATGCAAACCGTGTTAACAAAAAATCGCACTTGGATTTGGGCAATCGCAGCCATTGTGGCTACTAGCGCCTGTACTACTAAGAATGTCAGCAAGACCACCGGCCAAGGATATAACAATCCTAAATGGGGTGGATTTGCCAATCCTAAGTACAAAGGACAAGAAACTGGTCCTGGTTTAGTATTGGTTGAAGGTGGATCTTTCACCATGGGATCTACTGAAAAGGATCTTCAATTCGACAATAACAATGCTGAAAGAACAGTTACTGTAAACTCATTCTACATGGATGAGGCAGAAGTAAGCAACTTACAATACCGTGAATACGTGTATTGGTTGATGCGCACTTATGTCAGCTATCCTGAAGTTTATCAACGTGCCCTCCCCGATTCATTGTGTTGGAGAAGCAAATTGGCTTATAACGAGCCTTTCGTTGAATACTACTTCCGCCACCCTTCATACAAGGACTATCCAGTGGTTGGTGTAAATTGGTCTCAAGCCGCAGAATTTGCCCAATGGAGAACTGAGCGTGTGAACGAAATGATTTTGGATCGTGAAGGCATCGTAAAGTTTGATATCGTAACTGATAACAACGACGATAACACTTTCCACACTCGCACTTACCTCGCCGGTCAGTATGATTTCATCAAAAAGGGCAAAAAGCCTTTGAGTGACTTCAGCAAGAAGAAAAAGAAAGACCAAAAGCGCTTTAAGGTGTTGATGGAAGATGGTATTATGTTGCCAGAATATCGTTTACCAACCGAAGCTGAGTGGGAATATGCTGCTCAAGCAAACATTGGTGAAGTTACATTCAACAACATCGATCAAAAGAAAATCTATGGTTGGACAGACTATACAATCCGTATCAAAGAAGACCAAGAGAAAGATCGTGGTAAGATTCGTTTGAATGCCATGGTTGGTAAAGGTGATTTCGGTGGAGTTGCAGGTGGTCCATTAAATGATGGTGGTTTTGTACCTACCCCAGTATTCTCATATTGGCCAAACGCTTATGGTTTGTATAACATGGAAGGTAACGTAGCCGAATGGACAATGGATGTTTACCGTCCTTTATCTCAAGAAGATTTCGATGCGTTCATGCCTTTCCGTGGTAACGTATACAAGACCTTGGTTTTGGATCAGTATGGCGTAATCGAACAAAAAGATTCATTGGGTCGTTTGGTATATCGTGATGTAACTGAGCGTGAAAACGTGAACCGCAGAAACTATAAGAAATCCGACAATATCGGTTTCAAGGATGAAGAAAATTACAACAATGGTGATATGACTTACGAATACGGTGTTACCTCATTGGTTAACAACAAAGCTCGTGTTTACAAAGGCGCATCATGGAACGATCGTATCTACTGGGCATCTCCAGGAACCCGTCGTTTCTTAGATGAAAAGCAAAGTCAGTCTAACATTGGATTCCGCTGTGCGATGATTCGCATTGGTTCTCCAGTGGGTAATGGCAAAAAGAAATACAACAACTTGCCTAGCTCTGGTATCGACAAAAAGACCAAGCGTCGTAAATAATAGATCTTAATCATAAACAAAAAGGGCCGCTCAATGAGTGGCCCTTTTTGTTTTGCGTATGTGGTATTCTAATTACATAGAATTATAACAAATTTTGGATAATTCTGCAGTCCATTAAAGATGAAAGGGCTGATAGCAGAGGCACCCGGAGAATCCATCGAAATGCCTAAAAAAAGAAAAGCCCCGTTTCCGGGGCTTTTGTATGCTCTTAGAGCGAGAAACGAGACTCGAACTCGCGACCCCAACCTTGGCAAGGTTGTGCTCTACCAACTGAGCTATTCTCGCATGAAGTCTGATCCTTCAATCGTGGTGCAAAAATACGTCAATAATTCTTTTCCATCAAGTAGAATCGAAAAAAAAGAAAAAAAGGCAGTCCTGTAAGCCGGGTTCTGTACTCAGGTTGCCCTGAGCTTCTATCATTGATCTGGGATGTTACTCACGCAACACCTCTATCGGTCTACCCTCCTAGCCTGCCGAAGCAATTGAGCGGGCCGCCCAAGACCAGGTTTATTTGACCTTTCAACCCGTAAGGTTTGTCCCAATCCTGAATCACTCCAGAACGAGTGGGCTCTTACCCCACTTTTTCACCCTTACCTCCCGAAAGAGGCGGTTTTGCTTTCTGTGACACTTTCTGTCATCCTAGGCCGAAGCCTAAAATGCCTTCTTATTAGGAAGTACGGCGCCCTTTGTTGCCCGGACTTTCCTATTCGCTTTTACGAATCGATAGAACGGACTGCCAAGTATCAAAGGTAACACCGAATTTGGTGGAAAACACAAGGCTACTTCAATAACGCGATTTCTTATCTTTGTAATCTAGCAGTATGGAAACACAATTTGAGGTAGTCATAGGACTTGAAATTCACATTCAATTACAAACCAAGAGTAAAGCCTTCTCTTCGGATAGTATCGAATATGGCGCCTTGCCAAACACACAGGTGAGCCCCATTAGTCTCGGTCATCCCGGAACACTGCCAATGCACAACCGCGCAGCCATCGACAATGCTATCAAAATGGGATTGGCACTGAATTGTGATATCCGCGAAGTGAATCGTTATTCCCGTAAAAACTATTTCTACGCCGATTTGCCGAAGGGATATCAAATCACACAGTTCGATACCCCATTGTGCGATAACGGTGCCGTACAGATCAAATTAGGCGATGGTACGATCAAAGAAATCCGTCTTACCCGCATCCATATGGAGGAAGACACGGGGAAAAGCATGCACGACCAGGATTTGTATGATACCCTAGTGGATTACAACCGTGCTGGAACAGCCCTCATTGAAGTGGTTACCGAGCCCGACGTTAAATCTGGGGAAGAAGCCTATGCGTTCGTCACTGAAATTCGTCGTTTGGTTAGATACCTCGATATCTGCGATGGTAACATGGAAGAAGGAAGCCTTCGTTGCGATGCAAACATTTCTATTATGCCCAAAGGCAGCAAAGTGTTTGGTACCAAGGTGGAAGTGAAAAACATGAACTCCATTTCCAATGTTAAGCGCGCCATCGACTTCGAAATTGCACGTCAGACCGAAGTCCTCAATAGCGGAGGCATCATCCAAGGCGAAACGCGCGGATTTAATGGCCTCAACGGAAGTACCTTTAGCTTGCGTAAAAAGGAAGCAATCAACGATTACCGTTATTTCCCGGAGCCCGATTTACCGCCAACCATTGTCACCAAAGAATATATAGCCCAAGTAAAATCAGGGATGCCAGAATTGCCAGCTACGTTATACAATCGGTTTACCAACGAATATGGCCTGAGCGATTACGATGCTTCCGTTTTGGTAGACGATAAGCACAGTGCGCTTTATTTTGAAAAGGTTGTAGGCATATCGCCAAAGTATAAGCAAGTCAGCAATTGGATTTCCGGACCAATACGCGGCTATTTGAATGAAAATGCTTTGAGTATGGACGAATTCCATCTATCGCCTGGTCAGATTGCCGAAATTATCGAACTAATCGAATCCAACAAAATCAGTCATACCGCCGCAACGCAACAGCTCTTCCCTGCCCTTACTAAGCAAGCGGATTCGTCTCCAACAGCCTTGGTTGAATCAATGGGCTTGGCCAATATCACCGACACTTCTTTTATCGATGAGATTGTTCAGACGGTCTTGTCGGAATTCCCTGAAAAAGTGACAGAATACAAAGCGGGAAAAATGGGCTTGATGGGCTTATTTGTGGGTGAAGTGATGAAGCGATCACAGGGCAAAGCCGATCCAAAAACAGCAAATACATTGGTAAAACAGGCGTTGGACAGTATTTAAGTTCACAATCATGGGGGCGCCTCAAACATATCTAAATGACGGGCGATACTTGTCGACTTTTTTCCGTTCGATGCGATTTCTCCTTCCCCTTTTCTGTTTTGCTGTTTCCTTAACTGCATATCCTTTAACAGGGCAATCTTCAAATCGCACTGCGGCGCAAGGAATGGAAGCGGACGGTTCTGACCCGGGAAAAGAAGCTGATATTCGGTTCATCCTACCTGAAAACCCCAAAACACTACCCTTTTTAGATACTTCGGTAAACTTGATTCAGTCGTTTCAGGTCAGTACCATTGCTAATATTTTGGCGACCTATGAAGCGCGAACCACGAGCGGCCAGACCATCATGCATATTGGCGATGAGCAGGTTGCTAGCTTAGCCACGGGGTTTCATAAGGGCTTGATGGGCAACTCCGCAACGCCGGGTCTATTTTTCCCCAGTACTTTGGCTAATTATTCGATTCCCACAGATTTAAAAACAAGTCATACTGGATTATGGACTTACGCCACCCCTAGCGAAACCAATCGTTTGTTACCGGCTGGCATCACGGGGTATGTCGCACAGACTTCCGAAGCCGGCAGCACTATCACATTGCAAATTCCGCCGCATTATCAGCGTGTTTCGGATCGATTCACCTTGTATTGCGATCGAAGCGAGATGTGCTTTGATGTTGTGATTCAAACATGTTCGGGCAGAAAATCAGACGGCAGCCCTATCAACCCAATAAAAAAAGAATTCCCGAGTGGCTCCGCTTTTAGGAACGGAATGGAAAGCATTGAGTTGACACTGCCTGCGGGTACAAAGGAGATTATTATCACTTGCAAAAAAAGCAGGCTCACCCAACAGAGTTTCACCCTTTGGGGCGCATCATTAACCAACAGCGCGACACTCCAATTTCACAGCATCGGGATGAGAGGTTCCGGATATTCAGATTTACTTCGATTGGAGCAGTTCTTTGAACAATTACCCTTGATCAACCCCGATATCATATTACTTGATTTTGGTTTGTACGATAATTACAGAGCCCAAGAAAGCGAGTCGATCTATCTCCGACCATTAAAAGACTGCTTGACGAAGCTAAAGGCCTCGGTTCCCTCGGCCAAAATTGTGATTTGCATTCCCCAAGATTGTATTCGTGGCGGACGAACATTGCAGACGTTTGAGAAATTCGAGCAGGCCGTCATCAATCTATGTAAAACAGAGCGTGTAGCCTATTACGATTGGTTTAGAGTGGCTGGCGGCAAATATTCTGCGCAATATTGGTCTGACTATCAATTATTTAAACCCGATGGATTGCATTTGGAAGAACTTGGAGAAAGCCTAAAAACGCAATGCTATGTTTCAGCATTTCAGCAAACCCAGCAGCGTTATGCAAACGGCTACCGTCAGTTCAGCCTACCCGCGGACAGCAACAAACGTTTGGCTTTTAGAACTAGAGACACCCTCAGCAAAAACGTATTGGTATCAGAAGTTTGGCGATACCATGTGGTTAGAAGAGGTGAAACCGCCTATAGAATTGCTTTGCGATACGGAATCTCAGTAGCGCAGTTGAAAGAATGGAATCACCTTCGCAATTACAATATTGCTGCAGGCACCAGACTTAAAGTGGGGAAAATATCCATCGCTACCAAGTCGGACCCAATTCAAGCAGTGGAAGTGAAAGACAGCACTGAATCGGAATCTAGTTCAGATTTCACGCCTGTAGTTCCTGGGAAATCTCCGATAAAAAACACCCAAAAATTGGAAACCACAAGCACTCCAAAACCCAATGTCAACAATCCCATCAATGGTAGAACCGATAGTGTCTCGACTGCTACAGCATTGCCTAAGTCCAATACCATCCCAACAAACAGCAACAACGCGCCAAAAATCAAATATCACAAAGTACAAGCTGGCCAAACATTGTATTCCATATCAAAGGCCTATGGCATGGACGTGGCGACATTAAAGCGATTGAACGGACTCAGGAGCAACAATTTGACTGTGGGTCGACTCCTTAGGGTTCGATAAAGACTATTAAACCATTGTAGCTTGGGTTTCGTCTAATGGTGATTATACCTAATTAATTAATACCGATATTTGTAGAACATGCTCTTTCCTATTCCAGCCAATACGATTTCAAGGTTTTTATTGATCAGTCTATCAGTTTTATTCTCAGTTACTTCAAATGCTCAAGGCGATAACAATCCACCTGCGGGCAGAGGCGGTGAAGGCGGTGGAGGGCGAAGCGGGGGCCGTGGAGGATTTAGAGTACTTGGAACGGGCAAAGTGGTTGGATCGAGCGGAAATCCAATATCCGCGGCCACCGTCACCATTTTATATCCAAAAAGCATCGAACAGATTGAAAAATCCAATGCCACCAATTTTTCCTGGGCTGATACATCAAACTTTAAACGAAAAAAGTCAACCCTTACCAACGAACAAGGACAGTATCAAATCAATGTCAACCTAAGAGCCTTTGCACCGGAAGGCAGCGATTTCTCTTGGATGATGGGCGAACTGCAAAATCCTAATTCCAAAGCATTTTATTTCCTACTGGTATCACAACAGAACGACAGTAAAATCACAAGTCAATGGCTTAATCTATTGAGTTTGGTTGATCTTAAGCAAATGCCCCCACCCGAAGGCGGTTTTGAATTCAATATTCCCGACATGATTTTGTTGAACAAAGATGAATCGATGAGTGCGGTGGAAATCAAGACCCAAGCGGTGTTGGTGAAAGGCGACACTACTGAAATCAACGCAAACAACTTCAAAGTTAACCCAGATGCTACGGCAGAGGACCTTGTCGGCAAAATGCCTGGTGTGAGTTCATCAAACGGACAAATTCAGGCCCAAGGTGAGACGGTAAAAAAGGTATTGGTGGATGGCAAGCCCTTCTTCGGCGAGGACCCCAATGCAGCCTTAAAAAACCTTCCCGCAGAAGTGGTTGGGAAAATCCAAATTTACGATGCAAAATCTGAACAGAGTTTATTCTCTGGGATTGACGATGGGAATACCACGAAAACGATGAATATCATCACCAAAAGTCAGTTTAGAAATGGCCTTTTTGGTCGAGGTTTCGCGGGCATTGGTCAATCCATCGAAGGAACGGGAGATCAGACGAAATACAAAGGCGGGATTACAATCAATTCGTTCCATGGCAATCGCCGACTCACGTTTTTAAGCCAAATCAACAATATCAATGAGCAGAATTTCTCCTTTGAAGATTTGATGGGAAGTATGGGCGGTGGCGGTATGGGTGGAATGGGAAGTCGCGGCGGTATGGGAAGTCGCGGCGGCATGGGAGGCGGAGGCAATTTCTTTACAGGCAACCAAAGTGGAATTACAACAACCCGTGCAATTGGCTTGAATTACAGCAATCAGTGGGGTAAGAATGTAGAGCTTAGCGGAAGTTACTTTTTGACCTCCACCGCAAATATCAATAGCACTGAAACAAATCGTAATTACATCGTGGGCGACCTCGCAAATGGCACAATCAATTATTTGGAAACCAACCCAAGTAATACTGATAATTTAAGTCATCGTGCAAATTTCCGCTTGAATTGGAAACTGGATTCTACCAACTCTTTGTTGATCGAACCGAAGATTTCTTTGCAGCAAAATACAAGTGAAAATCCTCTATCGGCGAACACAATCAATGGTTTGGGCGAAACGATTTCTAGGTTATCGAATTTCACCAATACGCAGACGGATGGATATAGGGCATCGAGCAGTATTTTGTATCGACATTCATTCAAAAAGAAAGGTCGCACCTTTTCTACTGAGATCAATCCAGGGATTAACGGACAAACAGGTAATACGATTTTGGCCAACTCAAATTATTTCATTTCCGATACTACTTCGCGAGATCAAAAAACAGATCTTTTGAAAAACACCACTACTTTTAGTGGAAATATGACATTCACCGAATCGTTGGATTCCAATAATTTCTTAGCGGCTACGGTTTCTACCAACATCAACCAGAATAACAATGATCGATTGGCGTATTTAATGGATGCGGCCACATTAGGATATACGAGGTTAGATACTTTCTTTTCAAGTAAATTCATCAATGGATATTCACAGCACAAAGCGGGGGTAAGCTATCGTTATCAAACTTATAAATGGAACATTACCACTAGTTTAGACGGACAGTTGGCGTTGTTAGACGGACAGCAGTCGATGCCAAAAAACAGCGATTTGTCGCGGCAGTTCACTTCCCTATTGCCCAGTTTTCAGGCTCGATACAATTTGGGAATGAAACGCAATTTGAGGATGAATTACAACACATCAAACAATGCTCCTTCCATTGACCAGTTGCAGCCAGTAGTAAACAACAACAATACCATGCAGTTGAGCTCTGGTAATCCCATGTTGGTTCAGGACTATCAGCATAGCTTATTTTTACGATATTTCTCTGTGACACCCGAATCAGGAAAAAACGTATTTTGGATGATCAACACTCAATACAGCAACAATTACATCAGCAATAAAACCATTCTTGGCGGCAGAGAAGCAAAATGGATTTTGATGGATTCCAATGTTTTTAGTGGACCTCAATCCGGCAGCGACAGTTATTCAGGGTCGGATAGCGTCCTTCTCTCTCCTGGTGGTCAAATCACGATTCCAGTAAACGTAAATGGCTACTATTCACTTCGATTGTTCGGATCATGGGGCAAAACCATCAAAAAAATCAATGTCAATACGAATGCCGGGATTACAACATCGCACATTCCTAGTTTGATTCAAATGGGTAACGCAAAAGCCATTTTAAATTATGCAACCAACCCATCCATTACTGCGGGGCTTGTTTTGGCGAGCAACATCTCTGAAAAAATCGACTTTACGGTTTCTGGAAATGGCGCTTACAGTCAGGTGATCAATAGCATTCAAAAGACTAACAATCAAACGTATATCAATTACAATGGTCGTTTCGCAATGAATTTTATGCCCACGAAAAAATGGGTGATTAACTCTGATGTCACTTATCAGGCATACCAAGGTTTATCGAACAGTTTTAATCAACAATACTATTTGTGGAACGCGGGTTTAGGATATAAATTCATGAAAGGCAACGCGGGTGAATTGCGCTTAACGGCCTACGACATCTTGAATCAAAACAGGAGCATTCAACGTAACGTAACCCAAACGTATTATGAAGACGTTAGAACCAAGGTATTGACACGTTACTTGATGATTACCTTCACTTATAAGTTACGCAAATTCAATGGCAAGGGCGAGGATGGCAAAGACATGAAAATGTTCTTTCCAGGCGGAATGCCCCCTCCAGGAATGCCAGGACACGGAATGCCAGGTCGTTAAGGTGCGATTTGCCAACCAACCCAATTTGCCAACCAATCCCTAGCGCTCCCTATTCGATAACTTGGAATTGTCGATAAACAACAGCGCCTGATACTGTTCTGAACGAGACAATATATTGTCCTTGAGATAAAGACATTCCAATTGAACCGACATTGGAAGGTGTATTAAATTCAAAATCCTGAATTCGTTTTCCGATTGGGTCCATGATTGAATAGGATTTGATGGCTTCAGTACTTTTAAATTCAATCGTAGCACCCATTTTTTGTGGGTTGGGGAATAATTTTAAATCAACAATTGAGATTAACCTTGTATTTCCAATAATTTCATGTGGCAATTTCGCGCTATCCAAGTTACTGCAAGAATCACCCGACAGTTGTATTTGATGGTAGACTGTAATGCCTGCGGAAATCATTCTAAAGGGATAGGTATTGATCAGTGGGCTTTGACTAGTACTTGACCATCCTGGTGATTGTAAAATATACCAACTGTGCTGTCCAGAAATTACTTTTGGCGACAGCTGATAGAAAGTTGTATCTACCTTTTTGCTCGATGCATAGGTGAATGATGGATTGGGTTTGGCGCTTAACTGAACAATTTTTATTGATGAGTTTACTTTACAACCCAAGGGCGAGGTAGCGTAAAACTGAATTGAATCGCCATTTGAAATCGAAAGAATGCCTGTTTTTAAAGTTTTGTTGAGCGGGAACTTATTTTTATTGACATTAGCCCCTATTCCGCCGACATCTCCACCGCAATCAAATCCAAACTTTACACTACTTGCACATGTGTTTATAATAGTTGACGAATCCAAAGTGGTTGTAATTGCTGTGATGCTATCGGAGAGTACACTATATGATTTCTTGAAAGTTCCGCATACCAATTGACTGGAATCAAGTACTTCAAAATCTAAAGGTGTCGTCTTGCTTTTTAGAGCAATTGTAAAATCTGATTTCATGCCTTGCGATTTCCCGTTAATCCAAACACTGTATTTGTTGGGCAAACTGCCCAATGTAACCGTTTGATTTTGACCTACACAATTGGATGTCCCGTTGGTATTGATGACGTATTTGACTTCCTTACAAGCATTTGTATAGGAAGAAAAGGCAGCAATCGGACTCACTCCACAATCGGTATTTACGGTATACCTAACCCACAATTTGAGCAAAGAATAGGCATTGGCTGCGGAAACATTGTAGAAAGTATCCTTACCGCTATTGCTGGTTTTGATCCAGGTTTTTCCGCTGTCTTTGCTGACTTCATACTGAACGGCAGAAGTTTGAGCAAACCACCGGAATGTAACGTCCGTAAGGGATAGGTCAAACGGAGCTGCAACCACTTTAGTTGAAGAATCCGCAACAACGTACGACTTCTTTACTGCGTTGCTCACACAGCCATTGGAAGATTTGGAATACACGTTAATAAATGTGTTACCCGATTTGGCCGACAAAGAAATTAGGGTATCGGTTTTAAATGGCCCTTTGACATTGGTTGCAAAGGAATCTGCAAAACTGCCTTTGGCTTTCAAGATAATGAGACTTCCCGCGCAATACGCTGATTTTGAAGGGGTGAATTCCGCGCTTACGGTGGGACGTTTTTTGATACTCAAACGAATGGTATCGCTGTAAGTGATACAGCCAATTTTGTTTTTCGACTCGCTGAAATACATGCCAGAGTCCTTTACAAATAGGGCTAATTTGGAATTATTTACTGGGAGCCATCGCTGCGTATATCCTAAAGCAGATTGAGAAATCGCGGTGATTTTCAGTGAATCGCCTGAGCAGATATAATTTAATCCCGTGGGCGATACTTTTGATTTTACCGGAGAATCGTTGACCGTATAGGTTAATTTAACCGTATTGGACTCTCCAAGGGAATTATAGGCCTTGAAGTAAATTACGTTGTTTACACTTCCCGCCAATTGAGAAAGGGTTGGATTTTGCTTATTAGATAAGAGTTTATACTTCCCGGATGCATCAAAGCTAAACCACTCAAATGACGTTGGACTATTGGTTGCTGAACCGGCAAAACGAAACGCATTGGCACAAGCGGGGGTGTCAACTAACCGTGCTTTTGCAACCGGCAATTTTGAACTCTGAGAAATCTTGAATGACTTGCCATAAATTACATCACCACTTCTACCCCCATCATCATTGGCAGCATTCAAACTCATATAGAAAACAACACCTCCCATATTCTTGCTAGGCGCTTTCCATTTAAACACCCAAGAGGTGCTATCTGTAGCTACTTTGGAATTTCCTGTAGCAGTGTGTTCTATGTAGTTGCGTGTCAATCCACTCACAGTACCGGAATTTTTTTGAGTTCTTGCATCGGTGGTAGCGAATGTACCAGCGGCTTTTGCACTATCCATGCTAAGGGCTGTTAACTGAAATCCAAATTTAGAAACCCCTGATTCAGCATACGTAATAGTGACCGTGTATGTTGAGTCCATTAAATATCCGGTGGAGGGAATATTGCTATTCATTCTAACCCGATTCCATTGGGTTCCGCTTGTAACTACTGAAGAGCCAGAGTGACAACTAGTACAATTGTTTTCATTGGGAGCACCCGTGTAACCTGAAGATGGACCTGAAGCATCCGAAACAACATTTCCAACCAAGAATACGGCCAGTGAGGCCATGATAATTTTCAACCAACGCATTTCCAAATTTCGTATTTTTTTCCATCTCCACAAATTGCTTTAAGCCATTGTGTTAAATATTATGTTATCCACATAATAATCTCCACAAAACCGACCCTTTGAACGCGTCAATGTTTGATTTTATTGAAATTTCCCATAATCGCACAAAACATAATGTCGAATTGACACTTATTAAATTGTGGGATTTTTATCGATTCAAACCTTGATTTAATAGAAAAATAACACAAATAATTTGTTAAGGTTGCAATTCAAACCAATCAAACATTATGAAAAGAAAACTTCTAGTAATTGTCGTGATGGGGATTTGTGGCTTTCCGATTGCGAAAGCACAGACCTCGAGTCCCGCTGGACAGCAGGACGGTGACACACTCAATGTTGGAACGGTTACAGTAACTGCAGTGGGAACAACCAAAAGTGTTCGCAAAGTGGGTTATTCTGTATCCCAAGTCCAAGGCAAAGGCCTCGTTTCCTCAGGGGAAAGTGGCGTAATCCAAGCCCTAACAGGAAAAGCATCAAACGTTCAAATTACCAAAAATGCGGGTGATCCGGGATCGGGTGCTTACATTCAGATTCGCGGACAGAACACAATTACCGGAAACACACAGCCGTTAATTGTAGTAGATGGTATTCCGGTAAGTAACTCAAGCGTTGGAGGCGGTGTAGATGGTGTAGTTCAACAATCACGTTTGAACGACCTAAATCCATCAGACATTGAATCAATGGAAGTATTAAAAGGTGCTGCGGCTGCGGCAGTTTGGGGTACTCGTGCGGCCAATGGCGTAATCATAATTACCACTAAAAGAGGTAAGCGCGGAATGAAAGTAGAATTTTCTTCTACTCTAGGTATCGACCAAGTAAACCGCGAATATGAAAAGCAGGGTACTTTCGGACAAGGATCAAACGGAAAATGGGCTGCTAACGCAGGTGGTAGCTTTGGAGATCGTATTGGTTCTCGTTCAGGTTCTGATTCCGTAAGTATGTCGGGCCAGCGATTTGAAGCTGAAAGCGGCAACATTTATCGCCCTATCATCAAAAAGGGTGACAAAACCGTTTACAACGATGCCAACCGCGACCAAGTTTTCCGCAACGGAACTACATGGAACAACAACCTTTCGATTTCAAATGCAACAGACAAGAGCACTGTATTCTTTAGCGTTGCCGATTGGAATCAGACGGGTGTAATCAATGGCAACTCAAACTACAGAAGAACTTCTGCTCGTTTGAATTTCACACAAAACATGAGTGACAAACTCACCATTGGATTCAATTCAACTTTGGCGAAAGTAACATCAAACAGAATCCAGATGGGTTCTAACTTAGATGGTCTTTACTTGGGTTATTTGCGTACATCTCCGGATTACGACAACACCGACTACAAAGGAACTTACTACACAGCGGGTGGTGTACCTACGTTTAACTCGCACAGAGGTTATCGCAGATACTTAGGAAATCTCCCTCCAACATATAACAACCCAGGCTGGACGATTAACGAACAGAAAAACACTTCCGATGTAATGCGTGTGATGATCACTCCAGAAGTGGGTTACCAGTGGAAGAAGAACTCTAAGTTCATCGCTCGTGCTGGATATGATATGTCGACCGACCGCAGAATCACTTATTTCCCAGTAAACTCTGCCGGTAGCTATGCCAATGGTGCATTTACTGACAATATGATTCAGGAATCTGAAATGAGCATGCACTTTATCAACCAAAGCAATTTTGCGTTGAATAAGAACATCAATTTGAATACTACTGTGGGTTATTTATATACCAACAACAGTTTCTACAGCATTGGTGGTTCTGCATCTCAGTTCATCATTCGCGACCAAGATCGTTTCTCATTCATCAACTCTACCAGCGCAAACATGGATCCGTTCAACTCTTATTCTCAAGTAAAGAACAACCGTGCTTATGCCGTATTGGATTTTGATGTGCAGGATAAGTTATTCTTGCAATTGACTACTGCGTCTGAGGCATCATCAACGTTTAAAAATCGCTTCCTTTCTCCTAGTGCGAGTTTGGCTTACGAATTCACAAAAGACTTCTTGAAGAGCGATGCGTTTTCTTATGGAAAATTGCGTGCTTCAGGTGGCCGTGTGGGTGTTGCACCTCCAGCATACATATGGAACACGAACTACGTAAGTGCTGGTTCTGCGTCAGGTTGGGGCGATTATTTAGATGCATCTCAATATGGTGGGTCTATCTATCGTAGCTCAACCCAGGGTAATCCTGATATCAAGCCTGAAATGAAAACAGAGTTGGAATTGGGTGCTGATTTGAAATTCTTGAAAGACAAAATTTCTTTGGGATTGACCTACTACAGCAACGTAATCGATGGCGCTGTATTGGCTGTTACTGTAGCTAATTCTACGGGTTATTCTAGTCAGTGGAAAAATGCCGCAAACATCTCAAACAAAGGTTTCGAGGCTGATTTAAACATCAACTTGATCAAAAACAAAAATGTCACTTTGAATCTTTATGGTAATTTGGGTCTAAACCGTAACATGGTAAATGATATTGGTGGTGCAAATTCAATCTTCTTAGCTGGTTTTACAGGAACTTCTTCTCGCGCAGTGAAAGGTTATGCGATGGGTTCTATGTGGGGTGGTAAGTGGTTGCGTGATGAAAGCGATAAATTGGTATTGGATGCTAATGGATTCCCTCAAGCAGCACCTCAAGAAGGCGTAATTGGCAACCCCAACCCTACTTACCGTGGCTCTGTTGGAGTAAATGGTAACGTGAAGCGTGTAGGATTCAATCTTTTGGTTGAAACCTGTCAGGGCAATCAGATGTGGGCTGGTACCTACGCCGTGTTGAACAACTTCGGCGTAACTCCAGAAACTGCCAATGAATTTACAGTATCTGCGGCTGAAGCAGCCACAATTAAGGACTACACCGGTGCAACGATTGCAGCAAGAGCTGCCTCCGCGGGTAATGGTTCTGTTATAACAAATACCGATGGAACTTACACTTGTCGTGGTAACCTTGAAGATTACGGCAATGGTAAAGTTTGGTTGAACCAATCTTGGTACACTGGCTTAGGCGGTGGATTTGGATCAGTTTCTGAATCTTTCATCAAAGATGCTTCTTGGGTTCGTATTCGTGAACTTAGCGCTACCTACGCATTGCCTGATGGCTTGTGCAGAAGTTTGGGCGTACCAGGTGGAATATCTATTGGTGTAACCGGGCGTAACTTGGCACTGTGGACCAAATTCGACGGTGTTGATCCTGAAACCAACTTAACGGGTGTTTCTAATGGCCGCGGTTTGGATTACTTCAACAACCCTGGTACCAAATCTTACTTGTTTAATATCAAATTCAATCTTTAATAATTACGAAAATGAAAAAAATATCAATCATTTTTTCGGTAGGTGTTGCAGCGATGATGGGTATGTCATCTTGTAAGAAAGACATAACCGAAATCAATAAAACAAACCCAAATCAGTTTAGCGACTCTGATCCTACATTGATGATTACAGGGGCCGAGTTGGCCAACGTAATTGTGAACGAAGGTGAGGCCGCTCGATTGGCTGGAATTTTCGCGGGTCATTTCAATGGTTATGACCGTCAGTTCATCTCATATGCTCAATACAATATGACATCTGGTGATTTCAATTCACCTTGGGGCAACCTTTACACAGAGGGTATTGCACAATGTCGTTTGATAGAAGCCAAAGCTGCCAAAGCAAACAACCAATCGTTGTTGGGCGTTGCGATGATCAATGAAGCGCAGTTGTTGCTTGCTGCCTCAGGATTGTGGGGTGATATTCCCGACAAAGAGGCTTGTAATGATGCGATTTCAAATCCTAAGTTTGATAAAATGTCGGATGTTACTAAGCATTGTATCGCATTGCTTGACTCTGCGGCAAATCTTACTTCAGGTACTGATTACAGCGCTGCATTTACAGGTTCATTTGACTGGGTTGAGGTTGCGAACACATTAAAGGCTCGCGCCTATTTGCGTATGGGCGATTATGCATCGGCATTGGCTTCTGCCAAAAAAGGTGTAAGCGCTGGAGCCGACATGTATGCTAACCACAGCACTGAATCTCCAGGGGCTTGGAATTTATACTACGACTTCTTGGATTGGAACCGTGGTGGTTATATTTCTTGCGATGGCGCTCCTATCGTAGGCATGTTGGATACTGCATCTAAGTCGAGCAAGAACAATCCAAAGACCGATGAAACTGCGCGCTTTGATTATTATTTCTTAGCAGACAATTACACGCCTTTGGATCCAAACATGTACACTGGTATTTTTGCCCCTACTTCTAACTTCGCGATGGTTTCTTACGTTGAAAACGAATTGATCATGGCTGAATGTTATGCTCGCGGTGGCGACAATGCGAATGCTTTGTTCCATTTGAACAATGTCCGTAAGGAGCATGAAGCAAATTATGGTGGATACCAAGACTATGTATTGTCTGATTTTGGTCCAACAGCAATGGTAAAAGGCCCAACTGAATCTGCAGCTTTAGGTCGTGAGATCATGGTTGAGAAATATGTTTCATTGTTCGGCCAATTGGAGCCCTTCTGCGACCTTCGTAGAACCAAAAACGCCATTGGTATTAAGCCATATGCTGGAACTTCTCTACCGGGATGCTTCATGGTTCCTCAAGACGAGATCAATGCAAACACAAATGCTCCTACGGGTGGCAGTTTGTTTGATGTTTTGGAGTTATTTAAGTAAGATCAACGATTAAAATATCAAAGGCCCCGGCAACTTCGTTGTCGGGGCCTTTTTGTTACATAACGACATACCCAGTGAAGAATGTCAGCACATGTGTTGTCGAAAATGTTGGCACATATGTTGGCACAAAACAAAAACAGCCAGATGTTATCTGGCTGTTTTTCAATAATTTAGAAGCTAATTCTAGTGATCCCGCTGGGACTCGAACCCAGGACCCATACATTAAAAGTGTATTGCTCTACCAACTGAGCTACAAGATCGTTTCCTCTTCCTATTGTTAAAGGAGGTGCAAAAATACCATTATTCCCTTTAAAATCAAATTATTCCAGAAATTTCTTTCCTATATGTGTGGTGAACCTTCGTCTTTACTGCTCCCAACGATTCCAACATGCTGATCATCTTAGGGTTGAAATCACCCACCCACGCCAGCTCCATCGTTTCCATTCTCCTTTTAATCGCATTGCCTTGGTGAAACTTGATAATCAACCCTGTTTCCACGCCCAAATTGTGGTGGCTAGGCACAATCCCGAATACAATACCCTTGGCTTTACTGATTTTTCCGCGATTTAACATAAACTGAATCTTTTGCCACCAACCCATAGAACCCTTGAAATCCTTGAGAACTTGATTGATTTCTAATATGGCGACAAAAAACCCAATCGGCTTGTCGTTGTCGTAAGCGAAAACCGCAAACTCCTCCGGCATCGCAGGCTTGATTTCTTTCAATCGCTTGTGAAGTTCCTCATACTGCAATGGCTCATAATCGTCGTGAAACGCCCATGCCTCATTGTAAATACTCACAAAATCCGCCGCAAACTTGTCCAATTGCGCGTATCGAAAAAACTCAAATCGATACCCCGGCTTACTCATCACCCTTTCGGCAATCTTAGAAAATCGCTCATAATTGAATTCCTTTTCTACAATGTCGTAGGTATTCTGTTCGATTTCTAGCTGATAACCTCGCGATATAAACCACTGCTGGTAATATTTGGGATGATAGTTTTCTCGATACGATGTGGGTGTTGTCGCCGAAATCAACAAACCCCAATAACTATCTCGGTCGCCAAAATTGATTGGTGCATCGATGCTTAGACATGATTCGGAGGTGAGCCATGCCTCGGCGACATCAAAAAGGGCGTTGGCAACCGTTGGGTCATTGATTGACTCAAAGAACCCGATGCCCCCACGTTTTCCAGATTTGGGTTTTACAGTGTAGAATGCAGCGATGCGGCCGGCCGGACGGCCGGCCGCATCCAACGCTATCCAACGGCGCGCAGCGCCGTTTTGAAACGACTTATTCTTATTTACATCAAACACCGCTTCCACATCCGCCGTAATGGGATAAATAAAGTCACCATCCCCCGCATATACCAAATCCAACACACCATGAAACTCCCTAATATCCTGTACCGATAAAACCTCCCTGATCGTCATAATTATTTCTTTTCCAATGATACGAATTCGTCGCCCTTTTTATACAATGTATACGTAATAATAAACTGAAACATCTCATCCGATGCCCGCATACTCGCCCCTCCACTGTCCCATCGCTCAGAAACCTGTTTCGGTGGACGATTCGGATTCCAAGGATTGTTCGATGTATTGTCGAACTCCGCCACCGCCACAATCTCAGACCCCGCAGGAATTCTCAACATCGTTTTGTAAGTATAAAAATACTGCCAATTGAAATTCCATCGTAAAATACGAATTAATTTAATTGTATCGCCATTCGGCTTGACAGCAAACGCCAGAAATGACTTGCCCAACATATGCAAATGTGGATTGATCGTCAGCACCGAAATATCCTCTGCAATCGTAAAGCGCGTGGTGTGTTTAGTAACCTTATTCGCAGGAACCACCAATGGCGGGACAATCTTGCTGACACCGTTGGTGCCCAACATCAACTCAGACAAAACACGACTCGGTGGAATATCGGTAAAAAACACATTCAACACGGACCGATCCACCACCGTTTTATCGGCCGGACCATAATGCACATCATTCATCACCGCCGCAAAATCCTTCGTGACCTCAAACGCTCCAATCCCATTTGGATACTCAATCCCCTGAACCCCCGGCAAATAGTTAAACGCAGAGTGAATCCTCCTTGGCAAACTCCCATCATCAGCTTGCATCTCTAACAACGACCCTATATCCGAGTTCATCTCCGAACGAGCCTCCATCTTCCTTCTGGGCCTTAGCGGCATACGCTTGCTACCCTCTTTATACAATAACAAATGGCCGTTCGCATGATGCACCAAACCTGGCTCAGTAGGCACAAATTCCAATGCCGAAATAAACCGCTTCTTCGGAAGCGACACATTAGACAAACTGATGAAAAAGCGATCCAAATCACCCTCATGCATCACAACAGAATCAAAAGAAATAACTAAGTCAGGCTTTCTAATGTTACTTCTATTAATCGCATTTGGGCGATATACATATTTCTGATCCCCCTCAACCGCCCCCTGTTTCACCCATTTCTGTATGATGGCAATGTCGCGATCAGTCAACACCTTCTCACCCACAAAATGACTATAACTAGGATCGGCCGGCCATGGTGGCATGATCCTTTTTTGGGTAACCTTAGCGATGGTCTTCGCGCGCTTCTTTACAGCGGCATAAGAAGCCAAACTAAAAGGCGCTGCCCCTTGTTCACGATGGCAGGGCAAACAATTCTTTTGTAATATCGGTGCAATATCGTTGGCAAAGGTGGGTTGATCCGGCAAAGTATCCACACCCCCGCCATTACCGCAACTATTTATTGAAATAATAACCAATAAAACAATGATATATAAATATTTACATTTCAAACTATTTATTTTTTATCGAATCAAATGGACCCACAAAACAACCAATGGGCTCATTGGATGCTACAGTATTTGGCTTTCCAAGTATAATATCCTTTAAGACATCCGCCAAATAATTTTTTGTCGCCACCTTAGAAACCACACCCAAACTCACCGCCCGGTCATCAATTTTTCCACTGTAAATCTTAGACCGTGTTAGACAATTCATTACCACCGCTTGGGGGTAAACTTTGATTCCTAAACGACCGCAAACCACACCCAGATTATCGTGGAAAAGCAGATCCTCCATTCCGGAAATCGACCTACTTCCAACACCAGGATCGAGTAGACAAAACTGAATGGTATCGCCAAATTGCTTTACAAAATTTTGAATGGTCTTGATGTAGGCTTTGGCTATCGGACATTCGTTGGAATAGGAAATGACGCATAAATATTTCTTGGATTCAAATTTCGACCTAAATTCATCGCAAATAAGCAATGAATCCTCGTTCGGACTACAACATTTTTTAGAAGCAGATGAATTAGCATGAGCTACATGAACCTTTTTCAAACTGTCGTTTTGTTCAACCCCAGCCCTTTCAACCGCATCAGAACACCCACAAACCACAAAAACAGAACAAATCAAACCGAATAAATTCCTTTTAAAAAATGGCTTCATCTGCTTTTTGTTATTAAATTAAACCCTAGTCCGTGCATATTCCCAAAGCACCATACCGCAGGAAACGGCGATGTTAAACGAATGCTTTGTGCCCAATTGCGGGATTTCGATTACCCCATCGCAAAGCGATATGACATCCGCGCTAACTCCATCAATTTCATTCCCAAAAACAAAGGCCACTGCCTGATTGGGAAATACCATATTCTGAAGAAACACCGCGTTAGATGTCTGCTCGATGGCATAGACCACAAACCCTTGCAACTTAAGGTCCTTCACTGCATCGATGGTATGTTCTTGGTAGCGCCAACTGACAGAATTCTCTGCGCCGATAGCGGTTTTGGTGATTTCCCGGTGAGGTGGCGTGGCTGTAATACCGCAAAGTATCATTTGCTGACACAAGAATGCATCGCTACTGCGCATCATAGAACCCACATTATTCATGCTTCTAACGTTATCTAAAACCACCACGAATGGCCATTTATCTACCGTTTTGAATTCCGAAACGCTCAATCGTTGGAGATCGGCACCCACCAATTTTTTCACAAATACAAAGATACTTGTTTTCAATGGGGAAAAAGGGGGCGTAAATGTGGAAATCGGCCTGAGAAATGGCTGTAAATTTGGGGTTTATGGCAGGAGGCACTTCAGATAAGGAAACACCGCTAATGAAGCAATATCATACCATCAAGGCGCAATACCCTGGTGCGATTTTGCTATTTAGAGTGGGTGATTTTTACGAAACGTTCAGCGAAGACGCACGAATCGCATCAAAAGTGCTGGGCATTGTCCTCACCAAACGATCAAACGGCGCGGCATCCGACCAAGATTTGGCAGGATTCCCCCACCATTCCCTAGACAACTACCTTCCACGATTGGTAAAAGCGGGCTATCGCGTTGCCATCTGCGATCAGCTTGAAGATCCTAAGAAAACCAAAACTATCGTAAAACGCGGTGTCACCGAATTGGTTACGCCTGGGGTGAGTTACAACGACAAAGTTCTAGAAATCAAGCAGAGCAACTATTTGGTGTCGGTTTTGGAGCAAAACATGCAGTGGGCCGCCTCTTTTCTCGATATTTCCACGGGGGAATTCTTGGTTTGTGAGGGTTCTTTGATCACCGTAAAAAAGATGATCGATGCGTTTAAGCCGTCCGAGTGGATCCTTCCCAAGCAACAGCAACAGACCATCTTCGAAATCCTTGGCACTCCGGCCTCGTTTCAAACAATTGAATCTTGGGTCTACGAACCAAGCAATGCCAATGAATCCTTATGTCGACAATTCAAGACCCAGAATCTAAAAGGGTTTGGCATCGCTGAAATGCCCTTGGCCATTGGATCTGCGGCAGCTATTCTACAATACCTGCAATTCACTCATCATACCCACATCGACCATATCAATCGCATTTCTCGAATCGACGAGGGTGATTCCGTTTGGATCGATGGTTTTACTTCAAGAAACTTAGAATTAACCCGTCCGATTTATCAAGGCGGTACAGCTGTAATTGATGTCATTGATAAAACATGCACCGCGATGGGCGCCAGAATGCTCCGAAACTGGTTGGTATTTCCGCTGCTTAATCGCAAGGCAATTGAAAACAGACATCAGCGAGTTGAAGTCTTCATCAACAACCCATCGGAAACATCGGTATTTCGCGATACAATGAAACAAATTGGCGACCTACAACGGTTGGTTTCCAAAGTAGCACTTAGAAAAATTGGTCCACGTGAATGTCTCACACTTGGATATGGCCTCGATAATTTGGCCGATTGTAAAACCCTTTTCGAAAATAGCTCAGATCCACAGTTACAGGCGTTGGCACAAAAAATCGATTCGCTGCCAAAGCTACAGTCGCTGATTTCCGACCGTATGTTAGCCGATGCACCAGCCGTGGCCGCCAAAGGGAACATTTTTAAATCGCATGTGCATCCCGAATTACAAGATCTTCGCGACCTTACCACATCGGGCAAAGACAAACTCATAGAAATTCAACAAGCTGAAATTCAGCGCAGTGGCATCACATCATTAAAGATTGGATTCAACAACGTTTTTGGATACTATCTAGAGGTCACCAACTCCCATAAAGACAAGGCTCCAGAAGATTGGATTAGAAAACAAACGCTTACAAACGCGGAGCGATACATCACACCAGAGCTCAAAATATATGAGGAAAAAATCCTCAATGCGGAAGATCTAATCCTAACGCTGGAGGCCCAACTTTGGGAATCGCTACTCAACGACATGAGCGAATTTGTCCCCCTGCTGCAGCAACAAGCCACCATTTTGGCGGAATTGGACGTGCTGGCGGGATTTGCTCAATTGGCCATGGACTGCAACTATTGCAAGCCAACCTTGAACGATGGTTACGATTTACTCCTCAAAGACTGCCGACATCCTGTCATTGAATTCCAACTGCCCGCCGGTGAATCATACATCCCCAACACCATTCAACTAAACAAGGAGGAACAGCGCATCGTCATTCTAACCGGTCCTAACATGAGTGGAAAGAGCGCTATATTACGACAAACCGCATTGGCTGTCATCCTGGCCCAAATTGGCTGTTATGTCCCTTGTAGTGAGGCTCATATTGGCATCACAGACAAGATTTACACGCGCGTGGGGGCATCGGACAATATTTCGGTTGGGGAAAGTACGTTCATGGTGGAAATGTCGGAAACAGCCTCTATTCTTAACAACTTGAGCGATCGCAGCTTGGTATTGTTGGATGAAATCGGTCGCGGCACAAGCACCTACGATGGCGTCTCATTGGCTTGGAGCATCGCGGAGTACATACACTCCCACCCTTCGGCTCCCAAAACCCTTTTTGCAACCCACTATCATGAACTCAATGAATTGGAAAGCAAATGCCCAGGAATTGTCAATTTTCATATTTCCATCAAAGAACAGGGGGCTCAAATTGTCTTTTTGCGCAAACTAACCCGTGGTGGCAGCGAACATAGCTTCGGTATCCATGTCGCCCAGCTCGCCGGAATCCCCAATGCTGTATTAATTAGAGCCACCGAGATATTGAATAAACTGGAAGAAGATCGGTCTAACTTATCGCCTCAAAAAACGCTGAAAAACACGAGTACCAAACCCGTTTATCAGATGAACATGTTTCAAACAGAGGACCCAAAACTCATTCAGGTAAAGAAATTGCTGACAAGTATCGATATTAACACACTCACGCCCATCGAAGCCTTGCTAAAACTTCAAGCCGTACAGGGAATCCTCAACGAGAAAATCAATTAAAAACTGTAGTTACAACCCAATGCCGGGAGTATCGGCAACTGGTCTACACGCTTTCCTTTTACCCTGTCGTAATAGAATATGTTGTTTCTATTGTACACGTTGGTCACACTGAAAAGCAAGTTAAACTCACTGCCCTCGCGGAAAACCCACTTTCTTTTTATCGAAAAGTCTAAACGATGATAATATGGCAAACGTCCGCGATTGATTTGGGCGTATACGATGCCTAACTGACCATTGGCTGCCGTATAATCGGTCCCAATCCCTTGTTGAAAGTTGTACTTTTCGTAATAGCCTTGTGTCTGGGTAAAAGGAAATCCAGATCCAAAGTTCCATCGTAAAGAAACCTCAGAAGGATGCTTTTTGTCAAATTCGTAGTTCAGTAGAATGTTGGCGTTATGACGTCGATCGAAATTGGGTTGATAATACGAAATCCCATCAAAACGATTGACATACGTCAAGGAGTAAACCGCCCACAAATACCAATGTTTGTCGGAGTATTTATAAGAAATATCGCCACCATAAGCATTTCCATTTTCGATGATAAAATCCTGTCTCAAACGCTGGGGCTTATCCAAATTAAATTCATCGTCTGAAAACAGCTTATCCCTATTGATGTTAGTGATCTGATCAAATATCTTCACAAACGATTCAATATTGATCGTCTGCTTTTTGTCGATGCGATAATCAAACCCAGCAACTGCATGCCTTGCCTTCTGTAAACGCGTAGTCACAGGCTTGCCATTGAATGAATCTGGAAGGTTGTCCGGTCCCGACAAGAATCCGTAGAATAAATTCACTACGTCTCTATCGCTCATTGCCGATAATAAATTTTGAGAATACATCCCAACGGCAAATTTGATTCCTATTGACTTCAGCGGCATGTAACGCAATTGAAACCTAGGCTCCAAACTACCATTGCCTAACGACGCATAATATTGATTACGCAATCCAATATTACAAATCAATTTCTTACGAACCACACGATAATTCCCAAAAGAGTTGATCTCTGTTGTACTCTCTAACTGATTGATTTTTCGATCGTTGGCATTATACAATTGGAAATTTGTTTGAAATCCATTTAACTCAATACCCCATTTCAAATCATCGCGTTTAAAGTTGTAAGAGAAATTCATCCCTAAGTTAAAACCACCGATGGAGCTATTTCTTGGCTTCGCATCTTGCTCTTTCTGTTCGATGCTATACTGACTCCATAAAAAGAAACCATCAACACGCGTCTTTGCCTGCTCTGGAACCACCAAGAACTTGCCACCCAAGCCTGTCGACGTCCAACCGTAGCGCGTAGACCCCGGAAAAGCCACATTGTCGGAAAATCTAAACCCATACAATTTGGTATACCCGCCATTGGCCGAGTTGAAACTCATTTTCACAAACAAATCGCCAAAATTGTATGGCAACTTGTCGGGATTGGCATAATTATAAAGCAATCGCGACGATTCACGCAAGAATGAATTCTTATAGGATATGGCAATGGAGCTGTTGTTTTTTCCTTGTTGATACTTTCGCAAGGGCGATTCCAATAGCAATTTTGATGTAAATGTGGTCAAGCCCACCTTTCCCGCCATCCGCTTTCTATTACCATCGCGGGTTTTAATATCAACCACAGCAGAAACTCTACCTCCATATTCTGAGCCAAACCCAGCACTGTAAACATCCGCAGTTTGAATCAAATCGGTCTCAAACACCGAAAAAAGTCCAATGGAGTGAAAAGGATTATAAATAGTAAGACCATCCATCATCACCTTATTCATAATTGGCGAACCGCCTCGGATGTACAATTGTCCGCCCTGATCTCCACTAAACACCACGCCTGGCAAAACCTGTAAGTACTGTAAGATATCAGGTTCAGCGCCCACCGCAGGCATTTTATAAATCGCACGCGCTTCGATGTTCGTCACACCTACTTGCGCATCCCTCGCCTTTCCTTTGACAGAAATTTCTACCGCGTCCATGGTCGAAATGTGTTGCAAATAAAAATCTTTCTTGGTGTTGACATCTGCGAACACCTTTACTTTTTCATAAAGCGTATCAAAACCCGCGTGGGAAACCCGCACCCAATAATCGCCGGGAGTTAACCCCGTTAATGCATAATAACCGTCGTTGTCTGAAAGAATGGAGCGAACTACCGTACCATCAGACTTGTCCTTTACCGCTGTGATTACCGACGCCACGGAGCGATCACCATTGTCGCCGTCGTAAACAAACCCCCTAATATCACTTTTGGTTGATTGACCCTGCCCCACAATTGGTGCCAAAGCCAAAACGCAAATTAAAAATCGCCACATGAATTCTTCAAAAATACACCGAAAATTATTAAGTCACATTTTTTTCATCGATAAGCAAACATTGAGAACTATTTTTGCATTCTACATGGTTTACCGTTTTAAAGTTTGGTTCGACGACATGGACGATATTGTTCGATGGATTGAAATTAGGCCCTCGCACACTTTCATGGACTTCCACAACATCATTCAGGAAGCGATTGGTTTCGATAACAAGGAGGCAGCCAGTTTTTTTGTAAGCGATGATCGTTGGCGTAAAATTTCTGAAATCAAAAAAGAGAAGCCAGCGCATGCCGAAGGCGACATCACCGGCAATCTTGACGCACCGTTGATGGCTGATGTCAAAATACGGACATGCGTAAACGACCCCCACCAGCATTTTATTTACATCTTCGATTATAATGTCCAATGGACTTTGATGTGCGAATTGATTAGCATCGAAGCCAGCAGCGACAAACAAGTATATCCAAGGGTATATCGTACCGAAGGAAAACCACCGAGACAGCACAACGATAGTAAGTTTAAGATGCTAGACGACAATGAATTTGATGCGTTGGCAGAGAAAATATTGGCTGCAAAAGGCATCAAGAGTTTATTGGTTGAACACGAAGAGGAATTGCTCGCCGCCGAAGATGACGAGGATGACTTGGATGTTGATTTAGACGATGACGAGGATGGAGATGACGAGGATCATGATGAATTCGGATTCAGCGGCCTCAGCAATGGCATCGATGCGGATGATTTAAAATAATTCAAATTGACAAACAAACCCACCCTTATCGTAGTGGGAGGCCCCACCGCTTCTGGCAAAACTGCAACTGCCATTGATTTAGCATTGAAACTCAATACTGAAATCATTAACGTTGATAGTCGACAAGTATACAAGGAACTTCATATTGGCGTAGCCAAACCCAGTGCAGAAGAATTATTGAAAGTAACACATCACGGTGTCTCTACCGTTGGAATCCATGAGCATTACAATGCGGGTATGCATGCAGAAAATTTCGAATCAACCATCCAAAATCTGCTTTCGTCAAACGGATCTGCTATACTTTGCGGTGGTACTGGCTTATACATTGAGGCGCTCATCAATGGATTGGATGATATGCCAGAGATCGACCCTGATTTGCGTTCTGAGATTCTGGATGAATTTGTGGCACATGGATTAGACCGACTTGTTCAGGTTCTATACCAACTTGATCCGAATGCCGGGACATTGGTAGCCCTTGACAATCCTCAAAGGGTAATGCGTGCAATAGAATTATGCATTCAGACACAAAAAACACTGTCGGAGATATACTCACAAAAGCCCAATCCTAGATTCCCCGAGGCTCATGTTATTTATTTGGGCATCGAATATGAACGTGATAAGTTGTACCAAAGAATCAACCAGCGCGTAGACAAGATGATTTCCGATGGATTGATAGCTGAAGTAGAATCCCTATTACCTCACCAATCTCTCAAATCCTTACAAACGGTGGGATATAGTGAGTTATTTAGATATTTCGCTGGAGAAGTTAGCAAAACGGAGGCTATCGACTCAATAAAACAGCATACTCGGAATTATGCGAAACGACAAATCACCTATTTCACCAATCGATTTCCGACAAGGTGGGTCTCCGCTGCCGAATGGCCGAAATATCTTCGTAATTTCGAACTCTAATTTTAACAACCTTTATGTTTAGTCAAGAAATACTCATCAGCTTGGTCGCCCTTACCCTTTTAGAAATTGTTCTGGGCATCGACAATATCATTTTCATTAGTATTTTGGCAAACAAAGCGCCCGGTGGCAAACAAAAGCAGGCACGTCAGTATGGGCTTATTTTGGGAATGGTGGTGCGAATTATCATGTTGCTCGGAATCAATTGGATTCAAAAGCAGGAGCATCCTTTATTTACTATTATTGACCATCCAATTTCAGGAAAGGACATCCTTTTGATATTGGGGGGATTGTTCCTTTTGTACCAAAGTGTGCATGAAATTCACTTAAAAATGAAAGGCTTAGAGGAAGAGATTAAGGAAAGAACTGATGCCAAAGGATGGACTGCGATATTGTTCCAAATGGTTTTGATCAACGTGGTTTTCAGTTTGGATTCTGTAATTACGGCAGTGGGCATGGCCAACGAGGTTTGGGTTATGATTGTGGCCGTGATTATCTCAATGTTGGTTATGTTATGGGCCAGTGAACCCATCGCGAATTTTGTCAATCAGAATCCAAGTATCAAAATATTGGCCTTATCATTCCTCGTACTTATTGGAGTGAGTTTATTGGGCGAAGGATTCGGGCAACACATCAACAAAGGGTATATCTACTTTGCGATGGCATTTTCATTTACCATCGAATTGATCAATTTGAGATTAGACAAACACAAATAATCTATCCCTCGCGGAATTCATACAAAGGATCAGTCGAATACCTACATCGACATCGGATCAGTCGAATACGTACATGGGGTCAATCTCAGCGCCAGGGGCCACATCGATCACTGTTCGCAGCAACCCAGAGTGCATTTCATAAACCCAACCGTGCACATGGGGGCGTTTGTGGTTTTTCCACGCTTGCTGTACAATGCTGGTTTTGACAACGTTTCCCACTTGCTCTATCAGGTTCACTTCCACCATTTTATTTAATTTGGCCTCATCACCTACTTCTGCATCTACTTCAGCTTTGTGCAAGCGGTAAACGTCTTTTAAATTTCTAAGCCATTTGTTCAATAGACCATAACTTTCGTTCGTGAGCGCTGCTTTCACCCCTCCGCAGCCGGTATGACCGCAAACGATGATGTGCTTCACTTCGAGATATTCAACGGCGTATTGTAAAACACTGAGCAAATTCAAATCGGTATGCACCACCATGTTGGCGATGTTTCGATGCACGAAGAGTTCTCCTGGTTCCGCACCGATGATTTCGTTGGCTGGCACGCGTGAATCGGAACACCCAATCCACAGATAATCTGGCCTTTGATCTTTGGCCAAATTTTCAAAGTAAGTAGGATCATCGGATAACTTTTCCGCCGCCCATGCGCGATTGCTCAAAAACAACTTGATTTGATCTTCCATACGTTATGAATTTGATTCTTTGATTTTACTGATAAAATTACAATGCAATTCACCCAATAGCTTTTGCTTGTGAGATTCATTCAAAAACTCAAATGAAATCACCATGGATTTTTCTTTGGCCCGAATTTGGAAGTCATCGATAATATCTAAAATATCACGATCCATGAAAGTGCAATGGGTTAAGTCCATGATCACATTGGCTCCCGTTGGGAGTTCGTCCAAAACCGTTTTTAACAGGGACTTATTCAAAAACGTGGCTTGTTGTTGGAAACGAACCATATAATGATTGTCGATTTGAACCAAGGTAATGGATTTGTGAAAGTTTGATTTGATGATGTAGAAAAATCCCACGGCCATACCAATCATGATGCCTATCAAAAGATCAGTAAACAATATGGATACCACCGTAACTAAAAAAGGAACAAACGACATGTTTCCTTTGGCCCATTCTTGCTTGATTAGACTGGGTTTGGCCAATTTAAAACCTACATAAATCAAAATTGCCGCCAGGGCTGAATTTGGAATCAAATTGAGCACCCCTGGAAACAACAACACCGCAACTGTTAACCATACGCCATGAAAAATAGCGCTCCATTTACTCATTCCACCGGCATTCACGTTGGCGGAGCTTCGCACAATCACCGCAGTTACAGGAATACCACCCAAAAGGCCAGAAATTGTATTTCCCACACCTTGAGCTACCAATTCCCTGTTTGGTGGTGTAACCCTTTTATGAATATCAATTTTATCCGATGCCTCAATGCTTAACAAGGACTCAATGGAGGCAATGAGTGTGATTTTTACAGCTATAACCCATATCAACCAATTACCCAAAACACGAAAATTGGGGACAATCATACTCGACTCTGCCATACCCGGCGCCAAAAAATTGGGAATGTTTACCAAGTGAGATTTTTCAATCGCCCAATCAGACCCCGTGTTGTTGGCCCAACCATTGAAGAACACACCCAATACCACAACAATGAGTGGCGCCGGTAGTAGTTGTATCCATTTAATTCCTTTTAAATATTTTGAATCCCAAGCAAATTGTATCAAAAGACCCAAAACACCAATCAATATAGCCAAGGGCGTGATGTGTTCAAAGGCAATGTTAATCTCCGAAAATGTTGTTTGACCATCGTGCTGTATAAAACCCTCATCCCCAAAATCATCCGCATCCCAACCCACTAAATGGGGCACTTGTTTCAAAATCAACATCAATCCAATGGCTGCGAGCATGCCTTTGATTACAGACGCCGGAATAAAATCTGCCAGTTTACCCACTTTCAGTAGACCCAATATCAATTGCAACAAACCCGCAACCACCAAAGCAGCAGCAAAAGCTTGCAATGCCGCATGGGAAACTGCCGCATCCCTACCCCCAGACAAATCATGGAGCGAAGCCTCAACCAATGTAATTAATCCAGCGGCCGGCCCACTCACGGAAACATGAGACCCACTCATAAATCCGATGACGACACCGCCCACAATACCGGCAATCAAGCCACTCATCACAGGTACACCCGAGGCATGTGCAATACCCAAACACAATGGCAATGCAACCAAAAACACTACGATGGAAGCGGAAATGTCCTTAAAATTAAATTTCATTGACGTAAAACTATGGAAAAAATCAATAAATCCCCCCTTAATCCGCCGAAAACATTGGGAAATCCGACAATCAACTATGGGGAAAATCCATAGTTAGGATTCAATCATCCAAAATGATGAAAATTCATCGTATAAAGTCTCCTTGCACAATGCATCCAACCACTCAGCACCATCATCCAAAAAACACTGAATGAAAAACAACTTTCGCTCTTGGGGTGATTTCACATTAAACGCATCCAATAACAATGTACGAATGCCAGTCCAGCCGGGTTCTTCAAACAACTTCTCTAAATGTTGATTTACTGCGGCATTCACCACTTTTTTCTGACCCCTCAAAAAAGCATCCGCTTGTTTCTTGGCTTCGGGCAATTCCAAAGATTTCCATTCATATAGCACGCGCAAATATGCCGCCATCGATTGCTCAATGGCTTGGGCATGCACCGCCAAATCATTTTCACCTAGGCTCTTACGCAATAACGCATCCTTCAAATTGGATTCATCCAAAAACAAATCATCGGGTGATAAATCCAACTTGTCCATTTTTTTCCCTTGAGAAGCGTTGATTACAACCCCACCTTTTCTGTGTATCAACGCAGGAATTAATCGGCCGGAAACTTCAAAAGCTTTGGCCGTTTGAAGCCAATAAATATATTCTGTTGGTCCAGCCACATAAGCCACACAGGGCAGAATGGTTTGTTGGTACAACGGCCGTAGCAAAACATTGGCCGATAGATGCGCAATCGCATCTGAATTCAACACCGACATCATTTCATCTGTGCTCCAATTCAATTCACCATCAACGGTTGCAAAACCCTGCGGGGTTTTCACAATTCTCCGGCGTTTTTCATCCATCCAAAACACATTGCATTCTCGGGCCAATGCGGGAGGTTCAATGCCCTTTTCCCTCATTACACCCGCCTGATCATTGAATGCCTCAAACAAAGAATCTTCGAATAAATCCTGTTCAAACAACCCTTTTGCCCCACGTTTAAATGCCAAGTCATTTGGATCAAGAACCAACAATCCAAACGCGCCAAACAAATTGCTCACCCATTCAGCAGTGGCCTTGGCCAAAGTTTGTTGAGGCGATAAATAAATCTTTCGCAACTGGCCAATTCTCAAAAGTGCATCTGAATTTCTTTGGAATTTTTGTTCCATCCATTCAAATAAATCAAGCAACTCATCTGTAACGAGTTCCCCAACGGCCCCTTCACTTTCTTTGTTCCAAGTAAATCGCTCTTTGAAAATGTCTACATGGTTGATTTCAGAAAAATCATGATCCTCCGTAGCCATCCAAAACATTGGAACAAATTGTTTGTCTGGAAACTGCATTTCCAAATGATTACACAATACAATGGTAGAAACAATCTTGTAAACCACATACATCGGCCCCAATCCCAAATGAATCTGCTGTCCGGTAGTGACAACAAAAGCCGCTTGATTCAACAATCGATCTATATTAACCTGTTGTTGTGCATGCGCGATTTCAAGGTGCTGACGGTGCAACACTTGGTGTAAGGTTTTTCTCTGTTCATCAGAAAATCCCCTTTCAAGATCAGACATGATATGCGCCCAATTTGATCGGATTCCTTCGTGTGGATACAAACCCAAGGGAGTATCAAGCCATGCGCTATTTCTCAGTGTTGCTGAGATGTAATTTTCAGGATATGCAATTTCGCGAATTTTCACGATTTCACGACTTCACCAAACAAATCGTAGGTAGAAGCATCGGTAATTTTCACATTGGCGAAATCACCCATGCGCACGTAATTGTCTTTTGCAGGAACCCTTACTTCGTTGTCGACTTCGGGGCTATCGTATTCGGTACGACCCACAAATTCATCGCCTTCCAAGCGATCAAACAACACTTTTACGGTCTGACCCTTTAAGGATTGGTTAAACGCTTCCGAAATGCTCATTTGAGATTCCATCACCGCGTCGGAACGACGTTGTTTTTCTTCTTGAGAGATATCGTCGGCTAAGATATAAGCATGGGTATTTTCCTCATGGGAATAGGTGAACACACCCAATCGTTCAAACTTTATTTCCTCTATTGCATCAATCAAGTCCTTGACATCTGCTTCGGTTTCGCCAGGATGACCAACCAACAGCGTAGTCCTTAATGCAATGCCTGGAACCCTGTCGCGAATCGCATTCAATACTTCATAGGTTCTGCGCTTGGTAATCCCACGTCGCATCGACTTAAGCATATTGTCCGATATATGTTGAATCGGAATATCCAAATAGTTACAAATATTACTGCGCTCGGCCATTACCTCCAACACATCCAATGGAAACTGCGATGGGTAGGCATAATGTAAACGCAGCCACTCCAACCCTTCCACATCCGACAGATGCTTCATTAAATCGGCCAACTTGCGATCGCCATAAATATCTAAACCATAACTGGTGGAATCCTGGGCAATCAGCATCACTTCTTTCACACCGTTCTTTACCAACCCTTGTATTTCCTGCTTGATGATCTCTATGGGCCTTGAAACGTGCTTACCACGCATCAAAGGGATAGCACAGAACGAACAAGGTCGATCGCAACCCTCAGAAATCTTGGTGTAGGCATAATGCTTTGGCGTAGTTTGCAATCTCTCCCCTACCAACTCATGCTTATAATCGGCGCCAACCGTCCTCAACAAATGAGGCATGTCCAACGTTCCAAACCAAGCATCAACTTCAGGAATCTCAGATTGCAGTTCATCTTTGTATCGATGCGACAAACAACCTGTTACATATAGCTTTTCGATGTTGCCTTTTGCTTTTTCATCCGCATATGCGAGAATAGTGTCGATGCTTTCTTGTTTTGCATTTTCGATAAATCCACACGTATTGACAATGATGATGTCCGCATCGTCTTTTGTGCTTTCGTGGGCTACATCAAACTGCGATGCTTTCAGCTGTCCCATGAGGACTTCACTATCCACTAGGTTTTTACTACAGCCTAGCGTTATGACATTAATTTTGGTTTCTTTATTCGATTTGGTTTTCACGATACAAAAATCGATTTGATAAAATCGTACTTGTTAAACAGCTTTAAATCTTCGGCTTTTTCGCCCAGACCGATATATTTTACAGGCAGGTTGTAGGCATGACTCACGCCAATCACCACACCGCCTTTGGCCGTACCATCCAATTTGGTGACAGCAAGCGTATTCACTTGGGTGGCCGCGGTAAATTGCTTGGCCTGTTCAAATGCATTTTGTCCGGTTGTGGCATCAATCACCAACAATACTTCGTGGGGTGCATCGGGCTTAAACTTCTCGATTACGCGACGGATTTTTGACAACTCATTCATCAAACCAACCTTATTGTGTAAACGTCCGGCGGTATCTATGATGACCACATCTGCATTTTCTTCTACGGCTTTCTTTACTGCATCAAACGCCACAGAAGCAGGGTCTGTATTCATGCCATGGGATACAATAGAAACCCCAGCACGATTTTGCCAGATGGTTAACTGCTCCACTGCGGCCGCACGAAACGTATCGCCCGCACCCAGAACAACCTTTTTGCCTAACTGAGCGTAGTGATGTGCCAACTTTCCAATGGTGGTTGTTTTACCTACTCCATTTACACCAACAACCAAAACGACATAGGGGGTTGATGCGCCATTGAGCGACAAATCTTGTGCTACTGGGCTGGCGATATCAGGCATCAACTTGGCAATCTCATCCGCCAGCAATTCATGCAACTCATCCTGAGAAACATAGGCTTCTTTAGAAACCCGCTTCTCTAGATTCTCTATAATTTGAACAGTTGTTTCTACACCAACATCAGAAGTAAGTAATACTTCCTCTAGTTCATCCAAAAAATCAGCATCAATCTGACGCTTCCCAGTGAATAGTCGGCTCAATTTCGACAAAAAACCCGTACGAGTTTTTTCCAATGCCTGCTGTGTTTGCACAGCCTCGGGGGTTACTTCCTCGGGTTTGGCTTTGTTTTTTGAGAACCAATTAAACATTGACATGGGTTTTGGTGATGTGAAGGTAAAAAAAAAGCCCCATGAAGGGGCTGTAATATCTTAGAAATAACGAATTATTTCGCGAAGAATGCCTTCACCTTATCGGCTGGCAAAATTTCTTCTTTGAAAGAATACGCACCACTCTTTGGTGATTTAACGACTCTAATTGCTTTCACGTACTCGCTACCGGCATCTGCTCTTTTAAGCGTTGCTACTACCTTCTTTGCCATTATTTGATCTCCTTATGCATTGTTACTTTGCGCATGTATGGGTTGTATTTCTTCAACTCAATACGCTCAGCAGTGTTTTTCTTATTTTTAGTCGTGATGTAACGGCTCATGCCAGCTACTCCCGATCCTTTTTGTTCTGTGCATTCAAGAATCACTTGAACGCGGTTTCCTTTTTTTGCCATGATTAAATCTTTCCTTTCTTAAACAAATTGTTGATGCAAGAAGAAATTCCTTTCTTATCGATGGTTTTGATGGTAGACGCAGCTACTTTCAAAGTAATCCACTCCCCAGTTTCGGGGATATAGAACTTCTTGGTTTGAAGGTTTGGGTAAAAACGACGCTTCGTCTTCTTGTTAGAATGCGAAACATTATTGCCCTTCAAGGCCTTTTTTCCGGTTAAATCACAAACTCGAGACATAATTTTTGGGGTTGCAAAGATAAGAAAAATGTTTAAATATTCAAAGTGTTCTCATCTTTTATTTGAGAATTATTGGTGTTTTTAGTATCCAGCATCACTTGCAAGGCCACAATTGTGATCAGAACACCGGCTTGTCGCTCCAAAAGGCTCTCAAACATCATTGCCGCAACGATTGCCAACCAAATCTGCTGATTGCTATTCAAGGCATTCCCGCCTACAGTTCTTAATCCAATAAATACGAAAATAAAAAACAAGGCAGAGACGATCCAACCCGACTGCAACGACATCTCCAACCATTGATTGTGCACACCTATCCTATGTCGTTCCGCCAAAGAAACATCCAAACGCGAATATTCCTTCTGCAATCGATCGTCCGTCCACACACCCGCACCAATCACTGCGGAACTCGGTGTTGACCCCAACAAACTCATGGATGCTTTCCAAGCAACCCAACGCTGCCCAAAACTCTTGTGTGTTACATCACCCCCGTTCAAGGTCGTTGAGAAATCATCCCATGTATTTGTCAAGCGATTTTTCGCACTCGGCAACAAAATCATCGACAGGATCAAAAGTGGAAAAACAAGCAAAATACTACGTCGGACCGCGGGCCTACCATAAGCCCATTTACCAACCATCAATGCGCCACCGATGTATACCAATATCAATCCGGTTCGTGAACCCAAAACATGCATACAGATCACAAGCACTGCAACCGAGGCCATCGCCAAATAGTTTTCCCGAAAATCCTTCTGAATCAACCCTCTGATCATCAACAACACAATCACCCCCATCATCGTCGCGAATTCTATATGATACACGCCAGAATACAGTGGAATCGGCTTGCTTTCGAGTACCATTTGATCGTAAAATGTTCGATGCTGGAAATAATGAATCACACTACTTACACCCACCCAAATCAAAGGAAGCACCCCCACAAACCAACTCCCACCAAATATCGTCCGTAACCGCCTCCCCCAACCATAAGCCATCGCAACCAATAATAAAGGAAGTTTAATTAATACCTTATTCAATGCCATCCGGCCCATCTCATTCTCCTTCTCCAACAACCCGCCCGCAACATCTAATGTCACCCCGGAAACCCCTCCAACCCCCACAGACCATGGCCAGTTACCACTCATCCAAATCACACACATATTCCATCCCACACACAGCGCTACCCCCCACCAAAACCATCGAATCAAACCCTTCTCCTCAACCCTTTCGCCCCAAACCCACAATTGGAATACGTAGGCAATCAATCCCATCGACGCCAATGCGGGCGAAAAATGGATACACCCCAACGATACCCACAAGAGCACATCGGTCTTCAACCAAAACTTTACATCCAACGCCTTAAGGGGCCACATAACGAATCTGCAAGGTAGCGTTCTGCTGCGCAATACCCAAACGATCCGCCACAGACTGACTGATCGCAATTTGCTTATTTCCCTTCTCCGGCAAAGAACCAATCACCGTGCAATACACCATTTTCTTGTTCGATGTGTTAATCACTGCAATCACCTCGCCCTTTTTATGGTTATTCAACATTACCCATGAGCGATCCGGCTGAATCCCTTCATACCCAATCTGGGCTGTGACCATTTTTTCATATTCCCTCATCGCCGACTTCACTTTTACCGCCTGCACCTGCTCTGGCATTCCACCCTGATTGTCCGTGCCGACCAATGTTTTATCCGTTGGGACCGCAGCAAGCCCAGACACCTTTTGCGTATTTGGCACTTCCGCCTCCCTAACAATCACAGGGGTTATCGACGTTTTAGCAATCGTTACCGAATCTATTTTTACGGGTTCAAGCGCCGCCAGCGACTTCTCGGTTTTGGGTATCCACAATTTCTGATTGATCGATAATTGCTCCGATGTCAACTGATTGATCGCCTTAATATCCGCCACCGAAACACCATATTTCTTCGAAATACTGAACAAACTCTGTCCTTTCTCTACCACATGGTCGAATGTATTTTCCGGAGCCATTTGCACATCCAACATCGCCACCGGTTTTTTCAACAACGCAGAATCCACACCCACCGCAACGGGCTTCACTTCCGTCGCTGGTTTAACTTCCGTAGCCGTATTTATTGCTGATACAGGCGGTTTTTCATCCGCACCGTCCACCATCACCCCTGAAGTTTCCTCCACAGGATTTAAGCGAGGCGCAGCAATCGGCTCAGACTTCACGGGCTTCTTGGTCTTCTGCTTCACTTTCACGCGCATACCCGGCTTCAACATCCCGATATCGGGGTTCAACGCCTTCAATTCCTCAATGCTGCAATGGTATTTCTTGCCGATGGCATATAGGGTTTCCCCCTTTTTTACTTTGTGCTCAATTTCGATTACCATCTCCGATGGATTGGTCTGACCTAGCGATGGATTGCTGTAAATCAAACTCATCAGCGCCATCACACTACCTTTCACTGCATACTTTTTCCAATTGATCATAGATACAATAATAATGTATGAAAATCTGCGATTTAGAAGCGACTATGCACAACGCAGCGGTTGTTTAATAAATCAAACACTCAGCCAATCTGAAGGCAATGATTGCTGCTCTCCTTTTTCCAAAAACACGATACGATGGGCTATCGCCCGAGCGACCTCCAAGTTGTGCGTAATGAAAATATATGCCAATCCACGATCCCGCTGTAACCCCAGCAATAAATCCAATACTTGCTTCTGAACCAAAGGATCCAACGCAGCCACCGCCTCGTCCAAAATCAACACCTTTGGGTCCGATGCCAAGGCCCGCGCAATGCACAATCGCTGTCGCTGACCCCCACTCATTTCATGCGGATATGCACCTGCCAATCGCAAGTCAAAGCCCACTTCTGAAAGCAATTCTTTGCTGCGAATTTCAGCCTGATCGATACTACAATTCTTAACAAATTTCACCACTTCCGATACCGCATCGATGGATGTATCGTTGGGATTCAAGGAAGAATATGGATCCTGAAAAACCATCTGAATTCCGGTGGGTGGTTTCCGCTTCAGCGACTCCGAATTCAACGACACCGACCCCTCCGTGGGCAATTCCAAAGCCACCAACAATTTAGCCAATGTACTTTTTCCAGAGCCCGACAAACCCACAATGGCCAACGTTTCCCCGCGATGCAAAATATCCTTAAACCCCTTCAACGCCTTCACCTCGTATCCCTTTTGTTGATACGTCTTCCCCAACTTGTGAATTTCCAATACTGGATGATATTCCTCTAAAGGCTTCACCCAAACACCGCTCGGCATCGCCTCAATCAATTCTTTTACATATTGATGCGCATTTACCCCAAACACCTCGTCCCTTAAGCCCTGAGCCATGCAAACACCCTTTCTCAATACCGTTACTCCTTCCGCATATTGCTTTACCAAATCTAATTCATGACTCACCCATAGCAACGCACTGCCCTGATCCTTACAAATCCGCTCCAAATCACGCATTACCTGCTGCCTAGCAACACTATCCAACGCTGTTGTGGGTTCGTCTGCCAAAATCAATGGTGGCTCGTGGACACATGCCATGGCAATCATAACTCTCTGTCGTTGTCCCCCACTGAGTTGATGCGGATAAGCACTCAAAATCCTATCTAAAATCTCTCCCAAACCCAATTGCGTCAACTTCCGCTCCACTTTCCGCTTGGCAAGTTCTAAGTCCGGCTCATGTATCATTGCCGACTCCATAAGTTGTTTTCCGCAGCGCATCTGGGGATTCAAAGCCGTCATTGGCTCCTGAAATATCATCCCAATTTCCTTGCCTCTAATTCCTCGCCATGTTGTTTCCGATAAATCCGTTAATTCGACCCCATTCAATTGCACCGAGCCTGACACATTTAGCGCGGGCGACAACAATCCCATCACGGCAAATAATGTCAACGACTTACCACTACCACTCTCACCAATAATTCCATGAATTTCGCCGGGATTCACATCCAAAGCGTCCAATGTAAGCAAGGAATTCCCATTGATAGAAATCTTCAAATTTCGAATACTCAACAAGGGTCCAGTCAATGTCATCCAAGCAAAGGTAATCACCATTGCTTTCAATTCACAAGGTCCAATATCGATAAAAAAAGAAAGCGGGCCGCATGCGGCCCGCTTTCACTATGGATTTCGGAGAAAAACTGAACGCAAAAGCGCCCTTTAGTCAACCGACAACTTAATAGGAATTTCTCTCCAAGATTTCAAGAATTTTCCGTTGTTCTGGCCAGGCACCCAGCGGGGCGACTTTTTCAAAACACGAATGGCTTCAGAAGTAAATTCCGGGCAACTCTTGGTCTCTTCAATGGCTTGAACACGTGAAATTCTACCTGCTTCATCTACCGCAAAACGCAGCATTACAGAACCATTGATTCCTTCGTCTTGACAGCGTTGAGGATAAATAAATTCACCTGCCACGTAGTCTCTAAAAGCAGCTTCACCACCAGGGTAATTGGCCTTTATCTGAACGTTCGTCGCAATATTATCACCGCCTCCAGTTGGACCACCACCTGACTCGTTAAAGTCTGGGGCTTCAAATTCCTCTGATCCTTCCTTGTTATCCTTACCCGCCGTTTTAATCTCATCGGGAGGGATAATCACATCTTCCGTAGTTGCATCTGGATTGATTTTTGGAACTACGTATTGCTGGGTAGCAACTTGTGGCTCAGGCTCTTCAATCTTTGGCTTTTCAGGTTCTTTCTCCTCTTCTTCAGGCGCTTTCACATCGTCGATATTGGTTACTTTCAATACCGTCTTGTGTTCCACTTCCTTAGGAAAGAAATAATCATAAATAATCGGTGCGGCTGAAAACAAGCCCGTAATCGATAGCGCAATGATAGTTGCCATCGTTTGGTTCTTGTTAAAGCTCTTGCGAATCTGATACGCACCGTACTCCTTAAATCGATCGGCAAATACCAGTTCGTTTCGCGCTGGCGATTGCACTTGGTCCCATTTGTTCATCAAACTTTCTGACATAGCGATTAGGATTTAGGTTGTTGATCAATAAGCTTCTTTTCAAGCGGAGCCATTCCCTCGTCCACAGCAAAATACTTGGCGATCTGACAAATCATAAATTCGTCCATCACGTCAATCACATTGCGATACGATGCTTTGTCGTCGTTCTTCAACAACACCACCAACTTCGAATCTCTTTGTGCTTGTTTTACTTTGGCATCGATGGCATTGCGCTTGGCAGTATCTTTCTCATCGATCTTGTTCAATTGTTTTTCAAAATCACGCAATTGTGTCAACAGCGTTAAATTGCTCTCAACCAATATTTTACGCAATCCATTTTTGGTATAATCGGTTTCTTCTAAAACGGCTTTGTCGTTCAAAGCACCACGATACCAATACACTTTATCACCCCCGGTTAAAAGAATGGTGATACCATCTTTTACTTCAGGCTGCTTCATGTTTTTTAAATCCTTTTCATCCAGTTTTTCTGGAAAGATCATTCTCAACACCTTGGGCTGAGAGAACGTTGAGGTAAGTACGAAGAAGGTCAACAACAAAAACGCCAAATCCACCAAGGGGGTCATATCCACCCGGGTACTCTGTTTTTTGGCTCTTTTTTTGCCACCGCCGCCTCCGCCACCATTACTTTGTATTTCTGCCATGGTTCTACTCTCCTATCTTTAGTCTTTAGGCTTGGCTTCCAAACCTGTGATCATCTGAAAATTCTTTACTTTGGCTTCTCTGAATACTTGAATAACGTTTTTTAGGACGTTGTATTTTGTGTTACCGTCGGCTTTTACCGCAAACTGAATGTAATTATCCTTATCAAAAGGCAACCCACGCTTGGTGGCTTCAGCTTCGCGGTCTTTAAAATCGTCGTGCGCTCTCAAACGGGCATTGTAAGCCCAGTGATAAAGCTGACTCTTTTTTATGTTTAACGTATCGTAGGGAACGCCAGATTGCTGCACTTTCGCGCGGGCATTGACTTCCAATTCTAGATACGAACTGATGGATTCCATTTTTAGTCCGATTGGACCAGCACCAGCAAATTTCTTTACTTCCTCTGCGCTCATTTGCACCTTGAAATCGCGCATCATATCTTTCAAAACCAGCTCTTTCACTGCCGGATTTGTGATTTCGATGAATACCCTTCCATCTGCATCTACGGTCACCAAAAATACCTGTTTAGGTATTTGCGCTTCGGTGGTAGAAGACGGAGGATCTACGAATACGGGCTCTGGAGCACGGAAACTTGAGGTCAACATAAAGAACGTTACCAGAAGGAATGCCAAATCCACCATTGGAGTCATATCCAATGAAGGTGTGGAACGGGGCATACTTACTTTAGGCATGTTCGTAAATTTAGGGCTTTAATCCGGGTTTAAACCAAAAGGTAAATACCGAATTAACCGTGGTTGGCCTGGAAGTTAGAAATAATAGAATAACCCGCTTCGTCCATGCTGTGTGTCATAGTGTCAATGCGGTTAGAGAAATAGTTATAACTGATGATCGCCAAAGTTGATCCAATGATACCGAAAGCCGTGTTAATCAAGGCTTCAGAGATACCTGTTGCCAAGGCAGCGGTATCAGGAGTACCAGAGTTAGCCAACGCAGCAAACGCACGAATCATACCGAATACTGTTCCGATCAAACCGATCAAAGTACCAATAGATGCACAAGTTGTGATGATAACCAAGTTTTTAGAAAGCATAGGCAATTCCAAGCTAGTTGCTTCTTCCAATTCCTTTTCAATAGCAGCTTTCTTCTCGTCGCGATTCAAATCTGTTTTTGCAGCAACCACTTGGTAGCGAGTCAAACCAGAACGAACCACATTGGCCAAAGAACCACGCTGTTGATCACAAGCAGCAATCGCACCGTCTAGGTTGTTTTGCTCCAACATTGCACGCATTTTATGAACGAATGCAGTTGCATTTCCACGACCTGAAGCGGCAGACAAAGTGATGAAACGCTCAATTGACACCAAAATTACAGTAATGTTTACCGCAATCAACAAAGGTACGATGGCGATACCACCGCGATAGATAATACCCAAAAGTCCCAATGGGTGACCTTTTGCGACGTCTCCATCTTCAAAGTTTGCAGGATTTCCTAAAAAGAAAATGTAAATTGAGTAACCAGCGGCAATTGCAAACAAAATGGCAAGGCCAGAGAAATATGCCATCCAAGCATTGTTTCCCGATTTGTTGTTGTTATTTGTCATAATGATTCTAAGTTTTTGATTTTATGAAGTGCAATAATACGGCCGACCACAGTTAAAAGCAAATAAAGAAAATGTTAAATCGGCTCAGAATTCGACGAAAACAGGGGCTTTTTTGCCCACTCAAAGTTTAGACGAATGAGCACGGTAATTTTCTGCAAACTGCAGACCGGATAAAATGGCAGCATTTAACGACGGGTTTGCAATTGTTTGACCTGCCAGAAATTGATTCTGCTCAATGTTGGCATCAGTTGCACTACTTGGCAAATCATAAGCATACGGGGTATTCATTGGCAGCGCTGATTTCACTTCAAAGGACTGCAAAAATTGGGCGTTGATGGGCCTCTGCAGCAAGTTCTCTACTTCTGTTAATATTTCATTGTTTGCCGCATGAGCATCCACATTGCCAGAAAAAGAGGGCTTCAACGACACCGACAGCAAGTGCTTACCTATTGGCGCATAACTGGATTGAACCATGGAGGGAACCGCGATTAGATTTACACGTCCCATCCGGCTTGCGTTGAGCGCCAAAAACTTCCCCAAACCCGCATCGTGATCGAGAGAATAATACAAGGTTGTAGTTGAGCGATACGGAATTCCCGCCTGGTGATTGTTTCCCACTGTAGAATTGAGGAAAATCTGACTGGGATTGAGTTTTGAGGCTATTCTATTGGGGAGTGTTTGGACTCCATTGGGCAAAAGAAGTGCATCGCCTTTGGCTAGCGCCCAAAAGATAAAATCAAACAGGGAGTATGGGGTTTGAAGGGCTTCTTCGAGAAAAATGCCAGTAAAGAATGGTCGAAAAAATGATTCGATAATCGTTTCAGAAAACCCAATCGAAAGCAGATAATCTTGGGTAGACGGTATTGTGGTGTTTGCTGAGGTGGGAGATTGAAAAAAATCGCTAGGATTTTGGGATAGCAATTTCTTACGAAGGGCAATTATTTTAAAAACATCGGTGAGTTTAATATCGGGATGCAATAGCGCTCCGATGCCTTTGATACCGTGTTTGAGGGGATCGGCGATGAGGGTTTTCCCTGTGGCTGTGAGTAGCCATGCACCCGAGCCGAAGGCGACGGCGCCATCCAATAGCCCACCCCGCTTGTAATCATCTAACGCTGGATAAGCACTCTGAATCACTTGAAATCCATGATCCAATGAAAAACCGTCAATATGTGTGGTTCGCAACTTGCCACCCCACCCATTGCTTTCTTCATACAATTCGTAAGGAATCCCTAATTGTTGGAGTTTGTATGCGGCAGACAGACCCGACATGCCCCCACCAACGATGGTAACAGGCCTGTTTGTTGATGTCATTGTTTAATTCCCAATGGGTTCACCCTCTGGCGCACGACGGCGAGGCCTATCCCCACCCCCACGATTTTCCACTCCATCTGCAGGCTTCTTCTTCTTCCGCATTGAACGAGCCTTTGCAATCATTTCTTTCTTTACCTCTCGTTCGATGCGTGGCAACTGAACCGCACGCTTCATTCCAATCACTGGCTTTAATTTGATGGTATAGGTTTCTAGCAATTGCACTTCTAGTTTGCGCAAGGCGACAGCATCCTTGAAATACTGTTCAGCTTCGGTTTCAGATAATTCGGAAGGACGTTTATCGTTCCATTTGTCTCTAAATCCGTGTTTTGCATCGCGCAATTTCAACTGATATTCATCGTAAATAGGAAAAAATTTCACTTTCTCCGCTTCACTTAATGTGAGTTGTTCCACAAACAAAGTCTCACGAAACTTTCTTAACTCCTCCACTTTAGAAGCCCTAAGGCTATCCTTTTTTGCTTCATTTTGCGCCGTTGCCTTCACAGCAAACAACATCAACAAGCACAGGGTGATATATTTCATGCATTTCATAACGATTCAAAATCTAATTCTTCAAACATTTCATCTTCCATATCAAAGGTTGCCAATCCATTGTCCTCCAAGTCTTGTAGGGCTCGTTTGGTGCGTGGTGGCATTTCTTTGGCATCAATGATTGTATAAACATTGGGCTCTTTGTATTTGGGCATTTCACCCATAATCAAGGGTTCTACCAACTGTAGTCCATCGGGAATCGTATCTTTGGGCGAAATGGGCTCGTCCAATGGAGATTCAATCAGCGTGGGTTCATCCTGCTGCAATTCTGTAGCCATGGCCTCTTCCGCTTTGGGTGGCTGAATCGCATTCCATATAAAATACGCAGCCACAATGGCCGCCAATGACGCTGCAATCCCTAACCAACCTGGGGTTGCCGATTCTTTCTGTCGTCCAGCGATGGGCGCAAAAGCCGTTGGTGGTGCCTCTAAATTGATAGTTTGGGGCTCTTCTTCTGCAATGACTTCCTCAATAATTGGAGCCTTCGGGGCATTAATTGGCGCGATATACGACTCTAACTCATCCAATCCCACAAATTCTGGGACTTCATGGACAACAATTGAATCTGGAGTTATTGATTCCTCTTCGACAATCGACTCGACAACAAAGTCCTCCTGAGGTTCCGCAACTTCTGTTTCTAACACAACCTCTTCTGCCACTACTTCCTCAATCGCAGTTTCTACTTCGATAACAGTTGAAACAATTCCAGACTCAACTGATTCTATTTGAACTGATTCTCTTTGAACTGATTCTCTTTGAACTGATTCTATCTGAACCGACTCAACTACCGGATTCAGTAAATCGCCGTAGGTCACTTTGGTGATATTTAACGAATCGCCCAAACCCGTAGTCTCTTCAGAAATGGCAGAAAAATTAACCCATTCTGGATTTTCATTGGTGGTAAACGTTAAAGGTGCGATTTCAACCTTGCCAACAGAATCGACGTCTTTATCTACACCAACTGATTTTGATGTGAGTGGATCTTGTTTTCTCGCCCGCTTTTGAATGCCTGAAGTATCTACCTTCATGAGCACTTCAACTGGCTTAATGGCTTCAATCTTGGGAGCCGAAGCTTCCGGAGAATTGATATCAATCCCCAATCGCTGCAACAAACGAGATTCCGACTCCTTAAAATAGGATTCCGGCGCGTTATAGGCAGGTCCGATTTTTTCGTTTTCTAAGTCCATGTTTTCGCTTATGCTGTTGATTAGATGTATAAATTCCGATTTGGTTTAACGCAGTACACTTAAATAAATTTCTAATTTCTTTACGGCGTGGTGATACGATGCTTTCAATGCCCCCTCAGACGTAGAGGTCAACACTGCAATTTCCGCGTAACTCAAGTCCTCAAAATACCTCAACGTAAACACCAATTTCTGCTTAAAAGGCAAATAACAAAGGGCTTTCTGCAACTTTAAAGCAATATCGTCGCCAGACAAATACAAATCTTCAGTGATCAAATCCGCCATTTCCGGCTGTGCTTCATCAAAATCGATCGTGGGCTTCCGTTTGCGAATCAAATTGATCGATTCGTTTGTTGCGATGCGATAAACCCATGTCCTAAGTCGACTGTCACCTTTAAACTGATTGGCATTCTGCCATACCTTAATAAAAGTATTCTGTGCCGCGTCGTCCGCATCATCATGACTTAACAACAAATTTCTACAGTGGTAATAGATTTGTTGCTGGTAACGACGTAAAATCTCTACAAACAAAGATGCAGTAACGCCAGAGCTCACCAACTCAACCGAAAGTTCGTCTTCCGATAAATTCTGTAAACGTTGGGTCTCACTCATATTTTTCGCATTTGCTGTATCTACACTCATTGATGATGGCTTAATGATGTCACAATGATTTCCAATGTGCGAAGTAGATAAAATTCAATGACAAGACATAGACAATGGTCGAAAAGTTTAACACAAGTTATTCCACATTGTTAAAATTCCTGTTTGATGGGGAAATTTGCAGAAATTCATTGTATCAAAAGAAATAATTCGTATTTTTGCAGCCCAATTAGGATTAAAACCCATGAATTCAATCGTTAATAGCATCGCATCTGAGTATTTGAGAACTGACTTACCCGCTTTCAAGGCTGGTGACCGTGTCACTGTTCACTATAAAATTAAAGAAGGCGCCAAAGAGCGTATTCAGTTATTCCAAGGTGATGTTCTCCAACGTCGCAACGGAGGAATTGATGAAACTTTCACTGTACGCAAAATTTCTAACGGAATTGGCGTAGAGCGTATCTTCCCATTACACTCTCCTTTCATCGATAAGATCGAAGTAAATAGAAAAGGTCGTGTTCGTCGCGCCCGTATCTTCTATCTACGCACTCAAATCGGTAAAGCGGCTCGTATTAAAGAGCTTCGTACTCGATAAGATAAAAATTTTCTTTTCAAAAAAAGCCCAACTCGTTGGGCTTTTTTTATTTATTCACTGCACAAATTCAGAATTCCAATCAATGATCAAACCGAATCAAAGCGGTGAGACCTACCCCGTTGTGATAAACCCCAGTTGGGTAAAACAGATTATACGATGCGGATTGAGACAATGCCGACATAACACTATAATCCCAATTCAATCTTAAATCCAACAATTGAGAAACTCTAGAACCGACAGCAAATTGCAAAATCAATCCATTTTGAGCAAAATCGGTCGCAATTCCCGGATTATACCCTTCACTTTCTTCAATTTTCAACAATCGGATGAACCGAATACCACCCAACAAATCAATGTCGCCTAATCTTCCCGCGCTCACCTTTCTAATACCCGCCACCTGCAATTCAATCTGCCTCGCCTTAATGTGAAAAGCCATTACATTTGTTAATGGATCAAATGCACGACGGCTTCCCCGCTGAACCATGCAAAATTGCATTTCAATCGCATCCAATTTCTTATTCTCAGACAACCTATACCCCGTTGCCATACCTACTTGATATCCAAATTTATTGTACCCGCTGGCTTGATCCCCATCAATTTGAGAGGCCAAAATACCCATCATTGGTCGACCATAAAAACTGTGTACTTTGCCTTGCTCCGCCTGACCCTGCAAAGAGCTAACCGCAAAAAATGTTAAAGTACCGATCAATCGAATCCCTGCTTTCCTTCTCATGTTGTAATTTGCAGCAATTTATTGCAAAAGGACGTGGGTAACAAGCCAAAACACATATTGATTATAGGCTCTGGCTTGGCTGGCAGCACATTGGCGTTGGAATTAATCCATCGTGGGCACTTTGTTCAAGTGATAGACAATCTTGTTCCCAATACAAGTTCACGCGTTGCTGCGGGAATAATCAACCCAGTAGTGCCCAAAGGCGTCAAGAAAACCTGGCAATACCAAGAAATTTTCCCCGCCGTTTTTGAATATTATCGCCATTTCGAATCACTTTTAGGAGCCGAATTTGTTTTTGAATACCCGATGTTGCAAATTCATGCCAACGACAATGAAAGATATGAATGGCGGAAACGTGGCGCAGTTTCTGAAATGACGGACCTATTGACACCTACCGGCGACAATACTATTGTTAACAACTGCGGTCGTCTGGATGTCTTACAATTTTTACATGCCACCCAAATAGAATTGGAGAAAAATAATCAGTTTAGAAATGAGCAATTTTTACATGCGGATTTGATATTCCAAGAATCTGGCAAAGCGGAATATCATGGAATTGTATTTGATGAAGTCATATTCTGCGAAGGCATCGGCATCTTGCAAAACCCTTGGTTCAATTATCTCTTTTTTGATCCTACCGGAGGCGATATATTAACGGTTCGAATTCCCGATTTACCGCAAGATAAAATCATCAAACAGAAACAGTGGATTGTCCCTACAAAAGAAAAAGACATCTTTCTTTTAGGAAGCACTTTCCATAAACAATCACTCTCTGAGGTTCAAGACCCTGCAGATGCCCAATTTCTGATCGAAAGGGCTGAACTCATTACAGGAAAAACAGTTACTTTGATCAAACATCAGCGGGCGGTTCGACCTACGGTGCAGAATAGAAGACCTTATCTTGGTCGACATCACACATTCAAGAATTTGAGTGTCTACAACGGACTAGGTGCAAAAGGAAGTGCCCTCTGCAGTTGGCTATCCCCAATGATGGCTGATTTCATTAGCAACAACACCCCCTTGAATGAAGAGGTTGATATTTCAAGGACTCAATAAATCCGAATGGGTTTTGATTAATTATTGACGATAAAGTCCAAGAAGCCCGCGGGGTCCGACATCACTTTACAGTTTTGAGGGATTTTCAAATCGCGACGTTTCACCACTTGGGAACCTGTAACGATAATTTGCGTATTGGGCCAACTACGAGAGAGCGTATTCAAATAAACTTGAACCGGCATCGCTGCATTGGAATTGGTTAATACGCAAAAAACAAAATCGGGATTGTGAATTTTGTGAATTTTATTCAAATCATCGAGCGGCGTAGATGTACCCAAATAAATCACATCCTGTCCATTGGCGCGCAACAAGTATGACGCGAATAATAGGCTTAATTCGTGATTTTCACCATTTGGCAAAAACAACAAATACTTTTTCGCATCACTTTTAGGAACAACATTAACCTGATCGATTGCCACAAACATGCGTTGCTTAATTAAATTGGTAATGAAGTGCTCGTGCGCAATGTGTATGCTCCCACCCAACCAAAGAATTCCAACATGCTGTAAAAATGGAAAAATAATTTGGGTAGTTGTTTGCTCCATCCCCAATTGCAAAATATTGATCGATAAAGTCTTATTGAATTCTTTCTCGTCAAAATCGAACATCGCAGTGGTTAACGTCGAGATTTGGGATTGATGACCAGAATTGTTTTCAGAGACGCTAACCGTTTTTCTCTGTACCTCATCCCTGTCCATTTGGGCAATCCTACTAATCTTTATACCATTGGCATTTAGAATCGCAATATTCATCATGTACTTGAGATCGTCTTCCTCATAATACCGAATATTGGTCTCTGTCCGCTTGGGCACCAACATTCCATATCGTTGCTCCCAAATTCTTAGGGTGTAAGCCTTAATCCCTGTGATATTCTCGATATCTTTGATAAAATACTTGTCCCGATAGTCTTTTTTCGACTTTTTCGGATCACGTTTGTTATCTACTAATACCTTGTCTACCACATTTAACATATCATGAAAATTATTATTACTGGCGCTTCAGGACTCATTGGCAAACGACTCTGCAAAGTATTGAAGCAGAATGATTTTGACGTTGAGTTATTGAAACGACATGACTATAACAACACAATCGAACAAAAAGATTGGTTATCGCGAAAAAATATTTTTTGGTCGAATCCTGAAATTCTCGAAAATGCAGATGCTGTAGTTCATTTGGCCGGGGCAAACGTGGGCAGTCCATGGACCAAAAAATACAAAAACGAAATTCTCAACAGCAGAAAATTGGGGACCGAAGCGCTAATGAAGGCCTGCGCGGAATGTCAAACACCACCCAGACATATTATATCAGCCAGTGGAATTGGCTTTTACCCCGAAAATACCCATCAATTATTAAATGAAAGCAGTGAATCGGGAAGTACATTTCTAGCGGAGGTTTGTAAAATTTGGGAACAAGGAATATTTGAACATAAAATCCCAGGTGTTGTTGCTAGCTGCCTACGAACAGGAATTGTTATGTCGAACCACAGTAAAATATTTAGCGTATCAAAACTTCAATTTCAACTTTTCGGCATGGTGGGCAGTGTGGGTAGTTCAAACAATGTGTGGAGTTGGATCCATATTGATGATTTATGTTCGATGTATCTTGCGCTAATAAAAGGTACAATGTCGCCCGGCATTTACAATGCCGTGGCGCCCCACCCTTGCACCCAAAAAGCTGCGGGGATAGCATTTGAAAAATTCGCAACGCAACGAGAACTCAAAAAAACGAATATCACCGCATTGCTTTGGCGTATCCCCTGCGCAATCAACAAAATGCTACAAGCACTGCGCATCACAGCTCGACCTGTTTTGCCAGCATTTCTGATTAAACTAGCTTGGGGGGAGCGATCCGCAATTGCACTAACTAACCAAAATGTGAGTGCCAAAAAAACATTAGATACCGGATTTTGTTATCAATATCCAACCATCGAATCCGCGATGGAACATTTGCACACACACACCGATTGTTAATGTCAAACCCTATCTATTTCTGGTTTCGTCGCGATTTGCGACTCAACGACAACCACGGTCTATATCAAGCCCTTCAATTGGCAGAATCACAGCAACTTCGGGTGCAATGCGTATTCATATTTGATACCAACATCCTAAGTCGTTTATCCAACAAACACGATGCCCGCGTTCAATTTTTGCATCGTGAAATTTCCTCATTAAAAGAAGAATTACGCAGCCAGGGAAGTGATTTAGAGGTGTGGCACGGAAACCCCATCGCGTTATGGGAAAACGCCATCGTCCAAAATACCCCCCACTCCATTTTTTGCAATTCCGATTACGAACCCTCCGCGATAAAGCGCGATCATGCCATTGCCGAAATCTGCAACACTCAGAATGTATCGTTTCAAAGCTATAAGGACATTTGCATCTTTGAGAAATCAGAAGTCGTAAAGGACGATTCAAAACCCTATACTGTCTACACTCCTTACAGCAGAAAATGGAAAGCAAAATTGGCTATCGAACCCATCGCATTTTATCCATCAGAAACCAAGCTCGCTCATTTATCGCATCAAAAAGAAACTGAAAACTTCCCCATACCAAGCTTGGCTGAACTGGGATTTGAGTCGTTTGATTTTGAATACCCTGAAAAAACGGTGACCCAAACGCTGATAAAGGAATACACCGACAAGCGCAATTTCCCTGCAATCCGCGGAACGAGTAAGTTGGGACTGCATTTCAGGTTCGGCACGATCAGTATTCGCGAAAAGTTACAAAAAGCACTTTCACTGAATGAGACATTTGTCAATGAGCTTATTTGGAGAGACTTCTACCTGCAGATCCTCTGGCATTTCCCTCAGGTAGTTGGCAATGCTTTTAAAATTCAATACGATAGGATTCAGTGGTTAAACGACGAAGGGGACTTTGAACTTTGGAAATCTGGCAACACGGGCTACCCTATTGTGGATGCGGGAATGAGGGAACTGAACACCACCGGCTTCATGCATAACCGCGTGCGTATGATCGTGGCTAGCTTTCTAACAAAACATTTACTCATTGATTGGCGATTGGGCGAAGCGTATTTTGCTGAAAAACTCTTGGATTTTGAATTGGCGAGCAACAATGGTGGTTGGCAATGGGCTGCGGGTTGTGGTGTAGATGCTGCGCCTTACTTTAGGGTTTTCAATCCCACGCTTCAAACTGAAAAGTTCGACAAACACTACGAATACATAAAAAAATGGGTCCCAGAATTTGGAACCCATCAATATGCAAAACCCATGGTCGACCATGCCTTTGCGAGAAATCGTTGTTTAGAAACTTACAAATCAGCGCTAAAGGAGTAATTACTTTTTCAGTTCTCCGCCGCTTGCTGCCAATAAGTAACTCTTGATAAAAGGCCAAATATCGCCGTCCATCACGTTATTTACGTTGCTCGTTTCTTCACCTGTTCGGACATCTTTCACCAATTTATAGGGGTGGAAAACATAGTTGCGAATTTGCGATCCCCATTCGATTTTCATCTTACCATCTTCAATTTCTGCGCGGGCAGCATTTCGTTTGGCGATTTCCAATTCGTATAAGCGAGATTTCAGCATTTGCATCGCACGTTCACGGTTTCCTAACTGACTTCGATCAACCTGACAAACCACAACGATTCCGGTTGGCGTGTGGGTTAACTGCACCTTGGTTTCTACCTTGTTCACGTTCTGACCACCGGCGCCACCAGATCTACTTGTATGTAATTCAACATCTTGTGGCCTGATTTCAATTTCGATGGTATCATCCACCAACGGATAAACATAAATGCTCACAAAGGAAGTATGTCGGCGAGCATTAGAATCGAAAGGAGAAATTCTCACCATCCGATGCACCCCATTTTCACCTTTTAAATATCCAAAGGCAAAATCTCCTTTAATTTCCAAGGAAACACTCTTCACCCCCGCAACATCACCATCTTGTCGGTCTAGTTCTGTGATTGAAAATTTATTTTTTTCAGCCCACATCAAATACATGCGCATCAACATCTGAGCCCAGTCGCAACTTTCCGTTCCGCCAGCACCCGCATTGATTTCAATTACACAACCTAAATGATCTTCTTCACTTTGGAGCATGTTTTTAAACTCCAAATCCTCAACCATTTGCATTAGTTCGAGGTATTGAGCATGCACTTCGTCGGCCGTGGCTTCTCCAATTTCTTGAAATTCAACCAACACACCTAAATCTCCAATTACACCTACTATTTTACCATAGGCATCGGTCCAGATTTTCTTATCCTTGATTTTTTTGAGATGGAGCTCAGCTTTTTTTGAATCGTCCCAAAACTTTGGGTCTAATGTTTGTTCTTCTTCGTCGGCGATTTCCGCAAGTTTCCTATCGACGTCAAAGATACCTCCTCAAAGCCTCTGCACGGCCTTTTAAATCCTTAAATTGCTCTGTATTCACGGGGCAAAGATAGGCGCAAATCACAAGACCATGAAGTTAATTATGCAGGCATTAGAACCTTAAATATGGTGGGGTAAATATTTTGGGGATCATCCTCAAACTATCGTTATGCTAAGAATCCATCCGCATCGCTCAAGAAAGGAAATCGATCTCGAAACATTAACAATGGCGATTTTTCAATTACAACATGGGCAATCGCTTCTCTTTGATGTGGCTCTAACAAATATTCCCCATCGTACTTTAAAACTTGTGTATGACCGTTGTGAGCGATTCCTTTTTCATCATTCCCCACCCGATTCACCCCAATCACAAACGCTTGGTTTTCGATAGCTCTCGCTTTTAATAAAACGTCCCATGCCGAAATCCTAGCGCTCGGCCAATTGGCAACAAATAACAAAATATCCGGATAAATGGGGGCACTTTGAAGCATTGTCTTTCTTATCCATGCCGGAAATCGCAAATCGTAACAAACAAAAGGAGCCACTGAGAATCCCTGAAATGTAAAAACACAAGTCTCACTGCCAGCCTGATAGACCTCATGCTCACCGCCGTAAGAAAACAGATGTCGCTTATCGTATTGAGCCACCTTTTCGCCCTGGTAAAAAGCCAAAAAGCGATTGTAATAAGAGCCATTTTCTTGGATCGACAAACTGCCGCAGATCATTCTGTCTTGGCTCATCTGAGACATCCATTGAACTGTTTCACCATCCATTGTCTCAGCCACTTTCTCTGGATTCATGGAAAAGCCTGTAGAAAACATCTCAGGGAAAACCACCAACGAGTTTGGCATGGTTTGCGACAAATGCCATTGCAATCTTGCACGATTGGCCACCGGATTCTCCCAAATAAGGGGCGTTTGAACCAAAAATACGTTTAAAGTCGACATAATATATTTAGGCTTTTTTGGAGCGTATCGTTGTTTTTGGCAAAACAGAATCGCAATAAACGTTGATCTGGATTGGGATTTTGATAAAATGCACTTACCGGAATCCCCGCTACTTTATGCTCTGTGGTCAACAAATTGGCAAATTCAGTATCGGCCAGATCCGAAATATTTGAATAATCTACAATCTGAAAATAAGCGCCCTCGCAGGGTAGCAATTTAAACCGAGATTGGGATAATCCTTCCCCAAAATAATTGCGTTTGGTTTGCATAATTTCCGACACAGAATTTTCATAGCTAGGGTTCTGAAGTAAAAACTCTGCGGCGGCAAACTGCATCGGCGTGTTGGCCGCAAATGCTAGAAACTGATACACTTTTCTAATCTCAGCGCTCAATTCGGCCTTGGCTGTAACATAGCCCAACTTCCAACCGGTTGCATGAAAGGTTTTACCAAACGATGAAATTGCAACAGCCCGATCCGCCAACGCAGGAATTTGTAAAACCGAAACATGTTGTTTCTCATCAAAAACCATGTGTTCATAAACTTCATCGCTCAGAACAAGGATATCTGTATTTTGAATTATTTGCGCCAATTCTAACCAATCCGCCTTCGAGAAAACCAATCCCAATGGATTGTGCGGCGTATTGACCACTATCATTACTGTTCGATTTGATAGCTTAGATTTCAGATGTTCCCAAGGCATGGAAAAATCTTGATTCAGCGGAATTCGGATGGGAATGCCACCGGCCAAAACAATTGCAGGCGCATAACTATCGTATGAGGGATCAAAAATCATCACCTCATCCCCTTGCTGCACCAAGGCTTGAAACGTGGCAAACAAGCCCGCTGTCGCACCCGGCACAATCGTAATATCGGTATCTGGGTTGATTTCAAAACTCCTACCCCATGCATTCTGTCGTTCTGCTATTACCTCCCGTAAACTCAATTGTCCGGCCATCGGGGAATACTGATTCCTCCCACTCAATAGGGATTCATTTACTTTACGGATTAAATCATCGGGCGGATTAAATTCTGGAAAGCCTTGAGAAAGGTTGATTGCATTGTGTTTTGCGGCCAGGGCAGACATCACAGTAAATATCGACAGACCTTGATTGGGTAATTTAGAGGCTCGCACATCGCGAAAATACAATTCGAAAAGTAACTATTCGGAACCCCAGAAAATAATATTTAAGCGCAGTTGAGGACGCTGAAGAAATTTTGCTAAATTTGCCCCCCGCAAAACCCTAGTAAAACAAGGATTTGGGCCTATAGCTCATTCGGTTAGAGCAACTGACTCATAATCAGTAGGTGCTTGGTTCGATTCCAAGTGGGCCCACAAGAAGCCTCTCAGCAATGAGGGGCTTTTTTATGCTCAAGCGACACTATTGCTAGGTTTACTTATTACTTCTAGGAAAAATTTGAACGCTACACGAAGTACGCACAAATTCCCCAAATAATCAAAAAATCGTCTTTTTTACCCCTTTTTAGGCGCACTCAAAGGCGCACAGAAAACCATTTTCCAGTAAAATCAAGGGTTTAGCAACTTCCATCCCAATTTTCAACCCCCTATGACATCATTTTCTTAATAAACAGATACTTCCCATAATAAACAAGAATACCCAACAGAACAGTATGCATCGCCCTATTGATAAAGTGTTTGCTTGATTTTTTCCTTAGTGGTTGATATTGTAGCTTAATTTATAGATCAGGTATACTATCCAAGTGATTATTGCGATAAAAAGCAGTAAATACAATGTCAGACCAAATATCATGGCAGCGATGAAAAACGCTCCACTTATATCACCACCATTATTACCATCAAGGATATCAATGATTCCTACTGTTAGAAATGTAAATAAAGTTGTAAATCCTAATCGGTTAAATCGGTTTTTTGTTTTTTGTTTCAATACAGCTATTTTCTGTATTTTGATAGAATCTGATGGTTGGGCCTTGTGAAAGATTGATTTGATAGCCCTAGGTGATTTCCCAATGGAATTTTGTTCAATTGGGAGGGATTGCTGGACATCAGACTTCGTTATGGGTGACAATTCAGTTTCCGAGTTCGTAGTAATCGTCAGTGATTTGTTGGCTAATAAAGGAGTAGTTGATTTGTTGACAGCAATGGGATTACTTTTCTTAACTTGTGTGACGGTATTTTTATTGTTTTTCCATTCCACTTGGTATCCCATAGAATGATATCTTTTCGTTAGTGTGCAACTTCCTAAGAACATGACTGTAAACGTAACGAGTAGTAGTGTTTTTGTTTTCATTCCTGAACATTATTACATTAAAATACGGGTTACATCAACTTACTGACCACCGAGTGAGGCAAAGGCTAAAACGAAAGTTAAAGAAGCTACGGCAGCTAGGTAAGCGAAGACATTTGCGACTTTATATGCAGTTCTGTATTTGTATTTTCGTGTTTTAACCAATAAGGTATTTTGGCCAGCTTTAGTGGTGATGTTTAAGGTTTCATTTATACGTTTTATAGGGTAATTACTTGTGGTTTGTATTATGAAGCGGTGATCGCCTGCAGGTAAATTATTAATGGTTACTTGCCTTTTTCTGTTAGTGTATAATTTACGTTGTATAGAATTCGGATCGTTAGAATGGGTGGGGATTCTGGTCAATACCATCGGTGGATTAATGTTGATAGTGATACTATCATCGATGATGAGTTTATAAGATAGAATTCTCTGAGCGATAAGTTTTACTGTTGTTCCAGTGGTTGATGGGTTCGGATAATTGTATGTGGATTTCTCCAGTGTCCGTTGGTTAGAACAGGCACTAATTGATAGAAATATCAGAACTACTGCGGCTGAATATTTGATTTTCATGCTGTAAAATTCAGATTTTCAAACACTAGTAAAAAACGGAATATCGCAACTTAGTCGATTGGTTTTTAAGGATTATCGCAACTTTTTCCAATTTTCAACCCCCACCACATCATATTCTCAGGAGAAAGTGGGGTTGACAGCAACCTTTATAATCGTTTTCATTCTGGTAGCCAGTTCAGGCAACTTCATGAGGATGATGTAGCAATTACTCTTTAACTGGTCCCCCACAAACCCGAACTAACTTTGATATTAGACCTTAGTTGGAAAAAACGGTGAAATTGCCACCTGTTTTTGGTTTAAATATATTGTACGAAGCACAAAGCTTCATTTAATCACTGAACCGCCAATTTTTTGTAGGTGCTGTTAGCAGTAGCAATTCTCATTTGTCAGCCAGTTTAAGGTCTTCAAGTATTAGATAAACAATATCTATTCTTGCATTTGCAAAGTCCTTGTTGTTTAAGTCAGCCGATTGAATGCAGTTAGCGAAATAATAAACTTTGTCTTTTGTCTCCAGATAGCCGACAAACCAACCAACATCTTTGTTGTCTTGTCCACCCCAACCAGTTTTTGCTCTTATAACATAGTCCAAGGTGTCTTTTGCAAGCATTATGTTTTTTACAATGTCTACTGAACGCTGTGAAAAAGGAAGTTGGTTGTCGTGAAGTCGTTTTAAAAAGTCAATCTGTTGTTTGGGTGAAATACGAAGTCCGCCAGTTAGCCAAAACTTGTCTATGCCGCCCGAAGTGTCGGCATTGCCATAGCTTGCTTTGTCTAGCCAGTATTTCATTTGTTGTCCGCCAACACGTCTTGCAAGCTCTTGATAATACCAAACTGTCGAGTTTTTGAAAGCGGTCTTTAAGTCGTGGTCGCTATTCCAGTTTGGGTTTTGTCGAGTTACACTGTCCCAAGGTATTACAAAGTTCTCGTCTTTAATTACTCCTGTCTCAAGTCCGATAAGCGAGTTGCAAATTTTATAAGTCGAGGCAGGTGAAAAAGTTTGCTCGAATTGGTCTTGGTTGTAAAAAATATACTTGTCGGCTTGGGGGTCGTAAAGAACGAAAGAACCCTCAACATTAAATTGGTCGTAATACTTTCTAAAGTCGACACGAACTTCAGTCGCCTGTTTTAGCTTACAAGCTGTCAGTCCGAAAACTGCTATTGTCAAAAGTAATATTGTCTGTTTGGCTGTTGTCATATTGTTACTGCTAACGTTTTGCAGCTAAAAGAAGTTGGCGATTTCGAAGCACTTACTTTCAATTTAGCACTAATGTTTATTTGAAAACCAAATGTTCAATTTAGCACTGAACCCGCTATTTTGCCAAACTGCTGTTGTGTGCTGTACTTATTAGCTTTCTATGTCAGATTAAATTGTTTAAAGTGGTGTTCAAAATGTTTGTTATGAAATATTGTCCATTCTTGTTTGTTTAGTTCGCCCATTGTTGGATTTATAGGCGTTGCATCTTTATTTTCTTTAAAATATTTGTCAAACCTATTTAGTTCTGAAAGAAGTATAGAAATTGCAAATTTCAAATCTGGGAACTTTAATTCTAATAGATCGTCATTTAGCATTGGAGCTTTAAAGCCAATAGGCATTTCCTTGTCTGAATAAATAATTGTTTTCTTTATAATTTCTGCTTTGTCAATTGGGAAATAAAGTTTTTGTGGCAATTTGCCGTTAGAAAACATAATTGCAAATGTCAAATGTTCAACCATATGTTGGGCTGTCATTTTACCAAAGAAAGG
>Ga0078894_10000021_pt1 | contig 87768 bp, 74 predicted proteins | sample LauGreSu1BDMLBSD_2_FD_67506 | JGI IMG/M metagenome (GOLD analysis project Ga0078894, IMG submission 67506) | Freshwater lake microbial communities from Lake Michigan, USA - Su13.BD.MLB.SD (version 4) (version 4) | ecosystem: Environmental > Aquatic > Freshwater > Lake | place: Lake Michigan...
GCTTTAGGAGCAATTAGTCGTGAACTATGAAATGAACTATTTTGAGAATTTAATTAAATTAATTAAATATATAGACATAGAATCAGTTGAAGACTCTATATCTAAGAGTAAGAAAATAAATAATTATCTTAAAACTTTATCATTAGATAAAAGAAAAATAGCCGTTGGAATGGATTTTCTAATATGGTATTTTGATGTGTTTAGTGAAGATAGTCATTTCTGGAATGTAAACCCAGCATACTATTATGCGGCTAATACTCATGAGTTTGGGTTTCTTACAGCAAAACCAGAAACAGCCCTAATGACTCTTCCAGCATTTAATACTGGCTTAGTTAACCTAATGCATAAAAGGTCTAAGCTAACAATGTTGAATAACTATCAATTAGATTTATTTGAGCAGTTTATCAAAGCAGGCGAATGGAATTATGATACCGTAACAATGCAAGAGATTGAAGCAAATCAAGGTCCAACTTATGATTTTATATGCATGAGTCTCCATGATGTAATTCACAATCCTAATATTGCTGTTAATTTTTTTAATAGATTAAACAAAAACGGAACTCTTATGATGTTATATACAGGGATGGATTCACTGTATCAAGATGAATCTATCTTTACCGAAATCTATCAAGTTCACCAGGTTTTAAAAAATATTGATAATTCCGCTGTTTACCATAACCCAACTGGAGCAGCAGTTACTTATGCGGTCAAATTGTAGTACTATATACTTATGATTATATTAGATGATTTCATCAAGGATAAAGATCTTTTAAAAGAAATTGAACAAACAAAAGATTTTTTTCCGCCTTCTATGGGCAATGAAGATCGAATAGCAATGGAGCTAAATAGCTATCATGATGAAAAAGCAGACTGCTTTGCTCCATATATGTTTTGGGATGGTTGGTGGAATTCACCAGCAAATACTGCAAGAAAAAAAGTTGTAAAAAAAATATGGGAAAATAATTTACCTTTTCCAATTGAAGAGGTTTGCGGTTTTGAATACTGGACAAGGACATTTAATCCTGGGCAATATTTGGGAACTCATGTAGATGAAGATACATTTCTTTATGCAGATAAAAAAATATTCAGAGGACCAGCAATAGGATGTGTATATTATCCTCATACAAATAATGTTGTAGGTGGATTTTTAGAATTGCATCCAACTGCAGTTTCTGAAAATACAGAAGAAGCATTAGAAATGGTAAATATAGATCCACTGATAGTCCCAATTGAATTAAGAGAAAGAATAGCCTGTAACCCTAACAGGTTGATAATATTTGACGCAGGTCACATTATACACAATACAACTGCTCCTGTAACTGGGGTTAGAAGGGTTATGGTTGTAAATGTTTGGCATAAAGATAACCCTCCAACAGCTTTAGAAACTGGTCAATTTTTTTACGAATAGTTAATTGTTTTTTGTGGTATACTTAAATTATGAACACTGTTAATACTGGTTTAGATATTACTGGAAACTGGGATGTTTCTACTTTTACTCCATTTGGCATTAGCATGAGCAAGGCTGTTATTAGCTCAATTGAGCCATTTGTTTCTGGAATTATTACTGGAGAAAAAGGTCTATTAACTTTTGCTAATGGCGAGATTAATAATAATGTATTAACGTTTTCAGCAAATGTAGATACGCCAATAAAAGCTACGCTTTCTGTAAGTGTAGAAGTAATTGGAGATAAGTTTGTTGGCATTTTGACAATAGATGAATATGCAAAACTAAATATTAGAGGTCAAAAAAATGTCAATTTATGATATTGAAGCCACATCAATAGACGGACAAAAAAATTATTTATCTACATTTAAGGGTAAATTAACTCTTATTGTAAATGTGTCTACAAAAGCTGGAGGTTACGAACCCCAGTGTTCCAAGGTTTGGTCTTACGCTAGAACATGTCGCCAGTTATGGCAGCTGCAACAAGTGCATGATGAATTTAAGGACAGAGGATTTTCTGTCCTTGCTTTCCCAAATAACCAGTTTGCCCAAATGGAACCAGGTACAAATGAAGAGATAGCAGCTTTTGTTAAAGAGCATTATTCGTTTGTAAACTTTCCATTCTTTGAAAAGGTAGACGTTAATGGAAAAAACGAACACCCTTTATTCTCAGCCTTAAAAGGAAATGAGAAAAGAAATTATTCTGATTTCAGTGCAAACCAAACTGATAAAGCAATTGAAAATCAAAACCTTGCAGGACAAGCAATTGCTAGAATATCACATGGTTATGAAAAATTTTTAGTTAGCCGTGAAGGAATAATGGTGGCCAGATTTAATTGGCAAGATATGCCACTTGATGAAATTCCAAGAATAATGGGTGCTGGTTGGACAGTTAGAGAAGCAATTGACGAACTCTTAGGATAGGAATCTTATGTCATACTTAGATGAAATAAACAATCAACCAAAAAATTTAAATAACGAAGCATTTCCAGTATCTCCAATTATCGATCAAAAAATAATTGATGAGATTGGGGCGATAGAATCAGAGGAGCTAGGGGCTGGCATAGTTGTACTCAGAAATGCATTTAGTATGGATCAGTCTCTAGTTTTAGATTACATTGATCAAAACGCGGCAGAAGCACATAAGACTAGATGGAGTTATATAACGGGTGAAGATGGTGTAGAGTATGGTATCAACGAAGATGGTTTTAGATATAAGTTAGAGGAAATACCAGGAACCCCAGTCAGGCTATTGCAACCTGTTAATTCAAATACGCCAGAAGAAGTTAAGAAATTTTTTATCTATCTTGAAGAGCAGATATACAAAGGACTTTTAAAATATATTGACTATTATCCATTAATGCTTGGAAGCATATGGTGGAAAACTAGAGGTCATATATTGAGATATGGTGATAATGGAATTCTTGGAACACACGCCGACAATGATACCAACTATAAAGTAACTAACGGAATTAGATATATGCCAAGAGGTATGGTCGCATCGCGTCAAACGTGTGGTGCTTTGATATATTTAAATGACTGCGTAGAAACAGAAGAAGAGTTAAACGGAAGAAATTTTACTGGTGGAGCACTACAATTTGTGCACTTGGGCATAAAGTATAAGCCAAGAAGAGGCGATATAATTTTCTTTCCAACAAACTATGTGGCTTCACACAATGTCGAAAGAATGGGCAAAGGAGTAAGATATAGTTATCTTACATTCTTTGGGCAAGGCGCAGACGATGTTCCCGCAAACATCAGAATAGCTGAACCAGAAGCAAGCTTTGAGTGGTGTCCACCTGTTTGGTTAAATAACATATATGATGATTATGAGATGTATTGCAAATCTCCACACTCTAGATACGACGATGCTAACTCAACAAGACTTGGTGTAGAGCCAGGTTGGAATCCGATTTATCAAGGTAGAAACGTTGCTCAATACAATCAAAGTCACGAGGCAATAGAGCTAGATTCTTCTCAAGATAAGTTAATCGAACCTGTTCAGAAAGAAATATCAGCAGACGAGGATTTACCAGAAGGACCATGTGGGACTACTCCGCAAAGGATATAGACATCATATGATAAATAACAATGTTAAAGCAAAGCATCTTGGTGGTGGAGTTGTTCTTTTCGAATCAGCTATAGATCTAGACTGGGATTACGTTAGAGAATTCAGCAGAGATGCAATCAATAAAGAAAAAGAAGATATGTATACACCAACAGTCGATCCGGAAACTGGCGATGAAATTTATTTAAATAAAAGTGGCTACTTTTTTCAAAAGGAAAGTGTAGACCAAATGCCGGGTAGAGGTTCTGCAATACACAGATATGGCGATGAAAAAATAAAAAAGATATTTGATTTTGTTGAAGAATCAAAGGATCAATATTTATTTAAATATTTTGAACTTTTCCCTCTTTCTTATAAATGTGTTTGGTGGAAAGTCAAGGGTCATATAGTCCAATATAAAAAAGGCGTCTATTTAGGTAGCCATTCTGACGTAAGCGCTGATTACATTTATGATATCTGGACCCCAAAAGATCAGCTGGCAACTAGAAATGTTATTAGTAATGTTTTCTACCTTACGTCATCTGTTGACACAGAAGAAGAATTAGATGGAACAAATTTTACTGGTGGTCATCATTATTTCAATTATTTAGATATAGATGTAAAACCTAAAAAAGGTGACTTATTATTTTTCCCATCAAATTTTATGGCAGCTCATGAAGTCAAGCCAGTTGGAGAAGGGGAGAGGTATTCCTATTTGGGTTGGTATAGTCATGGAACCCCAAATAAAGAAGTCAATGAATTTGTTGTTGACCCGAATAAGGAAGCGGAATTGGCAAAAACGGCAACTAATCTCTACATGCCTACGCTAACCTCAGACTATAGGCAATATCTCTTAGAGAACGGCTATGACCAGTCTTCCGATCAATTTAATATAACAAGGTCAAATTACTGATATGATAATAAATGATTTTAAGGCCAAGGATATCGGAGCAGGACTTTGTATCATCGAAGATGCTTTTCAAATAGATCAAAAGTTTTTGACAGATTATATAACATGGCTTAAGCAACAAGAGGAAGATACGTTTACCTATATAGAGGAAGATGGAAAACGCTACGCTTTAAATAAGACTGGTTTTAAATTTGAAGTAGATTCGATATCTATGGCCCCAGAAAGATTCGTAGATCCATTATGTAAACTTTCAGATAGAAAACCAACAGAAGAACAACAGCAACTAATTCACAATTTAGAAGATTTAGTATACAAGTCATTAGTTGAATATTGTAAAATATACACCGAGGCATCAACCGTTTGCTGGTGGAGGTCTCCAGGTCATATAGCTACATATTCTAATGGTCAATCAATAGGTCAACATTGTGATGATCAAATACCATATGAATACGGTAAACCCCCTAAAAATGAATATCCAAAACATGGTAATGTAAGTATAAACATATATCTTAATGATTGCGTTGAGTCGGAAGATCAGTTAGATGGTACCAATTTTATTGGTGGTGAAATATTTTTTAAACACGCAAAGTATACCCATAAACCAAAAGCTGGAACCATTGCGGTATACCCAACTAATTATGTTGGGACTCACGAAGTGTACCCAGTTACAAAAGGAAAAAGAATTGCTTACTTATCTGCAATTTCCTATGGAACTCCAGAAAATGGAAGTCCAATTCCAGTTGAGGGCGACTCCAGGATATGGATGCCGAATTTGAGAAAAGACGCTGGTTTAGAATTCTAATAATAATTTAACCATATACCGCTACTATATAGTTAAGCCACTATGGGGGACTACGATGCGCTATAATGATCTCATTGCCTACAACCAGTCAGGTGTAGCATATGACGGTACTGTAATATTAAAAATAGAAGGAATATTAAATCCTATTATTTTAAATGATATTATGATCTATTTTGGTGGTAATGAGGATTACTCTGTATCTACAACCATAGGGGTTATCAGCTTAGACGTAGACCCAACTGGAGTCATAACAATAGAAGCGCTAGCTAAAGAAGGCGCAGCTCTTATTCAGGCAAAAGAGATTACTATACACTCAGGAACGCTAGTCAGCGTACAGTATCAGGGTCAATAACTTTAGCAGTACAACCATCGACTGTACTATATAAGTATCTATCTTTAAAGAGGTAAAAATGGCAAATATTTTAGTTAATGATACTGTTCGTCTAAAGGTTAAATTTATTGACGTAGATACAGAAGGCAACCAAATAGAAGTTGCCCCAGCGAGTGTTTTGATGTCAATAACAAACTCAGATAATGAAATTGTAATATCTACAAATCCTACCGCACTCAATCAGTATGAGTATTATTATGATTATACCCCAACAACAGCGGGAACATACAGAGTTTCTTTTACAGGAATTTTAGAAAATAATACCACAATTAACGTTAATCAGCAGATATACGTAAGTACTCCAACTGAAGACTACAGACCAACTGTTTTCTTAATGCAGGAAGAGACAATATATTTTGCACCAGATATTGAGCCAATATATCTCGATCCAGAGCAGCTTCTTCCGTACTTTCCAGACGCATCAATGTTGGAGGTTGGCGAATTTATATACACTTATTCAACTGAAATTAAGGGAATTTATAAATTATTAGACACAGAAGATGGAAGCAATATTCCATTTGTTGCTCTTGAATACATCAGGGCTGCAACGTGCTGTGAGCTCACAAGAGTCTATGGCAACGGCGGGGATGATGAATTGTCGGTAAGCTTGGGTGATCTTTCCATAACCAATAAGAGCCTTCCTAGAACTACTTTAAGTAGAGCAAACGCTACGACATGGTGTCAGATAGCAGCAATGCTGAGAAAAGAAATGTTGACAACAAGAGTAGGTATGAGAGCGGTTCAACCAAAGGGTATTCCATCAATGCCAACAATTGGCGCTGGAAGAAACATGGATCCTTACACTGGATTGTCTGTATATTACACTCCAAGAGATCTTTACGGGCCAACTCATATTCAAACTCCTGATGAAAATCCAATACCAGAAAGAGGTATTAGAAAGCATGATTGATCCAAAGCGAACTATTAATAATATAATGCGTACGTGGGGGCATAATATATTATTACAGGAGCTGATAGACGAGAGTACAATGAAGTATAGTGCTTCAATGAAGCAATATACTGTAAGATCTTTGTATCCAGGTTCAAGGCGGATTTGCTAGCATTCTTCAAGAAAACGCACAAGGGCTAACTGTTAGCTCTGAGGTTATATACTACTTTCAACATATAGCTAGTCCAAAATCAGGTGATAGAATATATGAAGACTTACCAAATGGTCAACAAGTTTTTCTTATAGACTTTGCTGCACCAGTTAGAGGTAGAGGTGGTCTTGTAAATTACTGGATAGTTGGAGCAACTAAAGAAAGTAAAAAGTAAATGCTTAGAGTAAACAATAATCAATTGGTTAAATTTCGTTTTGGTTTTTTAATCAATGGAAGTTTTTATGATCCCCTAGATCAAGAAACACCAATTGATATATACGCAACTGTGGTAAGAGGTCAAGGTGGAGTGGGCGATGTAATCCATTCTTCAGTTTCTTTGATAAATACAAGCTACAGAATAACAGATATAGTTGGACCAGTTTCAATAATTAGCGGTTCTATATCTGCAACTTTTACTTTTGACATAGACCATAAGCTTTCTGTTGGTGACACAGTTGTAGTTTATGGAGTTGGCGGAGGTTATAACACCGAATATACAATAACGGCAACTCCAACATCAGATTCTATTACCGCACAAGCGTCCGCAACATTACTTCCAAGTTTAGATGATTTTGATAATACAAAATATTACCCTAGATTAACTTTAAAATCTAATTCGTATTTTAATAGAATTTCTGATTCAGAGTATAACTTTTATTACAAAATTCCAGACACATTATTTGGTGGATCTTATACCGTATCTATTCAGACTTCATACAATGACAGAACTCAAGTAATAGAACATCCTTTTGAAGTTTCGAGAAGTCAAATTGGTAGAAGTGGAAATATAGTATATAAAAAAATACAAGATGGGGTTATAACACTTTCTACGGATATAGATCACAATCTTTTAGTTGGAGATTTAATATCTTTTACAGATGTTTCTTCAACGATAGATGGAAATTATTATATAAGTGCAATTCCAGCACCAAATCAATTTTCAATCACTAGCAAACAAGTATTATCTAATTCTTTAGGTACCACCGTCGGCAACTATGCCTTAGTGAATACTGCTGGTGTATCTGGTCAACTTACTGGTCCAACATCTGGGGCAATAATTTCCAAAAGACCAATTTATGATTCATTAGATCAGTATCTAACTAATTCAATTCTTTTGATTGGACATTGTGATAATTTAGAAATAAATCAAATTTACAGAGTTAGTTCGATACAAGAGGCAACAAATTTAATTGGCGCCAATACGGCATCTCCTCTTCTTAGGGGTGTGTATGACGCGTTTAGTTGTGGGGCAAGAAGTATATTTATATTGGCAGCAGCTCCAATGTCGGAGTATATAGATGATGTGGACCAAAGACTCACCGACATGCCAATATTTATTTCAGAAGAAACTAATCAGCAAATAAATTTTTATGAAAAATATTATGAAAGATTAGCAAAAACCTACGAAGCAATAAATGGTTATGATTTAATTGACATTATTGTTCCGTTAGAAACATCTATTATAGGTACTGGTTCTGTTGACTTTATAACCCAATTAGCAGTTCACTGTTATACGTTTAATGATATAACTGGTTATGTGCAAATTGGTGTTATAGGTTCTAGAACAAATGGAATAAAAGATTCTGATATTGACCTACTTGAAGCTAAATCAATTTTTAGAAACAAATTAACAACTTATACAGAGTCTGGTGAATTAGAAAGCGATATTGGAAGATACATAATACCAATATACGGAGAATTAACATTTAGTCATGTTGGATTCGGTAAGTCTTACACAAGTTCCGCAGCAGCATCGTTTGCTGGGTTAATGTCATCTAATCCTGTCTATAATGGAATAATAAGAAAGAGACTACCAGGAGCATATTCACTATTTGGGTCTAATCTTTCCAAGCAGTCTTTTGCAAGATTAGAAAACTTAAACATTAATACAGTTTATAGAACTAGAAAAGCGCTTAGGGGAAATCCATATGAAGTTTGCGTTTCCAATGATTACACTTTAGCTAATGCCCAAAGTTCTTTTATTAAATCTCCACAAATGAGATTGGTTGCTATGGTTATCAATGAAATTAAAAACATAACCAATGATGGGTTAGGCAAAAACGCAGAAGATAAAGTTGTTTCTCAGGTAGAGTCAATGTTAAATCTCTTAGTGTCAACTAGGGCAATAAGAGATTACACAATGCAGTCGTATGGTTCGAAAACCGAAAGAGGATCTTTAGTATTTGAAATTACACTAGTATCTTCTCTTGGTTTAAAGAGTATTAACTTTTCTATAATTACAGGGCCAGGAGCTTAGCATGCAGTCATCATTCCCTTTCCCAGGTAGGTTCGATGCCGATTCAGCATCTTCAAGTAAGTGGGAACAATATGTAGAGAACAAGAATAGAGTTTCTCAACAGGAAGCTAAGTTCTATAACGATAGCGACCCAAGAAGGCTGAAGGCAGAGGGAAACTTATCATACCTTACTTTTATCGAAATAGTAAAAATGCTATGGGAGAACTCATATCCAGACATACCAATTGTAGCTACATTCGGAGGCAAGTTTGCCAAATATCCATGTATAGCTTATGGAACAGAATTAAAAAGAGCACATAGCCAAGAACCAAAGTCTAGATATAGAGAAAGAGTTTTGGGAGAGGATAATATATATTATATTATAGAAGGACAACGTTTCCAAAATATCGTTTCTTTTGCTATTATGGTTGAGGCAAACGCTGGTCAATTAGACGGAGAAAGCCAAAGATATGAAGGCGCTGAAGTGGCTGACAGAATCATGGAAATATTTGAGGACTTCATGCTTGAATATACTCCAGTTTTTAAAAGATTGGGAGCATCAGAGTTTGTCTACGCCAGAAGAATGTCAGATACCGAAATAAACATGGATCAAACTGACGTAATTAAAAGAATGGTTACCTATATGCTAACAACGGAAAAGGTAATAGTTAGTCCAGTCGGCAGGATTGAAGAAATTACAGCTGATATCAGGCAATGGATGGCGTACGAAAAGACGTTAGTTGACGAAGCGGCAACGCCAGCATCTCAATACCTACAAGGTATGGACGTACAATTAGTTGACTTGTTTCAAGGATCGACCCCAAATAGCTAGTATAATTAATAACTGTTTCAAGTAAATGAAGTTGGTTTTTATATGTACCCCATTACTATATCTTTCGAGTTAATCCAATAAATCCGTGACTCGGAGGTTAAAAATAACATGGCTCTACCAGGTGTAAAAACAATAATTAAAGATCGCTTCTACAGCATTTCCCGTCAGGATACTCCTGTTGGGCCAAGAATCGTTGTACTTGCTAAAAGAGACACAGCAGACGGAACAGGTAACGTTGCAGACCTTGACGTCGTTTTGTGCACAAACGAACAAGACGTAATCACTGCTTTTGGTGAAGACTCACATTGCCATAGAGCATATGTTGAGCTTGTTGCTGCTGGTGGAGAAAGAATCTATATGGTTCCACTTCCAAGCGACACAACATGGAACCACACAACAGCAGCTGTAACTAGCGTTGATTTTGGTGGAAGCATATTCGATGCGATGTTTATTGCAGCTGAAGCAGCTCAACCAGACATCATCGTGCCTTGGGGTAGAGGTGGAGCGCCAGAACAGTGGGCTGCTACTCCTTCAACTCCAGACTATGGTTTCTACGCAGATAACAGCACAACAGTTGCTAATAACTGGGCATACAAAATTGCAGGTGCAGTTAAAACAATTAACGAAAACACTCACCCATGCTTCGCCGTTCTTGGTGTAAAACCTTATGCTGGAACAAATGAAGTAATGACACCTGGCCAGGTTACAACACATCTTGCTCTTGCAACTCTCCCAGACAGAGATGCAGACAATACTCTTAAAGAGATTGGAAGACACGTTGTTGTAGTTGGAACAGAACTTAAGCCAAGTTCGTACCCAGCAACTTGGGGTTATTCAAATGGTGCAGCAGCTCTTGCAGCAGCGATCAGCAGAATGGCTTCCTATACTTCAACAATTAACAAGACTGTATATAACGTTGCAGCCTTGAGGTACAATCCACCTAAGTCAACCCTTTTGGCGATGACAAATAAGGGTGTAAACTCAATCATGTTGAACTTCAATAGAGCACCAATCTTCACAGACGGTGTTACATTTGCTGGTAGTAGTTCAGACTACACAAGATTGACAACATTGAGAATTATCAATGAAGCTATGTTGGTTGTTCGTCAGAGCTGCCAGAAGTTCATTGGTCAACCTTCAACACTGCAGGTTAGAAACTCGATGGAAACATCTATCACATCCTCACTTAGAGGAATGCAGCAGTTGGGAGCTGTCTTAGACAGTGACTTCAACATCAGATACATTGCTGAAGAAAGCAAAGCTGTTATTGACCTAGTAATTACACCTGCGTTTGAACTTAGAAACATTGAAGTTCAGATGTCAGTTGAACTTGGTTAATATAATATAAAAAACCACTGCAAATTTATATACCGATTAGGAGGGTAATATGGCAGGCGAATACTATGACAGCCCAGTAAATAAGTATCTTAATACTTATACTACATTCTCTGGTGCTGATATTGTTGCCACTTTTGGTGGCGTTGAAATCGGAGCTCTTTCAGGAATCACTTTCTCAGTGACAAGAGAAAAGGCGCCAATCTACACAATGGGTTCACCAAACCCACGTTCATTCTCAAGAGGTAAAAGAGGTATTGCTGGTTCGTTGATCTTCACAGTATTCGACCGCCCAGCGCTCTACACGATGCTTGAAACACATCACAACACCTCAACAGAGATGAAGTTCTTTACAAGAGCACACAATACACTTCCTGGCGATCCAAGCCACAAGAGAGGTATTGCTGAGGTTACAACTCAGACAAGAGACGTAGTTAGCAAGACACCATACTACGCAGACCAGATCCCACCATTTGACATTACAATTACATTTGTAAACGAATATGGACAAGCAGCTGCTAGATCAATCTATGGCGTTGAACTCTTGAACGAAGGTTCTGGAGCTTCGATGGACGACATCGTTATCGAAGAAACAATGACATATGTTGCTCGTGAAATTGGTCCTATGTACAGAATTACAACAGATCAACTTAACAGATTCAACTCTGATGACCTCGGATCTTTGATTAGCAAAGATGCAGTATCGTCAAGCGGATTAAACAGCGAGATAATTAGACCATAATTGCAAATTAGTAGTTATATTAGTTATTATATAGTGGAGGATTTGGTGAACGCCCGATCCTCCACTATTTTAATTTAAGGAACAACATGGCTTTTGATAAAAAAGATGTCTCAGATATAGCCAATCTTACGACTATAACGTCTAGGAAAAATAGAGCATCTACGTATGAAACTAGTATAAAAGACTTTAGAAAAAATAATAATCTTCCAGATCCATTTTCGGATATGTCTTTTTCTGGAGCGGATATAACAGCTACCATAATCATACCTAAAATTGGAGAAAATGGTTTTATCACCAATGAAGGTGATGTTCTTGAAATGGCAGAACTGCAAACCATATCTTACTCTATGCACAGAGAAAATTCTCCAGTAAGAACTTTGGGTCACGTCAATCCTAGGGGATTCGTAAAGGGCGCTAGAACAATTGCTGGAAGTATGATCTTTACACAATTTAACGAATACGCATTTTATAGAATAGAAAGTTATAGAAAAATACTTTCTGACAGCAAAGGCTTTTACGCTCCTTTGGCGGACATGCTTCCTCCGTTTGATATTGTATTTACATTTTTTAACGAATATGGCTTAGCAGCTAAAATGAAAATATTTGGAGTTACCCTTGTTGACGAGGGCGGTACTATGTCGATAGACGACTTAATTACAGAACAAACGTACACTTATATGGCAAGAGGTTTGCAGCCTCTGGTACAATTGGATACAGCTCATGATGATATGAGATACCCAGATGGTTTTCAAGCTCAACAAAATGAGAGATTAAGAATTAGCAACAACGCTTTTGGTGATAGAGTTGAAGATTATAGAAACTTTATCGAAAAAATATATCGTATATCTTAAGGTAAATTATGACTAGTCCATATAAAGCAACTCCATATAGACCATTTACTGGTTATATTCCATACGATGAAACGGTATCAAATAATCCAGGATTAAAAAATAAAGATGGTTTATTTGATCCACTAACATCAGAGTTGGATTTATATTGGGCTGGTGGTAAAAGTTCTGGCGATCCTAGATTTAGTAATTATTATGATTATTTTTTTTCTGGTGAAGATGTTAGAGTTTACATAGATGGTTTGTTTGACCCTAAAGATGAATTAGACATAGCTGGATTTGGCTTTATGGTAAAGCAAGAAAAGCAAGCAGTTTATGGATTTTGGTCTTATAATTTTGATGCCATAATGAATGGAACAAGAATAATAAGCGGACAGTTCTCTGTTTATTCTAGGTATCCAAGAAGAATGACAGAGATGCTTGAGCAAGCAGCTAGGGTAAGGTCTCAATCGGCATCTAGTAAACAAGATTCTTCTGGTGTTGTTTCTGTTATGAGATCACAAAATGAATCTAAAACAGATGAAGAAAATATTCAAAAATATTGGGCTAATAGCCAACTAGACAGAATTACTACAGATCCAGCTATCACATCATCTGTGGCAGATGGACAGCATAATATATTTAGTGCTCACCCACCGTTTAACTTTGTTATAGTTTACGGTGTTGAAGAATCAGGTTTGAGTCCAGTTGGAGTTACTGATAATATGACTTCAGCATCAATGGAGCAAAGGGATAATTTAGATAGGATAATTTCAACAGACATTAATGAAAGAAAAGTCAAAATGTCAAATCAAAAAACTCCTATGAAAATTGTTTTACAAAATGTTCATCTTTTAAATATGAGTACAGAATATCAAAGTGGCGGAGCACCTTTAATTGAAACTTATAGTTTTGTAGCTAGAGACTTTTATCTTACAGAAGCTCAATCTGGCTTTAATCCATATACTGGAAAGACGTTTGTTTCATCAGCTCCAGAGTCAAATACCAGCGCTAAAGCTGTCGTGGAAAGTCCATTGGTCAATAGAGCCGATATAACTTTACCAAGATAATATTTTAATAATATATATGATACAATGTAATTGGAAATTAAATAAGGAGAAATCATGTCTGAGAATAGAAAAGTGGTTATTAGAAAAGATGGCGAAGCAGCTGAAAAGTTCTCAGCTGATAGCGCTGAGGTTTTTGTAGAAACAGAAAATGTAGTTGAGGGTGATATTGTGGTTAAAGACGTCGAAGACGTTCCATACGCAGGTATAGATCCTTCTGAAGCTACAACTGTAGAAGAGTTGGCTGACGATCAAGTTATCTTTGATAACGGTCCAACAGCAGGTTCAGTTAAGGCTTGGAAGAAAACACATGGAGAAGTCTATGTAACTTCCATTTCTTTTGATAAGCACATTGTTTGGAGAGTTTTAACCAGACTTGAATACAAGCAACTTGTTAAGAAAATGGAGCAATTAGTAGCTGCTGGTCAGCTGTCAAACGCAGAAGCCAACATGTGGAACGAAGAAGCAATCGCAGAACTATGTATACTCTTCCCATCTTATGACAAGAATTCTCTTACTGGAGAAATGGCTGGACTTCCATCATTGATCTCTCAAGAAGTTTTGGAAGCTTCTGGATTCGTAGCACTAGAGGTAAGACAGCTCTAAGATGTTAGATGCAGGAATACTGTTTGAACTTAAACAAAAACATGGTCTAATATTTCAAACTGAAATTAAACGGAATTGAAATAGTATTTAAGGAACTAACGTTTGCTGAATTTGATAAGATTGCTGCGTACAAAAACGATTCTCAATTATCTTCAGCAGACGCAGAAGATGAGATTATTAAATCAGCTGTAGTTTATCCGTTAGATTTTGACCTTAATAAATTTCCCCCTGGAGCTATCACAGCTTTAGCAGAGCAGATTGTAAACTTTTCAGGTTTTTCTTCTGCCCGTATAGCCAAAAGGGTTTTAGACGAAAAAAGGCAAATAGCTAATCAAGTTAGAGGCTTAATGAAAGCCTTTGTTCTAGCTACTATACATACAGATACTCCAGAGTTTTTAGACGGTTTGACCTATTCTCAATTGGCCGAAAGGGTTGCACTAGCTGAAAGGATTATCGAAGTTAAACAGGCTATAGCTGGAATAGAATCTACGGATGTAACTCTAACCTTAATAGATCCTGAAGAAGAAAAACAAAAAGAAGCTCAAACCGCAGCAAGACACGATGCTTCTAAGATGGAAGGCGCTGCTAAATATAATGACCCAATTGCCCAGAAGTTGTGGGGTATGGGTAGATAATAAAGGGGGTGAAAAATGTTAAGAGACAATGGACCAATTCATAATATTGGCCACAATGTAACCTCCCGAGATCTTGGTCGGACAAAATGAAGAAAATGGTTTAAGCCCAGACTCTGGTTTTGTATCAAGAGCTCTAGATGGCAACCCAATGCTAAAGATGGGTGCTGCCCTAGTTGCAACAGGAGTTGCTGCAACAGTTGCAGGTAAGCTAGTTAGGGGTCAGGGACTAAAGCTTCGGATATAAGTTAACACAAGCCGCTGGGGAAATAGAAGCTGCTGGAAGAACAAGTGCAATAACAAAAGCACACAGTGGACTTTTAAAGATGAGGTCCATTCTAGACGAATTAGAAGGTGTATCCAGAAGTGCAACTGGAAGAAAGAGCTTAGTATTTGAATCAGTTGTAAACGGTACAGCTGTAAAGGGCATGTATGAAACTGGTTATGATGGCGCAAAAAGCGTAGTCAATGCAGGATATTCTTTTGAGAGAGAGGGTATTGATTCTGTTGTAAGCAGAGGTAGTTTATCTAAAGTAGGCAAGTGGTCATTTAGAGACGAATTGCAACAAAGATTAGTTCGTCAAGCAAGAAGACTTCCTTATGAAGTTCCAGCTTTTTATGCAGCAGATAAATTTATAACTAAGCCTTTATTTGGTGGCGCAGAGGAAGATACTGGTCCAAAAAAGAAATGGTATGATCCAACTAGGGGAATAGACCTAGCTAAAGACTTAGCTAAAACAACACTATTTCAAATGGGTGGCTTTATGCTACCTGGTGCAGCAGCAGGCGCAGCAAAAGCTAGTTCAATAAACTTCTTTAAAACCGCAGAACAAAGAATACAAGATCAAGTTGAACGCGGAGCAGCACAAACTGTAGGTAATTTTAAAGAACAAATCTTTAGAAGAGGATTAAACCTACAAGGTGCCCTTCAAGAAATTGGTCATGATTTAGCTTCTGTATTTGATAAGAGTGTTAAATTTGGAGAAAGATCCTCAGGTGCCCTAGCATCCGCATTCTTAGGGGCAAGTGGAACTGATAATAATCCAGTTGGAACTTTGTACAGACAAAGACATGGAGCTGTAACTGCACCAGCAACAGTATCTTCTAGATTAAAAACTGGAACAAATTTAGCTAGAGATATTTACAATAAGAACAATGTAGGTATTACTCAAAATCGAGATTTACTTGAACTTATACCTGGTTATAAAGCCGTAAGGCAAGGTTTAGTGCAGGGTTATAAAGAATATAAAAACTTAGGTTACGCACAAGAAATTATTGATACAAACAATTTAAACTCAAGATTTACTGTAATTAAAAATGATATTAAAAGAATAAATAAACTGGGTGTTAATTCTTCTGACCAACCAGTGAACGAAATAATAAGATCATCAATAGACAAAATTCAACTTAGAAGAACTTCACCGTTATCTAATTTAGTACAACAATACAATAAGCAAACAAGTAAAGAAAATATTTCTTATTTACTCCACCAAAAAGAATATAAAGATAGATTAACTCAATCTTTAGTTACAGACCATGGGATGGATCAGAAGGCAGCAAAATTCTTTACAAATAATTTAGATATATCCGAAAGAGCCGTAAAGACCGACCTTAATGGTAATTATTTACCAGTTGCTCCAGTTAACAGAATTTCTATTGCTGGTAGCGAAAGATTGCAAAATGGTGAAACATTTTTTCAAGACATTATAGATAGGTTTAACTCAAGTAAAGTAGCTTCTGGACGCAACATATCAATAACTGGAGATCAATTAAATAAATCAATTGGATCGGTCGATCAATTGTTCATGCAGAATCCTCTGCTTGGCGCAGATGATTTAGCAATTGATGCTTATAGAAACTCTATTGGAGGCGCTTTTCAAGATGCTGCTTCTACATCAGTATTGTCACCAGCAAAATTATTTAGAGGAGATTTTTTAAATAAATCTTTTGCAGAAGGCAATGGAGCTCAAGCGCAAAGAACTTTGACAACACGCGCAGCAAATATTTTAGGAATCAATACCAATGGTACTCAAGAAAGCATATTTAACGAACTAAGATTAAGAGGAATAGATCCTAATAATCCAGCGCAATTAAGAGCTTACTTAATAAATAATAATGCAATGAAAGAAACAGCTAGTTCTGGTATAGCGGGATTCTTTGGTCTTTCTGGGTTAAAACTTGATAGTTTCTTAGAACAAGAAGAAAAAGTTCATAAAAAATTAACTAATATTTTAGGACCAGGAGCTGGTTCATCTACTGCAACTCAAAATTTACTAGTTGGAAAAAAAGCAGAATTAGTTAAAACGCTTGGAGTAGGAGCTCTTGAAAGGCACGGCCAAGCATTAAGTGATGTTAGAGGTTATTTTAATATTGGTGGAACTACAGTAAACTTTAACCCACTTAAAACTGGAGCTAGAAAAGCTTTAGAAGTTATTGGAACTGAAACAAAAATTCCAGTAATTAACGTAAACCCATTGCAGATGTTTGGTCTCAAAGACTTCATTGGAATGTCTAAGGCTGGAAGTTTTCAGCTAACACCAGGTAGAGCAATGCATCCATTCTTAGATGGAGCTGAAGCTGACTTCTATACTTGGCATAGCACTGGTGGATTTTTGGGAACAAAAGGAAAGCTTTTTGCACACACTGCTACAGCTAAAGGTCCCGTTACAGCACAAACGATGGCAGGATCCTATAGACCACTTCCAGTAAATTCTTCTGGAATGATTGCAACTACAGCTGAACTGGCAGCTGGAAAAAGAGTTGTTCAATCACGTACAGCAACAGGGTTTTTGGGCAAGGTAAAAGAAAGATTAGATTACGATACCGAACAAGAAAATTCTTTATTTAGATTTTTTGGCAGGTTAGTAAATAGACAAGCTGACATAAACAACGAAGCCGTGATGGGCGGTTTATTGAAGAGTGAATTAGATACACCATTCACGATTGGCGGAGTTGGTAAATCTAGAAAATTAGTTCTCAGACAGGATGCTAAAACAGAAGCATTTAGTTTATTTGATCACGAAACAGATAAACTAGTAGCAAATCATAGTCAATTAATGGAATCATTTACTAGATTTGCTAACACCACAACAAACTTTGGAACAAGTAGAAAAGTTGCACAACACTTATTAGATAACAGCGTATTGGGACAAGCCACTTCTTTAAATAGTGCAAATCTAAATAGTGCAATTATGGGTGTTAGTGACGTAGTTGGTGTACGCAATGTTAATAAGATCTTAGAAAAAGATCTAGAAAATCTATTTAAAGCCGCTGGACACGACAAGCAAGCACAAGAAGCATATAAGAGCACTAGAAAAGCATTTAGTAGATTAAGAAAATTTGAAGGAATAAATGACCTCTCTGCTCAATCTCAAATGTACGAACATTCATCAAGTATTGTTTCTAGAGCTGATGAATATAGATCTGAAGTTATAAGATATCTTACACAAAGACACGGTCTCAACGCGCCAGACAGTGCGGCAACGATACAAGAGGTAATTGGTGCAATTGATGATTTAGTTTCTAAAGGAGTAATATCAAGCTCAGAAAGAGCAGAAGCACAAGCTGCAGTTGCTGGAAATATATTTAACTTAGGAGCTTTTGAAACTTACCAATTTGGAAGAGGAGTTAAGAACGGAGTAATAGGAAATCCGTTAGAGAGATTTTTAAGATCTAGAGAAATATTAAATCATGGAACAGTTTCATCTTCATTAGATCCATTTACTTCTGGAACTTCAGTAAGTGCTTCCACAAGTTCTTTAAACCCATTAAGTAAAATTCATCCTTATTTTAAGAAAAACTTTGGAATGGGCAAGTACGTTCCAGAGGCAAAAGTATCTGCATTTTCTGGTCAAAAAGATGCAGGCTTTAGTTATATACCAACTTTCTCAACCGCAGCAGAAAGAGAAGGTGGAAGAAAAGCGGCATTCTTAAGTGCATCTGGTATACACACTTATGGAAATGAAAAAGGTTTTTCTTTAGCTTCAGTTCCAGTTTCGCATGGTTTTAATAGATTAAATAAATTCTTTGGTTCAGTTGGCGCAAAATTAGACGCAGATCATTTTTATGGACCATTAGATCTATACATGAGAGGAATGAACGCTGAAAGAATTCTTCCAGCGGTAGCAATTGGAGCCACAGCTTTAGCTGTAGATAGAACAGCTGGCGGTTACGTTAACAAAAAAGACGACAGAGGTGAAAGAGTATATTCGCCAATGTTGCTTGGAGGCGTTGCTAGAGCTGGAGTAGAAGCTCAATCTGTATTATCTGGTTTAATTCCAGGTGGAATGACATATCGTCAAAAGAAAGAACAGATGCTTCGTGGAGAAGTAGCTATAAGAAAAGGTAGATTCTGGTCTTTAGGTACAACAAAATTTGAGGGTGGAAAAATAGAATACTTCAGACCTTCTTGGTATAGAAGATTCCAAGCTGGAGCAATGTTTACTTCCGATACTTACGGAAGTCCAATGGAAAAGTTGATGTTCTATAATGACTTTTCTCCCTTAAGACCATTTGATCCATATAGATTTGAAAGAAAGCATTATGAAGATAGACCATATCCAATAACTGGAGAATATTTCTCTGGTCCATTTGGTATGGCGGTACCAATACTTAACGCTACTGTGGGTAAAATACTTAAACCACAAAAGAGAATGCATGAACAGGAAGTTCTTGCTGGACTAGCTTCTTATGCACCTGTTGGCGCTGGTGGAGCTTACATGCCGCAAGAGCCAAGAGGTTATACTGGCGTTGTTGAAAATCAAGATCCAAATGTAAGTTACGCAGCAGTTCAACCAAGTAAGTTTGGTGGAAAACCATTAAAGTTTATTTCCCCAGTCAACGCAATGCCAGGACCAATACCATCTAATATAGCAAGTGTTAGTGGTGGAAATGGTTTAATAGCTAATTCAAATCGTAATCTTTCTCAACAATCTGGTTCAACCAATACAGCAGCGGGCATGGTAAGAGCTGCTGCTAGCAACATGAACCAATCAGCAATCAACGGCCAGGGTATGGTGTATGGTCCTCCAACTGGACCTGGAATAATGCCAGCAAAGATTGTCAATGCTGGGTTACCAATTAGAACTACTAGTGGAAAATATTTAGGCGGTGAAGCTGGATATAGACTTCAAGAAACTCTTGGTATCTACGGTTTTGCAGCTGGTAATATCAGAAAGGGTTTAGGTCTTGGAGAGTATGACTTTGAACCAAATAAATCAGTGCTTCAATCAGCCTCCAAAGCTTATGGTTCAACTAGAGCTTTTTGGGATCTTAACCTTGGAGGTTTAGGTGACCTACCTCTTCAGTCTGATGGCGCGTTAGGTAATATAGAAATATCTGAAGTTATAAGAAGATTTGTTCCAAAAGAAAGAACAAATGTTAACTTTATTAATCCTATTAAAAATAGGATGGGAAGAGAAAATACATTCCTTCCAGGAAATGATAACTTTATAGACTTTACTACAGGTGACCCTTTTACAAAAGTAAAAGAAGGTGAACTAAGGTTACCTGGTGTTGGCTATGAAAGATTTAATAAATTATATTCTGATAAAAATGGAAGATATGGTGCAGTTAATCAATTAGATATATTGGCTGATGTCGCGCCATATTCAAAAGAGTTTAGAGCCCTTAATAGAAGTATAGATAAAATGGGTCTCTCGGAACAAGAGATAGCTAAAGTCGGTAAGATTAGAGCGCAGTTAAATGCAATAGAAGATAGCAAAATTGGTTTTAGTCCCTATGACAATTCCTCCACTGCTAAAAAAGTTTTAAATCCTTTTTCAACTATAACCAATAAACTTAGACACACTGACAACTTTATTAATAATAAATTCTTTGGAGAAAGAACTGCCACCGAAGATTGGGAAAGAAGAAACGTTTATGGTTCCACATTCCCAGAATGGCAAAGACCAGTTGAAAGCTTTATTAAACCAATCTACGCAAAAGGTACACAAAGAAATCCTCTTATAGCTGCTGGTGTTGGAGCTATAGCTTTCGGAGCCTTTGGTGCATCTAGAAGAATGAGAATAGGTTTAGCTGCATTCGGTGCAGCTACAGTAGGTGGTTATTCTGCTTTTGAAAAAGCCAAACAAGAAACCAGACCAATAGGTCCTAGTGGTCAAAGAGAAAGATTTATACCTTTACAAAGAAAGAAAGAATTAGCGCTCGAAGAATATACAGATATTTTAACTTATGTTAAAAACAGAACAGCCGCATCAAGAGCTGAAAAAATTGGCGACATAGAATCTGCTAAGCAGTTTATGGCTGCAAGTAAAAGAACAATGTATGGAGCAGATTTAGACAGTAAATCAATTAGCCAGTTAGCAGCATCAATTCCTAAAAGGAAAAGAGATCACTTTAAAGCAATGATCGAAGCTCCAGAAGAAGAAAGGGGAAGAATACTTTCTACCGCTGGAAGATTAGAAAGAAGAATTTATGAAGCAGCTTGGGGGATGCCAGTAGAAAGAAAGCCAGATTTGGTTGATTACTTTACAAGACATGAACTACCAGGCGCTAACTGGGAAGGTTGGCATCCAAATACAAATATGGATCATGTTAAAATAAAAATGGGTCAGTCCATGGGTCTTGAAATGTCGCAAATGGGTTACTATCCACAGCAAGTAAAAGAAGCTAATTTGGTTAATCCAAGCTATCCTACTTTTGATAATCCAAATGGATCACCAGAGCATGTTAGAAGAAATCTTCAAAGGTTAATGTTTGATATGGGAATAAACGGAAATGTTACTCCAACTATGAATAACACCAATCCTGGTTCTGTAAATATTATGGCTGGAGTTAGATAATGGCTAGGGTTTCAGACTATCAAAGAATTAGAGATTTAGCTTATGGTCCTTATAGAGCAAATCCAATGTCATTTGTTGGAAAAGAGAGTAGACATTTATCGCGAGCAATATTAGAAAGCTCAGATGTAGTACAAAAAGGTCTTGCTAGATTAGGTCCAGGCAATGAGTTAATTTCTAGCATTACTGGAGAAGTTGCTGGATCTACAGTAAGAGAAGCGCTATCTAATATAAGAGCTACGCGAGCAGAAGAAATGGCAGTATTTACTGGTATTCCAGGAATAGATTTTCCAGCTGTAGAAGAAAATAAAGTTCTTAGTGAAATGATTTCTAATATTAACTTTGGGCTATCGGGAACTAGAAGTAGTGATCTTGATTTTATACCAGCTGGTAAACAATTGGAAATGGTTAAATTTAATTTTTCTGGAGTAGACGAAAGTACTCGTGGAGCGTTTGATAATATTGCTGCACTAATGGGGCACAAAGTAGGGGAAAACGATTTAGCACCAGGGTTAGTTTCAGTAAGAGACGGAAGCGCAACAATGCTCAGCTTTAGGTATGAGACTGAACCTGGCAAGTATGCATATCTAACTGGCGAAGAGGCTATATCTTTAACCAATAGATATAAAGCTGGATTCTTTAATCCATCAGCAATAGTAAAAGCCTTTGATCCAGATCTTGATACTCCAGCAGAATTTAAGGTTGGATCGTTTTTTCAAAAATCAGATAAAAGAATAACAGCATCTACTAGTGGTAGAAACTTTGTAGTTGGTCAAGATGATGTTGATACAATTTTAAATAGAATAGGTACAGAGATGACAGAGGAGTTTGCTGGAGCTTCTCCAATGACATTGAGTCAAAGTTGGTTAACCTATGATGGTAGACTAGAAACAGTCCTAAAAGGATTTGGTTTAGAATCGGAATACACGGATAGTTTATTAAAATCAATAAGTGATCCAGTTGAACGATTAGCAATCCAAAGACAGCGCCAAGGCACTAGTATAATAATGAGTTCATTATCCCAAGATTATCTATCTGGAACATTGAAAGCCTACATGGGTGGTGAGGAAAATTATGAGAAGTTTGGTCAATTAGTTAGACAATCATTTGAAAAGTCTAGAACAGAAGGAAATCCATTTAGGCTTAAAGACTTAACTAGTTTAATTTCAGAAAAAGCTAAAGACACTACACTGTCAGATGCAGATAGAGCTGTGTATCGAAGAATGGCAGCTTCATTTGATGAAATGAAAAGAATAACAGACGCTTCGTCAGTAATGGGTATTGAGTTCTTCAGACACCACGCAGAAGAATTAACAGCAAAAATAGATAACGCTCAAGCGCAGCTGCTGCCAGAAAGAATGTCTAGCCTTGATCCAGCATCTGCGCAAAAATTAAAAGCTAGCGTTACAGAATGGAAAAAACAACTATCTCAATTTGTTGATCCATCTGGAAAAATAAAATCTTTAGATGATCAAACTTTGAGAGTGCTAATGGAAGGAGATATAGGTCAAGTAAAAGCAGTGGCGGATATAATGGACACAGACGTAACTAGAGCTTTAGCTAAACTTGGGTATATTGGAGCTGGCTCAAATGAGCTTTTAAAAGGTGAAGTAACACTTGGTAGAGTAGCGGCAGAGGGATTAAGTCCTGGCGCTGGACAAGCCGTAACAATGTCTATGTTTTCTGGTCACCCTAATGAAGCAGTCGTTGCCGACTTACAAGGTTTAATATTTCATCGTGAAGTTTATGGATCTCAATTGGCAAAAGAAGTAAGAAAAACTAGACAATTCCTTGAATCTGATTTAGAACAATTTAAAACTAGTGGGACTATAACATCTAGAGTTAAAAGAAGTATAGACAGAGCGGCATCTATAAATGTTGATGATTGGGAAAACCTTCACTTTAAATCATATTCTAATGCAGCAAGATATAGAGACAACGCACTGCAATTGCAGTCCAGATTACTAAGTGGAGAAAATCCAAGAAACATTCCTGAATTAGCAAACCAAATAGTAGACATATCAGCCAGGGAACATTACAGAGGCGTTGCTAAACAGTATCGCACAATAGGTGCTAATGGCAGAGAAGTTACGGAAACTTTATCATTACCAAATTTACCATTTAGCAACAGAAGCGCAATTGATACAGAATTTAGATATGGAACAGCTGGTCAATCTCCAGTAATAGGTGAAGCTGGGGCTGAGTTTTCTACAAAAGCAAATATATCTTTAAAGGGTGGGCAAGAGTTAGATATGTTTAGATATAGATTTGCTGGTGAAGGCGGACATAAAATGATAGTTGGAGATAGAGCTTCTGCCGCTGGATTGGGTATATATGAATCGGCTGGTGGTTTTGACTTGGACGACAAATTTATAACAAATTTACATTATGTAACAGATAGTGAAAACAATAGAAGGTTAGTTTCATTTGCATGGCGTCAACCAACTGGACCTCAAGAATTTGCACTTATGGCACCAGTTTTAGATGACGCTACAATAAGAAGAACTTTTGGCTCAGACAACTTAATGGGTGACAGATTTAGAAGACTAACCGATGCAGTATCCGAAGAAATATCAATGGATAAGTTTGGCAGAATCTCAACTGTTGCAAATCCAGCCAGCGCTGAGGAAATAGCAAATTTAAGTAACGAAGAAAAAATAATTAAATATATTAATTCTTTAGTTAATGGAAATACAAAAGCAGCAAATATGTATAAGCCAGTTGGTATGCAGCAAGAAGAGGTTGAAAAAGCAATAGTTAGTTTACTTAGAGTCGGAGAAGGTGGGAAGGAACGGATTTAATTATGGCAGAAGAAGTATTTCTTTAGCTAAGTTAAATGGTCGTTACGGTTTGGCTGATAAAGATTTCTTAAATATAACAGAATTAGATCAAGGTCTAGTTTCTAGACTTAAGCCAGGGCAAGGTGGTTCACTACTAACTATGACTGAAGAAGAAATAGCTGAACAATTAAGTAAGGGTACTGCTATCGGATCTCAATATCGTCAAAGTCAATTTGTAAAGTTGTTTGACGCAAACGTAGCAATCGCTGAAGACGCTAAGTTTAATTCTGAAATATTTGGGATATACGAAAAAAGATTTGGAGCTGGAACATACGAGGCCGCAGCAGCAAAATTAAGAACCGCAAGTGGAAGAGCTATGTCTGATTCAGAAATAGCATATAGAGCATCAGCAAAACTCCTAGGAGACGCAGGAACTCTTGGATCTGAATCATACAATGCAACTTATGATGCGATAGCAAAGCTACATCAAAGAACAGCTCTTGGTGGACTTGGTGCGGAAAATGGACTTGGTTCTTATGTAAACACTCTTGGTTGGTCAGCCTCAACAGAAAGGCAAAGATTAGATGTTCTAGCTAAGCTAGAAGCTGAAGGGTACACTGATATCGCAAATGGAATGAGGTCAAGATTAATTCCAATATTTAATCCAGAAGCTGCAATTGACCCGTCTATTGGTGGCAGTAGTGCTTTAAGTTTTGGTGGATCATTAGAAGACATGTATGAATCAGTAAGGATTTTCCACGCTCAAGCTGGAGGAGTACTCAGTGAAGCAGAAGTTAGAAATGCGGTCAACAGATCTGTATATAGTTTATTGGGCGGCACTGCGGAAAATAGAACTGCCTTTTCTGCCCTATATGCTGAGTTCGATAATTCTCAAGACGCAGCACAATGGGCTGAAACTTTTGCCAGTTCTAGAAAAGCACATTTTGCAGCTTTTGAAAGATTAGCAGCGGATAAAAGTTACACTGGAAGATTAACTGGATTAATAGACGTTGCTACTCAAAACGTTGCAGAAAATATGATTATGCAAACAGCGGCAATGACAGGAGAATTAAGAGCAACTCAAATTTTGTTAGGTCAAACAGGAGATCAATTGGCAGGATTTGATAGATTAGTTTCAGATACAAAATTAAGTTCTCACATAGAAACAATAGATAAAACTATACAGAGCGCTTTATTTGGTTACAGAAATGCACTACGAGATATTGGCGACAGCGCAAGTCCAGAAGCGGTAAAAACAGTACAAGATACCATAGCTAGATTAGAGGGTATTCTTTCAGCAACAGACATTAGTGGAAAGAAAATTAGTGGAGTTCGAAAAAAAGCAATGCTACTTAACGAGATGCAGCTAACGGGAGAAGCAGCAGAAACCTATGGAATAGCATCTTTGCCAGACGAAGCAAAACTAATGCAAAGACTTACATTTAAATATAGAGATGCGTTTAATCAAGGAACGCGCAGTGCTATAAGCGAAGGTATGTTAACGAGCACTGTAGATTCAATGAAAAATGAAATACTTTCTAATTTAAGTAGAGATATTGGATTACCTAATCCCGCTAAGGTTATCAGTGATAATGAATTTTTATTAGGAAAATTAGATAAAGTGGATACTCTTAGAACTAATGATGAGCTATATCATGCTCTCGTGAAGGCAAAAATTTTAGACGAAGGAAGATTTAGTGTAAATCCTGAAGCATCAATTGCTGCAGCACTTGATGAATTAAGAATGGCCAAACAGCAATCAATAGACAGTATTGCGGCAACGATCAATACCTCATTTCAATCTCAAGCCAATGGAGATATTAGGTTAACAGAGTTAATGAGAGCGTTAGATACAAGAATTGAAAATTTGTCAGCGTCAGATGACGCAGACCAACTAGTACTTGCTAGATATATGAGAGAAGCCTTAGAAACAGAAAATGCAGCACTCATGATATCCATAGATGCAGCAGACGGTGAAGCAAGACAAGTAAGTTTAAATAGATTATATAGTTATTCAAGAAATGAAAATATTATCGCAAGAACCTCAGTAAACAATGCTAAATCTGAAACTGAAAATGTTGTTAATATATTAAGAGAACTTGCTGGAATTGAAGATGTCAAAACTATTAGAGATGGCGAAGATGTTTTGTCAAGAGAGTTTTTTGAGCAAATAGGAGCATTTGATTACGCATCAGAAACATCAGAAGAATCAGGAAGACTTCTTACAACTCCTAGTATACTTAGAGGAGAGGGCCAAGAAAGTGTTGAGCAAGTCATAGAAAGAATGAGGGTAGCTGGAAGGCTTACAGGCGGCGGACAAGCAGATTTGGATCAAGCTTTTATAGAAGATCTTTTAGCCCTATCTGTGACAGATGGCGATACTCAAGAGCAATCAAGAAGGTTAATAGTTGGAAGATTTAAAGATATCGAAGAGGGCGAAAAGTATGTTAAAAGATTGGAACGCATTCAAGCAAGGTATAGGGCGTTAAAATTTGCTGGCACAGAAGAAATGCAAAACATTGCAGAGGTTGCAGCAGAAGGTGCTGATGTAGATTTTCCAAGGATTAGATCACTCGAAGAAAGAACCCGCGAAGTTTTAGAAGGGCAAAGAAAAGCTGAAAGAATAGCTGCTGGAGGAGAAGATTTAATTGATGATGTTACTCGTTCGTTTACTGAAACAACAGAATCAGTAGCAGGGGCTAAGTATACAAGAATTGGCGACATGCTAAAAGATCTTTTTACATCTGGAAAACCACTTGGAGAAAGAGGGGCGCTGGGCCCAGCAGCTGAAGCGGCATTTAGGAACAAGGGTAAGATCGCAGGTGTGGCAGCGTTGGCTACTGGTTTAGCTATATATGGTCACGTAAAAAGTAAAGATCACAATGAGCAATCTATATCAGGTCCACCTTTGCTCCCAGGTGGGAACCCTTATGAAAATATGCCAACTAATCAAATGCAAATACCAGAAGCTCCAATTTCTTCTGGAGGCCAAGGAACATCTTATAATATATCGGTTGACGGAGATGAAGAAAAAATGCAAGAGTTTATGAGTAGAGCTCGGATTAGTAACAAATGGCCAAGTAACAGGTACTATGCATAATAGACTCCCCTCCTTAGGACGTAATCCCTACAATGATATAGCGGGTTTTTTTTAGGATGAAATATGAACTTGGTTTCTAGTGATCAAAACGCTAAATTAAAAAACGCTGGGTCACAACGCGTAGACACGTCCCCTAGGGTGGGAAAAGCAGTAAACCTTTCCGCTCAGGTGGTGAGCCCTAAAATGCCATCTAGTAATGTTATAGCAGCAGATAAAAAAGCCATAGTCACACCAGAACCAAAACCAAAAATGACTTCAGATCAGATGAAGGGTTCCTATGAAGGCTACATGCATTCTGCACCAGCATACGTTCAACCAAACAACGCAGGCTATGACAATCCAGCTAATCAGCAAGCAAGATATTCTAATAAAAAAATGATGTTATCAAACAACACATCATCGTTAAAACCTATTTTAAATAATATGAATAAGTCTGCTATAATAGATAACTATTCAAGTTCTTTAAAGAAAAACTCTTCTGGAGATAGATTAAAAAAAATGAACCATATCGAAAGAATGTTTTAGGTAAAACGCATGGCTATAAATCAAGAATCATTTGATTATATTAAATCAAAGTTTTTAACCAAAAAACATATTGATGACTACATCAATGAGATGAGACAATTAATAGAAGCTGCTTCTGGGCCTAATCGGAACAGGCGCTTTTAGAACATTACTTCTTCCAGCCTTAGTCGAAGAAAACTCAACTCGTGGTTCAATTCCAGGAAGTGTTTGGGATGATGAATACCTTCCTTTAGCTAGAAACATTCTTAAACCAGATTCGCTAGATTCTACTTGGAACTCATTTAAGATATCTGGAGTAACAGATGCTATAAAGCATTTTGATCCAACTATCTCAGAAGTAACAAATTCATTAATATTAGAATTCTTAAAAGAATTTGATAAAAAAATACCAAGCAATGTTCCATTAAGTGATCCATCTTTAGATAAAGCGTGGGAAAATTGGTTTAAGGGTGATGATTATGGAATGGGCGTTAAAGATGTAAGAGTGTGTTTTGGTAATACAAAATCTGCAATTAAATACGCATCAGTAGTTTTAGACATAAGATTAAAAAATTATAATCTTTCCGCAACGCAACCAGAAAAAGGTCAAACTGAAACTGTTAATCCGACAGAACCACCAGCTGTAGATGAGCAGCTTGAGAATTTATTCTCTGAAAGACTTCAATCACTTGAAGAGTTCTTATACGCATCGGGAGTAGGATCAAGCATTGGGACAAATGCTGCTAGATTTTTACTTGATATAACTACAAGAAATGGTTATGATTATTCTTTAGAGCAAACTACTGAAAGATTTAGATCTTACACACAGATTATTGCTCCAATAGCAGAAATTGGTAATTTAGATGAGAGCTATCAAAAGAGTTTATTTGAAAAGATAGAAGCTTCTGGGTTGTATGATTTGGTAGCGCACATAGATGCGATAAGAGCTTTTGGTAGAGAGAGATTGCAAACTTTAGATAGAGTTAAAGGCAGCGCAGCGGCAGCGGGAGTTCTGGATGGAGTGAGAGATACCGCTTGGTTACAACAGTTGGTCGTTGTACTACAAAGACTCTCTAGAGATCCTGTAACTTTAGCTACAATTTATAGATACTTTCCAGAGTTGGTTAATTTCTTCTTCACCGCATTAGCTGTTAGCTCAGATTACTCTGGTGATGGAACTGGTGGCGGAAAAGAAGATCCCTTAAATGATCCACAGGCAATACTAAATGATTTAATGGCCTCACTTGGTCAAATAAATGGAGAAAGTATTTTTACTGGAGCATGGGAATTAATTAATACTGGTCAGAGAATAGAAAAGGCATTGGGTGAATTTCCATTTAGGCAAAACATTCCTCCAGCTTCTCCAGATATTTTTCATTTAAGATTGGGAGCCGCAAACTTCTATATTCCACCAATTAGTATTGATGTCCAAACGCAATTTAAAACTAGCAGCTTAGGTGAAGGCGCATTAAGACAAAAAAACAGTCCTAAGTTTAACTCTGGCTACAAACACACAACAATAGGAATGCAACTGTTTTTTCCTAACTACGAAGAGATATGGGGCATCTCAATTGAAGACGCTTCAAAAATTAGCCTTAAAGACAACTTTACAATAGACTTTAGTGGCAATGGAGATAACGATGAAAAGATAGATAAGTTTCTTTCATCGTTAAGAGGACTTGTTGCTGCGTTTAAGTATGCTCCGTTTCTTCCTATTAGAAATCATTACTTAAATTCTGTATATGGAATTACTGGTGTAGCTCTTCATAGCATGTCAATATCAACAGTTCCAAATTATCCATTTACATTAGTTGTTACTTTGCAGTTATACAATTTTAATCACAAGCCATTCCTTCCTATGATTAACGACTTTAACCAGGCAATACATTGGGGTAAGTTTAGACAGTACATGGGCAAGGCGGCTGGAGCTCTTCATAATTATATAAATGAAGAATTCTTAATGTTTGGCAAAGAAGACGGCAATACAGAAGACATTGCTAAAGCAATGCTTGACACTGATAGAGATGGAGACGTCACTCAAGATGACTTAAGGGGTATGCAAGCTGCTTCGGACAGGTTGTCTGCTCAAGCTGGTATAGCACCCTCTAAGATTGTTAACGACGCATTGCTTGGATATAAAAATGAAGTGTTTACAACCAATGTAGTTAGAGAATGGGTTAACGGTAGTAATTTAACATTCTACATGCCAGCCGAAACTCAAACTAAAATATTTACTCCAGATATATCTGGATTTAGATCTGATGAAGAAAAAGGTTTGACGGATCAGGGTAGAGGATTCTGGAACCAAATGTTAGCTAACTTTGGTATAGACATAAATGAATCAGCTGGTTACCACAGAACTTTAGACTCGGTCATAACAACTTCTACGGGTAATATAGTTGAGTTTACAGTAAGTCAAAAGATACTGCAAAGCATTGATATATTAACTGCAGGTAGAAATAGCACCGATTTCCAAAAGAAAGCTTACGAGTTTATTGTAAAGAGCTTTATTTATCAAAACCCACAGTTAGATTCGGGAAGAAAAGAATATCTTAGAGATTTTAATAGAACTGAAAACGCGTATGAAGATATAAGTAGATATGTTTTTGGATCAATAGTTTTTCAAAATGAAACATTGTCACAGATTAAATCTGTTCTTAAGGGAAAATCTGCAAACACAACAGCGTATTTAGATTCTATGGTTGACGACTACTTGGAAAAGAGAGCGATCAACGGAGGCAAAACAGGCGATACAGCTTGGAAAGAAGAAGAAAGAGCAAGAATAAAAGATCAATTTGCAGCTGGTTATAGCTCAATGGTTTATGAAAGATTCTTTAAAGCTGGTCCGATTAGAGATCTAATGGAAGCTGCAAGAGAAAGAAATGGGAATTTCCGCATTAGAGAGTGGGAAGTTCCAATGGTTAGAGTCGACATAGATCCAGCTAAAGCAATTGTTACTGATGTTTCTATCTCTATGAGCAACAACATAATCCCACTGCAGCTCCAAATGCAAGAAGAGCCAACTTATCAGCATGTTGGCGGTGGCGATAGTTATATCAATATTTCAATGAAAGTATTTGGAGAAAAAGAATTAATAAAAATAAGAAAAATATTTGACCATGTTAATGGCTTAGCTAGATTGGAACACGCAGCTGGCGTTATGGGATTCTTGGGAATCAAGAATATAATCACCGCATTAGCAGGAATTAAATATGTCTTACCTTTATCGTTCAATGTTTCAACCATTCCAAACTATCCACATGTTTATGATGTATCATTAAGATTAATTGACTTTGATATATTTCAACAAAAGCGTGAGCAACTTTCTTCCGATCAACAAAGAAAGCTAATTGAAGAATTTGGCACTAAGAAAAATCCATTCTTAAGAATGAAACAACTCTGGGGTTCGTTCAACGCGTACCCAGACTTCCCATTGGAAATTAGAAACAAAGATAGCGAAGTAGTAGGCTGCCTAGACCCAGACTTCTATTTTAGAAGTTTCCAAATGTTCGATAGAGACGTTATTAAAAGCGTTACAGAAAATAAGGGTAAACTTTCTAGATTAGATATATACAATGTTGATCCAGCTACCAAGATAAATGTAGTGACGCCGTATGGAGCAATGCAGTATTCTGGTGCAGCAATTGTTGATAAGTTTAGGCAGTATATATTAAGAGATGACATCGATGGGCTTAGAGCTTATACAAGAACTACTTTAGGTTTAAAGGCTTCAGAAGTAGCTTCTTACATAATAGAAGCCTTAAGAGATATGGATCAACCAAATGATAAGTTCCTACTTAATTATGTTGATTCTTTAGATGAACTAGAATTTGATTTTGCTGATGCAGCTGATTCAACTTGGAGTATTTCATCTGGAAAATTTAAAGCTGGCGATTTAGCAAGTGATGAGGAATCTAGAAAAAAACTTCAAGCAGCACTTGGTGGAACTTCAGATGGATTTAAAGAAGATAAATATATTAGCTTTGATCCAGACGAGTTAGACGCACACGCTATTATAAATACATTTCCCGCAGTAGAGGGACCATTCGAATCGAAGATACCTTCGATGATTCATACCGCTGATGGATATCAATTTGGTTATGTGGATAAACAAAATGGTAGATTTTATCTTACTGTAGATGACGTAGCTGTTAAGAAAGATAGTTCAGTCACCTACATTGGAATTACAGATACGCAAACTCCAGATACTGGAACAACCAAATCTTTAACAGGTGTTCCAGGTGCAGCTCCACTTTCTGAATATCAGTATTCATATTCATCTGGAGATGAGAGTAAACCAGAAACAATGAAATCAAATGGTAACTCAAAGAGCGTTACGAGTCATTGGGAAAAAATGATGGTTGATACTCAGTATCGAGATATATCTGGAAGAATGGTAAGAGCGTTTCCAACTTACATGCTTTGGTTAATATCAGAGGGAGATTTTGTTGGAACAAAATTGTTTGATAATTTTTATGGATTACAGTCAATTATAGATTTTTCAATTGTTTCTTCTGAAGATATCTTGGGGGACACATTGGTGTTTAGGGCATCAAATATGTACGCAAAACTTTCTACAAAAGAAGCTACAACAATATTTAGTGGAACTGGTGAAACTGATTCAAAGCCAGGAGTAGACGCACTTTCTCTTACTGCAGGTTTGGAGCAGGTTATAGATAGAACTTTGAACCAGGCAAGAAATCAACTTGGTCATATGGAAAGTCAGTATATTGTAGATATTGAAAATATTAGACTTAAGCCAGGTGTAAGAGTTCACCTAAGAGTTGGTTATGGTTCTAATCCTAATTCGCTTCATACGTTGTTTAATGGAGTTATAACAGAAGTTGAACTAGGTGAAATAGTTACAGTCACCTGTCAATCAGATGCTATTGAATTAAGTTCAGTAGTTAACTCGGTAGACAAAAAGGGAGACAGCGGACATATTGATGGTGGATTGAACACAGGTTTATACCTATCTGAACCTAGAGACTTAATGGTCAGACTGCTTTCAATGGGAACTTCAAGAGTAAGAGAAGCTTTCGCCCATGCTACAAGAGGAACTGTTTTTTCTCAAAATAAATTTGGCATTAAACACTTTGGACATATATTGTATGAGCCATTAACTGAAATAGAGCGTAATAGAAATGCTGGAATAAGAAACGCAGCATCCGATGCTCTATTGGCAGTAGGTCAAGGAAGTGGTCTCACTGGTGGTGCTGGAACGGTAGCTGGAGTTTTAAATCCATTTGGAGACAATTCAAATGGAACAGGACTTAGCGTTGGTGCAGATGTAAGATTGCCAGTTGTTGGAATGATGAGAACACTTTGGTCAAACTTTGCTGCACAACCAGATCTTGAATTATTTAAAAGAAATATTTATCCAGGAAATGGAACTGGTGTAGCGCAATTCCTTGGTGGAGACCTAGGGGATGGTTGGGCAAATGCCGCATCACTAACGCCAGAAGACATGCCTAATCCAAGATTAGAATATTTAAATAGATTAACAGACGCGTCTTGGAATAACATGCTACAAAGATATGACAGTGGCTCTAAGAGCGCAGCAGCAGCTATAGATAGTTTGACTAGCGGCATGGAGGCAAAAGCAAGTGGAGGAACGGCAGCAGCACTACTTGGTGGTGGCCTACTTGCTGCAGGTACAGCGTTAGCTATTGGTACTGGTGGATTTGCACTTCCTGTAATAGGTGGAGTAATGGCAGCAGGTGGAGGAGCTTCACTACTTGGAAGCATAAGTGGTAGAGGTGGAGTAAATATTTGGAAGACGTTTGGATTAATTAGCGATCTTGATGACGACATGCCAGGCTTCGATGAGGTTTCATTTAGAGCACAAACATATATGAAATCTGTTTGGGATCTTTTTCAAATGTGCGCAAGATTGCTTCCAAACTATATTGTTGCCGTAAGACCATTTGAGGATAGATCAACTGTATTCTACGGTAAGCCACACTGGCTATATACTTCAGCTGTAGTGCCAATTACTACTGGCTTCCCTTCGGAGAAAAAGGCAATTGAATTAGGAATAAAGACTCCAAGTTATAGAAGTCCAGATTCTGAATTGATGGACTTATTAACAAAGATAAATAAACAATCTAACCCAACAGCGGACTATGAAGCATTTAAGAGTTTTCAAAATCCAGCTATTACATTAGAAAGCATCGTTAAGCAACAATCATCAGCTTCCGACATCTATGCTCCAGCTGGAGTATTGAGAGGAAAAGTTATAAACCTTCTTGATCCTTGGAGAACTGCGTATTATGGAAATAAGAAGAGCACTAAAGAGCAAATAGTTAACGACATTATTTCCGAACTGCCAAAGAATAAAGGTTACGCAACTGTTGGTTTCCACTTACCAATAGATTCAACTGGTGGCTCTAACAGTGAAGTTAACATAGATGATATGGTTAACTTGCACCAAGAAATACCTCAAATGCCGTTAAGGTTTTCATTCCCATTTTTCACAGATAGAGCAGCTGGAGCAGTCTTATTAGACTACGCATTTTATGCACTAAGTAAGAATAGATCTGGAGAAGGCTCAGATAGAGCAAAGACTGGAACAATTCACGACGGTGATAAAGATTTTGAAAAATTGGGTCATGATACTCTGTATGTTAATTTACTAGACACCGAAGCTAGTTTAATTGCTGGTTCCACAACCACCGATGCGATAGAAGGCGCAACTGCTGGTGAGTTTAGTATTAATCTAGCTACAGTTTCTTTTACTTCTCAAATAAATCCAATAACAACATTTGGCACTGATCAATTTATATTTAACTTAGAAACATCTGGTGTTTCAAATAGAAAAGCTATAATCAGAATGCCACTGCCTTCAATGAAGTCAGAAACAACTGGCATGAATCAACTTGAGGGTTCGTGGGAATATGAATATATTAATCAAAGCCAGATCACAGCTGGAAGTCCATTCTCCTATAAAGATTGGGGCTCCCCAGCTTCTGCTTTAGATGAGCAATTTTACATTGCTATGAGATGGCCATATGAAATAACAGATGATAAAGATGATCCAATATTCAAAAAATTTAAAGATGAGTATTTCTCAGATAGAGATGAAAGTCAATTCCACGGAAAACCAAAAGATTATAAGAATAGAAAAGTATTAGTATACAGTCCAATAACTAGAACAGCTGTAGTTTGCAAGCCAGCGTATTTCTTATGGGGAACAAATAAAGCTGACTTGATTGACAAGTCTCTAGCTGCAAATGGTGAAAATAGAACTGATGATAATTTTATAAATTTTAAGAGTGATTCTTTTAAGGAAGTAGATTTAGCAGCAGTTGTTTCTCCAGACGCTGCGTACTACCTAGGTATAATGCATCTTACAGAAAATGAAAAAGAGTACTTTGGTTCAGAGAATGACAAAATAGGTAACGACAATAATCACTCCAATGCATCAGCCCAGGCATTAGCAAAAGTTGGGTTAGCTCCTACCCCAATGCCTAGGGATTGCTATTACACATTCGTCCCAGATGAAGTTCCACTTGGTGTTGTAACTACAGTTTACAACCCAGCAAATGAATTTAAATATAATAGCGATACAGATATTGGAGAGTCATACTTCATTGGGTTTGGAAAATTCCAAACACCAGAAGGTGATGGTAGACTTCTCGTAGAAGACGCAGCAAAAAATGGAATGCAAAAACTAGGTATATCTGGAACAGCAGATAATCTTGAAAAACAATTAGAACTTTTAGGTGAAAGACCAACAGCTTTTGTAAATACTGGATGGAAAGAGTTTATTCCAGTTAGCGGAATAACACTACTAGATGCTGGCCACTTTGCTGAAGCAGCAGCTAGGGGTGGAAATATACTTGCTGCCGTAGGTGATGAAAATAGTTATTTTGATTATGTGCTAAAGGCGGAATATAGCTCTTTGGAAAGAGATGCTTTATGGAAAATACTTGACACCGAATTAGGCACAACAGGAGATGAAGATTCCGCAGGCGGAAGAGCGCGTTTTGCGCCAGTTTATGATCCAGCTTCTCCAGAGTCTGTTCAAGCTAGATCCTTCTTTGATGAAGGCTTTAGTGCTTCAACTCATGTTATAGCTGGAAATGGAAGAACACTAGCTCAAGCAAATGATATTTGGGATCAGTTTAGATTTGGTTATCATACTTATCAAGCTGCTAAAAAAATATTCTTTGATGCGTTTGGCTTAGATCCAGATGACACAACAAGACTACCAGATTTCTTAATTGCAATTTTAAGAAATCCAAAATCAAATCCAGATATCTTTAAACTATTTAAAGAAAATGGAGATGGAGGAACTGCTGTTGATGAATTTAGCCTTTTGTTGGGAAGCGATTTCTTACTAAAGACAGAGAAGGGTGATTTTACAGATCCAGAAGCGCCTTCAATAAATTATAGCCCAACAACAATTAAAGAAGCAATAGAATTTGCAAGAAAGAACCTAGTAGATGCTCCACTAGATGAAGGTGGTTTAGTTAGATATTTTGATACATTAACTAAGACTAAGTATAAAAAATTAGGCTTATTTTTGCAAGCTCAATCTAATCTTTCTTTAATTGTTGGAGCAGATGTTAATGGTGGACAACCAAAGGTTGATGACATCATTAAAGATAACCTTTCTCCAAAACAGTTGTTCTTACTAATCGTTGGAATGTTCAGACAGGCAATGTGGCAAGACGCATACGCGAGGGCTTGGTTGGTCCTAAAGCCAAATAGAAAATACACTAGCGATGACATGTGGGACTTTGGACCAGTAAATAAAATCTTTGCAGCATTTATTGATCCAAATCAAGATTATTCTTCAAACAAGAAAAAATTCTTAAAGCTATTAGCAGATAATAAGGGTGAGGGAAATAGCGCAGGAAATATTATTGGTGTACTGGGTCACGATATTAATACATTCTGGGATCAGAATGTTGGCCCATTGTTTACAGCATTGAGCGATGGCTTATCTGGATTAATGAACATGTTTAGAATGTCGATGCTTCAAATGGGATATGGATTATCTAGTATTGATAACTTCTCAAAGCAAGCTAATATTATGAATAAAGTGTTAAACGATTCTATATACTATTCGCTTGGAAGACCTGGATCACTTCTCAGAGCTATCGACAATCCATTCACTAGAGAGTATGGAGAACCAGTTGTAGAAGTTCGTGAACCATTCCAAAAAATTCATTACCTAAGTTCATTTTCAAATATTATAGCAAACAACATTCAAGAAACTACAGTTGATGTAGCAACTCAAATTACCGCAGTTTCAGAAGGAAAGTATCCAGTAACCGTAGCATTGGATAAGAGTATTCCAGCGGAAAGACAAATAGAAAAAACAGTGGAAACTGGTTTATATTTTGACAACATAGCTGGTGAAGGATTGTTCGGCATTGCTCAACCGTTGTTCCATCCAATTGAATTTGCTCGTGGTGCGATAAAGCTTTCCCAGGGAGCACCAGATGAATTGATGGCTAGAAGAGTCGGTTTATCTCACTTAAAGGAATCGCTAAAAGATATATATGGTGGAGAATTAATAGTTATTGGTAGTCCAGATATTAGACCTCATGACTTGGTCTACCTAGCTGATGTTTATGAAAGAATGTATGGAATGTTTGAAGTCGAACAAGTTGTTCACCATTTTACTCCAAACATGGGTTTCATAACCTCAATAACACCTAACGCGCTTGTTACAATAAACGACCCAGCCAGATGGTTTATGTCTTCATGGGTTCACTCTTGGATGTCAATTCAAAATATCAGAAACGACACAAGAAGTTTAATTAATTCAGTTCAAGCTGGAAGTACGGGAATATTGTCTGGTGGCAATATTTCGATGGAAGGAATGTCAGAAGCACTTAGAGCACAGATGCTTGGCGGAGTTCAATTTACACATGGATCTAGCGCCCTTATGTCTGATATTATGGCCAACTTTGCAGCAGAAGGGTTGACAGATGCTCAAGCTCAAATAGAAAATCAAATGAAACAAAACGCAGAAGCGGGAGTCAGCCTTAAGGGTATAGCCTTAACGTACTTGGGTACCGTAGGTCTAACTGCGGCAGCTGGAGCATTACTTGGTGGACCAGTGGGTGCAGGTGTTGCTGCTGGTATATCGTCAGATTTATTCTGGAAGGGATGGAAGTGGGTAAGAGATAATGTTCTTGACCAACACGGCTGCTACATATCTTACTTAAACAAGAATGGCCAACCAATGGACGCAAGTCTTGCAATTAATCAAGGCATGGTTGTTGGTAGATACCATACCAAGAGATTGCTTCCTGGAATCCTTGGCGTAAGAAGTAAGGTGAGAACAGTAGACGGCAACGCTTTCATTAGAAATGACGACCTATTGAAGAGTTTGGGCTGGAAAGAAAATGAGATAACAGATCTAGTAAGACATATTAGTTACGAAAATGCACTGGTTAATGCAGAAGTGCTCAAGTATTCTGGTACTGGTCCTGATAAAACTGGATTGAATCAATTCTTTAAAGTTGTTTGTAAATTAAATAAAGTTATTGACGGTGATGAAATAGAAGTAATAGACTTGATGAATCCATTAGGTGAACCGTTTAAGGTTAGATTAGAGGGTATCATAGCATCAAGTCTTGGAACATTCCAAGCTTATACAAATACATCTATTCAGGCTGGGTATAAGCCAGATGATCAGACAACAGCTATAAACATAAATTCTCCTGGCGCTAAACCAACAATTTTTGTAAGCGAAAAATTAAGAGATAGACCATTTGTAATTAGAGTCTCTCCAAATGATCAATCCTCAGTTTCTATTTATACCGAAGATGATTTGTCTCCAGGCTCCAGGATTAATAATCCAGGTAGCTACCTCAAAGGAACTTACTACGGTGAGAACGAAAGAGATAAAGCGTTGGGTACAGTTTTTTACAGGTTGCTCGATGAAGACATGCAAAAATATACAAATGAAGTAAGAGCTTTTTTTATTAAAAACCTTGGACAAAGCATCATTCAAATGAAAGCTAAGTTTAAAGACACACTTTATGTTGATTCTGTATTCTATAAGAAATTTGATGAATTATATAATTCAATATATACTTCTAATATGGAAAATCATTTTACTATTACAGGTGAAACGGATCCACTTTTAACCATAACAAATGATCAAATTAAATTATTTAATGATCTAGTTAATTTTAAGGTTATGGAAGTTCTATATTCCAAAGCGTCAGAATGGCCATATATATCTTGGGATGAATACTATGATGACGGTCTCCCCGCAACACTAAACTGGGAAATGATAACAAATAACCTAGCCCAGGTTTATACAGTTGACCTACTCAGAGAACGCGCTTCTACTGGTGGATTAGATAGATCTATACCAATGCCAGTCTATGTTGAACAGAAAAGCAATTAAGGATACTTATGTCTGATTTTAATTTTAATCTAAGTGATTTTAACGATTCAACTGCTTTCACCGCTAAGCTTGGTGAAAGTTATAATCCAGATGGAATGGCTAGCTTAGTAACTAGCGGATCTAAAGATAAGTATTCTAATCAAACACTAACTTCTAGAAACCTTACGGACATAATGTCTGGTCGGAGCTTTAACTAGGAACCCAGCAGCATTAGCCGATGCTTCTTCTAAGTTTGTTAAATCTTCTTTACATTCTGTTCTGGCAGCTGGGGCTCAAGCTGGAGATAATTTTCAAATAGCTAATCCAGATTATCAAGGTCCACGGAGATGTTGAATATCTTAAAGGTGACCAAGCTTATATAAAAACGGTTGCAATGTCTTTGGCGGGTAGTGGATTTTCTCCTGGATCAGTTATGAATCCATTGCTTCAAACTGTTGATGGTAAATGGCCAGGTAATGATAAATCAAAAGTCGGAGGTGCTGATGGCTCTTTGTTTACACATAACAGCACAGCTTATTCAATTGACGCTGATGCTCCAGGATTAGGAGAAAGACCAGTTGCACTAGATTCAGAGTTATCTGAAGATGAAAAACAAATTTATATAGAACGAGGTACGCTCTTAAAGCAGTCTATTAACGAACCAGCATTAACACTTGGTTATCAATTTGATATTCCAAATGTACTTTCTTCTTATTCATTTGTCCAAACAAATTCATATTTTGCGGAAGAATTTAAAACAGCTAACACGTCAGTAGATGGAGCTTTGATCAGCGCAACAACTCAAAAGGCTTATATAAGCGCCTCTCTGATCGAGTGTCTGCTTATGCTAACAGATGCAACTAAGGGTGTTAAAATTTCTGGCACATTTGGTTTGTATAGAGCTATTATGTCAGAGAGCGACAAAACAAGTAGAAATTCAAGTCCAGAAAATGGAATTGATAAAAATAGTAACAATTCAATTTCAGACCATGTTTTTGGTAGAGCTTTTGATATTAGGTCAGTAGGTGATTTTTCGACTTTATCTGGATCAAAAGAAAGATACGCAGCGGCTCTGGATATGGTATTACAAAAAATAAACCTACTTCCTCAACCATTGATTCCAGATTTGATAGTTATACACCCAGATGTAGCTAAGGACAAAGGGATAAATGAAGGTTTTGAATCTGTGGATACTGCAATTAAAGCCCAGTATCCAAATTTAAAATATGTTAATTTTTCTTTTGGTACTGAACATACCGATAATATACATATAAGTTTTAGTCCTCAAAGAGGAGGTAAGTACATTGGCTCTAATGGGTGGAAAGCTGCATCTGGATCCAGTCAAGCTCTTGATGAAAATGGAAACCCAATAGATAACAGTGATAAAGCATCTTCCGCTAAAGAAAAAGCCTACACAAACTATAAGGATGGTGGTCCAGCAATAGATCTCTATGAGCTATTTATAATGCTGTCTCAAGAGGGTCCATTTAGTGACGAAGTTGCTGCTATTTTTTGCGCCGTTGCTGGAAGAGAAAGCAACGTGAATCCAAGTTCTTATAATGGAAAATGTTTTGAAACTAAAACAAAATGGACAGAAGATGTTTCTGTTGGTATGTTCCAATTTAATTTACTCGCTTTAATAAAAAAAGAAAACAATACAGCTGGTGATGTTCCAATATACTATGATGGCTCAAAAGTAAATCAGCAATTAGTCCCTGCTCATAGACTGGCATACAATACAGCTGAATCAACTTCCTGGGATCCTAACGCCATTGCTAAAAAACTAGTGCAATTATACGCAAGTGGAAATAACGCTGGCGCATCAAAGCCTACAACTGACGATAAAGTATGGTATCCAATTAATCAAGTTTGGATGGTAATGAATAAGTGGGGAAGAAATGATTTTAAAAAACCATCAAAGATAGATTCATCATCAGGATTTTATCACTGGGGAGATTATGGTGATAGGTCAGATTGTGGCTTTATTTTTAAAACAAAATTTCAAAATGCAGTTAGCGTATATCTAACGACTGGTAAAGACATTAGTATTTTAGAAGAATGGGTTAGAACTAATTTTAAGAAACATCAGTCAGAAAAAGCAGCAAAGTACATGGATCAGTGGATGGAAGGAACCGTATTCTACAGTAAGCCAGTTGATGGTTCTTTGATTGATGAAAAGAACAGCGGAACAATAAACTACGTTGCTTCTGTAGTTCCTGTTTCAAGTCAGTCAGCAGGCGGTGATGGAGTTATACCTGTGTTCACGAGAACCCAAATAAAGGAAGCAGCTGATTGGATTAGTGTAAATAGAGTTCCTCAGTGGTTATCTAAGTATAGAACAGATCTTGACGGTAATATCCAATGTGATAGATTTGCTAGAGTGCTATCTGCTGCAATTGGTTTATTTAGCGCGGCTCAAACTAATTTAATTAACTCAGAGTGGGTAGCCTCAGGAAGTGGTACAGATGCTACAATAGCAACTCCTGGGCTAAACCAGTATCCATCTGCTGGAGATCATCTATCTGCATTAAAGGGTTCTTCTTCCTACTTTGGCCCAGATACCGAAAATGGAAAGAATCCACCAGCAGGATATCTCGTATTCTGGGAGGGTGGATCTGATGGATATGGTCACGTTGGTATTTCAATTGGCGGTGGCCAATATGTGGACCAACATGATGAAACACAAGGTGGAGACAGACCAAGGCCTAGAAGTATATTCTCTACCACATTTCCAGGTAGCAAGTATACGTACGCTGGTTGCTCATCAGCATGGAATGGATAGGAGTATAAAAAATGAAACAGTATCCAAAGTTTGATGAGAGATTAAATTCTCACATAAACAATAATCAGCTTCAGCAATCAAAAACAAGACCAGGAACTATCATGTCCTACAACAAGATGAACAATACAGTAGTTGTTATCTTAGATGATAGAATGACTAATCAAGTGGGGAATATAATCAGAAACGTTCCATGTCCAGCTACACAGGGTATCCAAACAGTAGCTCCTACCGCTGGTGCAAGATGTATAATAGGTTTTACGGACGTCAACGAAAGGTATCCGTATATAGTATCCTATATAGATGACGCCAACTCAATCGGTAAGTACATGCCAAATTATCATGTAAATACTGGCGTACCAAAGTTCTTGGTGTAATATGTCTGAAAAATTAAACGCTCAAAAATCTTATGATTCAACAGTAGGAAACACCGCTTCAGAAGTTGGAGAAATGGGAAGAAGAAAAACTTTCTCACACAGAGAGGTTGGTCTTAACCATCCAGATAATTCTAGCTTTATTAGATTGACTGATTCTGGTGATATTGAAATATTTGCAGCTCCTGGAGTGGGGATGGTTATCAATGGATCAACTAGGACGATTTCCCTCTTTGCTGATAATATTAAATTTCATACCAAAGAAGATGGTCTCAAGTGGAACGCTATGGAGTTTAATCATTCAGCTACGTTATTTTCTGAGCCAGCTTTTGTTGGAGCAAATGAGACATCATACAATCCAGCATTTTTAAACATGGATTATTATATTGATAATTTAGATCAGTTGGATCAAGAAGAAAGCCAACAGTCAGTTACTATTAATGGCAACTACGGATATAGGGCAACCACCGAAAACTCTATAGTTGATATTAACTTGGCAGAAAGTAACAGCTTAGGTAATTATTTTACAAACCAAGAAATAAGCACAATACAATCTTACTGGGATGAGTACGGCGTTGACTATAGGAATTTTACAAACTCTACAAATCCACTGTCAAGTTTTATAGATATGATTAAAAATAATATTTTAGAAAATTATAGCTTTCAACAAGCTATTGATAAGGTTGTACAAACTATAAAGGATAATAATGTCTGATTTTTATATTAATCTTAGCGGCGATTTAATCGTTAATGGTTCTGGGGATATAGGTACCGTCCAAAGTATGTCAGAAAAAGACGTTCAACACGTGTACCTTAGACTGATGACTGAACCAGGAGACTTCTTTATCTATCCGCAATTGGGGACTCAGCTCTCCATGCTTTACGGTATGCCTCAGACCCCAGAGACTGGTGATTTTGGTAAAAGATTAATTCGTGCAGCCCTAGAAAGAGAAGGGGTTTTTAAAAATAGACAAATTACTATTGAAGCTGTCCCAGTTTCCGCAGACTCTGTAAGGTTTGACGTGTACCTAATGGGCAATCTAGGTGAACCAACTGTATTATCAATAACGCAAGACTTAGGAGCTTAAGGTGGCAATAATTAATACAAAGAGCAAAGAACAAATGCTTATAGCTACCTTAGATAGCTTAAATAAAAATGTAAATATTAGCTCTGTTTCACCAGGTTCTATAGCTAGAGCTTTTGCAGAGGCAATACATTCTGAAATTAATGACCTTTACAATTCATTGAAGGTTAGCGTGGAGCAATCAAATTTGTCCACCGCTTCTGGTATGAACTTAGACATGATAGGCTCTCTATATAATGTACCTCGTAGGACAATTTCGTCAGAACTTGTACCAGAAAGAACAACTGGAAACATAGAATTCTTTTTAAATACTACAAACTCTACAACCATAACAGTTCCACAAGGTACATTGGTTTATAACGACACAACAAGTTTTTCGTCAACGCAATATCAATATGAATTATCTGCTGATGTTGTAATTCCAGCTGGGAACACTAGAGCTTACGGAACTGTTAAAGCTAAATTTGCAGATAATAATATTACTGCATCTAGAAACACTTTAGTAAAACATAATTATATAGCTCCACCTGGAGTAATAGTTTACTGCAATAACCCAAAAGAAGTTTATAGTAGTTTAAATTCAGAATCAGACGATAACTATAGAAGAAGAATAGTTTCTTCTATTAGGGGATCTAGTAGCGGAACTTCAGAATCAATCAGGTTTGCAGCTCTTTCTGTTAAGGGCGTGAGAGACGCTAAGATCAGAGAGGCTTCTTACGGTATAGGATCTTGTGATATTATTATCATTCCAGAAACTCAGTCTGGGATATCGACTATGAGTCAATTGGTTTATGAAAAAATTAAAGCTATTAAGCCTGTTGGTATTAATTTAAACTTAAGAATAGCCACTAAAAAACTTGTGGAAGTATCGGCTACCCTAACGCTTAGGGAGGGAACCACGTCTACCATCTCTAAGAGTGTTGAGAATCAAGCAAGAATTTTCTTGAATAGATATTTAAATAGTTTGACCATTGGTGATTCTGTTTCTGTAGGTGAAATAGAAAGACAGATGAAGTTGGCTTCCGAATTGATAGTTTCAGTTGCGGTTAATAATATTAAAGTAGATAATAGAAACATACCTAATAAAGATTATAGATTATCAGATGATAAAAGTTACATGGCTGCTGGTACTCTCAGTCTATTTTCTGTTATAATGGGAGTGCAAAACTACTAGAAAAAGGTATGGCTAATGTCTGAACAAAGTTACTCTGTTATTAGAAAGCAGATAGTAAAAGCAAAAAATATGACTCACGCTAGAATGGTAGCTGAGGGTTATGAAGATTTCCCAGGCGAAGTTCTTTACGATGATTGCGAAATTATCGAAACTGATGTAACTGAAATATGGGATGAAGAAGAACAAGAAGCACAGGTATTTTTAAATAGCCATGAAGCAACAGCTGCTGACCAGTCTATTTTTCTTAGGTCTGAAAATAGACGCTTAGCTAAGCTAGCTGAAAAGAGTAAAAACGTAAGAGATGAAGCTGTATATGCAGTCTACCAAGCAGCATATGATGCGTTTTCTTCTATCGATCCAACTCCTATTAAAGCCCCAGTCATCAAAAGTGCACCAGGGGTAGCCGAAACCGCCGTAGCAGTATTTGCCGACTGGCAATTAGGTAAAATAACTCCAGATTATAATTCTGAAGTATTGGCGGAAAGAATTGAAATCTACACCCAGAAACTACTGGAGATTACGGAGATCCAAAGAAGAGATCATCCAGTTAAGAATCTACACGTCTGGCTTTTAGGTGATATCGTAGAGGGTGAAGAAATTTTCCCAGGACAGGCACACTTAATCGATTCAGGTCTCTATAGGCAAGTTGGTGTAAATGGTCCAGCAATTTTGACTAAGTTCTTTGACACAGTGCTCCAGCATTTTGAGCACATTCATGTGACTGGTGTAATTGGAAACCATGGAGCTGTTGGCGGCCGCGCCAGAAAGCAACATGATCCAGAAACAAATATGGACAGACTTCTTTACAAGTCAGTAGAATTCTTCTACAAAGAAGGAAGAAAAGAACCAAGAATTACCTTTAATATTCCTGAAGGAAAAGGCGAGAGACACTGGTATGCCGTAGACACTATAGGAAACTATAGTTCTTTGCTAATTCATGGTGACCAAATGCCTGCACCAGGACAGTATTATGGCTACTATAAGAAAGCAATGGGATGGAAAGATGGTGCTGTTCCAGAGCACTTTGAAGATATATTTATGGGTCATTACCATCAGCAATTTAAGATGACCATAGGAAGATCAATGCTTAGAATCTCTGGTTCTCCAGAAAGTTACAACACCTATGCCCAAGAATACTTCTCTTCAATGAGTAGGCCTTGTCAGCACTTGATGTTTGTTCATCCAGAAAATGGAGTTACTTGTGAGTACAGCATTTGGCTAGACGCAGTTTAGGAGTTTAATAAATGAAAACTTATTTGTTAAGCTTTAACGCTGGAGATTTTACCAAGGACGGCAAATCTTGGACCTCTAGCGCTATTGACCTCTATTCAAATAAGTTTTACACAAACTTCTCATATACTAAGTCGGCAACTGGATTAAATTCTTTAGGTGACTATACTTTCACTGGAACGGAGATATTGGCTGATGCCACTCCAACCATAGAGGGTTCATATGCAGTAACTAACTATGGTGAACTTTATCAAGATCCAGGTCTAAGTCCTCACTTATATTTTGATGTAAATTCAATCGATGGTGATAACCTTGTGTTTGATCCAGACGCCGACGCCACCTCAACTTTTACAGCTGATTCAACAGACGATTATTTGTATAGATTTATTGATACATCTTCTCGTATAGACATAAGAACATTTAAAGGCGCTTTTTCTAGCTCATTAAATAGCGTTGAGTCAATTACTTTTGGTCTTGAAATATATGAATCAGACAATGTAGATCGGACCATGGTTACTTTCAGTAACTACTACATCTAATGCACTTGGTTCAATTCTTCTATCTAAGAATTCAAAAAGGTACGCAAAATTTGTTGTAACAGTTAACACAGAGTTGGAAACTTTAACATCTCTAAGTTTCCTTCTTTTGGTAGAAGTAGCAATATCAGAACCATCTAATCCAGTTTTATCAAGAGCAGCAAAAAATGTATTAGGAAGATTTCCATCCTGGATGTCTCTATATGAGGACTCATTAGATCAAGCAACCCCTAGTCTGTACATTCCTCAGTCAACTGCAGGAAAGTTTGTAAACTCTATATTAGGTGAGACTTTAGATAATTTTGATAGAGAAATAGATTTATATAGAATTAATTCGTTTATAGATAGAGCTGATTTGGATCAGCTAGCCTGGGTGTACTCATCAACAGATGTAACAAATGTTTTCAATAAGGTATTAGCTAACAATGTTGAATTGTCTAGGGTAGATAATCTTGTTGATTTTTATAAATCAAAACCTTCTGAATATATTTTCTATCACAATCCAATAAATAGAGAGATACTTACATTATCTTCTTTTAATAACTTAAGAATAAAGAGTGAAAATACTGGATTAATAACAGAGCTTCAGCAAACTCCTGTATTAAAGTTCAATTGGTTTGATGAGCTTGGAGCTAGAGTTGGTTTATCTAGACTATATCTAGAGTCTAACTCATCATTTAAGCAAAGAATATTAGACGTATTTAAAAACCCAAACGGAGTAGATTTAGAATCATTTAAGAAAGTCTTAAGAAGAGAATTAAATCTTTGGAAAGCTTTTGGAGTTGAGCCGTCATCTTCTTATGCGGGTGCAACACCAGAAGTAATGGAAATTTCTGATTTAGAATATTCAACTCCATATTTTACAGCAGATGGAAATCCAACTGAATCATTTAAAGATTTGGTAGAAGAATTGAATATAAGATATCCAACTAACTGGGGATACTTTAGGTTTGGAGACAGCATCTGGGACTATGCTGGAGATGACAGCGAAGGTGTTAACAGAATACGTTCCAGATACTATGATGATGAATTAAACTTTGACTACTATCAACCTGGTGTAGCTGATCTTTCAGACGGCAAAATTACAATCCAAAATTACGATGCCACTCCTAAGTTTTTTGAAACTACAATAGTAGCAAAAGGTAAGAGAAAAATTGGGACATCACTTAAGCATGAACCAGTTCTTGTTGACTATGAATATTATGGCTCATATGAAATAACTGAATATGAAAACCCTTCTGCGACTGTTAACTTTACGCTTGAGTTTCATGCAACTCCACACGGATCGTATGCAACACCAATAATATTTTCAGCACCATTAACTATCTATCCTAAAAATAATTTTGCCCCAACAAGTTCAGCCAGTCCTGAATTTTATCCAGTAAATATATTTGATACGGAAGGTTATATTTCTACTGATTTTTCACTTGTTGAAAAAAATACCCTGATACCCTATAAGAACACAAGAGGAACCGTTAGTAGTTCTAGATTAGATGTAATAAATCTACAGAACATAGTTTTAAGAAATGGCTTATGGAATGGAACCACATATCTATCCACAAACTCAAATAATTTCATAGCAAAGTTTTCACACAGAAATCCAACTCTCAATAGCTCATCAACGCTATTGTCAGCTACCCCAAACTTTGGACAGAGCACACAACTTCAAGTAGTATCATCTTTGTATAATCCAGTACAAAAAACAAAACGCACGATTTCTCAAAGTAATTTTTTCTTTTTAAATGATGTAGCTACTCCTCCAAGTATTTATGAAGTAGATCATAACAGAATCATAAACAACATAGTCATGCCAGTCGGCGCTACTCCAAAGTACGTGCATATAAATAATATTAAACCATTAACTGCTCAAACTGATTACATAAATGATTCATCTATATATTCTGGATTTGGTGGAGTTTCATATTACCTAGAAGTAGATAGCGATGTTTATATTCCATCTTCTCCAAACATTGTGATGAATTATTATGGTTCAAATTTAGCTACTCCAATCGGAAACTCTAAAATTGGATCAACAACAATCAATTCTGGACAAGCTACCGCATCATATTACTTTACAGAATTATCTTATCCATATGGCGGAACGCCAAACTTACTAACTGTTAACACAGTAAACAGTAATGCCTATCCATTTACGATAATTGATTGGGAGGGATTTGAGTTAACTAGTTCTACCCCAATTTCTGGATATGTAGATGAAAATGGTATTGTAAATTATGATGTTACGCAAGGTGAATATGTTCCAGGTAAAAACTCTAATTCAATCTTAATACCAGAATTAACTAGAGAAAGCTTTGGTATTTCTGGTTCTGAAAAGTTTGAATACTTTTTTGAAAACATAGAAATATTAGATCCAACCAATTTAGATGTATCTATTTGGTCAGAACAAAAAATAGTTAACCCATTTTTAAATAGAACTTACGTACTAAATGCAAACGATATAGATGCCATATACGATAATGTTAATTACACTACAAAGACTATGAGTTATCCAGATAATTCAATTATGGAATCTTATGACTTAGAAAGAAATACAACTGTATTTACCAATTTCACAGCAAGAGGAAAGCTATTTGATTCGAAGTTAGACACCAGAATAAACACTGGTTGGATTAACGTTGATAAAAACGAGTACTATATCTACGCTAAACCAGTTACTCAAACTTTCTTGGGAGTACTAAAAGAGATAACTTTATCAGAAACTCCAAAACAAGGTGCTCCAGTAATAGTTTCGGTATCAGATATTGGCGCGGCAACTCCAAATGAATTTACAGAAATTGCATTCCCAGATGAATCTACTCCTAGACAATTTGGTTTTTATAATATTCAAATTCTTCAACCTAGATTTGACAATAGTTTTTATCTAGGATATAAAGATGTATATGATCTTTCGATAACTGATGGATTAACTGGCGAAACTTTATTTACTAATTTGTCTACAGAAAATTCATATATTAAGTTAAGTACAAATACGTATCAATTTGTAAAAGATAGAGATTACTCTATAAAATATAAAGTAAAAAATTCTTATTATATAGACAACATATTAGATGGAAGTGAATATTACTCAACTATAGTCTTCGACGCCACACCTAGTGCAACTATGAACTATAGCGTTACATACGAATCTTCAGCCTATGAGAGTTCTACACCAGTTGGTTTAAATTTTGGACAAACTTCATCACTACTGGATCAGGGATATATTACGCTTTCAACCAGATCATATCCATTTGATTATGCAAAAGTATATTTTTCTACAGGTTCTATTTTAGATGATGGAAAAGACTTTACTACGATAAGCATTGTTTCTTTAGATACTCTCGGAAATCCTAAGCCGTATCAAAGCTTTCAGCTGTCATCTTCTGGGTCTTCTTTGCTTTTTAATAGTGAAATTATAACAACCGATGAAGAAGGTTTTGCTACCACCACTGCAACTTATATTGGAGATATCTACCTAACGGATAATACAATTATGGTATCAGTAGACGGTATTACGCAATTAGATAATCCTTTGGCAAATGCGGAAAGTGAATCTACTGGATTCTCCATAGATACGCCTATGATGATTTTCTCGTCAAGAAAATCTACATCAGATCTAAACGCGGTAGCTAACCCAGATAGAATTAACGCTGACGGCATATCTTCGGTTGTTATATCTGGAATATTAACTCAAGATAAAGCACCAGTTTCAGGTAAGATAGTTTACTGGAGAAAAGCTAGAAGTCTATACTCAGCATTAAACAATACCTCATATTCCACTTCTCAGTTGCCCCCATCGAGTTCTTCGACATCTGGTGCTGTAACTACTGACTCTAATGGAAAGTTTGAAATAGGACCAATAGTTTCTCAGGATAGAGCAACACCAGGATATTGGTTTATGGCAGTGGATTCAGAATTGTCAGCAACGGCGACTGTAAGTCCAGTTACAACTGTTGGAGATACTATATTCTGGTATGAATCATATGATAATATAGATATTAATTATGTTCAAAATCTTAAAATTCCAGATGTTATTAATTATAATTTAGACAATTCCTTGGACTTTTATGCTACCCCAATGTTTAAAGTTAGTTACTATAACCAAGGCGTTATAGAAGTAAGCGACCCTGCTCCTAGATGGAGTCCGCCAGAATGGTTCCCTGTCGATAGATATCAACAATATCAGTCTGGATATTTAGGGGCAACACCTTATGTGGTTTCAGATTATTCTAATTTAAATAAAGATTATGAGGATTAATTGTGGAAAAATTTAATTTAAATACTGATGGAACAGATCAAATTAAGATAAGAAAAACCACAAATCTTCCAGTTGATGATTCTTCAACGGCACTAGCTTGGTTTAATTCAAAACCAGTTACTCCAGGAAATAATATTTCTATAACAGATCTTTCTAATTTTATTCCAGAGAATTCTTATTCTTCAAATATTAACGCATCAAACGCAGTAGCTAAAAACAAACTAGCATTTGCAAATGAACTTGGTATCCTAGAAGATTCTGATGGCAATACAGTTTTTGATTCTGATGATATCAGTGTTAGTGATCTATTTTTAAATTCACCAGCTTACGATAAAAAGTATTATATTGGAGATATAAATAGATATGGTTTTGTCCATTCATTTTATGTTTCTAGATATTATACATTGTTACCTAGGGATTCTTATTCGTTTAATGGGTTTGATGATTTCTTAGCTGAAGCTTCAGTTCCTAAATCAATTAAAGTAATTGATGAAAATGGATTAGAATACATAGATCCAGATACTGGATTGAAAAAATATAGAGTACTTATTGAACAACTAGACTTGGATATTTATTCTGAAAGAACAACTCTTCCATCTAAAATAATTGTTTTATTTGATGGTCCTTCGCCAAAAAATCTTTCACTTTCATATGACAAAGTGTCACTATCTTCAACGGAATCAATATCCACAGTAGTTCCTCAATATAAGGAAAATATTAATACTGTAAGCATCTTTGAAAGAGTAAGTGAAGAATCTTTTGTTGTTGATAACTCATCAAGAAACAAGAAGATATATGCTAAAAAATCAATAACCACTAAAAACAATTTAGTTAATAGTACTAATCATAAAGCTGAAGGCTTTGAGATATTTGTTCCAAAGAAAGCTTTATCAGACAATAGAACGTATGAGTCTTTTAACTGGAGATTAATTACAAAGGTTAAAAGATCAATTGATGTTTCTTCTGTTAATAATTCTGAAGAAATTGATAGTGAATCAAACCTAAGGCAAAAAGTAGTCAACTGCGCTGTACTATGTACAACTGCTCAACTTCAGTCCATGAGTGTTGATGGAAGATATGGTTCTGTTAATCCTTATGTTTTCTATAGACTAGAGCAATCGCCATTCAACGCTTCTAAATATACTTTTGAAAATCCAAAAGCTGTCACTACTGCAGCAGGTAAAACATCTGCGCTGTATTGGTTATTAGATATAGATACAGTAACAGATGAAGATTTGGCTCAATATGATATTTTAACTTGGACAGCAACATCTTCCATAACTATAAACCAGGGTTTAAAACTAAAGAAGTATATGCAGTCTACTCAGGGTAGTCTTGTTTTAGATCTATCTCAAGTAAGTAGTGGGGCAGAATCCATAGATTCAAGCCTAACTGTATCTTCAGATCTTTATTCTTTGGACACATGGACATATAATACATCAAATTTTTTCTTAGACGAAAACAAGAATAATGCATGGCCGATAACATCAAGTGTTTTTGAAAGATTAACAGTTGACAATCAAAACTATGATGTTTATTCTATATTTGGAAGAAGTAATTTATCTAATTTAACAACTAAGAAAACGGTGAAAGAATTTAATTCAACTATTTCTGAATCAAATATTGTTTTAAAAAATTCAAGAAGCAAACCGATATTTGTAAGTCTTGAATTTGCACAAGCCTCTGACTCTTTGTCTAGGGGAACACTGCTAGCCACCACAACACCGATGCTTAAATACTGCAATGATCTATATCAGCCATCTTCAATCTTTGATATAGCGATCAGCAATAGCGGTTCAACATCGTTAATTGAACCAACATTTACTACCGTAGCTTCTATAGAAGGGCCAATGAAACTTTTGTACAATGCTGTTTCGGTAGCCTTATTGAGTAGAGCTTTTTCTAAAAAAACAAAAGATATTAGATCATCTATGTATTACCAATTGTCTAATTGGGAATCATCATACGTTATGAATGGTAACGTTTTATTGGAAGATGAAAAAAAAGAAGTGTATTCTTTAATTAGAGAAGGAAATACTAATGCGCTTGGCACATCTAAGTACGCTAGAAATCTTCTTCCTAAAAACTCTTCTATCTTAGAATTCTATAAAAAAACAATTTATGACTTCTTAGCAGATCAGCATAGCCTTTCTATTCAAGAAATAGATTTAAACAATTTAGAATTTTATATAGAAGTTACAAATGATGATGTAGTTATAGCTAACGCAACAAAAATTGTAAAAGATTATTCTTCTTCAGATGTGGAAGAAATACCCACTTCCTATAACTTATTTAAAATAAGCAGAGACAATATCAATTCAACAATGTATGCGTACACCGATTCACCATCAGCTCAATTCGTTATCCCTGGTGGTTTTGGCCCTTATGTGATAAGAGAAAGATTGTATAGATCCTCAGTTAAAGAGATCAACGATAAATTGTCCAATTATATATCATCAGCAAACGTTTATAAGAATTATCCTTTTAGTTTTTCTATATTTAATTCATATAATCAATCAACAGAATCTCCAGTAAGCTTTAACGCAAACTGGTCAGCAACAATGACCGCTGAGTATACTGCTCAACTATCTAGACAAGCAAGATATGAAGATGTTTATCCACCAGGTTCAAAACTGTTAAATGATGATGTAAATTTAACAGCTATTTTTGAAACTGGAGAAGCATTTTCCGGTGCCGATAGAATTGATGCTTATAGGCAGGGAATAAATAATAACGATCCAGTCAATAACTTTTTGTATACTGGAGATATCCAAGCTGGAAACATTCTTGGGGCCTATGGTGTTGGTAAGCCAGGAATGCTTGTTGACTATATTAAATACATACAGATAAGCATGAGAGAAGCTGGCATTTTAGTTAATGGAACACTCCCGCAATTAACTGGTAAATATGAAACAAATACTTTTAATGCAGTAAAAGCTTTTCAAACTTCTGTTGGCGCAAGAACTGTTAATGGAATAGTAGATAGTGAAACTAAAGCGTTAATTGCAATAAATGTTTGGAAAGCAATAAAGAATGGAGACCCAGCGCGTTATCAGGCAATACTATCGAGACTTGCTGTAAATAATCCAGGAGTAGTAACCTATGTTAATCCAGCAGCCGACGCATTAGAACTTGGTGATCTGCCTGGAACTGATTGGAATTACAGAAAAATAACTTCTTCTGGAGTTAGTGGCCCTACTAAATTGATAGACTCAATATTCCTAGCAGTTCCATTTAATCAAATTCCCTATAATGGAATTTCTGAACAGGATTTAAGTAATCAAGTTCTTAAGTCTGTAACAATTTATCCTGGAACATTCGCTGGTTCGCCAAGCTACAAAGGTATTGCGTTAAAACAGGCAAGAGTGTTTTCTGGGATAGATATGGCTGGACCTCAGATAATTCAAGGCGCAGCAGACTATACTTTAAATCCAATTAAAATTGAAGTCAATAGGCCAATGTCAGAGTGTATGTTCTTTGCTTTCCAGTTTAATGGCGGTCAATTAGGTGGAAAATATGGCGCCTTCACTGAAGGTTATTCTTTAAACAAGGTTGAATTTGAAATCGCTTGGACCGTAGATAGGTACAACGCAGAAACAATAATAGAAAGTGGATATAAGCTAGATACAACAACAGCACCAGTTATAGTTAAATACAATGTTGCTGGTTCAGTTAGTAATATATCCCCAAACAAAGCAGAGACTGTTGATCTAAATGGTGTTAAATCTGTTAAGTACGCAACAACGCCAATATCCATAACTTACCCAACATGGTCTGGTGAAATGACATTAGATTTAACCAAGACAACAATAGATTTCAGTAACACAGAATACAATCCACCATTTACCCCATTTACAGATGGTGCCGATGAGCCAAGCTATAAAGATGAATCAATAACAGTAGATCTTACATCTTCAAAAACTGTCTTCATTGATACAAATAGTTTCTCTGTTTCTAGTGTTTTATCAGGAACTAATAATCCAGTAAGCAATTCTTCTATAAATATAACATCTTCTTCTAATAAGCTTATATTTGAAACGTCTTCTTTAATTTATGATAATTCAAATATTATAAAAAGCCCTGAACAATTGTTAAATAATTATTGGTTATTGAAGTCAGATGGCTCTATCATAAAGAGTAGCAAGAACACAGTTTCGGTAATTGACGGTTTAGTGCTATTAGTACAACCAAGTTTAAGTCCAGATATAGTGGGTAAACCGTATGGGATAAGCGCGCAAAACTTTGCTCAGTATCTCGTAGATGGTCAAGAGATAAATATAGATTATGGTTCATTTATTTTAACAAATAACACTACGAACAATGGTGGTTTTGTTTATGGATTTTATGATAAGAAATTAAAAGAATTTTTAGGCACTAATTTGTACTATGTTGATTGGATTAGAAGAGGTCCAGAAAACGTATTTATAGGGGTGCTTGCACTTGACGCCGATGGCAACGTGGGTAATGGCGTTGACTTTTTTGGTCCAAAAACAAATGGAAAAATTATTCCAGCATCAATTCCAGTTAAGATGGCGTGCCCTATATACAACGTGGAATATATACCATCCTCAAGAATTTCGTTATCTTCAATACCACCAAATTTATCGAAACTAAGAGATTGGCCAATTAATGTAACGGCTGGTTCATTCACTAAAGATATATACATTGATCCAGCTTATGGTTGGACTTCTTGGGCAAAGAAGTATACGGGTAAAACCTTAAGAGCAACATATTCAACACTAAACATGGACAGCACAGTATGGACACCGTGGCTAGGAAGACCTTACATATTGATTACCGATGAGTCGCCAATAATATTTTCCTCTAAGCGTTTTCAGCTAATGCAGGTGCCTATCGCCACAATAGCCGAACCAGGGGCAACAGCATGTGGAGAGGTGATGAACTATGTTAGATTTGAAACAAGAGCAACAAAAGATTCTAACTGGCAATTAGTTGAGTCATCACTAATAAGAAATATCAACTGCCAAACAGGAGTTGTTGACACGGTTAAGGCACTTACTGATGATCCAGATCTGATAAGAGTTAGCTACATAGCTAAATCTTCTGGAATACCAATTAAACAAATAGATGGAAGAATTATTCCAGTTAATCCTTTCTTAAATAGAGATTTAGTTGAACCAGAAAAAGCATTACATATATATATAAGACCTTCTAGAATAGAAGTTAGAAGCTCCAGTAAAGATGGTTATTTGTGGGATTTTGTAAATGACTATAACTATGGTTCTGTAATTGATTTTACTTACGATACTTCAATATTTGATCCATACAACAGTACTCAGTACGATCCATTCTCATTACAGATTGGATTAATTCACACTCTTAGTTCAGTTAATATAAAAGATCTTTCTCTACAAGATTTAAGAATAAAAGGTGGAGGAATAAAAGCTACATTGGGTAAGACGGTTGATGTCCAATCATATGGTTCTTTAGATATTAATAAAGTATTTAAAGATGTTCCAGAAGCTTCTTCTTTCTGGGATGTTTATCCGCCAGAGCAACAAGCATACCCAAGAGGTGGTTTTGTTATTATCAAACTTCCAAAAGAAGTATTAAATAATTTTAGGACTGAAGCTGAACTTTATAGTATAATAAGTAAGAATATAACAGCTGGTGTTGTTTACAAGATTCAAGATATGGAAGGGAATGATTGGGGTGTATTATAATGATTAATTTTCTTCCAGATACCATTAAAACTTTTTCTGATAGTTCACAGCAAACCGTTGGTTCTTTAATTAAAAATATTAAAGCTGATAAATCACAAGTAGCAGAATTGGTAAAGAATCTTTCTAATTTTTCCGTTGGAGCAGATTACGCTCCAACTCTTATGAAATCAAGAGGAATTATAGAATCTGAATTTTTTGTTGATATTTTTAGAGATGTTCAACTAAGATTTGATCGATACTTTACAGCGTCAAATTCAATTAATGTTTCTTTAAATTCTATGGTTGAGATAATGTTATCTCAAATTGGTAAAATAGAAAAGAATATTTCATTTTTAGAAAATTATGTTAATAACTATGATTTTATTTCTGGCAAAGATGACTTATATAATAGTTCGTATATAGAAAATTTTGACAATTCACTAAAGTCCAATCAATATGAATCAGCACCAGTTTCCTATGTGGATAGGGGTGGTCCTGAGTTTGATGAAACTGGAAATGGATTTGTAGATCCTGTAGTGTCAAAATTTAAAATAGGCAGCGGTGTTGATTACATAAACGCTATAAGCTCAATAAAGTCTGTGGAATACGATAACAACTATCCTCAATACATATCATCGATGAGTGATTACAGCGTTCTATTTAATGAAAAACAATCAAACGTTTGGAACGTATCGGTTAAGTCGCCAACTATATTAACATCAATACCAGCATCATTTTCTCAATACATTGACTATGATTATTCTTATATAGTCGGTGCTAAAACTGTAATAACAATAGATCTTATAAAAGAAATTGAAATGGATTTAATTAGGCTTAATCCAAATGAGTTTGACGGACTACAGCTAATGCAGGTTGTGATTGAATCGGCAAACTTAGCAGAGAAGATATACTCATCAAATTCAAATGTTCCAAGTACTGGCTATCAAATGAAAAAGCTTTTAACTGCTCCAGTGCAGATAAACTCAACATTAGATATATCTTTTGCTCTGGATAAAGTTAAGAAAATAGTATTGATATTTAACCAAGGTACGTACAAAAAAAATACTGTTGGGCCTTCTCCAGATGAGATATCCGCTAGGTTAATACAGGATATTCTTAATAAGGTAAGAAAAAAGAAGAGTAACTCACATAGCAAACTTCAAGATATAGTATTGGAATATTTTAGAAAGTTTACGTCAATTGACGAAGCTAAAAAAAATACATATGCCTATACGGATTACTACACGTATAAATATCCAATTGAAAATGTGGAAGCAAGTGGATTTTTAAATGAAAAAAATAACAGTGTTCACTTAGATCAAGGTGGTCTTCTTAATAGAAACAGCCATTTAACAAACATGGTTAAAAATATCGTATCACAAGCACTTGGTGAAAAATTCAAACTATTTAATGACTCAATGTTTATTTCTAATAATTTTAATCACAGAGGTGGTTTCCTTGGAAATATACCCAACTCTCCAAACTCACTCACCAAAAATGCAAACATGCTAGACAAGAATATTATAGGCTTAGGGGACGATGCTCTCATGCCTGGCTCAAACATTAATTCGACTAACGTTCTTAGAACCAGAGAACAGAATATGGAAACGTATCTTTATTCTTTTTCTTTAAAGAATATTCAGTTTGGAAAAACAAGACAGATAAAGAACTCAACAAACTCACTTAGTACAAGTAAAGCAAGTTTTATAAGTTCTAGAATTCCGATAGATGGAAATCCTTTAGGCATAAAGGGTAAAGTCAACTTAGAAGAAGTAGCAGATAGTAAGTCTCTTCCAAATTTTGACCTAAAAGAAGCAAACTCTTACGAACTATCAGTATCCATAAAGGAGAACCCAAGTGCAGAAAACGATTGGATTCCATTAGTTTCTTACGATAGCAATGAAATAAAATCAGAATTCTTATTTGTAGATGAGATAAGTAAAACCGCAGTGTTAAGATTTTTCCCAGTTGAGAGCTCTGTAAAGGTATACTGCAACCAAAAGCTTTTGGACCAACAAAATTTTTCAATTAATAAATTTGAAAAAACAATATTGATAAACAACTTTGACACTAAGAGTATTTATATAGCAAGTTATACTGTTGATGACACTAACTTTTCACAGAATTATATAGATGTGTCAACATTATTAACTTCAAATCCAACTTTATCAGCCTATACAAATGATAAAAATGGTGAATACTTTGAAAGAACAAGCTCAAATAATGGTGTTAAACTATTGAATCAACCATATATAGATTTGGACAAGCTTCAAAAAGCATCGTACAGCCCAAGAGGCGGTACTATTAACACAATAGAATATGCTGGGTATAACCCCGTTGCTGTTAGATTCTTAGACGGATCATATGCTATAAACTTAACAAACTATGTTTTGGGCAATTTTGAAAAAGGAACCTTCTACGATACTCAAGATGTTTTGTTTTTCCAAAATGGAAAAAACATTATATTTAACAAGAGTATAAATCAACCTTTTAATGTTATATACAACTATTTAAATAGTCAAGTTAGATTTAGGTTAATAGTTAGAAACAATTTTAATAATTATTTTTCATCTGGTTCAGTTGACAATGTTATACTTAAATTTAAAACAAAAAACTCAGACCACATGGCTAACAACCTGCTAAAGTTAGGGTAATTATATGGCACAACTTTCTGTAAATACAGTATTTTATGATCAACTTATAAAGAGGATTCAGTCATTTATTAAAAAATACTCTAGCAATAACTTCAGTTCTCATGAAGAAATTGCAAATGAATTTCATTCTCTTATAACTGAAATAAATAAATACTCTACAGATCCGATAGCTAAATATGAACAAGTCATCAAGGGTGAGCCGCCGTCTTCTGAAAAGTTTAACAGATTTATTTCTTCGGTCGCTGACGATTTGAACATTATTGCTAAGCAATTAGATTATCAAAGTGCTCAGTTGGTTTCTTTATATAATTTATTCAACTCTGAAATAGAAAAAGAAAACCAATTTACTAACAGAATAAAATCAAAGATAAGAATTCTTCAAGCTTACTCAGAAGCTCCTAGTGAGGACTTATATTATTTTGGTGACTCATTTGAAAATATGGATTTTATAGATATAGATAAAATACCAAGAAACCTTATACCTTTTATTAAAGGCGGCAATGCCACGCTGCCAGTTGTTAACACCTCTAGCTGGAACGTCAGAACAATATCCATCGTGGAAGAATCTTCAAATGGTTTTATTGGAAATAATCATGCAGTATACGCAAAGGAAAATGTTGATACGAATTACAGGTATATGTTCCAGGATAATAATTCAGTAGGTTTGCTACAAAATGTAACTGACTCTAACCCTTTAACCTACTTTGAATATGAGGGTATTAATATCGATGAAAGTGAAAAAATAAAAAATGGAGCTAAAGATTTTGAATTTACCTATATAGCTCAAACATTGGTTGACGGAAGAAAAGTTTTATCATATAAGAATTGGTCACAAAAAGAATTAAATAAACCACTTAAGTTGACTTTAAAGTTAAAAGCAGATAAAACAAGAAAGACTAATTCTGTAACAATTATTCCTTACTTTGGCCGGAGTAGAAGCTCCCTATTCGGAACTAAAAGTAACATCAATAACAGCTATATCAAATACTACAAATGAAATAGTTGATCTAATAGACAATCCAGTCTATATTGGTTCTAGTTTTATTCCCCAGAAAATAGAGTCGTCAAAGAGTTATTTTTATAATAAGGCTATAATTTATTTTAATGAAATAGATACAAACGAAATAGTTGTTACCTTAGAGCAGTCAGACTACAATGATGTATTAACCCAACATATGTATTGGCAGCCTTACTCTAACTCTACGGCACTATCATCATTGGATAACCTAACTAGATTTGATCCAGCCGCGCTTAAAGCAATAGGGTATCAAGATGTTCAGTATGACCTAGCTGACCTTGTGCCTAATATCCTAAGACCAAATACCTTAAAAGATCAGTCAAGCCTAACTGCAAAAAAAATAAATATAACCTATAAGGAATCTTTAAAAACTGAAAGATATCTGATCACTTTTAAAAGATTAGACTCAAGCGCAACCCCAACTCTTAAGAAGTACTACTTTACCAATCCAGCAATTGCTTTTCAAACGCTAGCTAAGCAGCAGGAACTTGCCGCAGCCTCAGACATTAATCTAGGTTTCCAGTATGAATCGTTGGCTTCAGCTGAACAAAATAAAGAATACATTCAGGATAAAATTTCTTCTTCTCAATGGTCTGCAAGTAATTTTATTGATTTAACAATTGAAACAATAAAATCAAATTTAGCTCCAAAATCATTAACATCTTCGGTTAGTTTAAAAAGAAAATTTGAAACATACCCAGCAAAGAAGTTCACTATAGCTCTTAGGTCAATAGATGTAAATTACAGCAACTATGCGCCGAAGGCTCAGATCATTTCAAAACCATTTACATTTGGTTATAACGTAAAAAATCTAACCATATCATCAGACACTAGTTTTAACTTGCAAAGTGGCAACTCTAATCAAAGTTATATAAAATATTATGTTTCATTAGACGATGGTAAGAAGTGGATACAAATTTCTCCAATAGAAAACCCCTTTAACGGGGTTCCAGAAATACTTTCGCTTAATGAAAACATACAAAACTTTGGTCAGATAAAAGGAGTGTCCTACCTTAATGCTCCAGAAATACCAGTTGAAACAACGAGCATAAGAGTCAAAATTGAAATAGAAAAACCAAGATATGAAAATACTACACCTGTTATTTATTCATATCAAATAGCTGGAAGAGTTGAACAAATATGACAATAAGCAATATTCAAAAAGAAAAATTTTTAAGCACCTTGTATAAAAACTTGTACTCAGCTGGCAATAAGCCTAAAGAGCAGGAAGTATTAGATTTCTTTTCAAAGTATTTTTCAAAATATCAACCAGGTGAACCACTGGATATTAACGCTCAGTTATTTAGGCAATTGACATTTGGCAATGTAGAAATCTTTAATCAAAAGATGCTGCACACTTTGTTTAATATAGAAACTTTATATGATTCAATTTTTGAAAACTCTGATGATATGTTGTCTGTAGCCACGGCTTTAAATAAAAGATTGGAAAATCTTAAAGCCAAAAGAATAGCTTTAGAAAACAAAGTAGATGATTTAATTTTTGCTAATCAAAATTCAGAAGGATATTTTTCTGCGTATTCAGATAGTTTTTCTTCTACTTCTGGAACAGATCTTAATTATACAGATACTTTTATTGATACCGTAAACGGAAAAATATCTCTTCCAACCTTGAAGTCTTCTGTGTTCGATCTTTTGTCAACTAGTTCGGTGGTCGCCAGCGCTCCAACTTATTCTTTAAGTTTTAATAGAACACAGATAGATACTAACAAGCAATTTTCTGATGATTCTTTTTTTGGATCAGTTTTTGACGGACTTGATAATACTGAATGGCAAAAAATATTTTATTTTGACACTATTGGTTTAGTTAGTTTTTCCATTAATCTTCCAATAGCTAAAAACGTAATTCTTTCTAGAATTGAGGGAAGATTAAATACTATTTCTCCAACTGAAATTTATGTAAAAATAAATTACGTAGATCAAAATAAGATTTCAGAAGTTATGAACAAAAAGTCTACTAAAGATTATGATAGATTTTCTTTTAGTTTTGAACCAGGAAATGTTGGTTCTATAGATCTTTATTTAGTTAAAAGTGAACCAGATATTGTTGAGCAATCAAGGGTAAATAAGTATGGTTATAGATATGGAATTAGGGATATAGCAATTAGTGGACAGTATTACGATAAGACTGGATCGTTTGTTTCTACTCCAATTTCTCTTAACTCAAATGATAATTCCAATCTTGTCATCGATGCGGTATCTGTAGATGTAACCGAATCAATTAGTCAGGGTGGAACAATAAATTATTTTGTAGCAGAAGACAATCCATCGGCGCAATCAATATCTGATTTTTCATGGACACCGATCACTCCAGAAGGTAACGCTCTAAATTCATTTGCAACTACAGTAGGATTCTCTGGGTCTTTATTGAAGTCTTTAAAAATACTTGATAGCACTGACGGTATCAGTAACGCAATTAAGAAGATACCAATGGTGGCAAAAACAGCATCAAAGAATCTTAATACGCAAAATCCTATAGTTGATCTATATCCAAATCAAACAGTGTACAGAATTGCTGCGCTTGATAAAATAGAGAACCCAGTTAGTTCTTATATTCTCGAGGGTGTAAATACTATAAATGGAACATATATTAATTATCAAAATAGTATCTATAATGAAAAAGATGAATTAAGTACTTGGGGAAATATAATAAATGGCAAGTCTAGTGTAAGGCAAATTTTTACAATACCAAGCTATGAAATTACTAATAATTCATTATTCTTTAGCGGACCAAATTTGAATAGTATAAGCGTTCTGTTGGATACAAAGATATTCTGCACAACTGATATTACAATTAGACACTTGCTGACTAAGAATGATTCAGTATCAAAAGACTGGGATGTAGCAGTTTATTTAAATGGAAGAGCGACTGCAATTCCAGCAGGTGTTTCATCTGAAATGATTGAGTGGAATTTTAAAGCTGGCATTAACACCATTAAGGTGGCAATAGATATACAGGGCAGTGCAAACGGATCTATTAATTTAATGGATTCTAAATCTTTATTGGATTATGGTTTGGTTCATAGTCAATATTACGGTTATGTTGATTCATTGGAATTTAAGAATAATAGATCTAAATACGATAAGGTGTTTACAATAGAAAATTTCTTTGGTAATAAGGAAATTTTCTGCAGGGATAATATTAGGGCTAATTCTAGACTCTTTTTCTACTCCAATAACCCCGATGCGGTAACTTCAATTAGATTTAGGGCCGATTTAGTTAGGGGTAAAAATCCACTAGCTTCACCAACTATTGATTATTTTAAAATAAAATTTAAAAATTCAGAGAACTATAGCGACATCTCGGTAAGCGGATTGTCTACTACTAATTCATCCACAAGCGAACTATAAGCTGTACTATAAGTCTATACAGGAGAAACTATGTCAATAAGCTATTCAAATCCTACAGCTAAAAAGATCGTTAGGGAGCCTTTAGTTAAGAGGTTTAGATCATACTATAGGTCCCCAAGAAAAAGTAACATTGAAAATCTATTTAATGATAAAATATTTATGGATATAAATAGAATATATTTAGAATTAGAGCTTATAAATACTTCTATTTTAAATAAAGTAAAAATATTTTTAGGCGCAGAAAAAGATGATACTCATGAAATGATTAACAATCAGGAAACAGAATACTACGCTAGGGTGTATGATCTAGCGGCAGATTCGATAAGTCTTTATGACTTCAATGCAGATGATACAATAGAATATGTAGAAACAATGGATACTATAGGTGGAAGTCTTTCGAGATTATTTTATAAAATTAATAAGTTAGAGAAACAGACTGGGTGAGTTGATTAAAATGTCAGATTATTTAAATACAGAAAATAAGACCATACAATATAATGGTCCTGTAAGTAGTTCAGATTTTAATTTAAGAGCTGAACAAAACTATCAAGACTTAGTTCACCTCTATAATAGATCTGGTGTTCTTGACCAACAATTAAATCAAGCCTTTGAAAGAGTACTAAAAGACCATCTATTTATATCTAAGGCTATAGCAGACTTGGAAGATAGAGTTAAGGCCATGGAGTACAATGTAGACTCTCCATATAAGAAGCTGTCTATCTATAGTTATTCTCAAATTGATGTTGGTAGCTTTGTATCTACGGATTTTGCACTGACGAGCACCGATGCCTTAAGTTTTGATCATGTTTACAATATAATAACCCTACCTAAGGTAGACGGTTCTTCGTATTCTAAACTTAAATTTTTTACTGGTTTTGGAGATCAAGTAGTTCCAGATTTCCTAGAAACAAAAATAGCAAATGATTTCATTAGCGTAGATACCAATGGCGCAATGATAGATACAACACCTATGTTCCACGCACTATTGGATAGGTCTGATAGATTTTGGAAGCGTAACGTTATAGCCGATACTGCATCTGCAGCTGGGGCCCAGATGTATGCCTACTTTAAAGTACCTAACGCATATTCTGGTTCAGATACCTCAAATTACTTCTGCATGACTCCATATCCATTATTCGGTGTTGACATTCTTTCTGTTGAGTATACCGCAAAAGATAATCCATCGATGGTAGAATCTGACGGTTGGACACCACTTAATTTTAATAGATTATATGACAATCAGAGCGACGCTATAGGTAGAGTTCCTCCTGGTGGTTGGTCTTTGTATGGAACAGACGCAATACTAAACTCTGGCCCAATAGGATTCTACTTCCCGCCAATAAAAATCACGGCAATTAGAGTTAATATGAGACAAAGAAATTATATATCCGAAAACGGTAAAGCTGTATATACTTATGGTTTATCTGATCTAGATATGAGATCACAGAGATTCTTGGAAACTGGAAAAACGATAATCAAATTCACAGCTCCAGAAGGAACTTTCATCTACTCTGTAGATGAAGTTATGCCAAAGATGTATAATGTTCCAGAAGAGCTTATTTCTACAGCATTCAGTTACAGAGTTATCTGGAAGGATAGTGGAGTCTATACATTGGACGAAGTTCCAGGGTCTTCTTCGGTTTGGATAGAGGTAACCCTAAATCAACTGGGCGACGGAACAGCTCCAGTATTGTCAGACCTAATAGTCAATTATAGCTAATTTTAATAGTTGATAAATAACTATTTCATTTTACTATAAATACCACAATAATCTTTTAAGGAGACTATAAAATGGCAACTTACTACGTTGGCCCAAGGCCAGTACTCAAGGGACGCGACACCGTAAATATGGTGAACCCTTATAAGGGTACAGCAGGCACCTATTCGTACTACCCACTATTTGCAACCAGCCACGTTCTTGATGGCGCACCAGACAATAACCATGTCCCAGGTACTGGTAATCGTCCAAGCAGCCTTTTGATGTCGCAACTGTTTACAGGTTCAACTCTGTACTCAGCTACAACTCCATTAGCAGGGACTTTCGCTGATGGCACTACAACATATGGCGGAATGAGATTCCGCCCTTATGAATACAAAGGTCTTTCTGGAACAAGAGCACTTGCAGGCGGCCATGCTAAGCGTAGCCTCTACTACGGTGCCTACAACAACGCTATATTTGACGGTGTTACATCGGCCGATGCTTTCGCAAACACTGGTCATGCTAAGCGCGCTCTGTACTACAGTCTGTACAACAACTACACATTTGACGGTGTTGCTTCCGCAGAAGTAATGCCAGATGGATACGGCCAAGGTAACGAAAGAGGTGACTACGGTCGTGCTAAAGTTAACGAGTGGACTGGTGTTCCATCAGCACAAGCTCTCTAATAAAAAAAGGAGGCACTAAATGCCAGATCAGAAATTGATTAAGGATGTAGTCGAAAGAGCACTTTGGACTGCAGCACAAACATTCATTGCTGTTTACACAGTTGGTGGAGTTGATCAAGCAAAGGCAGCAGCAACAGCTGCAGCTGCAGCAGGACTCAGCGTTATCAAAGGTTTTGCAGCTACAAAAGTTGGAGAAAAAGATTCCGCAGCAACGCTAAAATAAGCGCCTAAGCACTACATACAAATTTCCAAACTGGTATACTTATCAGCACGGAAACCGACGCTCATATTGAGTGAGAATAAGAATCCCGCCCTCGCAAGGGGCGGGATACTTATTTTAATAGGTTGTTTATATAAGTTTTGGTAGTTTTGTCTAGAGTTAATGAGGATTATAAATGTTTTTAGATCAGTTGAATACGGTGGTTAGAGATAAAGCACTACCGTTAGATGTTGCCGAAAAATATCTTAACCTGTATATAGGTGAAGCTGATTGGAAAACGCATATTTCTAAGTTGTGGATGAATTTTGAAAACAAGAATAAGAACGTAGACATAAGCAAAGAGGATATTAAGAGAGCTATATCCTGCACGATGTTGCTGCCGACAATGGAAAAAACAAACATCCCTGATCCAGCTCATTTAATTCTTTTCTGGTGCCCTACGTGGAATCAATACAAAGAGAGGGATTGGTTTTCTTTATTTTTAGAAATAGTTAAAAAAGATTTATATATCCAAACCAATCAAAAAGAGTTACTATCGATTGGCATCATAGATCCGATTGATTACTCTCCATTAACTAGACAGAGTTTTAATTGGCTATACACCCAAGCTGAACAAAATGGAGATCTAAACGAAAAGAATAAAGATTTAGTAATAAAAAAAATGCAAAATCTGGTAAGAATATACGGCGGTGCTGTTATATCAAATGTCTTTCAAAACCACAAAAGTGTGGTAGAGAAAGTATTTAACTGGAGAAGTGGATACTTTTTCGAAAGAGAAATATATAACGTGTATACTTTTGAGCAGATAAAAAAGATAAAGAAAACAGAAATAGAAAAGTTAAATCCAAAATACGTAAAGACTTTAGCACTGAGTAAATAAGGAGACAGTATGTCAGAAGAAATTGAAAACGGAAATCCAGACCTAACACCGATTGCTAGTAAGCAGTCGTCTATGTTCTCATTCAAATTAACTGATGAGTTCATAGAGTCATATAAAAATAAGTTTGCACCCTTTGGGTACAGAGATGCTGGTGGGAATTCTGTTGGAGAGATAACTTTTCTTCGTACATATTCAAGATTAAAAGAAGACGGCACTAAAGAAACTTGGTCCGATGTTTGCGAGAGAGTTATCAATGGAATGTACTCTCTTCAAAAAGATCACTGCAAGAAGAATCGTCTACCTTGGAATGATGCTCGAGCTCAAGCAAGCGCAAAGGAAGCATTTGACAGATTGTTTAATCTAAAGTGGACTCCTCCTGGTCGTGGTCTTTGGGCTATGGGAACTAACATAGTAAACATTCAAAAGAATTCAGCAGCTCTACAAAACTGCGCATTTGTTTCTACTGGAGAAATGAATAAGTTTAACCCAGCAAAACCCTTTGCATTTCTAATGGAAGCATCGATGCTTGGTGTTGGTGTGGGATTTGATGACAAGGGAGCAGATAAAGATTTTGCTATCTACGAACCAAAAGAATCAACCACATATATAATTCCTGATACCAGAGAAGGTTGGGTTGAATCAATGGCCCTTCTCTTAAACTCATATTTAAAGGAGAATCAACCTACATACTTGTTTGATTACTCGTTAATTCGTCCAAATGGTACACCAATTAAAACATTTGGTGGTGTAGCTGCTGGTCATGAGCCGTTAGAAAAACTCCATAACCATATAAGAAAAATGTTTACTGGACGTAAGGGCGACAAACTTACACGTGTAGACATAGCAGATATCGGAAACGTTATTGGCGTTTGTGTAGTTTCTGGAAACGTACGTCGTTCAGCTGAGTTGTTAATTGGCCGTTTAGATGATCAAGATTTCTTAAACTTAAAAAATTCAGAACGCTTTCCTGAACGCAACTCATATGATTCATCTGCTCCAGGTTGGGGTTGGATGTCTAACAACTCTGTAGAAACAGTAGTTGGCGCAGACTTATCTTCCATAGTAGAAGGCATCTCCCTTAATGGAGAGCCTGGTGTTCTTTGGATGGATATGTCCCGTAAGTACGGACGTCTAGCTGATCCGCCAAATAACAAAGATCACAGAGTGGCAGGCTACAACCCATGCGCTGAGCAGTCACTGGAATCATATGAGTGTTGCACCTTGGTGGAGACATATCTCAATCGTCACGACAGCCTAGAGGACTATAAGCGTACTCTAAAGTTCGCATACCTCTATGCTAAGACTGTTACGCTCCTTCCTACGCACTGGGAAGAGACTAACGCAATCATGCAACGCAATCGTCGCATCGGTGCATCAATGTCTGGTGTTGCAAACTTCGCTGATCGTGTTGGAGTTCCAGCTCTTCGTGAATGGATGGATCAGGGATATAAAACTATTCAACGTTATGACAATGTCTACTCAGAATGGTTAGGTATTCGTGAGTCAATCAAGATGACAACAATTAAACCATCTGGAACTGTATCTATTCTTGCTGGTGAATCACCTGGCGTACACTGGACACCAGGTGGCAAATACTTTAATAGAACTATTAGATTCTCTAACGAGGATCCGATGTTACCACTATTTAGAATGGCCAACTACAGAGTTGAACCAGCTTCCGAATCTCCAAATACAACTTCTGTTGTATATTTCCCAATTAAATCAGATGCTGAAAGAGCTGAGAAAGATGTTACAATCTTTGAAAAAATGTCTTTAGCTGCTACCGCACAACGCTATTGGTCGGATAATTCTGTATCTGTAACAATATCTTTTAATAAAGACACTGAGGCAGAACATGTCGGAACCGTATTGCATATGTATGATGGACAACTTAAGACGGTATCTTTCTTACCAAGTGGCAACGATACGTATCCACAAATGCCATACACTCAAATAACAGAAGAAGAATATACGGAAGCTTCGACATCGTTGTTCCCGATAGATTTAACTGGAGTATATGCTGGTATGGCTGCCGATGCAATTGGTGAAAGTTACTGCACAACAGACGCTTGTGAAATTAAGTTTATAAAAAATAATCAATAATTAGCACAGTGGAGCAATATGTTAAACATTGGTATTTCATATAAAAATATTACTTTAGATGAAATACTTAAAGATAGTGATTTTTATGCAGACCAATTATTAAAAAAGAAAGTAATAATTTTTCGCGGAATAGAAATAACACACGAAGAACATTACCAACTTATTAATATTCTTTATGATGGTGGCATAAATAAAAAGATAGATCCAAATACTGGAGACCATATTAAACAATCTGATCTCGTGGGTATTGGCACAGAAAACCCGCGGAGATAAATTTACAATTTTTATTTCAAAACCAGGAGAAGGTTATGATAATCATAGTGCACATATTATTCCAAAAAGAAATCATGATAAGTTAAGTTCTAGCTTTCTTTTGGAAAACCCTGAGTATTTTTTTAAATGGAGTGTTCATGTAGATACTCCACTAACTAATACTGGGCAGTGTGTTAACAATTTGCAATCATACACTAGTATGTACATGATTAACTTTGAGTATCCAGAAAGCGTTGGTTGTACAAAATTTCTTAGCTTAATAGATTTATATAATAATTGTCCTATTGAATTTAAAGAAAAGCTTATTGGTTCCACTATTGAAGAGTGGAAAAGCAATGAAACACAGTTACTTAATTTATGGCAGCCATTTCATCTACATCCGATCACACAAGAAAAGATAATGTTTTGGCCTTCTTGGTGGGTAAAGCTTCACGGTAAGGAGGAACCATGGTTCGATGATCTAATTAACTGGGTAAGATTATATCTTTCTGATAAAGACAATTGGTTTAGATGGTCGTGGAAAAAGGGAGATTTTCTGATGTTTGATAATCGTTCGTTAGTTCATTCATTTGAAAACGGCTGGGATCCCAATAAGCGAGTATTCTCACAAGGTGGGATTTCTGGTAAACCCCCTATCGAATTAAAGGTTATTTAATATATTATGTCAGATGACAAAAATTTTGATAAAATATTTTCAGAGATAACATCAAGAGAAAATATAGGAGACATGCCTGGAGTTATTAATCCCTTGGCGCTTAACAACGCCAGGGATTACTCCTTGTTTATGGCTGAATTAATAACTGCAGTTCAGGAAATAAACTTAATAATAGTCAACCTAACTGAACATTCTGATGAACCGTTTGAAATTCCAACAGAAGTAGTAACAATTTTGGAATCTTTATATTCTAAGGCTAGAGATTTTAATAACTATATGATAAACTTGGATCAAGACGATATTGGTTATTTTATATACATAGACGATGAAGAAGAAGATGACAACTATGACAACGATTCAGAATGAAGAAGATAACACTAATTTTTTAAATGTTTTAGATAAAGGCTATGTTAGATTAGTCGACACTATGGGAAGCGATCTTTCCGTTGTCAATGCCGCAAGAGCATCTTTTGCCAAAGAATCTCAGGAACTCTCCGTGCAAGACGCTAGGTTGATAGATTTTTTAGTTAGAGAAAATCACATGTCTCCCTTCAGACATGCTTTTTTAACATTTGAATTTAAAGCACCGCTTATGGTTGCTAGACAACATTGGAAATACATAGTTGGTTCTGATCATACTATGGACGCGTGGAATGAATCTTCTAGAAGATATATAACCATGGATCCAGAATTTTATTTACCAACCGCAGAACAATGGAGATTGGCTCCAGAGAACAAAAAGCAGGGTTCTGCTGGTTTAGCTGGGCCGTGGATAGGTTCAGTGTTGACTACTGAACTGATGCAGCTTATAAATAAATCTGAGTCCCTATACAATATGGCAATGGAGCAAGGTATAGCCCCAGAGCAGGCAAGACTATTCTTGCCAGCCTATAGTATGTATGTAGTATATAGATGGTCATGCAGTCTACAGTCTGTTGCTCTTTTCTTAAATCAAAGATTGAGTGAAGATTCTCAAATAGAAATACAGGAATACGCAAAAGCTATTTACTCTTTGTCAAAGGAAAAGTTCCCTGTGTCTATAGATAGACTGGTAGCATTGCATGTTTAAAGATTTAATTATTTTAATATTATTTTCAATACTAATTAATTGGATAACTAGTCTTCAAACCTTAAATCAATCTACTCAAGATAAAAATGTAAAAATAGTATCTATTTCTATGGCTATTTTTATGGGAGTTGTAGCTGGATTTATTTTACGTCTTTCTTTATGAGTTCTGTAAGTAAAAAAGATCATCAATTTATGGCGCTCTGTATAAGTGGAGCAAAAATATTTTCGACATGTGGCAAAAAGCAGTATGCTGCGCTGCTTGTAGATGACGATAATCATATAATTGGTTTTGGTTACAACGGTGGTCCAAGAGGTTTTACTCACTGCAATGAAGGCGGCTGCAAACGCTTCCTAGAGGGCTCTAAGAGTGGATCAACTTATGACAATTGTATAGCCATCCATGCGGAAGCTAATGCGCTATTGCATTCTGATTATAGTTCTAGACCGACCAAGTTGTACGTAAATGGCCCACCATGCTTTAGTTGTGCTAAGTTGATAGCAAATAGCACTATAGATACTGTATACTATTTATCTGATTCTGACTATTCCAATTGGGATGAGATTGAATCTTTCCTGGTAAAAGCAAACGTAAAGACTATAAAGGTGAGTGAGAGTGGCAGCTTCTAAATTAAATTATATTGTTGTATATAAAAACCATAGTCAGGTTTATGGATGTTCTTCAAAAAAGATTGCGTTGGAATCCCCTCCACCAGAGGGATACACTAACGATGATAAGAGAATTCTATTCGCAACTTTTGAACCAGATACAAGTTCTTTGTGCGTATACCCTGTATCATTAGACGATGTAGAAATTGAAGAAGTAAAAGTCAAGAAAGCTAAAAAGAAAAATGACTAAGAAAAAAGTAGAAAAAAAGAAAGTAAATATCAAGCTTGAATCTGGGCAAACATATTTAATTACATCTATAGATGAGATGTTGCAAATAGCAAATTCTTTGATACACTTAGCCTCTTCAATCAAGGACGAAAAAGATAAGTTGTCTATACTTCATTTAAGTGAAGAAGCAGTAAAGGCAATGAGTGAAAATAAGTTTATAGGAGGATCTTCAGATGAAGATGAAGACTGGAATTAGTATTGTTGCAGTTGCAGCTGTTGGAATATACATAGCGTACGGTAAGAAAAGAAAAATTAAAAACAACTACTTTAATAATTTTTCGGAAAACTACTTTAAAGAATATTCAAACAAATATAATCCACAAAGTAGTTTTATAGAATTTTTTGACAAAGACAGTCTCAAGGAGGCGTACGGTAGATATGATAAGTATCTTGATTTAGGTCTAAATAAGACTGACGCTTTTAAGGCAGTAGTAGAAGATGATAGAAACTCATGATAGATCTATGTGTAGTAAACTATAATACAAGACCTCTTCTTCAAAGGTTTTTAGATTCATTACATAGTGATATCGATCAAGTCGAAAAAGTTTGGGAACTTTATATTTCAGATAATGATTCAAGCGATGATACTATTCCTTGGCTTACTGAAAACCATAAAAATTATTTAATATCTAACGTATGGAAAAATAAAAATATTGGTTATTCAGCTGCCTGTAATGGTATGGCGTCAAGTTCAAGTGGAGATATAATTTGTCTTCTAAACGCAGACGTATGGCTAACGAGTAGCGATATAGTTAAAGTGCAAAAAATATTTGATGACAATCCAGAGATACATATACTTGGTCCAAAACAAAGAGATGAAAATGGTTTCATAACACACGCTGGTATTATCGGGTCAAACACTGCTCCAGCACATAGAGGTTGGAGACATCTTGACCCAGAAGACCAATTATTTAGAGATAGAATTCCATGTGTTACGATATCTGGTTCAGCTTATTTTGTTAGAAGATATGTTTGGGAATCCCTAACTAATGATGAAGAATATAAAAAGATGTATCCAGAAGCAATAGGAGCTTTCCTGCCAACTCCTCACTATTATGAGGAGACCTGGTGTTCTTATTTTGCTCGTCACCGTGGCTACAATGTGGTGTATGATGGCAGCGTTTCAATTGGCCATAGCTGGCATGCTTCTTCTCCAAAACCAGGAGAGGGATACAGTCACGCAGATGCTCAATTCAAAGTAAGTCAATCAATATTTAGAAAAGCATGTGATTTTATAGGAATAGAAAGAGACTAGATGTCAATTAAAACATTTGGAAGTTTGTTTGCAGGTGTGGGTGGTTTTGATATTGGTTTTATGCAAGCTGGATTACAATGCAAATTCCAAGTTGAATGGGATAAAAACTGTCGGAGCGTCTTAGATAAGCATTGGCCTGATGTAGAAAAGTGGAGCGATGTTCGTAATGTTAATGGAAGATTTTTACCTCCCGTAGACTGTATTGCATTTGGAAGCCCCTGTCAAGATCTCAGTACTGCAGGAAAACGAGCAGGCTTAGAAGGAGAACGCTCAGGACTATTTCACGAAGCCGTAAGAATAATCAAGGAGATGAGAGATGCAACCAATGGAGAGTTCCCAAAATGGGCTATCTGGGAAAATGTACCAGGAGCACTTACTTCCAACCAAGGTAAAGACTTTGGGGTCGTCCTCGATGAAATGGCAAAAGCAGGGGCATTGGTCATCGAATGGTCAGTTTTGGACAGCATCTTCTTTGGAGTCCCCCAATCTAGAAGACGTGTCTTTGTTGTCAGTTGCTTCGATAGTGCAATCGCACAAAGATGTCCATCCCAAATATTACCTGTCCAAGACAGCATGTCTGGGGATTATCAGAAGGGCATTGAAGAGAAACAAGAATCTTCCAGAAAAGATGCACTGTGCTCTACAGGCAACGATTCAATTGTAGAACCGTTTACTCCGTCAAGCTTTGCTCAATACAAAGAGGGTGTAGGAACATTAAGAGCAAATGGTGGAGACTTGGGTGGTGGATCTGAAACTTTACTGGTATTAGATAATACTATAAGAAAATTAACTCCGTTAGAAACGGAGAGAATAATGGGATGGCCAGATAACCATACTCTAGATAGAGCAGATGGTAAGCAAAATTCTGATACAGTAAGATATAAGATGTGTGGCAATGGAGTGGTTAGTCCTGTGGTAAAATGGGTAGCTAAAAAAATTATTAACATTTAAGGAGTATTATGTCAGATCAATTTAATGTTTATCTATACAATGCAGAAGTAATAAAAGTAGTCGATGGTGACACATTTAAGATTAATATTGATCTTGGTTTCGAAGTCCATCTTGGACCAAAGAGCGTAAGACTATATGGTGTCAACACTCCAGAAAGTCGTACTTCAAATTTAGAAGAAAAGAAAATGGGACTTGCAGCTAAAGAATTTACAGATCAGTGGATTAAGAAATCTAACAATAAAGTAAAGATTGAAACAATTCTTGATAAGAACGAAAAGTATGGCAGAATTCTCGCTAAGGTATGGAACGAAGCTGGAGAATGCCTTAACACAGAAATCGTTAAAGCTGGATTAGCCAGAGAGTATTTTGGTGTAGGTGACAAAACATTTGACGAATTTAAGAAGGCGTAATGCAAACATTTTTACCATATCCTAATTTTCAAGAATCGGTTCGGGTATTAGATTATCGTAGACTTGGAAAGCAACGAGTAGAAACTTTCCAAGTCTTGAATATCTTACTTGATCGTACACCAACAAAAGGTTGGCGCAATCACCCAGTAACGCTGATGTGGTCAGGGTATGAATCGGCACTGCAATCGTATCAAAATTGCACCATACAGGAATGGGTCAGTAGAGGATATAAAAACACAATGCAGTTAGAGATTATCGATTTAAATTCTGTGGTTATGCCACCATGGTTTGGTTTAGATCAGTTTCATAGATCGCACAGATCAAATCTCTTACGTAAAGATTATGAATATTATTCTCAATATTTTGATGAGCCAACGGACCTAGAGTATTATTGGCCACATAAGGATGTAATAAATGCAAACTAGAGTATTCCTATCGGGAGCCATAGAAGACGTTCAATCTGACTTTAAACATAGTTGGAGAGATGAAGCCACTGCACTTCTTGAACAGAGGGGCTTTAAAGCAGTTAACCCAATGGACTATGCCCTAGAAGAAGAAGACTGCGAACCAAAAGAGATAGTGGATAAAAATCTCTTCTTACAAAAAAGCTGCGATATCTTATTGGTAGAATATAGATTACTCTATAGAGCGTATGTAGGTACGGACTTTGAGATGACTTGGGCTCATTTAAATAATCAACCAATAATTGTTTGGGCGCATCAAGACCTGCAGCATAGAATTTATCTTAAGTTTCTTGCTACAAAACTTGCAGATACACTAGAAGAAGCTGTAGAATATATATCTCATACATATCCATCAACAAGATAAAGGAAATAATATGGCAGATAACAAGTTTAACTACTTTGAAGTTACAACTTCTTACGTTGTTAAGTCTAAGAACAAAACAGAAGCAGAGAAGATTGTTCTTGGACGTCGTGGCGTAAAGGGTGAGATCTTGTCAACCAAGACGAACGTAGACCGTATTTCAGCTGTTGAAGTACGCGAAATGCTCGAGATCTAATTATCCTATCCATTTAAGGGTGACGCATTTTATAGTGCGTCACCCTTTTGTCTTTGAAAGAAAATACTATGATATACGCTCAAATGGTGGGCAGAAACGAAGAAGGAAGATATCTAGAAGAAGTTCTTGATAGACTTTCCCAGCAGGTAGATAAAATTGTTTTTACCGATGACTGTTCAGATGACAACACAGCTAAAATAGCCGCAAAATACTGCGATGTTTACTCTACTCCAGAACCACTCTTTACAAAGCATGAGGGGCAATTAAGAGCTTTTGCATGGGGGCACATGAGCCAACACGCAAAGCTTGGAGATTGGGTTATAGCAATCGACTGTGACGAAATGCTTTATAATAAAAATGATATATCAAATATAGATATATCCTCAGTGTTAACTAGATCTCCATTTGACGTAGTTAACGTTCGCTTTTATCACATGTGGAATGAAACTCAATGGAGAACAGATAAATTATGGGCTCCAAATAATAGTTCTAGAATCTTCAAGTTTAAAGATAACGGCGGATTTGCTAATCGAAAGTTAGCTTGTGGATCTGAACCAACTTATGTGGTGGATTGGATTAGGCAAAGAAATTTTTGGATAGATTCAGGATTAGTCATGAAGCATCTGGGTTATGTAAATGACGAAGATAAAATCTCTAAGCATCAAAGGTATTCAACTTTAGATGGTGGAGAGTTTCATGCATTAAATCACATCAATTCAATAGTGGATCCAAACCCAGTCTTAATTGACTGGGGAAATTTCGGAATATAAGGAAAAGGAAATGAAAAAAGATATTAGAATAGCAACACACGCACAGACAATCCAGGCTCTAACATTAAAAATGTTATCTAAAGAGCGCTTTGCTTATGTGAATTTTCCTAGATCAGCACTCATTGCTATGGGTAATCCAGACACAAAGAAAACATCTAAAGACTTTAGTGATTCAATAACTAAGTCATTTAATATTAATGATAAGAATTTCATGAAAGGAATACCTTTAGCTTTTGTGAATTCTAATGATCCAGAGAATGAATTAGATTATTCAAAAGTTGATTCTAAGCAGACATACTATAATTCAACTACGCTTGAAAATTACTTTAACAATAACGAAGTAGCTTTTAGTTCTTTTGTTGATTTCTATATTAGAAATACACCGTATGTGGTTGTTACTTTCCACGATAGAAAAGTTATCAGCAGAGTTTTAGGCGCTCCATATGAAACTATTTTTGTTCCTTACAATGATTATTATGATAAGCTAGATTCAATCGTTGAGACTTTGGCCACCTTTACTGGTAAGGTAGATACAGTTATACTCGATTGCCCGCTGCTTTCAGCAGCTTTGGCTGAAAAAATTTGGGACAAGTTAAATTTTTCTATTATAGATTTTGGGAAGGTCATCAGTTTTGCAAGAGCAAGATTCAACACTAGGACAACCCAAAATGAAAAGGCAGATTAACGACAAGGAAGACGATCTATTTTTAATAGATCTATTATTTGATTCAGATTTAACCATAACTGCTATAGCTAAAGAGTTAGGCTATACGTTTGCTGAGCTTAATAAAAAGATAAATGCATTGGGCTTGTCTTGGATTAAAGAACAAAAAAAGAAAACATCTAGAGGGCAAGCCGCACTTACGCAAGTAATGCAAAAGCTTTTCCCAGGTCAAAAAATAATAAACGAATTTCACGTTGGTGAAAGATTAAAACTAGATGTTTATTGCCCTGAGTATAAAATAGGTGCTGAGTTCCATGGAAGACAGCACTTCTATTACACTAAGAGATTTTTTGATTCTAGATACGACTTTGAACAAGCTCAAAAAAGAGATCTAAGGAAGATAGAGTTATGCAAAGATAGCGGAATAACTCTTGTCGTTTTTAGGTATAACGATGACTTAACTGAACAAGCAGTATATGATAGACTACTTCAGGTGATTAGAGATAGTCCGCTTGTCCCAGAAACTCAAAAGAAAAATAAGAAAAGCATTACTCAAAATAAGTTGTACCAAGAAAGAAAAAAACAGTACAACGAAAGAAAAAAGGATTTGTACAGAAAAATGAAAAACAGAAAAGACAATCATGAGTGATAATCAATCTGTTATCAATACTACACATCCCATAGAGTATCAGGTATTCGCACTTTCTTTTAGAGAACCAGGTGCTATATCCTATTTTAAAGATAACCTTGATCCAGAAATAGTGGGCTTGAATGAGAATCAACACGGCGTTTACGAGTTCTATAACGCTCTGTTGTCATATGCATCAACTACTGATCTAGATATAGTTGATCCAATTGTATTTAAAAATTGGATTCAATTAGAAAGTCATGTATTCGATGCATTAAATGGCGATGAGGGAGTTAACGCTCTTATGAGTGTTTTTTCCGATATGCAATTAGCAACTCCAGAAGCTGTTGTACAGGTCTTGAAGCACAAAGATAATAAGATTAAACAAAAGAATTATCTTAAGGAATTGGAAATTATCTTAAGCCAAAAAGGACTTAAATCTGATGAAGATTTAGCAAGAATGAATGAGATTACTTCTCAGATAACTGATTTAGAAAACAAGGTAAACTACGATCCATTAGATGGCGTAGTAACGGCAAATCAAATAATAGATAAAATTGATTCCTTATTAGATACTCCAGATTTTCTTCCAACTCAATTCAAATCCCTAAACAGAGCTATGGGATATACAAACGATGGTGGATTCTTTAAGGGGGCGGTGCATGCAATTATCGCAGCTTCAGGTAAAGGCAAAAGCACATTTGCAAAATGTCTAGTCAACAATTGGTTAGACTGTGGATACAAAGCTTTGTATATTAACTTTGAGGAAGCAAGAACTCACTGGGAAAGAATTCTGATGACTCAAATAACTGGAAAAAATATTTATTCAGAATTAGATAAATGGGATGAAGAAGAAAAGAATAAGTATATAAAAATGTTTACCGATAGATTAGAGAAATGGGGGGATCGCTTAATGGTCAAGCATGATCCAGACACTCCATACTTTGAAGATCTAGAAAGTTGGCTAAGGGATATCTTAATTCAGGGAGAGCATCTTCCTGACGTTATTGTTATTGACACGATTCAATCAATGTTTACCAGATCTAAGGGCAAAGCTAGATGGGGTGAATTTGAAGAGATGATGGTTCGCCTTGAAAAGATAGCTAGAGATATGAATTGTGTTTTAATAATTACAGCACAAGAGAACTCAAATAGAATGAAAGAAAAAAGAGAGATTGTTATGCAGTCTGATACTGGTGGTTCTTTAGCTATTCAGCAGAAGTGCGCAGTAACTATTTTTATCACCGAAAAAAAACTAGTTAGCGGAGACGACTCAGAAGACGAGAACGTAATGCAATTACAGATACCAAAGAATAGAATTACGGGCTCTACTTTTTCTTATGAGCCGCCTCTGGTAAGATATGTAGACGCTAGAAAGTCTTATGAAGAGTATGAGATAGTTACATCTGGATCATATGACGCTTCATCTATACTTGATGATTTATTAAATAATGGAGATTTTAACTAATGAAATTAATCACACCAGAATCGCTTAAGGATTTTCAAACTTGCTCATTACTTTACGAATACAGGCACAATCAAAAAATGCCAGAGACAATTGGCGGTAGAGATATACTGTCAATAAGATTTGAGAACACATTAAAGGAAATTATATATTATTTCTTTTATAAAAAACAAGGTGGCTATACACCATCTTATGCTTCATTATTAAATAGATGGGAAAAGCTTTGGTTTTCTGAAGACATGTCATCATATGACATTATGACAGAACAGCACGAAAGCGCATATGGGAACAATGCTAGCCTTACTACAAAGGCAGCAGCTTCGTTGCTTTCATTCTATGAAAATTTTTCTGATCAAAACTTTATCCCGATTGCTATAAACGAAGACTGTATCATGCCAGTTACTCCAAAGGTAAAAATTAAAGATAAGTTTGATGTTATCTTATTCAAGGATAAAAAGTATTACGTAATTAAATTAATGTTTAACTATAAAAACAGTCACCAACATATGTATCAAGTAAATTTTGCTACGATGTACAACGCTTTTGCTGTTAAACATGGAGATAGAATCTCCAACGCCTCATTTGGATATATAGATTTATTAATGCCTAAGGTTTCTTTTATTGAATTTGAAATTACAAGAGAAGATCTTGACTCTTTAAAATTTTGGTCCGATGAATTAGAGCAGACAGAAAAGTTTATACCGAGAAGGGGTTTAACTTGGTACTGTAAAAAATGTCCATTTGATAAACCATGTTCCAAGTGGTCCAATTGGAGCAGTAATGAAGAAGGGTAAGTTTGGTTTTATTTTAGAGGATAAAATTTATAAAAATTTAAACTCATTAGCAAGAGCAAATAAAAAACAACCCTATGACTATTTAGTTGGTATTATTGAAAAAGAATATAAAAATTATATTGAAGAAAAATTAAAATGGGATTCAGACAATGACTAAGAAAAGTATTTTAGATGAACTTCTTAATGATGAAGACACTACATTTAAACCAAACGAAGAAGAGGACACCATATTAAGTCCTCTATTGGATCAGATTAACCTAATCACCAATCAACACATAAGGATGTTTGTTAGATCAGTTCTATTGCAGGCTAAAACATTTTGGAAAATACCATCAAGTTTTTCTGGTAAACATCATCCAGTTGATGAACACACAGCTGGTGGCAACGTATTGCACACTAGAAGGGTGATCAACGTCGCCAAGGTTTTAGCTGAATCATACAGCTTAAACCAAGAAGAGAGAGACCTTATCTATGCCGCCTGCTTATTGCACGATGTGACTAAGGGTGTGTCGGCAGATGACGATGAAAATAACTTTTTTTATGATCCAATGCATCCGTACACCGTTGGTATTTTTGTAAGAAAATGTCAGGAGAATGATAAAAAATATGGATCTGAATTATCATCTTCAACTTTATTTTTAGATCAGGAAACTGTTGAGTCAATTCTTAGATTGATACGTTGCCACTTAGGGCCTTGGTCTCCAGTTCCAGAAACTTATCCAACAACATATCTAGACATGATAGTCCACATATCTGATAATATAGCATCAAAGCTTCATACTATTGCAGAAGATAAAACTCAGGAAGATATTTAATGACGATTGAGCACCCAGATAAGATGAATGTAAGAGCGCTAATCAATGATTCGCTAGAGTTCTTGATAAAGGAATCTATTTATTACAGATCAAATAATGAAAACTTATCTCAAGATAAACGACTAATAGCTTGGCAGATAGATTGGGATAATGGTAAAATACATATACCATGAAACTTCCTTTAGATAAAGATAAATTTATTTCACAGTGGAAATATGTAGAAGTAGCTAGATTCGTACCTAATTTAGATAGGGTCATTAGAGATAAAAACGGTAACGATCCAGTCTTTTATGAAATGGAAGACATAGATTCATATAGGCAAAAATATAACAATATAGGTTTGTATACTTCTGTTTGGCATTACAATAGCACAGATCTCAATAAGGCTATTAGACTTGGTTCTTTATATTTTGACCTAGATAGCGAAGACATGAATCTTTGCTACGAAGAAGCGCAAAGATTGTACGGGTATCTTTCTTCTTATATTCCAGAAGAATCACTATTGGTTTACTACACTGGCAAAAAGGGTTTCCATATAGAGTGTGAGGCAATAGGCCTTGGTATTAATCCATCCAATGAGCTACCTAAAGTATTTAGATACATAGCTAATAAACTAAAGGAAGATCTAGATATTTCTTCTATGGATTTTAGCGTTTACGACATGAGAAGAATGTGGAGACTACCTGGTTCGGTTCACCAATCGACCAATTTGCGTAAGACACTACTGCCAAAAAGTGTATTTGTTTCTGGTATAGAAAATATTATTTCATATTCAAGTACTGAGCAATCTTTTGAAGTCACTGAACAGTCTTTTAGTTTCACAGCTAATGAATGGTATAGGCAGTTTACTTATCAGATGGAAGAAGAAAAAAACAAACCAAAAGATATATTAGATCACTTTAATAAGTTTGGTTCCTCAGGGCTAAAAACATTTGATCAAAATCAAAAAGTATTTGAAAAAGAAACACTCTGGTTAAAGTGTCCCTCTGTAAAAAGATTACACGAACAAGCAAAGAACTCTCACTTTTTAGAGCATGAAGCTAGATTATTTCTTTGTTCAATTTTAACTTACAATGAAGAATCTATAAATTATTTACACGAGATACTCAGTAATTGTGAAGACTATAATCCAAGTAAATCACAAGCTCATATAAGTGATTGGATACGAAGAAGAGAGTTGGGAATTGGCGGTAGACCATACACCTGCGAAAGAGCTAACTCGGTTGGCGTAGGATGTGGAAGTTGCTCTCTTGAGAAAAAGAATAAGTGGGTTAAAGTTGGCGATAGGTTTATAGAAACTCAAGAAAAGTCTTCTCCTTCTCCAGTTCGCTTTGCTTACAGGTCAGCTTCAAGAAAGGATGGATAATGCAAGACGATGATGTAATAGGCTTGTGCACAGACTGCGGAACTCAGCAAACTGACAGACACATGTACAACAGCGCATTTGCTCAAGATGGCAAACCAGCAGTATGCAAGTACTGCAATGGTGTAGTAACAGTATGTTATAGGCGCGATAAAGAAAATGTGTTAAATCAAATAAATATAAAAAGAGGGCTCAAGTGAAAAACTGGACTAACCTACATAACCATACCGTGTTTTCCATGTTGGATGGTCATGGTAACGTAGAAGAGTACTTATCAAGAGCTAAGTCTTTGGGCATGAGTGGATTGGCCACAACTGATCATGGAAATATACATTCATGGTTAGATTTTTACGACGCTGGAAACTCAATAGGCGTTAAGCCAATCTTGGGTTCTGAATTATATCAGGCTAGAAAGACTAGATTTGATAAAGATGAGGAAGAAAGATCTGGCCCATCTAAAAATGAATGGGAACAAAGAGGTCCATATCATATAACTATATTAGCTAAGAATAATGTTGGCTATCATAATATAATCAAGATGTCTTCCAGAGCTTTTACCGAAGGTTATTATGTAAAACCTAGAGTTGATCATGAATTAATATCTCAGCATTCTGATGGAATAATAGTATTATCGGGCTGCTTAAACGGAGAGGTATCTCAGGCTCTTTTAAGAAACGATTACAACACTGCATTAAAACACGCCGCTGCAATGCAAGATATTGTAGGAAAAGAAAACTATTTTATAGAAATACAAAACCATGGAATAGATGAGCAACTACAAGTCATCCCAGATTTAATAAAAATAGCAAACACAATCGGTGCTAGAATAGTTCCATCTGGCGATTGTCACTATGTGCACCAAGCTGATGCTCATGCGCACGATATAATGCTCTGCGTTGCTACTAACAGCAATGTACATACGCCAAACAGATTTTCTTTTTCTGGAGATCAATTTTATCTTCAGTCTTATGATGAAATGGCTAAAACATTTTCAGAAGAGTATTTAAAAAATACAATGCACATTAATGATATGGTTGATGTTAATCTAAAATTTGGTGAAATACATTTTCCAAACTTTCCTATACCCACTAAAGAATCATCAACTGACTACTTTGAAAGATTAGCATGGGAGGGATTAAAGAATAGATACGGTAACCCACTGCCTGACCACATTATAGAAAGAGCTAACTATGAAATTAGGGTAGTCAAGGATATGGGCTTTCCAGAATACTTCTTGGTTGTATCCGACTTAGTTCGTTGGGCTAAAGAAAATGATATTAGAGTTGGATGGGGAAGAGGATCTGCTGCTGGCAGTATTTTATCCTATGCATTTGATATTACAAATTTAGATCCAATTAAGTTTGGTTTGATGTTTGAAAGATTTTTGGTTGAAGGAAGAAAGTCGATGCCTGACATTGACTTAGACTTTGATGATAGACACAGAGATAAAGTTATTGACTATGCTAGAAGTAAGTATGGTAGTGATAAAGTTGCACATATCTGCACTTTTAATAGGACTGGCGCTAGACAGTCGGTTAGAGACGCAGCCAGAGCTTTAGGTTATGACTTTACCGCTGGGGATAAAGTAGCAAAACTAATACCGCCCCCAGTACTTGGTGTTTCAAAATCTTTAAAAGAATGCATGGAAGTTCAAGAGTTTAACACATTGTACAAAAATGATACTCAATCAAAAGAGATAATTGATACAGCTTTTGGTTTAGAGAACTTAGTAAGGCAGACTGGCATCCACGCAGCTGGAGTTGTTATATCTAAGGAATCATTAGTCGAATATCTACCCACAATGCAAAAGGGTGTAGATAAGCCTGTCGTAACTCAATGGGACATGGGAAGAGTAGAGCAATGTGGTTTGTTGAAGATTGACTTCCTTGGATTAAGAAACTTAGGTGTTATCGATACGTGTATTAAATTACTTAAGCAACATAGACAAATTGATTTAGATGTAAACGATATACCAATAGACGATAGATCAACTTATGATCTACTATGTCAAGGTAAGGCAATGGGAGTGTTCCAATTGGAATCAGCTGGAATGCGTGAACTTATGGTTCAAATGCAGCCGCAAAATATTCAAGATATAATGGCTCTCATTTCTCTTTATCGTCCAGGTCCAATGGGTTCTGGAATGGACAGAGAATATATTGACAGAAAGCATGGCAGAAGTCATGTGTCTTACGAGCACCCTAAGTTAGAAAAAGTTCTTGGACCATCGCTTGGCATTATGTTGTATCAGGAAGACGTTCTTGGCGTAGCTAGAGAGCTAGCTGGGTTCACGTCCGCTGAGGCTGATGACCTAAGAAAAGTTATTGGCAAAAAGCTAATGGATAAAATCGCCATGCTTAGAGCTAAATTCGTAAAAGGCTGTATGGAAAATTCTAATTTAGATGAAGAAAAGGCTAATAAGATTTATTCAGATATTGAATACTTTGGTGGTTACGGGTTTAACAGAGCTCACGCTGCAAGTTATGCGATGGTCTCGTATATTACAGCTTACTTAAAGGCTCACTATACAGCAGAGTATATGGCTGCACTTATGTCTTCTGTCGTTGGCAATAAGGAAAAGTTGGCGGCTTATTTATCAGACTGTAGGAAGTTGGAGATCGAAGTACTGCCTCCTTCTTTAAATAAATCTGGCAAAGACTTTAATGTACTTAATGATTCACAGGTAATCTTTGGTTTGTCTGCTATAAATGGAATTGGAGAATCTATAGCTGAATCAATTATTCTTGGCAGAGATGAAAAGAATCCTTATTCAAGTATCTATGATTTCTTTAGAAGATGTGATCCAGCAACCCTTAAGAAGTCTACATTGGAACATCTAGCTTATGCTGGTGCTCTTGATGAATTATTTTCAGCTCCAGAAGATGGTGATTTAACTAGAAGAAAAGAACTAGAATTATTAGAAAAAGAAAAAGCAGAGTTAGGAATATATGTATCCAAGCATCCGATTGAAGGAATGTGGACTACGATAGCACCAAATGTAACTGGTGAAATAATAGACATATTAGAAATCAGTAACGGTGCCAATGTCAAAGTTGGGGGAATTTTAACTGCTGTTAAAAGAATGATAACTAAAAAGGGACAGAAGATGTTCCGACTATTAGTTGAAGATCTTTCAGGAGAAATAGAAGTAATTATTTTTCCTAGAGAATCAAAAACCATAAGCGATGATTTCTTTAGCGAAGGTGACGTGGTCTTAGTATCTGGAACCATAAACAGAGAGAACGAAGAAGAATCCGCAATTGTAAAAATGTTCTATAACTCCAGTGAAAAAATAGATACGTCTAGAGCTATAGGAAGTAAATCCATTATGCTTGAGATGGAACACGCACCAAGTCTTGATCTAGTGCAAGGTATTTATGATATAATTGAAAACGTTAACGGTCCATCTTATGTTTATCTAGTTTATTTAGAAAACAATAAGAAAGTTACTTTTAAATTTAAGAAATCTACCTCTCTAAAAATAGAAGAAAAATTACAGAAATACATAAACATACGGAGCTAAACAATGACACTACCAGGAACATATAGAAACCCAACCACTAAATCATGCTGGACGTTTTGTCCGTCATGCAATAGATGTCAAGACAAGGGAAGATACACCAAGTGCAATTCATGCAGTGGTAGATTTGATCCACTGGGTAAGACGGATCCAGATCCTGCAGATTTTTGCGACTGCAAGAATGGTGTTCTCAGATGGAAGACCAAAGAAGGTAGACTCATTATGACCCGCTTTAAGACTAATCCATTTAAGGGTGAAGTCAAATACGAAAAGAAGACAGAGGATGAAAGAGACTGGGATTCCTACGTCGCTGACATGCGAGAAAAAATGGATGATCCAAACTGGAATCCTATAATAATATACGATGAGGACTAATATGATAAAAGATGAAGTTGGAAGAATGGTGTTAAACACCACAACATTAATAGAGTATAAGACAGAACAACCTACTTATTTTATCCAATCTGGAGTAGCAGGATTTTATGCTACCGCAGAAGAGTTATCAGATTTGTATGGTTTATTAAGTTACTATTTTAACATCGATGCTATAAACAATACAGTTGTAGCGTTAACAGAAGGAGGAGACGATGACCTTACCTCACAATGAGGATGTATCTTGGATACACAATGAAGATGATCAAATGGAACTAGGTACTAGTGGTTGGTCTCCATTTGGCGAAGGAAAGTATAAGAACATTTATACTGGCAATGTGATTGATGAGATGGGTAATGAGTATGATTCAAATGGAAATTTAATATTCGAAAACAGAAATCCTTACGGGGATGGGATTGAGAGTTAATGAAACTAGAGATTAGAAATCTAGAAGATGTAAGTGATTTTGAAAGATTGTCTTTAACTGATTTTTCTTATTCAAGAATAGATACATATAAAATGTGTCCTTCAAAATATTTTTATACCTACATACAAAAAGAACCACGTCTATTTGGTGAGGCAGCTGTACTAGGAAATATTGTACACACAGTACTAGAAGATAATGTAAGCTCAACAGAAACTTTAGATTATGATAAACTTCAAAAAGCATACTCTGAACAGAGAGTGTCCTATGATCCAGATAATAAGATTAAGGATGAATTGATTGAAGCTGGAAATGAAATCATAAATGAGTTCTACGATCAGTATGCTGGAACAAAATTTGACGTACTCCATAAAGAGTATGGTTTTAAATTTGTACTTGGAAGTTATTTAATTTCTGGATACATAGATAGAATAGATTCTTTTGGCGCAGATGCCGTAAAGATAATTGACTACAAGACTGGCAAATGGGAAATATCACCTAAAGATATTCCATCTAATTTGCAACTAGGCATCTATGCCGTGGCAGTTAATGAAATATATCCAGACAAGGATATCCACGCAGAGCTGTATTATTTGAGGTCACGGAAGAAGAAAAGGTCATTTGTTTTCTAAGGAAGATATTGAAAATGTTAAAATTAATTTAATATCTATATTAGATTCAATTATAAACGACTCCTCATTTCTGCCGACTAAGAATGAACGCGTATGTACGTTCTGCGACTTTGCAAAATCAGGAGCCTGTAACACAGGCGTCTTTAGGGCTAGGAAATTGGCTAAAGCTTAATCGTATATAGCAAAAGGACCAGGGGATTAACCCTGGTCCTTTTTTGTTTACTTAGTTTAAATTAGAAAGCAGATACTGGATTCAACGCTGCGTCTTCTACAAGGTCGAATTCGCTGAATTCACTAACTACCTTTGTAGCTTCTTCACGTGAGTATCCAAGGCTATTGAGGCTACTGATAATTTCCTCATTTACCTCGATCAACATGCTATCGATAATGGTGCTTACTGTGTTCATTTTTTACTCCGTTTTCTTTTGTTAGGTTACCCGAAGGTTTTTTTGTATTTTGATGTTTTATAAATTATAATGGAGTAGATTAGTTTAGATCTAAAGGATACCATGAAAGAGCTCAACATTGTCAAGCCGGAGGAATATTTTTTGGAAA
>Ga0078894_10000022_pt1 | contig 87382 bp, 70 predicted proteins | sample LauGreSu1BDMLBSD_2_FD_67506 | JGI IMG/M metagenome (GOLD analysis project Ga0078894, IMG submission 67506) | Freshwater lake microbial communities from Lake Michigan, USA - Su13.BD.MLB.SD (version 4) (version 4) | ecosystem: Environmental > Aquatic > Freshwater > Lake | place: Lake Michigan...
AACGAGTACGCCCCGGCAGACATGATCTCCGGATCCCGCTACATTCGCGAATTCCACTGCGACAGTGCGGCTCCGGAAGACCGCCGCCGTATCAATGCCCGCATTACCGCCTGCCTGAATGAAAAGCTGGGACTGCAGATCACAGATGCGTTCTGCGGCTTCAAGGCCTACCGCGTCAGTGCCCTGGCCGACCTTGACATCACCAACCCGGGCTACGCCATGCCTCTGCAGCTCTGGGTTCAGGCTGCCAGCCTCGGTTGGCGCATTCGCGAAGCTGCCGTGCCGCGAATCTACCTCGATGAAAAGCGATCCTTCGGCGGTGCACTCGATGATGCCGATGTCCGCCTTGCACACTACCACAGTGTACTCAACGATGAACTGTCCCGCCGCGGACTGCCACAACGGTTCACAGCCGACTGCGGAGCCGCAGCAGCAGGCTGAATGCCCGCAGCGCAGACACTGCCCCCACCCGCAGCAACACTACCTCTTCGCCTCAAATTCGTAAAACGAAAACAGGAAGTGCACGAACAGCACAAACAGTGTGGACCAGAGGATTGTCCTTGTCACACCCCGACTGATGTCCTCCGTCGACAACTTGGCGCCTGCACCCTGACGCCACGAAATCACAGCAAGCCCCGCCGCACACGCCAGCAGCTTACCCAACAGCCAGCCACTGCCGTTGTACCACATGCCCGTCTGACTCAACAGTTCCTTGTGAAAATGTGAGTCCCAGAATGACAGCCCCAGTTCAGGGTGTGTCAGAAGAAACGCAAAACCCGCACTGAACGCTGCAATGAAGTAGCCCAGCATGGACAACAGCGGCGTCCCGAGCAGAAAGGCATACAGTATCGGAGTCCTCAGCAGGCGATCAGGATTCGCACCAATACTCCGCATGGCGTCCAGCCGGTTTCCCCACGAGCGACTGCCCACATCCGCCGCAACCGCCGCCCCGGAACGAGCCGCAATCAGCAATGTTGCCAGAATCGGCACCAGAAAGCGAAACAGCGAAAACCCCGTGGCGTGCAGCAGGTTCTCCACCAGCAAAGGTTCCGAGAACTGGCGAAACGGCAGGTAGCGAAACACAAAATCCTGAGCCACATAGCCCAGAATGGCAGACGCCGCTGCGATGTACAGACACGCTGACGGACCGGCCACCAGCACCAGGTAGTAGCGAGCGTAACACAGCCCCCAACGCGGACTTTTCCAGCGTGGCAGCAGCACCGCCGGCAGCATCAGCAAATCCTCAACAAACTGCCCTGAAGCCTCTGCCTGTCGCCGCACTGCCAGCAGCACACGGGCTCCCACAGAAGCTTCAGGCAGCACCGCAGGCGCCTCCGGTGGCCTTCCAATCAACTCCCCCAGTCGCCCCCAATCGGCCCGCGGCACGTCCTCCAGTCGCTTCGTACGATGATTCAGCAGCAGAATCCGATCCGCAATTCGCGCCAGACTGGAATAGTCGTGCGTCACCACAATCGACGTCCGCCTGAACTGTTCGTGCGTCTCACGAATCAGGTCCGCCACGTCGACCGCCGTGGCCACATCCAGCCCCGATGTCGGCTCATCATACAGAATGACCGGGTTTCCCGGAGCCACAGCGCGGGCAATCGCCAGTCTCTGCTGCTGCCCCCCGCTGAGCACCGCAACCGGACGATCACCAGGAACCTGCAGCCTCTCCAGAAACTCCTCAGCACGCCCACCACGACCGCCACCCGCATGATCCAGCGCAATGCGGACATTCGCCGCCGGAGACAACTCGTCGAACAGGGCAAACTGCTGAAATACAACCGACACCGCAGGACGCTCTGTGCCCACAAATCCAGCCGCATCATCCACTGACTGAAAAAGGATCTCACCCGAAAACTGAATCGACGGATGCCGAGTATCGATCAGACCGGCCAGAATCCGCAGCAGCACGGACTTCCCTACCCCACTGCAACCCAGGATCAGCGTCAGTTGCCCGCCCGAAAATACAGCATTCGCATTCTGCAGCAGCGCACGGCCCCCGGCGGCCACACTGAACTCCTGCAGCCGCAGCGTAACACCGCCCGCCACGGAACCAGTCGCCCCGTCCACGGCCGCGGCTTCCGAACACTCGGAATTTTTCGCCCCCTGATCATCCATGGGAAGTCTGCCGCTGATTACCTGCCGGAGGGAGCCGCGACGGGAGTCCCCGACGGTTCCACCGGAGCTGCCGCAAACATTTTTTGAAACTCAGCCCTCAGCTCGGCCGCAGTTGCAAGGCCACCAATACTCAGGAAAAAGAGCGAGCCCAGCACCAGACTGACTCGCTGCCACAACCGCGGACGAAGTTCCGGCGGCAGCAGTGTGGTATTCACCACCAGAGTATGCAGGCAACTGACACCCAGAGCGTAGTTGTACATCATGCCGGTTGCTGTCACCAGCAGAGTATCGCCGCGCACCAGCAACAGCATCACCAGACCAATCAGCACGTAACAGAACAACACACCAAAATACAACAGACCTATGTCCTTCGGATCCCACCCCTGCAGCCGCCGACTGGCAGTCCAGAACACATCCACCCACCGTCGCAGCACACCGTCAGCCGTCGTCACCATGCTGCTGCCCAGAATCAGAAAACCACAGAACAGTGTCAGATACCAGAACAGCGGCCCAAAGGAACCTCCCACCACGTCCCGCACACTGTCCGCAGTCATCGCAGCCGCCTGCCACTTGTCTGCCGGTACCTTACCCCGCTCCAGAAACTGCACCGACAGCATGCTGGGCAGCGCCAAACCGATAAAACAGGCCGGCAGCCAAACCAGATACTGCTCCCGAGTCACATGCGAAATCCAGCCCCGCCACCGCTGCAGTGAATTCTGATTGATCGGAAACACCGTTCCCGCATGCGACAACTGAATCGCATGCCCTCCCACCATACTGGGTATCGCACCCACGTACTTGCCCATCCCCCAGCCCTGATCGCGAGTAAAGGAGCTGATCGGAGTATTTGTCAGGCCACCGTTTCCGGAAATCGCCGCCATCGAAGCCAGAATGCCGAACAGCGAGATATCAAAGGCCAGACTGCGCCCCTCAGACCACGCCGAGAAAATATTGTCCACCTTCGGCCGATGCTTCTGCTCCCCCGCATCCTCCTTACCATTCCCGTTCGCATCCTCGTCCGAAATCACCGGTACATTGCCAAACTTCACGAAACCGCTCGTCAGTTCCTTCCACGTATCCGCCGTCGAATATCGGAAGGCCAGAAACAGCAGAAATGTCAGCACAAACACCAGCTTGAATGTCATCAGCGCGCGAATGGAATTGTAAACCTTGCCACCCACACACAACGGGATCACCACCGACACAAAAATCAGACAGGACAGCCACGTCAGCAGCGAAGCATCCGCCGGGTTGGAGGGATTGGGTATGTAGCCCCGCAGCATGGCCCCCAGTGGAATGGCAGCACTCGAAGCCAGATAAGGCAGAAATGATCCAAAATCCAGCAACAGATAAATCCCCACCCAGAACATGGGGTGCGGGCCAATCCGGAATTTTCCCGTAAAAATCGGTTCGCCACTGTAAAGGGTGTAGCGACTGATCTCCACGTTGTAAACCACCTGAAAAACCACACTCAATGTGGCCAGCCACAACAGTGAACCACCGTATTTCGCAGTGACCAGAGGACCTGTCAGCCACTCTCCCCCACCAATCGCCGCGCCGCCCATCACAAGACCTGGCCCCAGCATCAGCAGCAGCCTGTTCCAGCGAAACTGCGGCGCTGCAGGCAGCTCATTGACATGCCACTTCGGCATGTACGGGGAACCTGGCTGCTGTTCAATCAGCGGACCAGCATCAGCAGGTTCGTTGGAGTGCGTGGTGGGCATGCCGACTCTTTCGTGGATAATGCGGCGAATTGGTGGGGACAGAACGATCTTTTGAATCCATCCTGCGCTCGCCCATTGTTGAGTTCAGTGGCAGCAGATGCAAGGGACCGGCGGTCAGACCCCACCCCAAAGTCGCGGAACACCACAATCCCTTCTGCTGCATTCCCAACAAGGCCATAGCAACAGATTGCCACAATCAGACAAAATGGTAAATCAGCACCAGCCCGCAAAATCTTCCCGATCGCCGGTCTGCAGAGGCTTTTGTCCGCATCTTTCTTCCATCGTGTCAGACGATTGCTACAATCTCACTCGTGGAGGCGAGCCGGGTTGCTTGGTATCAATACATGTCCCGGACAATAATCTTTTATGGCCCAATCCCGCGCCAGCAGGCGTCAGTGCTCCTGACACTGCTGCTGTGCACGGTGTTTGTCGTGCCACTGCCAATGACGGATTCCGCTTCCACCAGCAACTGCTCGGTTGACTCGGCAGTCGTCGGTGCCTCTGCGCCTGCGGATCAGGCTCCTGAAGTCGAACTCCCGTTCCCCTGTCAAAATCGCCAATGCGGCTGCCGTTCAGCCTCCAATTGCCTCAAAAAGTGCTGCTGCTTCAGGCCCTCCCAAAACTCCGCCACGGCCAGAATTCAGACTCGTAAACCAGACCGCAGCACACAGACAAACAACACAAAAACGGCACCTGCCACCGATGCCGATCAGACTCGCTGGCACACCGTTTCGTTCATCCAGTCCATGGAATGTCAGGGACTCGGTATTGCCAGCGTCTGTTTCGTCGTCTCTCTGACGGCACCAGCAGCACCGCTGCCACTGGCCTCAGACCCGGACGACTATCCGCGCCCGGCCTCCCAAACCCTGCCGGCTGTCAGCCTGCAGCCCCCCGTACCGCCCCCAAAACTGTTCGCGTAAGCCTGCACCAACCAGCCCTTTCCGCACCTGCATCACTCAACGCAGTCACAAACTGCACATGGTGCCCGCGGAACTGCGGCTCACTGCCCCATCCCGACGGCGGCAGTCTGCCTGAGTTAGCACGCTCACCCGAACGTCGCGGCTCGCTCTCCACACGGCATGCCCTGCATGTCCGCGGTGAGCGTGCCAACACAGGCTGCCTGCCCTGGTGCAAACACACTCCGCCACCGGCTGGCGTCTGCAGCAGCAACCCCCACGAGACTTCACTGCGAAGTCACTCCTGCCTGACACACGCCGGATACACACGCACTCAAACCTCGAATCACTCCGCCTGACCCTGCTCTGGCGGTTAACCACGGAGCCTCCGATGACGACTCTGACCACCACACACCAGCCACACAAACCACACCCGCAGGCCTTCACACTGATTGAACTGCTGGTTGTGATTGCCATCATCGCCATCCTTTTGGCCCTGCTGCTGCCAGCCGTTCAGCAGGCCCGTGAAGCCGCCCGGCGCACGCAGTGCAAAAACAATCTCAAACAGTTCGGACTGGCGCTGCATAACTACGAAGGCACGTTCGGCATGTTTCCGCTGACGAATGCCCAGAACTATCTGCCCAACGTGCAGGGGTTCTCGCCACAGGCTCGCCTGCTGCCGTACATGGAACAGGTCAATCTGCAGAACCTGCTCGACTTCACCCAACCGGCATTCACCGGTCCGTTCAACAGCCTGGTCCCGAATCCCGCGTTTGCTGCGGCCTTCGCAACTCCACTGCAGGTGATGCTGTGCCCCAGCGATCCTGCCCCCACACTGAACGTCGGTGCCGGCAACGCTGTCTATGCCGGGGTCAATTACATGATCAGCTTTGGCAGTGGCACAGGTGCCAATTATGACCTCCGCTGGAGAACCGACGGCTTCATCTACGAAAATTCCAGCGTGCGCATGCGAGATGCCACTGACGGCACGTCAAACTCCGTGATCATGAGCGAATCCGTACGCAGTACCGGAGCCGATGTCACTCTGCCCGCAGGCACTCTCCCGAAATTCAATTACCAGCTCACACTCAATGGCAGCGCCGGAGTCAACTCCGGGCTGATGCCGGTGCAGGGACTGCAGGGGACAGGCGGAGGCTGGGTGAATGGCGCTGCCGGCGTCATCGTCAATCCGGATCTCGCCACCATCTGGCCTCAGAAAACTTCCTGGCGAGGTGCCTCCAGTGCGGCACTGCGCGGCCGCGGAGTCTCATGGGCACATTCCGGTGCCGTCAGCACCCTCACCAATGGCTACACCACCCCCAACAGCAGAATCCCCGATGTGGTCGTGCATTTCACCGGATTCTTCGGCCCACGCAGCTGGCATTCCGGCGGTGCTCAGATCCTGCTCGGAGACGGCTCGGTACGCCTGCTCAGTGACAATATCGATACGGCAATTCACCGCGGACTGCACAGCTGCAACGGCGGCGAAATCATCGGTGAGTTCTGACCGAGGGGAAGCCAGGGGCCGCGAATTCATTTCCGGCCCCACCCATCCACCTGTCCCGAAAATGAATCACCTTCCCGAAAGCTCAGGTCTGTTCAATGTCCGCTTCCTCGTGGCCGGATTATCGCGCTGTCTGGCGCTGGCACTTCTATGCCGGCCTCATCTGCATCCCCTTTGTGATTGTCCTTTCACTCACAGGCTGCGTGTACCTCTTCAAACCGCAGATCGAAGCGTGGACGGAACGCAGCTACAATTCGCTGAACCCCACTCAAAACCCCCTGCCCCCCTCAAAACTGATTGACTCTGCCCTGCTGTCATTCCCAGGCTCAGTCTTCGCAGGTTACGAACTTCCTGCAAATAACCAGTCCGCCGCGCGAGTCATTCTGGCGTCCGAAAAGGGGAATCAGCGAGTCTATGTGCACCCGGGCACCGCTGCAGTCCTCGGTTCAATTCCCGAAGACCAGCGAATCATGCGACTGTTCTTCAGACTGCACGGCGAACTGCTGATGGGCGATCGCGGCTCAAACATCGTGGAAACCGCCGCCTGCTGGACCATCGTCCTGCTGCTCTCCGGCATCTGGCTGTGGTGGCCACGTTCCGCGAAAGGTCTGGCCGGCGTTCTTTACCCACGATTTTTCGCCGGTTCACGCCTGTTCTGGCGCGATCTGCACGCTGTTGTGGGATTGTGGGTCACGGGACTGGCACTGTTCCTCCTGCTGACCGGACTTCCGTGGGCCAGATTCTGGGGCGACTACTTCAAAACCGTGCGTCAGGTGACCGGCACTGCTGTCGCTCGGCAGGACTGGTCCAATACTGCGGAACGCAGACCGGAAAATGCCGGAAAGGCACCAGCCGGTGGCGAACATTCCGGACACAGCGGTCACGGCAGCTCAGCAACCCGAACAGTCGGCCCCGCACCCGATCTGACGCACATCGATCACATGGTCGCAACTGTGGCAGCACTTCAACTGGATGCTCCGGTCATCGTCTCGGCACCCGGCGGACGATCAAAAAAATGGACAGGAAAATCGGACACAGCCAACCGACCTCGACGAGTCTCCGTCGATCTTGACCCACAATCCGGACAGATCAGCGGACGACAGAATTTCTCGGATCGACACTGGATCGATCGCGCTGTCGCCTACGGTATCGCAGCTCATGAAGGCCAGCTGTTCGGCTGGGCCAACGTGGCTCTCGGACTGCTGACTGGACTCAGCCTGATACTGCTGTCTGTCAGCGGCATCATCATGTGGTGGAAACGCCGCGATGCCGGAGTACTGGGTGCTCCCAAAGTCCTCGCTCAGCCTCAACTTTCAGGAGGCCTGCTGGCGATCATCCTGCTGCTGGGACTGTGCTTCCCGCTGTTCGCCGCATCTCTGGGCTCAGTGCTGCTGCTGGAATGGCTTGTACTCAGGCGAATTCCCGCCGCCAGTCACTGGCTGGGACTGCAATCGCCCGCTGCTGCAGCCTGAGCCCGCTGTCTACAACCGACAACCCACCGCCAGATTGTCCCGATGAATCACCTCACCAAAAGGCACATGTCCCAGCGCTGACGCAATCTGATCCGTTCGACGACCCCGAATGCGGCGGATTTCATCAGCCGAATAATTCGCCAGCCCTCGCGCAAACTCCACACCATCCGGAGACTGCAGCCCTACCAGCGATCCGGATTCGAATTCACCCAGTACATCACGAATTCCCACGGCCAGCAGTGAACGCCCGGAGTCACGCACGGCACTCACCGCCCCGTCATCCACCACCAGCGTTCCCGCCGGCGGAGCTCCAAAGGCAATCCAGCGTTTCCACGCCGGTACAGTCTCAGACCGCGCCATGAACAGCGTACCCACAGGCTGGCCAAGTCGGATATCATCCAGCACAGTGTCACTGCGACCACTGGCCAGAATCACGGATTCTCCCATTCCCGTCGCAGCCAGAATCGCTCGCAGCTTCGATCCCATGCCACCACGTCCGCGAGTACTCTGTTCGCTGGCCACCAGCTTCAGCAGCGATTCATCCGGACGTTCCACCACAGGTATCACCCGACTTGCGGGATGCGACGGAGCACCATCATACAATCCCGCAATACCCGAAAGGATTACCAGCAACGGATCAGGCAGCAGCGTCGCCAGCATCGCAGCCAGCTGGTCATTATCCCCGACCGCAATCTCACGAATACTGACAGTGTCATTCTCATTGACGATCGGCAGCACATCAAAGTCAAACAGAGTTCGCAGCGTGTTGCGAACATTCAGATAACGCTGACGATTGCGAAAATCGTTGCCCGTCAACAGCAACTGCGCGGTGCGACGGCCGCTGCGAGCCATCGCATCGTCCCACGTACGCATCAGCGATGGCTGACCAATCGCCGCCGCCGCCTGCAGCTCCGGCAATGACTCAGGACGCCGATTCAGCCCCAGAATTCCTATCCCCGCACCCACGGCACCGCTGGACACCAGCACAACACGCCGACCCGTCTGCTGTATCCGATGAATCTGATCGGCAATACACTGAATCCGGGGAATATCCAGCCGATCCGCATCCGTCGTCAGCACATTGGTGCCAATCTTGACGATCACGGTCCGGGATGCCTGAAACGCGTCCTGCTGCGGAGTACTCATGACAAATCCAGCGCCAGTTCCGAACAGATGATTCGAGTTGAAGTGCGGTGGATCATATTTCGGACAGGTGGCGATTGCGAGATGACATCAGGCGGAACGCTTTTTCTGAAGTTTTCTGCGAACCCCGGCCAGCAGCACCGTCCCCACTCCTGCCAGCAGCGCAGAAACTTCCGGTTCCGGAACCGCTGTCAAATCTGACTGCAGCTCAATCGGCCCCAGACTGACCGTGGCCGCAGCACTCGATGTGTTGTCACCCAGAAACAGAAAATTCGGCAGAATATAGGGATTGATCGGGCCGGAAAACGCTGAATAATCACGCAGGGCACCGGTCAGCACCTGCACTCCACCCTGGAACAACCGATAACTGTTGCCCTGAACCCGCAGCCGATAGTTCTGTTGCGCCACCGTACTGGTCGTCACACCCTCGCCAAACTGAAACAAAGGCGAATCCCCCTGCGCCTGAATTCGATCGGTCCAGAACCCCAGCTCAATTCCCCGCAGGTCCGCAGACAGCAGCGTCAGGCTGAAGCCCGCTCGATTCGGATTCAACGCATGATTCTCTGACTGCAACCCCAGATCCAGGGCCAGCTCATACCCGGCCAGACGATCCAGCACCGGAAATGCAGGGTTCTTCAGCTGCTGATTGACCAGATAGTTGCTGTAACCTGCCTTCACCACCGCATCAGTCGATAACTGCACCCCGGCAGCCACAGGGGTCTGGACTGCAGACCCCGATGAGACAGCCGCATCGGAAGCAAAATCCAGCCACGCCTGTGTCGCCGGCAGACCAACGCCCGAGTACAGCGGGATGACAGAAGCCAGCACCACCGACGGATTCAGACTGAATAGCCACACTGCCAGCAGCGTTGCAACTGAGCAGAACTTCACGCGGATGGTTTCGGATCTCATCGCTGCCCTGCAGGGGAGTATTGAAAAGGGTTCACAACGGCCCGAACATGTCGAGGACCACCAACTCACCAGACTCGCAAAATCACGGGATTTGTCAACCGTATCCCCTCAGCCCCGCCTGACGGACTGATCACCGTTTCTTCCGCCACAGCCAGACAAAGGGATACAGAAACTGCTGCAGCCAGCCCGCAGGAACATCCCGTTTTCCGCACAAACCATACTGATGTGGCCAGCGTCCAGGCAGATAACAGGTACCAAACAGAGTGTCCCAGATCGGAGTGTGCACGGAAAAATTCACATCGATGGCCTCCGGCTCCGCCGCATGATGCCAGTGATGAAACATCGGTGTCGCAACCCACTTCTGCAGACCCCGAAACTGCCAGCGCACATTCGCGTGAATGAATGTGGCCTGCACAACCACCACAACCACATAGACGGCAATCGCAGCTTCGGAAAAGCCCAGCAGATAAAGCGGCACGTAAGTCAGACTGCGAGTCGCAACCGCATCAACAAAATGCAGCCTCGACCCCGCCAGCCAGTCCATCGCCTCAGCCGAATGGTGAACCGCGTGAAAACGCCAGAGAATCGGGATCTGATGGAAAGCGCGGTGCACCCAGTACTGCGTAAAATCAGCCGCAAATATGCACAGCACCGCCTGAATCGGCACCGGCAGTGAAGAAAGAAAACCGACCAGCATCTCACTTCGAACCCCGTGAAACAGTACCATCGCCGGTTGCACTGTCAGCATCCCAAGAATCTGCACCAGCAGTGAATTGACGAAAAAGTAGGACAGATCCGTGGGCCACTCACGCCTGAATGTCGGCTGCTCCGGATGCAGACTGAACAGACGCTCCAAAGGGATGTAAACAGCCGAGTACAGCATCAGATTGATGACAAACCAGTCCAGACCCAGCCACGTATTCCAGACATCACCACCGATCTCCACCGTCGCACCTCCCAGCAGCGCCGCCATCAGCGTACTGCAGATGCCGATCAATCCCAGCAGCTTGTTTCTGCGCAGCCAGAGACTGGTTACGCCGAGAAAAAACGACGCGACCATGAAGACATGCAGCAGCCACCGAATCAGTTCAACCGGATAATGGCTGCGTACCTGCGGTACCGTCAGACCTGGCACACGAAAACAAATCACCGCTCCCAGCGCCGACAACCCCAGAATGGCCGAAATGACTCCACTGACCCAGCCACGCGACAGAGACGTGGGTTCGGGAGTCTCCAGCGACAGCAGCGGCCAGTCCGCTGAAGCCGCCTCGCCTGACACGCTTCGGGGCTCTTCCGAATTCTGGTGCACTGGTCCCTCATTCATGACCGATTCCGCCCCGCGCCACAGTTTCGGAAAACACCTGCTCATCAAATCGCGGCTGCACACCAGTACAAAAACTGACCAGCTGCTCCAGCCGCGAAAAAAAACCAATCGACTGCAGCAGGCCATTGCACCAGCCTGTTGTGATGCAGTAGTTCGCCACATACGGCGGACGATGGTGCTGCTCATGAGCCTCGTGACTGAGAATCATACCCAGTCGCTGCAGCCAGCGGACCGGACGAGGAGCTTTCCGCATGTGTGCCCACTGGTGAATCTGATTGGTCATCACGCCAACAACCGAAAAAGATGCTGTAAATACCGCAGCAGCAAACCACAGCTCTGATGTCAGTGGCATCTGCAGAGCCACCAGCAGCAGCGGCACAGCAAGCGCCGCAATGTCGCCGTTGGTATCCAGAAATCGCCTCTGCAGAAAGTCACCGGGATTCACATGATGGACCCGGAAAGGATGCAGGAGTCTTTTACCCAGTACGGGCATCGATTCACTACCCCACGTATCGGCGCCCCAGTGAATCAATCCGGACAGAAAATCAGCCAGCAGCATGCCCGTCGGAATGGCCACCACGGCATACCAGGAAATCAAACGCATGTGGAGCAGTAACCGCACCACAAACCACGTCAGCAGCAGGCACGTCAGAATCATTGATGTGCAGTAAAGCACGCGAGTTCCGATACCAATCGTCAGATGCCTGGGCAGCTCGGCAGCCCCCTTAGAGTGATCGTCGGTTACGGACATGGCATGCTTTCGAGTCCTTGCATGAAACAGTGGCATCGCTGGTTGCCTGCGGAAAACTTACAGGTGCCCCGAATTCTAAACTGCGATATCTTCGCAGTCCAGCGGTCGATCTCAACGACCCGATCTTCACTTACGCCCTATGTTGAATCCTTCTATCATCCAACCTGAAAAAATGGTCAATTCCGCTGAGCAGGCACGCCTGCAGACAATTTCCACCGCAATTCCGTTTCGATGCCAGTCAGGAAATCATCATGGGAAACACTGACGAAATTCATCGACCAACCGCCAGCGGTCACTACCCCCTTCGATCAACAGCATTCTGGAGCTTCCTCTGCACTCAGTTTCTGGGTGCCTTCAACGACAACTACTTCAAACAGATGGTGCTGCTGACATGCGTCAGTGCAGGGGCAACTGCCGTGCAGAACTCTGACAGCACAACAGACCCGACTGTACCCGCCCTGCCATGGACGGAAATCGCCATGGCCGCCTTCGCACTGCCCTTCGTCCTGTTCTCCGGCCTCGGCGGATTTCTCTCCGATCGACTGTCCAAAACCAGTGTCATCGTGGGCTGTAAGCTGGCGGAAATCGGCATCGTCGGCATCGGACTCGCCATTCTGCTGATCCCGGGACTCAGTATCACCACTCAACTCTCCGCGCTGATCTTTGTCCTCGCACTGATGGGGACTCACAGCGCCATCTTCAGCCCGTCCAAGTACGGTGCACTTCCCGAACTTTTTCGCGATGATTGTCTCCTGCCCGTCAATGGCGCAGTGCAGATGACCACATTTCTGGCAATCATCTTCGGCACCGTCTGCGCTGGTATCGCACTCGACCTCATCCGCAGCCAGTTGTGGATCAGCAGCCTCGTGGCCCTGTTGATTGCCACCGCCGGCACTGCCAGCAGCCTGCTGATTCCCCGTATTCCGGCTGCCGACCCGCAACTGCAACTGCAACTCGAAAACCTCGCCCTGCCCCGCTCCGTGCTGACCATCCTGTTCCGCGATCGACACCTGCTGCTCGCAGTCCTCGTGTACTCCCTGTTCTGGTTTCTGGGTGGCGTTGTGCAGATGGGAATGAATACGCTGGGTGAAGCTGCGCTGCAGCTCAGCAAAACACGCACCAGCGTTCTGGTGGCTGGAATCGGCTTTGGAATCGCTGTCGGATGCCTGCTGGCAGGACTGGCCGGCCAGGGCAGTCGCCGCTGGACCGTCATCGGCGCGTGGCTGCTGACGCTGGCACTGGCCACCACGGCACTGCTGGGCAGCGGAACTTTCGGACGGCCGGCCAGTGCCGGTCGATCTGCCGATGCAGAAACCATCGCTTCCAGCCTGTTTGCCTGCGATCTGCTGGAATGGCTGCTGCGAGCCGACATGGTCGTGCTCGGAATTGCCGCCGGACTCTTCGTCGTGCCCGTCCAGGTCTTTCTCCAGGCAGCTCCGCCAGCGGAACTGAAGGGACGTGTGCTGGGAGTACAGAATCTGATGACCTGGATCGGTATTCTGCTGTCCGCTGCCTTCTCACTGATCGTCGGGGTCAGCCTGAAACTGGCCGTCGGCCCCGACGCCGACAAACAGCACCAGTGGGTTCTGTTCGCGCTGCTGGCTGCCATGATGCTGCCCGTCGCCGCGCTCTATCGGCTGCCCGACCGATCCACAACAACCGCCCGGACATTCTGACCACACACTGCCAAAACAGCCAATTTCACCCTATTTCACACACTGCCCCGGCAGTCTGCATGACAACCCCACGCCACAGGCCTAAAATACATTGTCAATAACCACCGGAAATCCGCGTTTTCACGGGTCTGTGCTCCATGCCTGACGCTGCCCTCCTGGCAAGTCTTACTTTGCTGGCCGGCCTGTTCCTGCTCAGCCTGGAAATGTTTGTACCCAGCCTCGGGCTGCTGCTGGTCATGTCCCTGATCTCCCTGGCAGTGTCGTTCTGGTCAGCCTGCAAGGCGTGGTGGGGCGTTTCACCCCACTTTTTCTGGTCCTACATCCTGCTGCTCCTCGCCGGTATTCCCACCACATTTTTCGGATCCATCGCACTGCTGCAGCGCACCAGCCTCGGAAAAAGACTGACTCTGACTCCCCCACCGGATGCCGGTAAACCACCCGCCAATCCGCTGCAGGAACTGATCGGTCGCACTGGCACCGCTCAAACCCTGATGACACCCGGAGGCATGGTCCTCATCGATGGCCAGCGACTGCACGCTGAATCCACCGGAATGTCCATTGAACCCGGGACTTCGGTCCAGGTGGTGGCGGTCCGGGCTTCTCGAGTCGTTGTCCGAAAGTCCTGCGACTCTTCCCCAACCCCGAATGCACCTGCCCGGCAGTCGACCGAAACGCGTCCCGACCGCACAGACTTCCCCCCACCGCTTGACTTCGACATTCCGGCGGAGTACACCCAGTGACTGTTATTCTCTGCACTGACCCTGGGAACGCACCATGAATCCTCCGATCCTGCTGGCACTCACCAGTACTCAGTGGGTCATCCTGATCGTACTGCTGCTGTTTGTACTCGTGTTTCTGGGCATCTTTGCTCAGTTCGCCAGTCTCTGGCTGCAATGCAAGATGACTCGCGCCGGGATTGGCCTCGGTGACCTCGTATTCATGCGGTTTCGCCGCGTCAATCCGGCACTGATCGTCCGCAGCAAGATCATGGCCGTGCAGGCCGGACTGAATCGCAAATACCCGCTTTCAGTGCAGAATCTGGAAGCACACGCACTGTCCGGTGGCAATGTGCCGAATGTGATCCGCGCGTTGATCGCCGCCGATAAGGCCAGTATCCCGCTCGACTGGAACACGGCTCAGGCCATCGATCTCGCCGGTCGCGACATTCTGGAAGCGGTGACAACCAGCGTCTATCCCAAAGTCATCGACTGCCCGGACCCCAAACGCAACCAGGGGACGCTGTCAGCCGTCGCGGCAGATGGGATTGAACTGCGAGTCCGTGCGCGAGTCACCGTACGAACCAACATTCGTCAGTTGATCGGCGGAGCCACCGAGGAAACCGTTATCGCCCGTGTTGGTCAGGGAATTGTTCAGGCCATCGGCTCAACACCCTCCTACAAACTGGTCCTTGAAAACCCCGACTACATCTCCAAAACCGTGCTCGAACAGGGGCTTGAAGCACAGACGGCCTACGAAATCGTCTCCATTGACATCGCCGATATCGATGTCGGTGAAAACATCGGAGCAAAACTGACCGCAGATCGGGCGGAAGCTGATATGCGGGTAGCTCAGGCCAAGGCCGAGCAGCGTCGTGCCGCCGCTCGCGCACGCGAACAGGAAATGGTTGCACGCATCCAGCAGAATCGCGCAGCCGTGGTGCTGGCCGAATCTGAAGTTCCCCGTGCCGTGGCAGAAGCCTTCGGCAATGGAAACCTGGGATTGCTGGATTTCTACGAACTTAAGAATGTGCAGGCAGACACGCGAATGCGTGAATCCATCGCCGGCGATGGCACAACCAGAGCCGGTGGAACCACTGAGGCCTGAGTGATCGCCACGCGATCAACAGGTATTTTCTGAACTGGAGCAGCAGATGAACTTGACACAAATTACTCGATGGCTGGGACTGGCACTGGTGCTGCTGGCACCCGTGGCACAGGCCGACGAATGGCAATCGCTGTTCGATGGCAAAACGCTGGAAGGCTGGGACGGTGATCCGCGGATCTGGAGCGTCCAGGACGGTGCAATCACCGGACGCACCACCGAAGAAATCAAACTCGATAAAAACACATTCATCATCTGGCGCGGTGGCCAGCTCGACAACTTCGAACTGGAACTGGAATACCGGATTGTCAACGGAAACTCCGGTATTCAGTATCGCAGCTTCGAACTGCCCGACGGGAAGTGGCGCATCGGCGGTTATCAGGCCGACTTCGAAGCCGGCCAGACCTATTCCGGCATCCTCTACGGCGAAGCCTTCCGCGGCATTCTCGCGCAGCGCGGACAATCCACCGAACTGACTCGCACAGACGGAAAATTCGAAGTGAAAGTCACCGGCAGTGTCGGTGAATCCGCCGCCATTCAGGCAGCCATCAAAAAGGAAGACTGGAATAAATACCGCGTGGTTGCCAATGGCTTCAATTTTCAGCACTTCATCAATGGTCTGAAGACTGTGGATGTGACAGACAACGATCAGCAGGATCGCCGCGCAGTCGGACTGCTGGCACTGCAGGCTCACGTCGGACCGCCGATGACTGTGCAGTTCCGCAGTATTCGCCTCAAACGTCTGCCAGCTCCCAAAAAAGTCGCCCTGATTGCCGGTCGCCCCAGCCATGGTTACGGGGCTCACGAACACCGGGCCGGCTGCATGCTGCTGGCCGACGCACTGAATAACGCCGGACTGGGTATCGAAGCTACCGTTTATACCAACGGCTGGCCACAGGATGAATCCGTGCTGGATTCCGCTGACGCCGTTGTCATCTACGCAGATGGCGGTGGCGGTCACCCCTTCAACAGCCATCTCGATCGAATCCGCCAGATTCAGAATCGCGGTGTCGGCATGGTCGCAATTCACTATGGAGTGGAAGTCCCCAAAGGACCATCGGGCGACGCCTTTCTGAAATGGATCGGGGGCTATTTCGAAACCGACTGGTCCGTCAACCCGCACTGGACCGGAAGTTTCGCCGACTTTCCATCACACCCGATTTCCAAAGGTGTCAAGCCCTTCCGCATCAACGACGAATGGTACTACCACATGCGATTTGCATCCGCTGATGCCGGCGTGGTGCCTGTGCTGACAGACCTGCCGCCCCAGGAAACACTGGTGCGCCCGGACGGCAGCCTGTCCCGCCCGGATGGAGCACACAGCAATAACCCGGCGGTACGCGCCGCCGTGCTGGAACGAAAAGAACGCCAGACTGTCGCCTGGGCCGTGAACCGACCTGATGGCGGTCGAGGCTTCGGATTCACCGGCGGACATGATCACTGGAACTGGGGCAATCGCGACTTTCGCACCCTCGTCCTCAACGCCATCGCCTGGACTGCACACGCAAGCATTCCTGAAGGCGGTATTCCCTCGAAGGAACTCACAGTCCAGGACCTGATGGCAAATCAGGACTATGACGTGCCCGCCGACTTCAACCCGGCTCGCATTCAGGCCATGCTCGACGAATGGAAAGCCTTTCGCACCCGCTGATTCCTGACGCCGAGGAGAAACAGGTCGCCTGGGCTTCAGCCCAGGCACCTGCCCCCAGCCATCACCACTGATCCCACCACAGCGTCTGCCGCCGGGACAGGAACCGATGACAAACGATTCATCCGGCAGCGAAACCCCGGCAACACCACGCTGGAAGTTCGCAGACTTTCAGCAGATCTCCGCGGTGCCCTGCCCCTGCGGAAAGGCCCGACGAGCGTTCGCAGGAGTCCCGGAGTTCCCCGGGACTCTGCACATCACTGAAATCTCTGAAGATGCCCAACGACACTATCACCGCCGACTGACCGAAACCTACGTGATTCTGGAATGTGGCCCGGATGCCGCCATGGAACTGGACGGGGAGCAGGTGCCAGTGCGACCACTGCAGTCCTTCGTCATCCCCCCCGGTGTCCGGCACCGCGCCATCGGACGCATGAAAGTGCTGATCGTGGTTCTGCCCGAATTTGACCCGGCAGACGAATGGTTCGACTGAATCCGGTACCCTGCACTCCGCGAATTCGCACACACAAGTTCGCCAAATCTGCTGCACCTCCCGGTGGTTCCCGGTACTGAGCCTGCCAGCCGCGCTCGGCTCAGGACTCACGCCTCAGGACCTCGCGGAGCCCGGGTATCGGCCTGTTGAAGGCTCGGTCGGCCTCGCTATCATGCGGGTTGATCCAGCCTGTTTCTGTTCTGCCGGAAGGACCTCCCGTGCGGTTGATTGATCTGCGAAGCGATACTGTGACTCGCCCCACACCGGCCATGCGCGAAACCATGTTCAGGGCCGAAGTCGGCGATGACGTCATGGGTGAAGACCCCACAGTTAATCGACTTGAACGCATGGTGGCTGACATGTTCGGCTGTGAGGCTGCTGTCTTTGCCTGCTCGGGGACTCAGAGCAATCAGATGGCCGTGCGACTGCACTGCATTCCCGGCGATGAGCTGCTGATCCACGAAAGCAGCCACATCTGCAATTTTGAAGCCGGAGCTCCGGCGGCACTCAGTGGCGTCACTGTCAGAACGCTGACCGGCGGCGGTGGCATGCTGGGCATCAGTGATCTTGAAGGTAAGGTCCGAGTCAACGATCAGCATTTCTGTCGCACGCAGTTGGTGTGCCTCGAAAACACCACAAACCTGGGTGGTGGCCGAGTCTATCCGCTTGCACAGCTTCAGCAGGTCAGCGCGTGGGCCCAGGCTGCCGGACTGAAACGACATCTTGATGGTGCCCGACTGTTCAATGCTCTGGTTGCGGGCCAGTACACTGCCGCAGATGTGGCTCGCTGTTTTGATACCATTTCAATCTGCTTCTCAAAAGGCCTCGGCTGCCCCGTCGGCTCAATGCTGCTGGGCAGCGCAGCCGACATGGCAAAGGCTCGCCGTATCCGCAAGCTGTTCGGGGGCGGACTGCGGCAGTCCGGGATGCTGGCTGCCGCCGCCATCCATGCTCTCGAACATCACGTGGATCGCCTCGCAGACGACCATCTGCACGCGCGACAACTGGCAGCCGGTTTCCAGCGACTGAACGGCGTCACGGGGATCGCGTCCTCCATTGAAACAAACCTCGTGTTCTTCGAACTCGCACCGGAAATCGGAACAGCCGTGCAGTTTGCCGGAGCCATGCGGGACCGCGGTGTGCTGATCGGACCGATGGGCGGCCAGCGCGTGCGTGTTGTGACTCACATCGATGTATCCGCGGACGACGTACAAACGGCACTGACTGCGGCCGCTGACGCCTTCCAGCAGGGGTTCCGGGATCGCCCGATCCAGGGCAAAGGCCCTTTTTCACGCTGATCAACGTCGCCGGCCGCAGCCGCCATCCCGGCGGATTCCGGCAGTTTCCACCGCCTCTTCCGACGACTTCGGCAAACTCTGCCGAACTTAACTCTGCAACCGCTCCAGGACTGATGCGGCCCGCTGGAACCGGACACGCCCGCGTCTGTCCCGGGGGACACTGCCGGTATGATGCCGGGCTGTCGCTTACTCCCGTAAAGACAGCCCGGTTGATCAGCAGGAATGTCGTCATGTCGCTCCCAATTCCCACTCCGTTGTGTTGGCTTATGGCTGCGGCACTGACCGTCTGCACTGCAGGCTGTGGTCGCCAGGACGTTCCCGCCCCTGCGACAGACGATGAATTACTGGCGGAGCTGTCAACCGAATCGGCTGACGATTCGCCAACCCAGGCCGACTCGGAATCCGTCGCACGCCCCGTGCAGCGCCCTATCGTGGTCCGCAGTGCCAAATCCAGCCGACCCGCACAGGATGTACTCCGCAAACCCAAAGGTGAACGACTGGAACTGCGGCTGAATCGAGGTGATCGGTTTCCATTGATGAAGACGGTCGAACAGACTCTGATGCAGAAGTCGGAAACGCATCCCGCATTCGCAAAAACACGCCTCGAACTCAGCCTCGCAATTACGGTACAGGATGTTCAGCCTGATGCTGTTCTGCTGGGAATTGTGTATTCCCGAGTGGTTTACGAGCATGATATCAGCGGTCGTCGCCTGCGGTTCGATTCCGCTGCACAGCAGAACTCCGTCCCGTATGATGCGATTCCTTACGCCGGCATGGTTGGCAACGGCTTCGCGTTCTGGCTGGGTCGGGATAATCGGATTCGGGAACTGGTGGGCTATCGCGAATTCCTTGAACGCTGCGTGGAACGAGTCCCCATGGAACGTCGCCAGTCACTGCTCGCCGAACTCAGCGGTCGCTTCGGAGATGACGGCGTCGCCAACTTCGTCGATGACTCCATCGGACTGCTGCCCTACGACAGCAGTGTCGACGCCGAGGCTCGCACACTGGTCATGCCAGGCGATGTCTGGACTCGGGAACGCCGGCTGATGCAGCCGGTCCCCGTGCACCTCACCAGCACCTACACTCTGACTTCGATCAACGAGCGAACTGCAGAGATCGAAATTGCCGGCCGTATCGCCTCGTCCGAAGCCGTCAATTCAAACGGGCCCGGACGAGTCCGGATATCGGGTGGTCGCAGTGAGGGCACCTGTATTGTCGATCGAGCCACAGGCCTGCCGCTGGAAGTTTCTGTGACTCGCACTATGTCACTGCGAGTCGCCACGGAGGAGGGAGTGGAGGTGCAGCAGGACAAATCGATCGTGACGACCATTCGCGCCTTCCCCGAATTCCGCAGCGAACGCCCGCCGGTTGCTGCCCCCGGCCCCGCCGCCATTCGCCGCGTCAGTGACGTTCAGGAGGCTGGCGGAACCATTGGGAATCCGCCAGAATCCACAGAAGACACAGGTCGGGCAATTCAGGCAGTCTACCCGTAGAGGTTTCAGTGATGGCAGATCAGCGAAACAGGCGTGGTCCCCACACGACACGTCGTCGATCATTGCTGCAGGGGCTGGCAGTAGCCGCAGGCGGTTGCCTGCCGTGGGTCGCCTCAACCGCTGCACCGCGCCCTTCCCGCTGGAAAATTGAACGTCCCGCCATCGGTGCCATCGGACTGCGCTACCAGGGATCTGTGATCGCTCAGAAAGCACAGGCTCATGGCGAACTGGCAGCCCTGTGTGATGTGGATCGGCATGTGCGGGAACAGGCACGGGCCGCATTCGGCAGCACCGCAGCCATCTTCGAAGATTACCGCGAAATGCTGGCCCGAAAACAAATCGATGTCGTCCTGATCGGGACTCCCGATCACTGGCACGCAAAAATGCTGATCGATGCCTGCCGCGCCGGCATGGACGTGTACTGCGAAAAACCGCTGACACTGACCGTGGACGAGGGACGCATCATTCGTGACGCTGTAGCCCGTACCAGTCGCGTCGTGCAGGTCGGCTCATGGCAGCGCAGCGATTCCCGCTTCCGACTGGCCGTTGAGATGATCCGGGCCGGACGAATCGGAAAACTGCAGACGGTCGAAGTGATCCTCGGAAAGAACGAAGCCGGCGGACCATTCGAAGTACTGAAGACTCCCAAAAACCTGAACTGGAACCTGTGGCAGGGACAGACCCCTGATGTTCCCTACATCGCCGAACGATCACATTACACATTTCGCTGGTGGCAGGAGTATTCCGGGGGCCAGATGACGGATTGGGGGGCACACCACGTCGATATTGCACAGTGGGGCATCAACTCGATGCCCGTCAGATTTCGCGGGCAGTGCCGGCCGGCACAGGTCACCGATGGCTACAATGTGCCACTCGATTTTTCCGCAGCCGTGGAATATGAAAATGGTGTGGTCATGACCATCAGTGACACCGGCCGCAACGGCATTCTCTTCACCGGAACCGCAGGTCGAATCTTCGTCAATCGCGGCACACTCGACGGAGCTCCGGTCGAACAACTGGCTGCCACACCACTGCCGCGTGAAGCTTTCCAGGCCTATGCAGCCGATAATCTCTCACGGCCCGAACGATCCGGAAAACTGGACGCGATCATCAATCATATGGGTAACTTCTTCGACTGTGTCGAAAGTCGTCGGCCCACACTGTCGGATGTGGAAAGTCAGCATCGCAGCATCAGTACCTGTCATCTGGCAAACATCGCAATTCGTCTCGGCCGTGAACTGCAGTGGGATCCCCGCGCAGAGCGATTTGTGAATGATGTCGACGCGGATAAACTGCTCAGCAGGCAACAGCGGGCGGGATTTGAAGTCGCATAGCTGCAGGGCGATGGAACAGTTGAGTCACGGTCACGGAACAGCACGGACGAACGGATACGGGGCATGACAACGGCGGGGAAATCAGGTTCAGGTTATACGGGCGAAGACATTGAAGTGCTGGAAGGGCTTGAGCCCGTGCGGCGACGCCCGTCCATGTACATCGGTGGAGTTGATTCCCGCGGACTGCATCACCTGCTTTGGGAAATCGTGGACAATTCCGTCGACGAATTTCTTGCCGGCGAATGCAATCGGATCGTCGTCACGCTGCACAAAGACGGGGCCTCCTGCAGCATTCAGGACAACGGACGCGGCATTCCCGTTGACAAACACCCCAAGGTGAAGAAATCCACTCTGGAAGTCATCCTCACAACTCTGCATGCCGGGGGCAAGTTTTCCGACAAGAATTATGCTCGCAGCGGAGGTCTGCACGGCGTCGGTTCCTCCGTCGTCAACGCACTCTCTTCGGAAATGACGGCTGTTGTGCATCGCGACGGGTTTGAATGGAAGCAGCGATTTCGCCGCGGAGTGCCTCAGGGGTCTGTCGAAAAAGTGCGGCCTTTCCGCGGCCGTGGCACCACCATCTTCTTCCGACCGGACGACGAAATCTTCCGCCGCACGCAGTTCAATGCGGACACCATTCGCCAGCACCTTGAAGACATCTCCTATATTCATGGTGGACTGACCATCGTGTTCTGTGATGAGCAGAAAGGAGAAACGCACGAACTGCATCATCCGGAAGGAATTCTGGCCTACATCGAAAAGGTCACAACCGACACCGGCCGCAAGCCCGCGCATGAACAGATCTTCGCTGTCACTCGCGATGACAGGGACGCCAAAGTCGAAGTCGTGCTCCGCTGGACCGATTCCACCGAAGAAAACATCCGCAGCTACGTCAACGGCATCAGAACTCATGCCGGTGGAACTCACGAAAACGGACTCAAGTCCGGAGTCGTCAAGGCGGTTCGCAACTACATGGAAGTGCACGACTTCAAGCCGCGTGGAGTCACGCTCACATCTGAGGACATTCGCGAAGGACTCATCTGTGTGCTGAGTGTCTTCATCAGCGATCCAATGTTTCAGGGGCAGACCAAGGATCGGCTGAACAACCCGGAAACATCTGCCACCGTGGATGGTGTCGTTCGCCCCGCACTCGAAAACTGGCTGAACAATAATCCGTCTCTTGCAGATGCCATTCTGGGACGCATGGTGCTGGCGGCTCGAGCACGTCAGGCCAGCCGGGAAGCCGTATCGGAAGTGCGGCGGAAGTCGGTGGGAGTTCGCAAGACAAACCTGCCGGGAAAACTGGTGGATTGCCAGTCACGCAACACCGAGGAAACAGAACTGTTTATCGTGGAAGGGGATTCGGCCGGGGGCACAGCGGTGATGGGCCGTCAGGCCGCTACTCAGGCCGTGCTGCCACTGCGCGGCAAAATCCTGAACACCGAAGCCATGTCCACCTCAAAGATTCTTGAGAACAGCGAAATCCGCGACATCATGGAAACGCTGGGAGCCGGCATCGGCAGCAATTTCGATGTGCGGCATCTGCGTTATTCCCGCATCATCCTGCTCATGGATGCGGACAGCGACGGTTATCATATTTCCACGCTGCTGCTGACATTCTTCTTCCGGCACATGCCTGAACTGATTCGACAGGGAAGACTGTACATCGCTCAGCCACCGCTTTACCGCATTGAAGTCGGCAAGGAAGTCACCTATGCCCGCAACGATGCGGAAAAGGAAGAACTCCTCGCCGCATTGCCCGCCAACCGCACGGCCACCGTCCTGCGATTCAAGGGTCTGGGTGAAATGAATGCCGCGCAGTTGCGGGACACCACACTGGATCCCGGCGCACGAGTCCTGCTGAAGGTCAACATCGAAAGCCAGCTGGAAGCGGACAAAACCTTCCACCAGTTGCTGGGAAAAGATGCCAGCGAACGGTATCGCATCATCATGGATGATGCCGGCTTCGCCGACGACCTCGATGTTTAAACTTAAGCCGCTTCAGAATGCTCGCTGTCAGCATGAGGACTCGGTTCAGGTACGCCGGAAGAGCAAATCGTCTGCCGTGCCACCCGCCGATCGATCCCATCGGAAGGCTGCAGGCTGTTCGCCGCGAAACCCACACGGGTGCAACCAATTCCGCCGATTCCTGCAGCGATAAACTCGGACTGCGTATGAAAAACGCAGACCGACCTGCAATTCATGCAGCACCAGAACCGACTCCAGATTGACATGACAACGGGTGTTCTGGGACAGCTCCTCAAAAACTTCCGGAAAAACCCACGCAAACCCCCTGTTTTCCCGCTTTTTGCGGACTACTGCGGGCCGTTCGTGACGATTCCACCGTGCCCGCTATGGCGGAAGGGACACCACTCCCCGTTTCTGCTATCCTGACAGACAGTCTGCGAAGTTCCGGTCGGTGGACCGTCCGGGGGAAACTGAGTTGTCAGTGAATCAGGGTGTCGCATGAAGTCTCTTGCTGCGTTGCGGGTTTTCAGAAGTGCTGTGCTGTCTTTCTGTGCTGTGGCTCTGGGTGGCCACCTGATCGCTGGTGACTGGCCTTCATGGCGCGGTCCCAATCGCGATGATATCTCCACAGAAACCGGACTGCTCAAATCGTGGCCGGAAGGTGGCCCGAAAAAACTGTGGGACACTCGCGAAGCAGGCCTCGGTTACTCCGGCTTCGCCATCGTCGGTAATCGCCTCTACACCATGGGATCGGACGGCAAGGAACAAACCTCCAGTGACTTCCTCATCGCCATGGATGTGGAAACCGGGAAGAAGGTCTGGGAACTGAAGGTGGGCCAGTACCTCGAGAACGGCTGGGGCGGCGGGCCCCGCAGCACTCCCACAGTCTCTGCCGACGGCAAATACGTTGTGGCAATCGGTGCTCAGGGCGACGTTGTCTGCGCCACGACGGCCGATGGCATGGAAGTCTGGCGCGTCGCCATGAAGCAGACCGATGTCGATAATCCGAAGAATCTGGGCGGTTCCGTACCCAGCTGGGGTTACTGCGAATCCGCGCTGATCGATGGAGACAGAGTCCTGTGCACGCCCGGTGGTTCCCTCGGAACCGTAGCCTGCTTCAAACTGGATACCGGCGAGAAGCTCTGGCAGTCGGCGGAAATGACCGAGACCGCTCACTACTCGTCCATCATCGTCGTCAGCCACTTCGGGAAAAAACAGTACATTCAACTGACAGCCAGCAAACTGTTCGGGCTGGACGAAAATGGCAAGCTGCAATGGCAGGCCGATTTCAATGGACGTGTCGCCGTCATCCCGACTCCGATCTATCGCGACGGCAGCGTCTACGTCACAGCCGGCTACGGCGCCGGCTGCATGCTGGTAAAAGTTTCGCCCGACAATCAGGTCAAAGAAGTCTACAAAAACAATGAAATGAAAAATCACCACGGCGGAGTCGTCCTCGTGGGCGATCATCTGTACGGACACAGTGATTCGGTCGGGATTATCTGTCAGAAGTTTGACAGTGGCGAACAGGTCTGGACCGACAAAAAGCGGGATGGCAGCAAAGGGGCCGTAGCCTTCGCCGACGGCATGCTGTACTGCCTGTCAGAAAATTCGGGCGAGTGTTTTCTGGTGTCAGCCACACCGGAAGGCTACACCGAACATGGTCGATTCACGCTGTCGCCGCAAACGGAACAGCGAAATCCTCAGGGACGCGTCTGGACGCATCCGGTCATCTGCAACGGACGTCTGTACCTGCGTGACCAGGAAATTATCTGCTGCTACGATATCAAGCAGCCGTAAGACACCCTCCGTGAAAACGCCGGGATCAATCCGGGCTGATCGCAAAAAAGCGGCGAAATCCACGATTTCGTCGCTTTTTTTCTGGCTGAAAACCGGGTCGGCAATCGAGAATTGTCGGCAACGGCGATGTGGACTCGCAGCCTCACAATCCGAAAGGCCCTCAGTGATCCGAACTCTGCTGTGCCTGACACTCTTCGCTCACCTCGTCGCCTGCGCCCCACTGCAGTCCGCCGATGACTCGCTCGACCATTTCGAACGCAGTATCCGCCCGCTGCTGGCGCGTCGCTGCTGGTCCTGCCACTCGCAGCAGTCCGGCAAAAGCGAAGGTGGCCTGCAACTGGACCATCAACAGGCGTGGCTCGCCGGCGGTGACTCCGGGCCCGCCATTCTGCCCGGCAACGCAGCCGACAGCCTGCTGCTGCAGGCTGTCCGGTACTCGAACCCCGATCTGCACATGCCACCCTCAGGCCAGCTCACACCTGAAGAAATCGCTGCTCTTGAACAGTGGGTGACCGCCACAGCCCCTGCCCCCGCCGGTCGGTTGTCAGGCCCGCTCAGCGATCCCGCCGATCCGGTCGCCGGGCGCAGTCACTGGGCATGGCAACCGCTGGGTTCCCCGCAGCCCCCGGTTGTCAGCAATACCCAGTGGCCTCTGGGCACCATCGATGCATTCATTCTGGCCGAACTTGAAGCACGTGATCTGCAACCGGCACCGGATGCTGAACCAGCCACCGTCCTGCGCCGCATCTCGTTCCAGCTCACGGGACTGCCACCCTCCCCCGAACATCTCCACCAAATCCATGCCGGCCACTTCGAATCTGCACTGCCCTCGATCGTCGATGAACTGCTGGCCAGTCGCCAGGCCGCCGAGCACTGGGCACGCCACTGGCTGGACCTCGCACGCTATGCCGACTCCAACGGACTGGATGAGAACTTTCTGTTTCGCGAAGCGTGGCGTTATCGCAACTGGGTCATCGACGCATTCCATCAGGGCCTGCCTTTCGACCAGTTCCTGCTGCAACAGCTCGCCGGCGACCTGCTGCCATGGCAGACGCTGGAACAACGCGATCAGCAGCGGATTGCCGCCGGATTTCTTTCGGTCGGTCCCAGGGTCCTGCTGGGAGTTGACCCGGAGCGGCAGAAGATGGATATCGCCGACGAACAACTCGATACCATCTGCCGTGCCGTACTCGGACAGACACTCGGCTGTGCCCGCTGTCATGACCACAAGTTTGATCCGTTCCCCACCGCAGACTACTACGCCATGGTCGGCATCTTCACGTCCACGCAGGTTATGCAGCAGAGATACATGCTGGGTGAACAGCGTGTCATGGAACGTCTGGTGGGACTGGGCCCGGATGGCCAATCGCTCAATGACGCATACGAACTGTACTGGCGCGATCGCCCGGGCCTCCAGCAGCGCCTGCAGCTGGCCGAAGCGTCGCTGCAGCTGCTGCAGGCAGGCAATGCCGCAGCCATCGCACAGAAGCTTGCCGATGATGCCGACAGCTTCACTGCAGGTGCTCGCGATGCCGAAACTCCCCTGCCCGACCGCGTCACCGCTCAGCAGCACCACGTTGCGGAACTGAAGAAGAACTTTGACAATCCGCCCGCCATCCCCGCACGTGCGATGGCGCCATGCGATCATGACACACCCGTCAGCGAACACATTCGACTGGCAGGTCGCCACAGCGATCGCGGCACTCAGATACCACGCGGCTTCGCCCGCGTCCTGCTCGACGGTGATTCACCACCCCTGCCCGCTGACAGCAGTGGCCGCCTGCAGTTCAGCCAGTGGCTGACAAACCCACAGACTCGCGCTGGTATGCTGGCCGCACGCGTGCAGGCAAATCGTATCTGGCATCACCTGCTCGGAGCAGGACTGGTCACCAGCGTGGACAACTTCGGACGCACCGGAGAACAACCCAGCCATCCGCACCTGCTTGATTACCTCGCCCGCCGGCTGCTCGACAACGGCTGGTCCCAACGCGATCTGATCCGGGAAATCGTCCTGTCTCGCACCTTCAGACTCAGCTGTAACAGCACGGACGGTCGCCTCGAACAACTGGATCCCGGAAATCGACTGCTGGGACGCGGTCGCAGAAGGCGACTGACTGCCGAAGCACTCAGAGATTCCGTACTGCTGGCTGCCGGACAACTGAACCTGCAGCCGATGCAGTCCACAGTGTCCTGCCTGGGTGACCAGGCAACCGCCGTAGGCAGCAACCCGGTCCGCCGAAAAACTGACTACACCTGCCGCAGCATTTACCTGCCTGTCATTCGCAATGATCTGCCCGAAATCTTCGAAGTCTTTGACTTCGCCAACCCACACCTTTCCACCGGTGCCCGCTCAGCCACATCAGTGCCCGCTCAGGGACTGTTCTTCCTCAATGATGCCATGGTCATGGATGCGGCTGTGGCCACAGCCGGCAGCCTGCTGCAACAGCACGCCACCGCCACAAATCAGGCGCTGGTGGCTCACGCCTTTCGCCGAATTACAGGTGCCGATGCCACTGCTGATGACCTGCTGGCCATGCAGCAGTTCCTCGAACTGACTGCCTGTGAAATGACCGCTTCCGGCACCCCGGACGGCCGATCAAAAGCCCTCGGTCTGCTGTGTCACGCAATTTTTGGTTCCAGTCGTTTTCAGTTTCTGGATTGATTCATCCGGGAGAATTCCGACATGCAGGCCTGTCATCAGTTCCGGCAACCGACATCGCGACGCAGCCTGCTGCAGACATCAGCCTGCGGATTTGCCCACGTCAGCCTCGCTGCTCTGGCAGCCCGGGCCGCCCACGCTGACACCGTTCCGTCTCCGCTGCCACATCGTCCAGGTCTCGCCAAACGAGTCATTTTTCTGTTCATGTGGGGGGGCCCCAGCCACGTCGACCTGTTCGACTGCAAACCGCTGCTGCGGCAGTTCGATGGTCGCGAGGTCAGTGCGGAAGTGTGGAAACACGGCTCGCCTCCCGGGGGCCGAATCCTCGGCTCGCCCTTCAGATTCCATCGCTGCGGCAACAGTGGTGTCGAAATCAGCGAACTGTTTCCCGCCCTGTCCCGACATGCGGACCGCATGTGCGTGGTCCGGTCCATGCACACGGACGGATCCGCTCATGGTGAAGCACTGCTCAATCTGCACACCGGCAGTTCCACATTTCTGCGTCCCAGTGTCGGAGCGTGGATCAGCTACGGGCTGGGTGCAGAATCCGAAAACCTGCCCGGATTCGTCACCATTTCTCCGCCGCGAGGACATGGCGGAGTACAGAACTACGGATCCGCGTTCCTGCCGGCAAAGCACCAGGCCACAGCCATCGGAGCAGCCGAGATTCCGGTGGCCAAAGCCCGCATCTCCAACCTCGGCAATGATCGCATTCCCCGGCCGCTGCAGCGACGACAACTGGACCTGCTGCAGTCCCTCAACCAAAGCCACCTGCAATCATCCGCCGCAGACGCTGGTATCGAAGGACTGATCTCCAGTTATGAACTGGCTTTCCGCATGCAGACCTCAATGCCCGGTCTGCTCGGACTTGAAGATGAAACGCCCGCCACACTGTCCATGTACGGCATCGGTGAAGAACCCACCGACAACTTCGGACGACAGTGCCTGCTGGCACGCAAACTCTCTGAACAGGGTGTGCGGTATGTCCAGGCCTCCACCGACTATACCTGGGATCACCACACCAGGAATAACTCAGGACTTCGCCACGAATGTGCGCGAGTCGATCGGCCAATCGCCGCACTGCTGCAGGATCTGGAACAACGCGGACTGCTGGATGAAACACTTGTCATCTGGGGGTCCGAATTCGGGCGGACGCCGACAGTTGAAAATGGTGACGGCCGAAATCATCATCCGGCGGCCTTCAGTATCTGGATGGCTGGCGGTGGAATCCGCGGTGGACTGACGTGGGGAGCCACCGATGACTTCGGATTCCATCCCGTGGAACGTCCCATGCATATGCATGACCTGCATGCCACAATTCTGTACGCACTTGGCCTCGATCACACCCGGTTGACGTGGCGTTATGCCGGTCGTGACTTTCGACTGACGGACGTGCATGGCAACCCGGCAGTCGAATTGTTCCGCTCCGCCTGATTCTTCACACGCTGTGCATCCCAAACACTGCGAAAGCCAAACTGATATGCGAAACATCCTGCCTGTCCTTTGCACACTGCTGATGCTGCTCTGTCCGTCTGCCACCACTGCTGGACAGGAACGGCTGAATGTACTGTTCATAGCCGTCGATGACCTCAATCACTGGGTCGGACACCTCGGACGCAACCCACAGGCCAGAACTCCGAATCTTGATCGACTGGCCTCGATGGGCATGACGTTTACCAATGCCCACTGCGCGGCACCCGTCTGCAATCCATCCCGCACAGCACTGCTCTCCGGACTGCGTCCAGGCAGCAGCGGGATCTACGACAACGGCACCTCCTTTCAGTTGGCCGTTACCAGCGAACAGTCCCTCGTCACTCAGTATCGAAACGCTGGCTACGAAACGCTGGGCATGGGCAAACTCTGGCACGGCGGACTGGGATTCGCAGACCAGTGGACAGCCACCGGTGGCAAAGAACGGGCCGACAGGCCCGGCGATCTGCTGGACAATCGCAGCATCGGTGGAATCGCTTTCGGTGTCCTGAAAGGCGGTGATGAACTGGTACCGGACACAGCCATCGCTGACTACGGTATCTCTGAACTGCAGAAACAGCACGAACGTCCCTTCTTTCTGACTCTGGGATTCCACAAGCCTCACATGCCCTGGAATGTGCCACAGAAATACTACGACCTGCACCCACTGGACAGTATTCAGCTGCCACCAACCAGAACCGATGACCTCAGCGATGTACCGACAGCCGGAATCAAAATGGCTGCACCAGACAAAGATCATGCCGAAATCCTCAGATCCGGACGCTGGAAAGAAGCTGTTCAGGCCTACCTCGCTGCCATCAGTTACCTCGATGCCCAGGTCGGTCGAGTACTTGATGCACTGGAAAAATCCGCCTACCGCAGCAATACCATCATCTGCCTCTGGGGAGATCACGGCTGGCACCTCGGTGAAAAACAGCACTGGCGCAAATTCGCCCTGTGGGAAGAAGCCACGCGAGCCCCCCTGATCTGGGTTGTCCCCGGCACCACAAAACCCGGGTCAGCCTGCAGTCGACCGGTCGACTTCATGTCCGTCTACCCCACACTCTGCGAACTCTCCGGGCTGCCAAAACCGGCACACGTTGAAGGTACCAGCCTCGCCGGACTGCTGAAGAATCCCAACAGCGAGTGGTCGCATGCAGCTGTTACCACATTCGGACAGAACAATCACGCTGTACGCACGGACCACTGGCGATACATCCGCTATGCCGATGGCTCCGAAGAACTCTATGATCACCGGAATGATCCGTATGAATGGACCAATCTTGCCGCCAAACCGGAAACCGCAGACCAGCGTCAGCAACTGGCCGCTTTCCTGCCGACCCGTAACGTCCCGGATGCAGAACAGAACAAGCCAGCATCGGACCGTAAGGCCGGAACCAAAGCAAAGGCCGCAGCAAAAAGAAAAGCCGGCAGCAAAAACACTGCTCCCCAGCCGGAAACAGATCCGTCACCGGACGGAAAAGTCGCTCCACCAGACAACACTGTCACCAGCCGCCCGAATGTCGTGTGGCTGATCGTGGAGGATATGTCCGCCGATTTCTCCTGCTATGGTCAGCAGGATATCCGCACCCCCAACGTGGATCGCCTCGCCGCTGAAGGCACGCGATTTTCCAAAGCCTTCGTCACCGCACCCATTTGCAGCATCTGTCGCTCGGCACTGATCACCGGCCGCTATCAGACCAGCATCGGCGCCCAGAATCATCGCTCAAATGTCCCCGCACACCCCATTCGACTGCCGGATGGCGTGCAACTCATTCCGCAACTGCTGCGGCAGGCCGGATACCACGCCAGCAACATCACACCGGAAGAATTTCTCCGCTCCCCCGAAGACACTGCAGCCAATCCCAGCGTATCAATTGCCAAAACCGACTATAACTTTCAGTGGGACCAGACGGCAACCTACGACCGCACTCACTGGACCCAAAGACCAGCCGGCAGCCCGTTCTTCGTTCAGGTTCAACTGCACGGCGGAAAACACAGAGGACAGGGGAATGAAGCCGCATGGCCGAAAAAAGCCGCCAGTATCCTCGGTTCCGTCACACCACAATCCCAGTTGCACCTGCCCGCATGGCTGCCGGATGATCCCGTCATGCGGGAAGACTGGGCCCAGTACCTCGATACTGTACGCTGGACCGATCGTGAAGTCGGACTCATTCTTGATCGACTGCAGGCAGCCGGCGAACTGGACCGGACAGTCATCTTCTTCATGACCGATCACGGCATCAGCCATGTTCGCTGTAAGCAGTTTCTCTACGATAGCGGGACTCACGTACCGCTCATCGTCCGCGGCCCAGGCATCGCTCATGGCAGGGTTCGTGATGATGTCGTCGAACACATTGACCTCGCCGCCAGCACACTCGGACTGGCCGGAATCAGCAAACCCGACTGGGTACTGGCCAGAGATATCCTCGCTCCGGATTACACTCCCAGACAGTTCGTCTTCGCCGCTCGTGATCGTGCCGATGAAACAGTGGACCTCATCCGCAGCGTTCGAGATACCCGCTTCAAATACATCTGGAATGGCTTCCCCTCCAGACCATATCTGCAGCCGAATCGCTACAAAGACAGCAAACCCATCCTGCAGGCGATGCGCAGACTGCACACCGAGGGAAAACTGAACCCCGAACAGTCACTGATCATGGCAGACACACGCCCTGTCGAAGAACTCTACGACACCACAGCCGACCCCTGGGAATTCCTCAACCTCGCAACCGATCCCGCATATCAGACACAACTGAAACAGATGCGAGCCGCACTTCGAGACTGGCAGAAACGAACCGGGGACCCGTGTCAGCCGGAACCCAAAGACATCTACCTCGCCGAGGTATGGGCTGCCGCAGGAGGTACCGGAAAACGCGTCAACGCCGATGTTTACGCCCGAAATGTGGAGCTGATGCTGCAATGGATGCAGCAGCGTCCTCCACTGCCCGGCCCGCCCCCCAACTAGTCAGTCGCACCTGCATCCGGATGACCGGAAACATGCCAGTCATCAAACGGATCCGGCAGCCGCTGCCACGCCCGCGGCCCGCCGGCATATTCCGCGTCCGTCAGCAGACAGGCATTCAGGGCTCGCACCAGAATCGCCTGATCCGGATGCTGGCCGATAATCACAAGCTCCTGGCGACGATCCCCCCACGGCTCCTGCCAGATCTCCCGCAACTGCTCAACACAGTCATCCACGCCGCGATCCTCTTCCGGAATCGCTGCTGCCCACAGACCTCCCGGCTCCGCCCGCACCACCTGCCCCGCCTGCGACCAGAATCCTGACATGTCGTGACGAGACGCCAGCCAGAAACAGCCCTTCGAACGCAGCACTGCCTGCGATTCCGCTGATTCCGTCCAGAATCGATAAAAACGCTCGGGATGAAACGGACGACGAGCCTCAAACAGAAAACTGCGGATTCCGTATTCGTCACTTTCACTGTGCTCAAGTCCACGCGGCACAGACAGCCAACCCTCGACACCGGACGCCGAATCCAGACTGAACAAGCCCGTGTTCAGAATCTCCGCCACGTGCACCTCGCCAAACTGAGCCTCCACAATCCGTGCCTCAGGATTCAGATGACAAATCAACTCCCGCAGCCTCTGTTTCTGCTCAGCACTGACCAGATCCAGCTTGTTCAGCACAATCACACTGGCAAACTCAACCTGATCCGCCAGCAGATGCGAAAGATCCCGCTGATCCTCTTCATTCGCCTCCAGACCACGATCACGCAGCTCGTCTTCGCTCTGAAAGTCCTGCAGAAACGATGCCGCATCCACGACAGTCACCAGAGTATCCAGCCGCGCCAGATCACTGAGTGACTGCCCCAGACCATCACGAAATGTGAAAGTCTCGGCCACTGGCATCGGTTCAGATATGCCGGTGGATTCAATCAGCAGATAATCAAACCGCCCCTCACGAGCCAATTCGGCTACCTGTTCCAGCAGATCCTCACGCAGTGTGCAGCAGATACACCCATTCGAAAGTTCGACCAGTCGGTCCGCCTGTCGACCAAGAGCCGATTGCGCGCGCGCCACCTCCGCAGCATCCACATTCAGCTCGCTCATGTCGTTGACAATCAGCGCAATCCGCAGACCGCCACTGTTCGCCAGCACATGCTTCAGAACCGTCGTCTTGCCAGCTCCCAGAAATCCCGAAAGCACGGTCACAGGAAGTGGCTTCGACACAACTATCGCCCCCGCAGGCAGTCACTGCCGGCTTTCAGGAAACGCCCGCACACCCCGATTCAACGAACAACGTGAATACGACGCGCTGAGATGACCAGCCAGTCATCATCATCCATTCGCGCCGTACCCTCAACCTGCACCAACTGCATCTCCCGCAGATCGAATAGCTCGCGAGCATCCACAGGGAGTGGCCTGCCATCTTCCCCGCAGAATTCCACTCGCGCCATCACACTATTGATGTCTCGCTTGCAGAACGGACAGTCATGAGGGTTGTGGTCAGCACCACCTTTATGCTCCGCATCATCGGTGCCGAAAGCATCCGTCACAATGAACGCCGCCACGCCGTCAGCAAATGGCGGAAACTCGCCCGCATTGATCTTCGCTCGGATGACCCACGACTTCGCTTTGTCCGCATCCTCGGCCGCTGCAGCCTTACGAATGTCCGGAATCTTCACCTCACCCTGAAGCAAAGTCTGTGAAACAAACTGCTGTCGAGCAGCCGTCACCGCCGGATCAGCCTGACCACAACCACCAAGCAGCAGCAGGCAGTATGACAGTACACACAAACGCCCCATGACAATTCTCCCAAACCCTGCCACCATCACTCAGCCTTCGGAGCATCAGCGGCGGGGGCAGCCGGTGCCGCAGGGGCCTCTGCCGCCGGTGCCGCAGCAGCGGCAGCAGGTGCCGCAGGTGCCGCAGGTGCCGCAGGTGCATCCGCTGCAGGTGCTGCAGACCCGTCTGCCGGTGCTGCACCGACCGGCGCCCCAGCGTCCGCCGGTGCCTCACCCGTAATCGCCGCCTTCAGCGCAACCATCGCCGCGTCAATCTTTCCGGATACGTCCTTGTAGGTCGATCCCTCACCACCATGCATCGTCTTGTCAACTTCACCAAAGGCATTGAACAGCTCTTCCGTGGACGATTTCACAATCGCCACGCGATCCTCAGGCAGCTTCTCCTTCTCCGCCAGCTCCTGCACCACCTCAATGATATGACCGACTTCATGCAGTGGATCGTGCGCTTTGTCCGTGTCGTCCGCCGCAAATGCATCCCGAATCGTGTCACGCAACTCGGTCAGCTCCGTCATCGCGTCAGCCAGCGTCTCCGGATGATGATGCCCCTCGCCGTGCTCATGCGTGTCCGCCACCGGAGCCGGAGGAGCATCCTGACAACCCGGAAGCAGAACTGCCGACAAAAGTGCCACGCCTGCCAGCGACATCGAAAAACGAAGCATGATGTTTCCTTGCGATAAACTTCAGACGGAACAGATTGTCACAAATACACCAACCTGCCGACACAAAACGACCGCAGACTGATGCGACCCCCGCTGGATCGATACTGCCGGAAAATGCTAGCACATCAGAACACCTCAGAGGTATGCAAACCACATCTGCTGTGATCGAATCCGCGACATTCGAGAAAACAATACGGATTTTCCATGGCTTTTTCGTGAAAAATCCGGCACGCAGCCCGCCGTTCCCGAAATCAGTGGTGATGGCTGGCACTGCCCGCCGCCAGAATTCCCTGCGGTTGACCACCAACCTTCGACTTGCCCCGCACCTGCAGATCCTTCAGTGTCATCACCCAGATCGTCCCATCGCCCGGATTCGCAATACAGGCAACTCGACCCTCACTGTCAAATGCCACACTGTGATGCCCGGAATGACCACTCACTCGACTGGCACCCACCGGCAGCACCTGACGGACCCTCGCATCAGCAAAATTACGGTTCCCGTCGGGATCCAGATCGATAATCGCCAGCTGTTCCTGAACCTCACCCTCCGCACGATCCATAAACACAAACGCATAACGCTTGCCACCAGCTGCCAGCACAATCTCGGGAGTTACCAGTGACAGGCCGGCTGGTACCTCCAGCGGGATCCTGATCAGCTCCGGTTGCGCCGCTGCAGCATCCAGCAGACACAATGCCGACTGCTCCGCACTGCCTGTCACAAACGCCACGTAATTGCGATGGCACACAAAGGCCCCCGTCCGCAGGGGCTGCTCGGCCTCGGCATCCTTCCCCAGACTGATATGAGTCACCGGAACAGACGCGTCGCCCTGCGGAGCACTTATGTCCGCCGGAACCCAGCATACGCCGTCTGCCGGAGCAAAAAACACCTTGCCCCCACAGAACGCTGCACCATGCAGCACACCCGTCGGTAACCGAAACGACCAGCTCGACGCCTGACCACCCGCTTGCGGAAGCTCCACCACATCCACACGCCCCTGATTGGGACCACCACCATCAATCCATGTCGCAAATACCCGACGATTGTCCACAGGCGCCATCGTAATGTGACCACCACCGCCACTGAAAAACTGAGCAGCCCCCAACCCCTCCTTTCCCAGCCGCTTCGGATCCACCACTGTAAAGCCATTCTTACTGTCATTCGCCAAGTAAAACCGACCGCCACTGACATACACATGAGCAGGGTTGCCCTGCTCTGACTGCAACGCCGAAACCAGCACTCGCGGAGCTGCCGGATACTGCCAGTCAAAATGATTGCCATGCGGCACTCCCCGCACACCAATGTCCAGCGCAACCCAGCCACTGCCGGACGTCGCATCCGCATTGCACCGCACACCAGCCAGCAGCACCTCGTCCACTCGCTTCATCTGCACCAGAACCTGCTCACCCGCGGTCAGCTTCGGAAAATCTCGCACCGGCGATGCCGTCACTGTCCACGACTGGCCCTGAAACACCTCACCCCAGTACATGCCGCCCGTCTCGTGATCCTGCCAGATCAGCCGCGTCATCCGCTCGCCGTATCCCACCCGCTGCGCCAGACATGTGCCAGTCGAGCACACCATCAGCAGCATCAGGCAGACAACACACACCCTCACAGGTCGACCGACCAACATACCCCCACTCCCTCAAAACACCCGAAAATCACGAAAACCCACTCCCGCAATACACTCACCGCACCCCCGATGGCTCAGTCGCAGACGACCACGGCACACCCTGACCGGACTGAATTCGGAAACGGCTCCCTGCATAACGCACCGAATACCAGTACGTACCGTCAACAGCCTGCCGCAGCCACACATATTGGCGATCTGAGGCTCCACTGGTAAAGACCAATGGCTGACCGGCAATATCCGGACTGCCCACCAGCTCCGGCTGCTGTCTAAAACACTTTTCCAGCAAAGCGTCGTCCCCGGCACCGTAGTTGCCCGTCAATTGCCACAGCCGCCCGCCCTCACTCCACTGCTGCGGAACTTCCGTCCGCGGCTCCGACAGCGGAGTCGCTGCGTCGCTGCCGCTGCAACCGAACTGCAACAACAGCAACCCGCATGTCAGCAGCATTCCGACACATGCACGACATTCGAAAACAGACCGCGTCATCATCTCTCAGTACTCCCCGATCACCCGACCGTCATCCCTCGAAAACACGTTGCGAAACAACACGCGGTCCACATTCTCACTCACAAATCGCACACTGCCGTCACACAGCGACAACTGGACACCACCGACATGCATACTCCGCGGACCACTCACAACATCGCCGTGAAAAATCGCATCCGGAATGCGTGAATTCGGAGGCAGATAGCCATGCACCAGAGTCTGATATCCTGTCGCACTGATCCATGCCCCCGCCCTGCGACCATCCCACGATGCTGCCGCAGCAGCCTCAATCTGCTCAGCTGTCACACCACACGGAGCACCCAGACTGACACGCTTCATCTGCCGCTGAGGATTGACAAGCGATGTCGCGGAAGTTACCCGATTCCCAAACAACCCCTCAGCCATGAATACCGTGTTGCTGGTGCCATCAGTGATGTCCCGCATCTTTGTTGCAGAACCGCGCCAGAACAGGCCGTCATTCGGTGCACTGCAGTAGTTGCGAGCTGTCCCCGAGCCTCCGTTCAACAGATAGTTTCCACCCGCCCAGCGGAAACCAAATCCGTCCGTCAGCCACGGATCCCCATTCTCACTGGGACACAGCAGCACCGGAAGGACCCGCCCTGCTGCTGCCGCAACCCGCGGATTTACCTGAGGGTTGAACGCCACCCCCACTGTCAGAGGCTGCTGGAAATCAATCAGCGAATACAGATTGCCCTGCTCATGAAACGGCAGCAGTTGCGCCTGCGCCGAATAACCATACAGCGACGTGCCCGCCTGCAACGGGAACGCCGCATGCGAGTCATGATAGTTGTGCGCCGCCAGTGCCAGTTGTTTCAGATTGTTTTTGCACTGCGTTCGCCTCGCTGCCTCACGCGCCTGCTGCACTGCCGGTAACAGTAAAGACACCAGAATCGAAATGATCGCTATCACAACCAGCAGCTCTATCAGAGTGAATCCCCGACCCTGACTTCGCGCCCCTGAATTCCACTCTCCAATCATGACTCGCCCCCCCACCGAATAATTGCAATCAATCACTCCGAATGAACACGACAACGTCTGTGGAGACGCCTCGTCGCGGCCCGGCAGGGCACGGACTGGTCGGACCCGAAACGCCATGCACGGGCCGCGAACGAGGTCTCCCACGACACAGATTCTCAATGCAGAATTGCTCTGCCACGTCGACACTTCAGCCACGGTATCTCAACCATGGCAGGGTCTGCTCACATCGCGGCATCCATCGCGTCATCAACAATGACGCAGGCTCTGGCGGTCAGGCCTCGGGCGGAGCTCTTGCGGGAAGTGCATACACCGGCTCTGCTGGCGTCGCAGCGATCGGCGGACAAACGAGCAAACGTACCTGCGCAACATACTCGCCCAGCGAAAACAGGACGACGGCACAGCGAGGCGCCAACAGCACCTGACAGATGGCACACGACCAGCACTCGTGGGGATGCGGCGACCGGGATTCGCTGATTCCACCGTCACCCCTGTGCCACGGACACTGCGTATCAGTCGTATGATCAGTCCTGCAGGATGAATGCCCTGCACAGCCAGAACCGCAGCGCACCCGGTGCGCGGGAACACCACACCCATCGGCCACGCCGGGAACACCAGCATGCGGACGCGCCGCGTCGCAGCAATCGTCAGCGCAACCCGCCAGCTGATGCAGCTGTGGTGCAAGGGCAGGAAGCAACAGCTGCAAAATCAGCAGCGTGCCACCCATCAGCAAGTTGACTTGCCTGGACATGCTTCCGGGGCCAGAGGAAGTGCAATCGATTACGGCCCGACCAGTCCACGAATCATCGGCAAGTCTCTGCGGAAGTCAAGTTGCCAAACCCGGAATCATCTGAAATTCCCGCGGGTCAACTCACAGTGGCTGAATCGGCGAGATACGGACATCGACGCCCTGCGAATACGCCACATGATCCGGAACCCCGGACAACGCCAACCCCGGAATCAACGCACCTGTAAAAGACTCCCGAATCCGACTTTCGCTCACACTCTGAATTCGGTACGGATCATGATGGACCTGTCCTGTATACAACCTCCCCCGACGATCAGCACAAAACAGCAGATAACGCTCCACCAGAAAATGTTCCAGAGTCCCGGGCTGGGCCACCGCCGGTTCCTCACGAGAGACTCGCACCGTAATGTCATAATCCACCCCCGCACAGCCACGACGACGCCCGTCATAAAACAAACATCGCTCAGGCATCGCAACTCCCTCCGGGACACTTTCCTTCAGTTGCAGCGCAGCACTGAAATACGGCAGATTCCAGAACGTGCGCGCAATGAACACCGCCAGCCATTTGTTGGCATCCAGACTGAAGAACCACACACCGCGTCGCCCATCACGCGAACGCACATACGTACGTACGTTCGTCTCCAGAAACCACGACACTCCAGGTACCGGCGGTGACCACCATGGACGCACCGCCTCCATTGAAAAGGGCACCAGCCCCAGCCACGCACTGCCATCAAATGTCTCAATCAGCAGACCCTCCGGAAGCTGTCGCTGCAGCAGCTCAGCGGACACTCGCCAGTGCAGAAACGAAAGCCGACTCCACCGCTGATACCCCGCTGTCTGCCCCGCTGTCTGCCCCGCTGGTGCCATCGCAAACACTCCTGATTTGTCACCCTTCACAGGTCGTCAGCCGCAAACCTCGCGGAATCCTCGATCCCGCTGCGCACCTGCCCCGCATCAGCCACCTTCCAATAACGCTGACTTTAACGACTTTTCACGTTTCTGCCTCGAAATTTGCGGGCGTTGCCACCAGCAACCGGAATTTACCGATACACCGCTCGCCACCTGTCAACTTCACTGCCTCTCCCGTCCGAAAGACACACACCGCCGGTCGTTGCAGACCCTTTCACTCATTCTATAATCCGGGAAGCGGTGAAACTGCGAAGTCTGCAGCGGTTCAGACGAAGAGGCTGCACGGCGATTGCGGTAAGCTGTCTCAGATCCCCCTGTCATTCTGACGTCCTTCAGCGAAAGGAGCGTAATTTGAACGCTCTGCTTCGAATTCTCGGCCTCCCGGCCTGTTTTCTGGCAATGATCCCGGGCATGGCCCCGGTGGTCAGGGCACTGTCCTCCTCTGTCGGACAGAAACTCCTGATGGCTGCCTCCGGCCTGTCGCTGGTCGGGTTCCTCGTCGTCCACCTCGCTGGTAACCTGCAGTTGTACGCCGGAGAAGACGTCTTCAACGCTTATGCAGCCAAACTGCACAGCCTCGGCCCAATCCTGGGCATCGCGGAAGTGGGACTGTTCGGAATGTTCGCGCTGCACATCGGCCTCGCTGTTTCCACAGCAGCCATGAACCGCACCGCTCGTGGCAGTGCCTACGCGATGAAACAAACCAAACAGGGTCTGTTCGTTCTGCCTGCCGGCGGAGCATCCAACTGGATGATGATCACGGGGATTCTGATCTTCATATTCCTCGTGTCACACATCCTCGATATGAAGCTGAAAAAGGGATTCGGAGTCGACTACTCGGCGGCTCTCGATGCCTCAGGTGAAGCCACAAACTCCTTCCAGGCCGTCAAGGCAGTGCTGCAGCACCCCGCACACTCCGTGCTCTACATCGTCTGCATCATCGCTCTCGGAATTCACCTCAGCCATGGGATTCGCAGTGCTCTGCAGACCTTCGGACTGCACCACCGAAACTGGAATTTCATCTTCCGCTGGAGCGGTTTCCTGCTGGCATGGGCAATTGCCGGCGGTTTCATCAGTGTGGTTGTGTGGGCCATGGCAGCAAAGAATTCCTAGATCAATCCACTTATTGTGCCGCTACAGGCCATTTTCTCACCATCATTAGCACATTCTGAGGAATTCCGATGTTCCGCGTCGCAAGTGATACACTGAACTCGCGAGTCCCTGCGGGGCCTTTGGAACAGAAGTGGGACAAACACCGCTTCAATCTGAAACTTGTCAACCCCGCCAACAAACGCAAATACAGCGTGATCGTGGTGGGTACTGGCCTTGCTGGTGGTTCAGCAGCCGCGTCTCTCGGAGAACTGGGCTACAGCGTCAAAGCATTCTGTTTTCAGGACAGCCCAAGACGCGCCCACTCCATCGCTGCTCAGGGTGGTATCAACGCCGCCAAAAACTACCCCAACGACGGCGACAGCATCTGGCGGTTGTTTTACGACACCATCAAGGGCGGTGACTATCGAGCCCGCGAAGCAAATGTTTACCGCCTTGCTCAGGTCGCCAACAACATCATCGATCAGTGCGTTGCCCAGGGAGTCCCATTTGCCCGCGAATACGGTGGCACGCTGGCCAACCGCTCCTTCGGTGGCGCACAGTTGTCCCGCACCTTCTACTGCCGTGGACAAACCGGACAGCAGTTGCTGCTGGGAGCCTACCAGGCCCTCATGCGACAGGTGTCAACGGGACGCGTGAAAATGTTCGCGCGCCGGGAAATGCTCGAACTGATTGTGTCCAACGGAGCGGCGCGAGGCATCGTTGTTCGGAATCTGGAAAACGGAAAGCTGGAAGTGCACACCGCCGACGCGGTGGTGCTCTGCACAGGCGGCTACGGGAATGTGTACTACCTGTCGACCAACGCCAAGGGCTGCAACGTGACTGCTTCCTGGCGGTGCCACCGACGTGGAGCCTACTTCGCAAACCCCTGCTACACCCAGATCCATCCGACTTGCATCCCCGTCAGCGGCGACTACCAGTCCAAACTGACGCTGATGAGTGAGAGTCTGCGAAATGACGGACGCGTATGGGTGCCAAAGAACAAGGGTGACCATCGCGCACCGGGACAGATTCCTGATGAAGAAAGGGATTACTACCTCGAGCGTCGTTATCCATCCTTCGGCAACCTTGCTCCGCGAGACATCTCGTCTCGTGCCGCCAAGGAACGCACCGATGCCGGCTACGGTGTCGGCGAATCGGGCCTTGCCGTATTTCTCGACTTCCGCGATGCAATCGCTCGTGACGGAGAAGACGTTGTACGAAAGAAATACGGTAACCTGTTCCACATGTACGAAAAGATCACTGCCGAGAACCCCTACAAGGTTCCCATGCGGATCTATCCGGCAGTGCACTACACCATGGGAGGCCTGTGGGTTGATTACAACCTGATGAGCAATCTGCCCGGACTTTACGTGCTCGGTGAAGCCAACTTCTCAGACCACGGCGCAAACCGACTCGGCGCCAGTGCGCTGATGCAGGGATTGTCCGACGGCTACTTCGTGATCCCGTACACCATCGGCGATTATCTGGCCGGCGCAAAGCATGGAAAACTGGCCGAAGATGCTCCTGAGTGCAGGGCTGCTCTGCAGGACGCAGAGGCCCGCATTGCAAAACTGCTCTCTGTGAACGGCCGGCGCACCGTAGACTCATTCCATCGCGAATTGGGTTTGCTGATGTGGGATTACTGCGGCATGGCACGAACCAAATCCGGACTCGAGGCCACGATCCCCCGCATCAGGGCTCTCAGGGAAGAATTCTGGACCAACGTCAGAGTCCCCGGCGAATCCGGTACTCTCAATCAAAGTCTTGAAAAGGCCGGACGAGTCGCTGACTTCATGGAATTCGCTGAGCTGCTCGCTGTGGATGCTCTGCACCGAAACGAATCCTGTGGTGGTCATTTCCGTGAAGAATATCAGACGGAAGACGGCGAAGCCGCTCGTGATGACGAAAACTACAGCTACGTTGCTGCCTGGGAGTTTCAGGGGGCGGGGAATGAACCCGTACTGCATCGCGAACCGCTGGTATTCGAAAACGTCAAGCCATCGACCAGGAGTTACAAATAATCATGAGCAGCGATACTCTGAATCTGACTCTGCGTGTCTGGCGTCAGGCGGGCCCCGACAAGCCCGGTGGCTTCTGCGACTATCAACTGGATGGCGTCAGCACCCACATGTCGTTCCTCGAAATGCTCGACGTGCTGAACGAGAAACTCATTGCTGCCGGCGATGAACCGGTGGCGTTTGATCATGACTGCCGCGAAGGCATCTGCGGCATGTGCAGCCTGATGATCAACGGACAGGCTCATGGGCCGGACCGCGGTACCACGACCTGCCAACTGCACATGCGCAGGTTTGCCAGTGGTGAGACGATCACAATCGAACCGTGGCGAGCCACGCCGTTCCCTGTAGTGCGTGACCTCGTCGTGAATCGGTCGGCTTTCGACCGCATCATCCAGTCCGGTGGCTTTGTTTCCGTCAACACAGGCAACGCGCCGGATGGGAACAGCGTCCCCGTACCCGGAAATCGACAGGAAGTTGCCATGGACGCGGCAGCCTGCATCGGCTGCGGCGCCTGTGTGGCTGCGTGCAAGAACGCTTCGGCCATGCTCTTCGTTTCCGCCAAGGTTTCTCAGCTTTCCATCCTGCCTCAGGGGCAGCCGGAACGCAGCGCTCGCGTGCTCGGCATGGTAGCTCAGATGGACAAGGAAGGCTTTGGGTCCTGTACGAACACTTCCGAATGCGAGGCAGCCTGCCCCGCCGAAGTAAGCGTCTCGCACATCGCCCGGCTGAATCGCGAATACATGAAGGCACTGGTGTTCGCTGATCGTTGATATCTGAATTGACCGCAGGGAATCAGACTATGAGAATCCGTCGCATTCAACTTGCCTCAGGTGAAATCTGCCATGCGTCCGAGCGACCGGATGGCTCTCTGGAACGACTTCAGGGATCGGTCACGTCAGGCTTCACTCCGACGGGGCATACCGTGCTCGGCGTCAGGTTGCTTGCACCGGTGGAACCGTCCGCCATCATGTGCATCGGGCTGAATTATCGACGGCACGCTGAGGAAGGGGGACAGGCGATTCCACAGCATCCGGTGCTGTTCATGAAGACTCCCTCCACACTGCAGAATCCGGAAGATCCGATAGTGCTTCCCAGAAAACTTCGCAGTGACATGGTTGATTACGAATGCGAACTGGCAGTGGTCATTGGCCGCACCTGCCTGAATGTCTCGCGAGCAGACGCGTTGAGTTACGTCCTCGGCTACACCTGCGCCAACGATGTCTCAGCACGAGACTGGCAGCGAAACGGCGGTGGCGGTCAGTGGTGTCGAGGCAAAACGTTCGCGACCTTCTGCCCACTTGGCCCCGTCCTCGTAACCGCAGATGAGATTCCGGACCCCGGAAAACTTGGAATCCGCACCATCCTGAATGGTCGCACCATGCAGGACTGGAACACCAGCGATATGATTTTTGACGTGCCGACCCTGATCGAATTCCTCAGTGCCAGCACCGTACTTGCTGCCGGTACGGTAATTCTGACAGGCACACCTCACGGCGTGGGTTTTGCTCAGAACCCGCCACTGTTTCTGCAACCCGGTGATTCAGTCAGTATCGAGATTGACGGTATTGGACGACTGACAAATCCGGTTGTGGAAGAATCCGTCTGATCTGTTCGGGCAGGGTGCGTAAATTGCCCACATTGATCTGATCGCGGCAGGTTTGCCTTTGAAAAGCCCGACCACTTCCGTTCCGCGAAAAAATGAGGGACATCCCTGTCCGTCCGCACAAGCCGAAGCCTGACACGGTCGACCTCCCTTCGAGGCGGAAGAGTAAGCGATTGTCTGACTGATCCGCAACGGAGTCGGGCGATTAGTTATGGAATCTGTTGCAGAATCCCGCACAGACACATCTGTATCCGCCGCCGGCGGTACCGGCCACCTGCTTGCCGGTCTGGTTGCGGTTCTGCTGTGCCTTGGAGTCCAGATGGTGCTCAGCGCCAGTCTGACCTCCCGCCCGGGTGACCGCGAGTCTGTATTTCTGGGACGCCATCTGACGTGGCTGCTGGTCTCTGTGGTCGCTGCGTGGCTGACTTCCCGGATGACCTCGACACAACTTCGCTCTCTTGCCTATCCTGCCTTCTGGCTGCTTTTCTGCCTGCTGATCCTCGTCCTCGTACCCGGTGTCGGAGCCCGTATCAATGGTGCTCAGAGATGGCTCAGAATCGCCGGTTTCTCACTGCAGCCTTCTGAGCTGGGACGGCTGATACTGCCGATGGTCGCCACAAGGCAGATCCTGAAACTGCAGCAGCAGCAGACAATGGGAATCAGCAGTATCCCTCGCATCCTGCTGCCACTCGCACTCGTTCTGCCACTTGTGGCAGTGGAGCCGGATCTCGGAGCTACCGTGTTTCTGGCACTGGGATATCTGCTCGCACTGTTCTTCGGCGGCTGGCCCTTTCGATGCTTCTTCCTCTGTGGCGCCGCACTCCTTCCATGCACCGGACTACTGCTGCTGCTCAAACCATACCAGTTGCGACGAATCAGCGGGTTCCTTGAAACCTGGCAGGACATCAGCACGGCACCATGGCAGGTCAGACAATCCCTGTACGCTCTGGGGGCGGGGGGACTCCAGGGGACCGGAGTCGGCGGTGGCTGGCAGAAACTGAGCTATCTGCCGGAAGCAAATACCGACTTTGTGTTCGCGGTGATCGGCGAAGAACTGGGACTGCTGGGAACGCTGACGGTCTGCATGCTCTGGATCTTCGTTTATCTCAGTGGGCGCACTGTGCTGAAGTCTGAAGCTGAAGATTCATTTCGCTGGGTCCTGGGAACAACTCTGCTGACACAACTTGTTCTGCAGGCGATGGCCAACATCGCGGTGGTGACTGCGCTGGTACCCCCCAAAGGTGTACCCCATCCGTTCATCAGCTACGGTGGGACAAATCTGCTGGTCAGCCTCGTCGCGATCGGGCTGATCCTCGGCCCGGGACGTCACTCACAGGGCCACGCTCAAAACACTGTCAGTCAAACAGATAGCTGACCGACTCGTTGCGATGCACTCGGCGGATCGCTTCACCCAGCAATTCGGCCACTGAAACCACATGCAGGCCCGGCAGCCTCGAATCAGCGGGTATCGGGCAGGTGTTCGAAACCACGATTCCATCCACACGTGACTGCTGCAGTCGCTGCACCGCCGGACCACAGAGCACCGCGTGTGTCGCACCCAGATAAATTCGCCTCGCACCGTGGGCCCGCACAACCTCCACCGCTCCGCAGATGGATCCCGCCGTCGTGATCATGTCGTCAAAAATCAGAGCAGTCTTGCCTTCAATCGGACCACCAATCAGATTGGCCTGTCGGGTTTCCAGTGCATTCGCGCGACGCTTGTCCACGATTGCCAGCGCACCACCCAGATTCTCCTTGTGCTGCAGAGTTCGCTTAATACTGCCCTCGTCCGGACTGATGATGACCAGCTCCTCCTGAGGGATTGCCAGCGATGCAAAATGTCGATCCAGAATCGGTGCCGCATACAGATGGTCCACGGGCACGTCAAAAAAGCCCTGAATCTGCGCGGCATGCAGGTCCATCGTCAGCACCCTGTGCGCACCAGCCTGAACGATCAGATTGGCCACCAGCTTTGATGTGATCGGTACCCGGCCCGAATCCTTACGGTCCTGACGAGCATATCCGAAGTAGGGTATCACTGCCGTAATCCGCGATGCACTGGCTCGACGACATGCATCAATCATCACCAGCAATTCAACCAGATTCTCGTTCACCGGGGGACACGTGGGCTGAATCAGAAATACGTCACAACCACGAATATTCTGATTCAGCTTGACGCTGATTTCACCGTCAGGGAAGTTACCGACATCCACTGCACCCAGCGAAATGCCCAGATACGAGGCGATTTCACGAGACAGTTCAGGATTGGCACGCCCACTCAGTATTGTCAGATGTTCATACATACAATTCGCCTGCTGATACCGGGTCGCACAAATCACGACACCGCACCCGCCGGAAACAGCCACACTGTACAACCGCGCTCCACCACATGCTGACGTATCAGAGCCACACTGTCAATCAGGGGAAGCTGCGGAACTCAGAGAAACCAGCGTGTGCAGATGGGCGCTCCCGGCATATGTCAGGGAAGGTCCCACCGGAGTCGCTGTCAACCGCCTGGAAAACAACTCGGCAACGTCACTTCCCGCCACCCGCGGCCGGTCGCGATAGGCAGCCGAATACCCAAGCAACTCCGAATCACCACAGGTCTCCAGCACCTGAAACTGCACAGCGTGCGGCTCTGTCCCATGCGGCACAAACATGACCTCATCCGGATAACGCTCTCCGGAAATCGTCGGAAAGTTCACATTCCAGAAATGCCCCGCAGGAAGACGATACTCCGGCCGCAGCAGCAGACTCACGGCTTTTGCTGCCTGACTCGACAGCGATACCCAGTCGATCGGAAAGTCACTGTGGATCAGACGCGACAAAGCAATCGCCGGTACCCCCAGCAGCGCGGCTTCGCGAGCCGCTGCGGCCGTACCTGAATAAAACAAATCCACACCCAGATTGGCCCCGGGATTGATTCCAGCCACCACACAGTCCGGTGGATTGTCAGCCATCACATGCCGCAACCCCACCCGAATACAGTCAGCCGGCGACGAATGCACGATCCGAATGCCACCAAATGGCTCCACCTCACGCCGCTCCACACGAATCGGGTTTTTGGTGTCCACCGCATGACCACGGGAACTGTGGCAGACAGCCGGAGCCACGACCTCCACTGTCCCCAGTGGCAACAAAGCCTGCCACAAAGCCTCCAGACCCGGCGCGTCAAAACCATCATCATTCGTAATCAGAAATCGCATATTTGTACCGTCCTTCCAATGCTCCCCTGCCCCGCTCAGACCGCAGCCCGCGTCTCCGCCGGCCCCCGCTGACTCAACGCCCGCTCCACTGCCTCAAGCACCTCCGGATGCAGTTGCAGCCCCCCACCAGCAGCACTTTCTCGAATCTGCCACGAACGCTTCGCACCACACAACGCAGAAGTAATCCCGCATTGCTGCACAGTCCACGCAACCACCAGCGTCGTCAATGAGATACCCAGTCCATCCGAAATCTGCCGCAGCTCGTCCACCAGATCCTGATTCCGCTGCCACTCCTGACCCTGAAACATCGGATACTTCTTCCGACCATCACCGTCCGCAAAGACATGCTCACGCGACAATCGACCCGACAACAAACCCTTCAGCAGTGGCCAGTACACACACACCGATATACGCTCCGCCCGGCACCACGGCAGCACTTCGGACTCAATCTCACGCTGCAGCATATTGTAGGCCGGCTGGACTGCAGTCAGCGGACAGATCGCATGAAACTCCCGCAACTGTGCCAGCGTCAGATTTGAAGCCCCGGCTGATCGCACCTTACCCGCCTGAATCAGCTCTGCAATCGCCCCGGCAGATTCCGCCAGCGACACGGCAGGATCCGCCGCATGCAGATAATACAGCTCAACCGACTCCCTCCGCAGTCGACGCAGCGATCCGTCACACTGCCGCTTCAGATCCACAGACGATGCCGCATGAAACTGACGACCGTCAGACGTTCGGTCCAGCCCACCCTTCGTCGCAATCACCACATCCGCAGTTCGCTCTGACAACACCTGAGCAATCAGCTCTTCACTGGTACCGTATGACCACGCCGTGTCCAGAAAACTGATCCCAGCATCCAGCGCCGCTCGCAGCGTCGCCAGACTGTCATCCACATTCACATCCGGACTGGTCAGTCCGGATACCGGCCAGCAGCCCATCGCCACTGACGAGACACAGAGCCCTGTCCTGCCCAACTGCCTGTACTGCATCACTCCGCTCCACCGCCCGCAGAACCAATCTGAACCAACAGTCAGCGCAGCCTTATATCCACGCTGGCACTGTGAGCAGTCAGGCCTTCCTTCGCCGCCATCAGCCGCACTCCATCCGCTTCCGCCTCCAGTGATCGCCTGTCATACTGAATGATCGAACTGCGTTTCAGAAAATCCGCCGATGCCAGACCATTGGCAAATCGAGCCGTACCGCCCGTTGGCAGCACATGCGAAGGACCAGCGATGTAGTCGCCAAGGGCCACTGGAGTATGATGGCCCAGAAAAATGGCCCCCGCATTCTGAATCTGAGACAGCATCAGCTCCGGATCATCCATCGAAATGTGCAGATGCTCCGGAGCCAGCTCGTCAGTCAGTCGAGCCGCCTCGGCAGCGTCTCGCGCAAGAATCAAGGCCCCGTAGTCCCGCAGCGACTGCGCCGCCAGACCTCCCCGATCCAGTTCACCAAGCTGTTCCTTCAGTGCACTCTCGACGGCATCCAGCAGCGGCTCATGCCACGTAATCAACACACCCGATCCAGGACTGTGCTCCGCCTGAGAAATCAGATCCGCCGCCACAAAATCCGCCCGAGCTGTCTCGTCGGCCAGCACAATCACCTCACTCGGACCCGCTATACTGTCAATATCCACATCACCAAACACGTGCTGCTTTGCAAGGGCCACAAACAGATTGCCCGGACCCACAATCTTGTCCACTCGCACGATCCCTTCCACACCGTAGGCCAGAGCAGCCACCGCCTGAGCCCCACCAATCCGATACACCTCGGTCACACCAATCTCGTGACACACAGCCAGCAAATCGGCGTTGTACCCGCCCCACGCCGTCGGCGGTACCACCACCGCAATCTCTCGCACACCCGCTGTCAGCGCCGGCACCGCTGTCATCAGCACCGTCGACGGATACGCCGCCGCACCACCGGGTACACAAATCCCCACACGACGCATCGGCAGATGCCGCTGCCGCAGAATCACACGCCCGCCACCCAGACCACGCTCCACGCGAACGTCAGCAGGCAGTACCGCCCGCTGAAATTCCACGATGTTCTCCCGAATCCGACGTACCGTCTGCAATAACTCCGGATCAGCCTGACCAACCGCTGATCGCAGCTCATCTCCAGACACCCGCATCGAATCCGCAGTCAATTGCACTCGGTCCAGCTTGCGAGTGTACTCCAGCACCGCTGACAGACCCTCGCGACGCACATCCTCACAGATCCGCTTCACAACCTCCCGCGGACTCAATGCCTCACCAAACAACTCCAGAGTTCGCTGACGACCCGACTCCGACACCACGTCCCCGCGAGGACTCAGCTTCTGTCGCAACTGCCGAAACAAAACACTCGCGTCCGACTGACGACAATCGATTCTGGGAATCAGCATTTCGCTTGACATGCGTGCACTTCACCTGTGAATTCTGTTCCCGGAAAAATTCCCGGATACGCCAACGGCCACCATCCAACGCGTTTCCTCGCTGCTCGCCATTAAAGCCGGATTTTGCTGGATTTCAGTCCCGCAACAGCCCCCAACCGACGTTTTCCGCCAAGTGGCAGCACCATCATTGTGTTCGAACCCTCTGTACCGTATGCTTTCAGCGAAATCGGTCGACAGGTGAAAGTCCTTCGGAGAACCCACATGCATACCTCACGTTTCCTGCTGTGCTTCCTGCTGCTGTCCGCAACCACTGCCGCTCAGGAAATCACTGATGCTGACAAAGCCCTGATCCAGAAAATTCAGGAAGCCGGTGGCCAGGCCATGCCACTCGCCAAAAACGACGCACGCCTCACTGTGGCCTTTCATCTGTCTGACAAGGATGTCACTGATGACACACTCGCAATGCTCAAGGATGCTGCCAGCATCCACGCACTGAATCTGCGTGGCACAAAAATCACCGATGCCGGACTCGCACACCTCGCCGGTCTCAAGGGACTCACCCGTCTGCACCTTGAAAAAACCGCCGTCACCGACGCCGGACTCGCACACCTCGCTGCACTCCCGGCACTCGAATACCTCAATCTGTACGAAACCAAAGTCACTGATGCCGGACTGCCACATATCGCAGGAATCAAATCCCTCCGCCGACTGTTCGTCTGGCAAAGCGGGATCACGGAAGCCGGTGAAGAAACCCTCAAGGCTGCCAACGCCGAACTGCAGATCGTTCCTGACTTTCGCCGCGATCGCGAACGCGAAATCGCTGAAGTTGGACGCGCCGCTGAAGATGCCGGCAAACTCGTCGAAGAACTGGCCGCCATGACCGAAGCACACAAAAAGACCATTGCTGACACCGCCGCTGCCAGCGAAGCTGCTGCCAAAGCACACACGGAAGCTCAGACAGCACTCGATGCCGCCAACAAGGCTCTCGAAGCCGCCAATGCCGCAAAGGCCGCCGCTGACAAAGCTCTTGCCGATCTGAAAGCCAATCCTGACTCGCCGAAAGATGCCGTAACCGCCGCCGAAACGGCCGCTGCCGAAGCCCAGAAAACCGTCGAAACGGCCACTGCAGCCGTGGAACCTCTGAAAAAGCCCGCAGAAGAAAAGAAGGCCGCTGCTGACGCCGCAAAGAAAGCAGCCGACGACGCCACGGCAAAGGCCAACGAGCTGAAAACCAAATCCGAAGAAGCTGTCAAAAAAGCCACTGAGCTCAAAACAAAGCATGACGAGCTGAAGGCTAAACACGCCGAACTCATCGCAAAACCTGCTGCCGGCTGAACACCCCGATCCCACCACCGCAAACAGGCGATCCGGTCCCGCATCGGATCGCCTCCTTCCTCATCCCTGCAGGATGTCACCAGGATGCAGACCCTGCCCCTGCCCATACGCTGGCCGGAACTGCAACAGGTCGCTCGTCACGTTCGCACCCTCGCATGGGCCCCCTACTCCGGATTTCAGGTCGGGGCCGCTCTGCTGACAGACTGCGGTCAGATCATCGCCGGCTGCAACGTCGAAAATGCCTCCTTCGGACTTACAATCTGCGCTGAACGAACGGCTGTCTGCCGAGCTATCGCCAGCGGTTACATTCAATTCTCTGCCATCTGCGTATCACTCTCCGGTAACCCCGTACCATGCGGTGGCTGCCGACAGTTCCTGATGGAATTCAACCCGCAGATTCCCGTTCTGCTGGACAACACCGATCAGCCAATCGGGACACAGCCTGACTGCGTCAGCCTCGAGTCCCTGCTGCCCCGCGCATTCCGCTTCGAACGCTGAAGTATCCCGTCAGCGCCGCCGACGACGCTGACGGCGATCACCCTCGCGACCGCGACGCCCACTCGCAGTTGACCCCACGCCCTGCTCCAGGCGATCCAGCTCCAGCAAACGACGGTCCGCATTGAAGATCGGCAGCGGCAGGGATTCCGCCAGCTGCATCGCCCGCTCAGGATCAAGATCCAGCTTCGCCCTGCCCTCACCACGGAAGATCGGCAGACCCCGCTCAACAGCAATCAGTTCACGGCGAGTCATTCCGGCAGGTGCCTCCGGCCACGGACCGGAAAGCTCACGCCACTCAAAAAAATATGGCAGAATCTTCAGCATATAGCCCCAGTACAGCGGATGGTCCGTCTGCAGAACAAATCGCCCACCCGGCTGCAGTGACCTGTGCACAAGACTGAGGAATTCCGGCGTGATCAGTCGTCGCGAAACCTGATCACGACGATACCACGGCTGCGGGTGATAACAGTGCACTTCTGAAATCGATCCCGCAGCCGTATGGTGCAACAGCAGTTCACGACCGCCAATCACGGCCCAGCGAGTATTCGAGAGCCCCCGGTGATTGGCCCGTCGCGTTGCATAGCGAATGACAACCGGAAGAATATCAACCCCCAGAAAATCACATTCCGGCCGCGCCAGCGCACTCACCAGCATCGATCGCCCATTGCCGCAGCCAATATCAATCACACGTGCAGCGGTGCGACCAAATAACATGTTCCAGTCCAGCACACCATCCGGTATCTTCTTCAGCGCCGTTCGAGCCCACTGCTCCTGCGGCAATACCACCCCAGGAACCGGAACACCAAACTCATCCTCTGTACTGCCCGCAGCCGGAATGTGCTCTGACATCAGACAATCGAACCTCATTTCACCGAAATCACACTCTGTTCACTGACAGCAAAAACACAATCTGCAGATTCCAGCTGCAACACTCGGCCATCCACAAACCGACTGAATGCCGGCAATATCAGCACCTCGCGCCGCAGCAGAAAACATGGCAGCCGCAGAGAATCCCGCCCCGGCCCCCGCAGCCTGACGACCGGATGCAGATGCCCCGCCAGCCCCGCTCCGGTACAACGCTCCGGATCATGACACAGTTGCAGACCCTCACTGACAAACGGCTCAGACACACAGGACATCCGCCACTCCGTCGGAGGATCTCCTGACGAGAGATCATGATTTCCACGCACCAGCTCAATTCTCAGCTCGGAATGACGCTCACGCCACTCCGTGACCTGCCGAATCATCTGCTCACATCGGCCCCGGCGTGCATGCAGCAGGTCACCCAGAATCACCAATCGGCCTGCACCAGTCACAGCCAGCAGTTGTGACAACTGCGACAGTGTCCGACACGTCTGATCCGGAACTGGAATCGCTGATGCACGAAATGCAGCCTCTTTGCCAAGATGCAGATCGCTGACCAGCACAGTGCCGGCTGCCGCATCCCACACCCCATGCTGCGGCAGCAACAGCAGCCTGCGACCACCCAGAAGCACAGGCAGACCCAAGCCCGCAGGCAATGAAAAACCTGCGACCACAGCGGCTGCCGGCCGCAATAACGCGTCAGTACTCATCCCTCGTACAACGCCCGACCACAGCCACGGCAAACCACAAATACACCCGTCCGAATTCGCACCATGTCCTGAGCTGTGACACGAGTACTGCAGGCAGAGCAGAAATCATCCTCCAGACAGGAGACCGCAGCAGCACCATGAGCCCCACGCAACCGCTTCCACATCGCCAGCTCAGATCCCGGAATCACCTTTTCCGCCTCAGAAATCTGCAGCAGTAATGCCTCAATCCCCGCCTGCAGCCTCGGCTTCATCGCCTCGTAGTCGGATTTTGCAGCCTGCGCCTGCTGACGACGCTTCTGCAGATCAACCTCCAGATCCTTCAGACGCCTCTGAGCCTCATCCACAGCCTCCAGCCCCAGCAGACCCGCCTCTTCAATGTCACCACGATCCTTCTTCGCATTGACAATCTGACCCTTGATGATGTCATACTCCTTGTTGGTCGAAGCCGTGTTCAACTGCCCCTCCAGCTTCAGGATCTCCGCCTCCTTTGACCGCAGCCTGAGATTCGCTTCATCAGCACTTCGCTTCGCATCCCTGATCGCCTGCTTCTGCTGCTCTGACTGCTGCTCACCCGCAGCCACCTGACGATCAGCCACCGCAATGCGACGCGGCCCGTCGGCCAGCCCCGCTTCAGCCTCCGCCAACTGCTGCAGCAGACCATGCAGGACCTTCAGACCAGCCGACGTTTCCGAAGCCATATCAATGCTCACTTTCCGTAAAAAATCACCCGGCCGCCACGCCCGTATAGTAGCCCGGTTCTGAACCGGGCTTCCACTTGATGTTGCAGCCAATACTCGCACGCTGCTCAACTGAAACCTCAAGACCCCCCAGTACCGCGTCACAGGCTGCTCGCAGATCCGTGCCCGTTACCGGAACCCCGTTGCCCGGCCGACTGCCGTCAAACTGCCCCCGATACACCAGATCATGGTCGCGGTCAAACAGAAAGAAATCCGGAGTACAGGCAGCGCGATAAGACATCGCCACCGCCTGTGTCTCGTCATACAGATACGGAAAACTGTATCCCGCTGACACAGACTCCAACCTCATCTGCTCGGGACCATCCTGCGGATGTGATCCCACAAAATTACTGCTGATCCCCACGACGGCTACCCCGCGAGCCGCATACTCGGAGGCAAACTGAGCCAGAGCCGATCGGATGTGCACCACAAAAGGACAATGATTGCACATAAACACAACACAAAGGGGCTGCCCGGCAAACTGCGCCCGACTGATCATCCGACCGTCAGTACCCGGCAGCGAAAAATCCGGCGCCCGAGTCCCCAGAGGCAGCATTGTGGATGCGGTCTTCACCATGACTGTTGATTCCCGAAGTGATTCAGATCAGCCGGCAGCTTCCAGTTCCTGAATTCGCCGGATCAAAGGACCGATAATCGGTTCCGGAACGAAATCCTTCAATCGATCCCGTACACGTTCCCGCGTCATTTTCGCAATCTGCCGAATCAAAGAACTTGAGATATGCGCGAATCGCTCATCCGACATCAGAAATACCGACTCGATCTCGTCATCCAGTACCCGGTTCGTCAGTGTCATCGAGAATTCAGCCTCGATATCTGAAAGTGTCCGCACGCCACGCAGCAGAATTCGACTTCCACAACTGCGGACAAACTCCACCGCCAGACCATCAAAACCACGCACCTCCACGTTCGGAAATTCACGCACCGCCGCACGACACAACTCCAGTCGCTCCCCAGGCGAAAACAACGCATTCTTGTCCGGGTTGATCCCGATACCGACAGTCACCTGACCAAAAATCCGCGCAGCTCGCCGGATGATGTCCAGATGACCCAGAGTCATGGGGTCAAAACTGCCCACATAACAGGCCGAAGAGATTGCAGAAGACATGGATCTTCTCTGTCAGACGGACAAGCCCCGAGACCACAATTCCGGGGACACCGCAGCATAACTGACAGGGCACGATTTTTCAGCACGACAGCCCGCGATATGGAGAAATTACCGATCGATCGAACCCGCAAATCGCTCAATTCGACAGCATTCCCTCGGCCCCACCCTCCACTGACACATCACCCGTCAGCTCAAACGGACGTCGCGATACCTCCTGACCCGAACTCTTCAGTACCACCCAGTATTGACCCGGAACCAGCTTTTCAGCCGTCATGTAGTTGAACTTCGCAAACAGCTGGTCCCGAGTCACGAACTGGCCCGCCACATCAATCACCCGATCCTCCGCATCCTGAATCACACACTCCACCCACAGATCCTCGTGCGGAGGATTCAGGTTGCATTGGGCGATAATCACCTCACCCGCAGCAAACTGCGACCGACTGTTCGCCAACTGCCCGGCCATCACCATACTGCCAATATCAAAGGAAAAGAACTTGTCCTTTTCCCGCAGTGGCTCCTGCGAATTGATCATCTGTCGGACTGTCGCCGTGTCCATTGCAGGCAATGCCAGTAGTGCACCGTTACCGCGAATACCGTAGACATCCAGACGGTAGTCCGCTTCCACAGACCCCACGGCCACTGCCAGACCGGCCGCCAGCCAGATACCAGCCAGCGGCACCATCACCGGACGCCGCTCCAGCAGCATCGCCGCAATCACTCGCGGCCTGCCCAGCCACCCACCACGAATTCGCAGACGCCGCAGAATCCCCCTGATCGCCGCTATGTCGCTCTCCTGCAGAAACGCCAGATAACAGGTCGTACAGATGAATGGGAAAATCCACAGACCCAGAGCGAAAATCGTCATCACGTGAAATGCCACACCCATCCCCAAAGCAACAAACCTGCCCAGTGGACGCCACGCCAGTACCGGAAAAGTCACTTCCCAGACCACCGTAATATATCCGCTGATCATCAGCAGCGCCGGAGAAAGCGCCATCAGCTCGCCAATCGGATTCGGCCAGTTCCAGTTGCTGACCAGCCAGTAACGCATCTGCTCACCACTGAAAAATTCAGGCGTCTGCACTTTCGTGATCGCTGCACCAAAATAGATCGCTGCAAAAAGTATCTGAATCAGCCGTGCCGGCCATACCGGAACACGCACAGGCAACGCCGACAGGCCACCGCTGCCGGCCCGCCGCTTCAGTACAGCATCCACAGACCACACTGCACCGCAGTCGGAAACGGACAGAATCAGCAGCACATGAGCAGCAATGACCGAATACTTGGTCATCGTACCGATCGCGTCCAGCATGTTGAAATAAATGTAGAGCAGCCCGCCAATCAGAAATGACAACCGCGTTCGAAAACCAAACACGCCGCAGATCAGCGCAAACAGCATCACGCCATACAACGCCGCTGCAAACTCCGCAGGCAACTCCGGCAGCAAGCGACCATTCCCAAACAACTCCGCCAACTGCTGCGGACATCCATCCGCCGAATACAACTCCCGCACCCGAAAAAAACGACGAAACATCGGGATCAGCGCGACTGTCGGAAGACACATCCGCACCAGCGCCAGTCCATAGGGCACCTCCTCTGCAAAGAAGAATCGCTCCAGACCGGCAAACAGTGACTTCACACCCCGCTTCACAGACATCGCACTCTCCCTGCACTCATCGCCGAACCGGATCAACCGACTGCACTCAGTTGGTCAGACCATTGTCCGCCGCCGAAAACGAAGAATTCGCTTCCGCCGCAAGCCGCGGATTGAAAAATGTGTTGTAGAACGGCGAAGCACCCTGGGCCTGCGTGCGCAAACGAGGATTGTCAGCGATGGACTTGAGCCCCTGTGCCACATACCAGTCCGGATTCGACTCAATCAGCGTCCCATCAGCCGCACAGATCGCTCGCAGATTGAAATACGACTGCTGATCCTTCGGTTCATGAAAATAGCTGGACCACAGCCGATCCGGCACATTGAACTGCTTCGGCCAGATCTCCTGAACCACATACACCCGGTCAATTGGCGGATGATCCGTGTGCGAAAGTACGTTGCGGATATGGCGCGGAGCCAACTGGTTGCTGACGTCGTAGTTCACCCGGTCCACATGGCCAAACGGCTGAAAAGCCCCCCACGGCTCCTGCACCCGATAGTAGTTCCCGGCAGAGTCCTCAGCGATGAAATGTGTCCGATTATCAAACGCCTGCCAGCCGCAGAACATATCCCAGACCACAAAATAACCCAGTGTGTTGCCCGCCGCCGGAATCTTCAGCGCGTGCCCGATAATGCCCCAGCTCAAAAGCAGCAGATAACCGCAAATCAGCAGGCCCGCACCCCATCGGCGAAGCTTCATGCCACACCAGCCTTCCATGGCCAGAACTCCCAGATCAACCCGTCAGAATCCAACCCCAGACTGTGCTGGTTTTATGAAATTCGGTCAAGATCGGACTGCCGTTCTCACCCCCTTCACTTCCGCGTTTCCTCAATTTTCTCAGGAAAAAACGGGAAAGTGCGTGAAAAACGCGAGTTCCCGGCGCGGCGGAATGGCACACACCCGCTATCCTTCAACCTGCAGGCTGCTTCAGCCGGATCCATCCCCAGACCGTCCGCCCCAATAACCATGCGCACTGCTCATGTCATCACTCGACTGATCATCGGCGGTGCTCAGGAAAATACCCTCTTCAACGTCGATGACCAGCACCACCTTTTCGGTGACGAAGTCTGCCTGATCACAGGCCCCGGTGCCGGACCTGAAGGCTCTCTCGAACAGCACGCTCGCAAACGCGGACTGAACCTCATCGTCCTGCCTGAACTCATTCGCAGCCTCAATCCGCTCCAGGACCTGCAGGCACTCAATGCCATCCGCCGAACACTCAGACACTTCCGCCCCGAAATTGTCCACACACACAGCTCCAAAGCCGGAATCCTCGGACGACTGGCCGCAAACCAGCTGAAACTGCCCGCCGTCCACACCATTCACGGTGCCTCCTTCCACTACGGACAACCGGCACCCCTGCATTTCGCCTGTCGCTGCGCCGAAAAACTGGCGGCTCGCTGGTGCCAGCACTTCATCTCCGTCTGCGATGCCATGACCAGACAGTACGTGCTGGCCGGAATCGCACCCGTTGACAGATTTACCACCATCTACAGCGGTATGGATGTCGGACGATTCCTGAATCCCGCTGTACCCCCGGCCGAAATCCGCACCCGACTGAATCTGTCCCAAAGTGACATCGTCTTTGGAAAAGTCGGCAGACTGTTCAACCTTAAAGGGCACAACTACCTGATCGAAGCTGCGGCCACTGTCGCCAGCCGCGTCCCCAACGCAAAGTTTCTGCTTGTTGGTGACGGCAGCCTCCGACAAATCTACCAGCAGCGAATCCAGCAGCTCGGACTGACAGACAGATTCCGATTCACCGGACTCGTTCCTCCCGATCAGGTGCCGGACTTCATCCACGCCATGGATGTGGTTGTGCACACCAGCGACTGGGAAGGATTGCCGCGAGTCGTGCCTCAGGGGCTGCTTGCAGCAAAGCCCGTTGTCGCCTTCGACATTGACGGTACCCCGGAAGTCTGCATCGAAGGAGTCACCGGGTGCCTCGTTCCGCACCGCAATATCGAGTTACTTGCCAGTGGCATGATTCGACTGGCACAGGACGCCACCCTCCGAACCACACTCGGTCAACGCGGTCGCGAAATGTTCACACAGCAGTTTCGCCATGAATACATGACCTCCCGCATTCGCGAAGTCTACCGGAAAGTTCTGGACCAGCCCCGCTGAAGAATCAGACCTCTCCAGTCAATCACGTTTTCGCAGATGCTGCACCCACGCCGGAGGCAGATTGATCCAGATATTGTCTCGACAGATCCGACTGCGAGCACAGTGCTCCGCCATTATGCCATCAATCTCCACAATCCGCCGCCGTTCGGCACCCAGCGTCAGCAGCTTCCGCACAGGACGCACATACATGTACTCAAAGTAGCTCAGGACACCGCCCGCCCTCAGCAACCGAAAATACGCGTCCGTGATCTCCCGCACCAGCGACGCCGGAAAATTGTTCAGAGGCAGCCCCGAAATGACAAAATCGTAAGGTAAGTCGGCAGCAAACTGCTGAATCGGCATCTGCAGAATACGACACTGCGATTGCACTGCCGACCACGCCGGCTCGGCCTCAAACCGATGCTGCAGAATCCGTACAAACTCACCATTCAGTTCCACCAGATCAAAGACGTCTCCAGGACGCAGATGGCGCACAATACAATCCGTTACCGGACCAGTCCCCGGCCCAATCTCCAGCACCCTCACCGGTGCTGCATCCGCCGCACGCGAGGCCAGAAAACGAGTCATGGCAGCGGCCAGAAATCGGCTGCTTGGTGCAATCGCACCGGTCGTTTCAAACTGCTCACGAAACTGACGAAAGAACGCCCCGTATCCAGCAAAAAATCCAGCCATAAATCGCTCTGAAACTGCTCGAATGTCCCCAGCTGACCAAAACACCTTTGTAACGCACCAGCTGGCTGCAGAAAAGCACCACCCCGATATTCATTCGCATTTCAGCAACGCCCGAGCAATACTTCGGACCTGCCCTTCTCCCCCGACTCTTTTCAGAAATCCGCACACATGCGCATTCAACACCCGTACATTCTCCTGCTGCCCATCCTGCTGATACTCACCGGGAATGCCCACGCACAGACTGCAGAACTACCGGGAAATCGCACCACATGGAACGGCTTCACCCGTACCGATTTCGAACTCAACGGTCACCCCGTCACCGTCATCATCCCCAGACAACCGGCCGCAGGTCGGCCATGGGTCTGGCACGGTGAATTCTTCGGTCATCGCCCCATCCCGGACATCGCTCTCCTCGGACGCGGCTTCCATATCGTGTACACACGCTGTAGTGATCTGTTCGGAGCCCCGATCGCGATCAGCCACTGGAATCAGGTCTACCAGATGCTGACCGGCAATCATGACTTCGGACCTCGACCCGCTCTTGTGGGTACAAGTCGCGGAGGCCTCTACTGCTACAACTGGGCTGCCGCCAATCCCACAAAGGTCTCGTGCATCTTCGGTGATGCACCAGTCTGTGATATCCGCAGCTGGCCCATGGGACGCGGAACAGGCAAACGCAGCGACGCTGAAGTCCGCAAACTGCAGGCCGTATACAACATCACTGACGAACAAACCCTCGCAGAAAAAGCCCTCAGTCCCGTCGATCATCTGCAGCCTCTGGCCGCAGCATCCGTCCCGCTGCTGCACGTCAGCGGAGATGCTGATGACATTGTTCCCATTCAGGAAAATACCCTGCTGCTGCAACAGAGATATCGAGCACTGGGGGGCAACATGGAGGTGATCGTTAAACCCGGAGTCGCTCATGTGCACGGACTGGATGACAGCACACCCATCATCGAGTTCATCGACAAACATGGCAGGTAGAAGGGAAAATGCGAGAGGGGGGAGTTGAACCCCCACGCCCGAAGGCACAGGATCCTAAATCCAGCGCGTCTGCCAGTTTCGCCACTCTCGCAATTTCAACCGCCAACACCATCCTCGCACGGAGACACCGCGTTTTCAATACGACACGGACAGCAAACCACCAGTTCGCGGGAATCTGAACGAATTCAGCGACAAAACCCCGGATTCAGCCACCCTTGTTCGCTCCCCGCCCGGAATCAGCCGACAGGGAATGCTCAAAGAGCCACCAGCGCGCCCCCGAGACCTGCTCACGAAGGCCAAACTGAGCCTTCGCAGTACGACTGAGTACCGCCGCAATCTCCACCGGATCATCACTCACCTGAAACAACTGCAGGTCCGTCGCCGAAATCGTCCCCTCCGAAACCATCACCTCCCGCAGATACCCCAGCAGCGGATTCCAGTACTCCGATCCGGCCAGCACAATCGGAAATTCCTCGACCTTGCGAGTCTGGACCAGAGTCAGAATCTCAAAAAGTTCGTCAATCGTTCCAAATCCACCCGGTAATGCCACAAATCCATACGAGTACTTTGCCAGCATCAGCTTGCGAATGAAGAAGTAGCGAAAATCAACAAACACATCCAGCCATCGATTCGGCTGCTGCTCAAACGGAAGACGAATGTTACACCCCACGCTGCGACCACCCCCCTCCCTCGCCCCACGATTCGCTGCCTCCATGATTCCAGGACCACCACCTGTCATCACCGTAAATCCCTCGGCCACAATCGCTGCACCAATCTGACGAGCAAGCTGGTAATAACGGTGACTCTCCGGAAACCTGGCCGAACCAAATACCGTGATACACGGGCCCACAAAATGCAGGTGACGAAAACCACGCAGCATCTCTGTGAACGCCCGCACCAGCATCACCAGTTCACGCCAGCGTGACTGAGGCCCCCGCAGAAATTTCTGCGGTCGCACCGTGTTCCATGGAACCTCAGCAGCTGTCCGCTGATCCGATTGTACGCCGTCCCTGTCCATACTTCGCTCAATTCCTGTCCGGACCGCCCACAGCACTGTCCTTCTGCAGCCACTCTGCCATGCTCTCCGCCAGTCGACCAGCCAGACTCAGTCCGGGGGTACGGCGAGTCAGCAACAGCACCCCGTCTATCAACGAAACTTCACGAATGACGGTTACCGGACTTTTCAACTGCAGTTCTTCAGCCAGCTTCGAAATCTCCACACGCTCCGCCTCACGATACAGATACCTGAGCACAGCAGCACAGTGGTCTGTACTCACCTGCTGCAGTTCCCGCTGACGCCGATTCGCAAACACCGCCGCAGCCGCCAGCCGCTGCGGCATGCAAAGCATGGCCACCAGTTTCTCCTGCCATGAAAGATCCGTGTCCATACTCCCGAAGGCATATGTCCAGACAGCCGGCAAACCCTGCGCCAGCCGATACTGCACCTCCCCTGAGCTCACATCCACAACCGATACCACGCGATCCCCCAGGTTTTCCGACAGACGTCGCAGCGTCAGCCACTGGACCAAACCCAGTACCGCACCCGACAGGACAAACGCCGACAGCCAGCTGCCCACAAAACCCAGCCGCAGAATCAAAGTCACAAAACCCAGTTCCAGCACCCACGCAGCCGCAGACAGCCCCGCCAGACCAAGAAACGAGTACTTCGTCACCTGCTGCTGATGCTGTAGCCACTCCTGCAGCCAGCGTTTCGCCTGTTCCTTCTTCATCCGACTCACCTCCTCAGTCCCGACCACCATGCCTCCAGCGATGCACTGCCGACAGCCCCTGCCCCGATCGCACACCGGACCACATTGAACGATCCCATAATCCCGCTGCAGGATCACTGCGCTCACCCGGGTAAATCATCGGTATCCCGTCGTCCTCAGACACACTCACTTCCGCTGCGATCCCCACGCCCAGCATCCGCCGCACAAGCTGCATCAGATGCAGCGTCGCATAAAGCATCACCGTCATTGCTGCACCCATCAACAGCAAAAACGGACCCATGTCAAAAATCCGCTCGGCCATCGGCCAGACACTGTTCCATAACACCAGCAACAGCAACGCCGCCAGACTCAGCCACGGTCCATACGGAATCTCATCCCGACGTCGCAGCACCAGCGAAAGCAGCGCTACTCCAATCGCCAGCATCGGTGCGGCAAAGAACACCACCAGAACCGGCTGCCAGCCAAGCACACTGCCGATCATCGCCATCAGCACAACATCACCAAAGCCCATCGCCTCGCGACGCAGCACAAATGCACCAATCACACGCACAAGCCACACTATACCACCGCCGGCAATAAGACCCGCAACACTCACCAAAAATCCATGCACATGCGGATACGCTGTCGCAAAGGACAGCCCGTCCCACGAAAACATCAGCCAGCTCACTGACTCCGGAAGGACGGCCCGCAAAGTCGAGGCGACACTGGCATCCTGAAACCACAGTGGAACTATCCAGCACTGTCCGCTCAGAGTATGCACCAGAAGCGAAAACAACATCAGCGGCACTGTACTGCCATCAGGGATGATCCACAGCTCAAGATCGATAAACGTGGCCACAATCAGACAACACAGCATCGCCACATGCAGTCCATATCGCACATGCAGCCACACTTCCACAGAGGACTGTGGAAATGCTGCCTGAGGTCCAACAGACGACTGCAGGCCTCCCGTCGATACGCCACCCCGGAAATCCAATGGCATCTCACACTGATACAACACCACAAACAACACCGCCGTCAGCAACTCCACCAGCGGATACCTCACAGAAATCGACAGACGACAACTGCGACAGCGACCACGCAGAAGCAACCAGCCAAGCAAAGGAACGTTGTCATGCCACCGGATCGAAGATGAACACCGCGGACAACCAGAAGAATGACTGGTCAATGCCCACAACTGATCCCGCAATCGACGCTTCGCAGGAAATCGGTGAATGCAGACATTCAGAAAACTGCCGATGCACAGACCCAGCACAAACAGAAAAAACAGCACAAACTCACGCGGCAGGTCCGACATGTCAATGACTCCGGTCCCTGGGAAGCTCATCAGACAGATGACGACAGATCCGGCGAGCCACCTGATCGGCTGACTCCCCGTCAGAATGCACCGTCAGAGTCGCAGTCAGACGATACAGCGGTTCCCGCACCGCCAACACCTCAGCAACCTCCACGTGCACCGGACGCCCCGTCAGACTGGGACGGCCGGCAGACGCATGCTCGCGACTGAGTCGTTTCGTCAGCGTCGCGGCAGAAGCATGCAGCCAGACAACCGGTCCGGCTGCTCGCAGCCGTTCTCGATTCTCGGCCAGCAGAACAGCTCCACCACCAGTGGCAATAACCGTCTGCGACCCCTGCAGCAGCTCTGCCAGCACTTCCGACTCCAGACGCCGAAACTCAGCCTCCCCGGATGTCTCAAAGATCTGACGCACTGTCAGCCCGGCCCGCTGCTCGATCGCCCGATCACAATCCACCCACGACCACCCCAGCCGACCGGCCAGCCGAGGTGCAACGCTGGATTTCCCAGAAGCACGGTATCCTATCAGGCTGATCACCATCAGGACTCACCACCACTCTGCTCAGGACTGACGATCGTTCTCGCTGCCGCATTCGAACGACGCAGTGTGTCCGCCATGTATTCCACAGGAGCCTCATATCCGGTGAACAGCGCAAACTGCAGTGCCGCCTGCCGAATAAACATTTCCACCCCACTGACCACAGCACAGCCACGGTTACGAGCCTGCTTCAGCAGCAGCGTCTGCTCAGGGTTGTAGACTGTGTCAAACACCAGCGTGCTGTCGCTGAGCCAGTGCTGTTCAAATGGTGTCTCGTCCACGTTCGGATGCATCCCCACCGCCGTGCAGTTCACCAGCACATCACAGGTTTCAGATCCACGATTCTCCCAGGACGTAAACTGACACCCCAGCTCCCCTGCCAGCGACTTCCCACGATCCCGCGATCGGTTCGTTAATGTCACCACAGCGCCCTGCTGCAGCAATCCATGACCCACAGCACGAGCAGCGCCGCCAGCACCCAGGATCAGTACCTTCCGAGCTGCGAGGTCAGGAATACAGCCCGCCTTCCGCAATCCCTCCTGTATTGCGGAAATTGCCGCAGGAGCATCCGTATTGGTCGCACACCACTGCCCACCGCGACGAAACAGAGTATTTGCCGCCCCCATCAGGTCCGTTGCCTCATCCATCTGCTCCGCATACTGCAGCACACCCTCCTTGTGCGGGATCGTGACGCTGTAGCCCGCCACCTGCAGTCGCTCAAGCTCATTCAGTGACTCCTGCAAACGGTCCGGTGGTACCCGAATCGGCACATACACCGCATTCAGCCCCAACTTGCGATAGGCCGCATTGTGAATCAGCGGACTTTTACTCTGTGCAATCGGATCCCCGATCACCGCAAACACCGCTGTCCGCTCACTGATATGGTCAAAACGATACAGATTTCGCACCTCCGCCCAGCTCAACTGTCCCGGAGCCATCTCACGCTCGCGACTGAAACTGGCGTATGTGAACGGCGACCCATACCGACCACACAGAACACGACTGATGGTCCCCATCTCACCCATACAGAAACCAACTGTCGGCACATCCGCCGCACCCACCATCTCCAGCATCCTCACATTGTCACCCGGCGAATTCGCCATGGTCACAATCTTGATCACATCCGGATCCAGCTTCGCCATCCCCTGGTAAATATCAAACAGCTCCAGCGGAGTCTCATCGAAGTTGTGATAACTGACGATCCGCTTCGTTTTTCCATAACGACGAATCGAACCCGCCACATCCACTTCCAGATCCACATACTCCGCACCCCCGATGATCGCCTCCCGCAGAATCGCCAACCGCTGGTCTTCCGTACCAAACCAGCGTCCCCGATCCGCCTTGCGACGACAGGTCACAACCACCGGAGTCGGACGATCCTTCAGCAGACGCCCGATGTCCGGCCGCTTCCGCATGAAGTCCACTCGCAACTCCACCAGCTCTGCACCCTTTTCCGCCAGCGCCCGGTGCTCTTCCATCATGGACGAATGCCGAGTTCGCCCCAGACTGATACAAATCATCGCTTCTTCCCGACTGTGCGAGTCGCCCTCGAAATACTCAAATTCACAGCAGTCCCGTCCGCTGATCCAGACCCAGCAGCAGATTCATGTTCTGAATCGCCACACCACTGGCACCCTTCACCAGATTGTCAATCACTGCCAGAATCACCAGCTGGTCCCGATTGAATCGCACAGTAATGTCGCAGAAATTCGAGTACGCCACGTCCTTCGTTGCGGGAATGTGATCCACCACCCGAACAAACGGCTGCCCCTCATAGTATCGACGATAAACCGACAGCAGTTCGGCCTGCGTTCGCGACTGCAGCAGACGCGGATAAATCGAACAGAAAATACCCCGATCCATCGGCATCAGGTGCGGATTAAACGCCACCTGAACCTCACGACCACCCACATCCGTCAGAACCTGCTCGATCTCCGGAGTATGACGATGATTGCCAATGCTGTATGCCGTCACACTCTCATTGCACTCTGAATACAGGTTGGACAGCTTTGGAGTCCTGCCCGCACCACTGATGCCACTCTTCGCGTCAATCACAATTCCCGATGGTTCAATCAATCCCTCCGCTATCAGCGGTGCCAGGGCCAGAATCGACGTACTGGTATAACAGCCCGGATTGGCCACCAGCCGGGCCGGTGGAATCAATGCCCCAAAGATCTCCGGCAACCCGTAGACCGCCTGCGGCAGACGTCCCGCATCCGTGTGCACATGACCGTACCACTGCTGATAAACCCCGGGATCCCGCAAGCGGTAGTCCGCACTGAGATCCACGACGCGACACCCAGCCTCAAGCAGCTTCGGTACCGCCTCCATACTGGCAGTGTGCGGCAGACAGCAGAAGGCAATGTCACAACGACTGCCCACCTCCTCCGGTGACAGATTCTCACAATGCAGATCAAACAGACCCGTCAAAGAGGGATGAATTGACGCTATCGTCGGACTGTCCGTCTGACGAGTCGTTGCCGCAACAACCCTGGCCGTCGGATGACGCGCCAGTATCCGAAACAACTCCAGCGCCGTGTAACCGGTCGCACCCAGAATCGCTATTCGAGCCATATCAGTCGCCGAACCGCCGCTGTCAGAAACACACGTGGAAAACATCCGGTTCGGCAGCAAAACGCTGCGCAAACTCGCAGAATGCCCCAGTATATCGGGCTGCGCGAGACTAAGACAGAGTGCATGCGCGGGATTCTGACCGACAATCGCAGGGAAATTCACACAACTGCTGGCACAAGGCCTCAAAACAGGCGTTTTTGCCCCGGAAAACCGGCCCACTGCGGTGACGGCTCAATACCACCCCGACTGCCCGGCCTCGACACCGCATCAATCATGCCCCGGTGCATCGTCGGCTCAAATTCAGCTCGCGGCGGCACTGACAATGCACCAGCAGATCCCGCTGCCGGACGACGAGGAACCGGAGCCTGCAAGCGAAAATCCCGGTAACCCGGTAACCCACTACGCTCCCTCGACCCTCCGAATTTCACGTCCGCAGACCTCTCCGACCCGGTGGTCTCAAGTCCCCCTGCGTCGGTCTGTTTGCCCGCCTTCTCCCGAGTTTCCGGGGTCTGCGATCGGATCACCGCACCGGTCCCACCAGACATCGCTCCAGACACCCGCGACTGCAGAACAGTCCCCGCTGCCACCGGTTGCAATGCCACCATCTCCACCCGAGAAGGCTCGCCATGATTCAACCGCGGCATCCCCGCACGAATCCACGCCAGCCAGTTTTTCTCCAGCAACTCCACCCCGGCATGATCAAAATTGTCACGGATGGCCCCCTCCCACCCCCCGGTCTCCGCGTCACCAAGAAACTTCAGATACGCCGTTCGACCTCCCTGCTGCACCAGAAAATCCGCCAGTGCATAACCCTGTGCATACAGAATCAGCATCCGCCGCGCATCCTCAGGATACTCCTTCATGGACAGCAACTCAGTCAGCGAATAACGCTCCCGAGGGTTTTCAATCACCGACTGCAGCAAATGCAACTGCTTCCGCTGCTCGGAACTGTGCTCAAACAGAGTTGCTGCTCCCTCATCCGCCCAACGCGGCAAAGGACGACGAAAATAACTGGCAAACACCGTGTGATTCACTTCATGCGGCAATACCGAATCCAGAATTCGCTCCAGACTGCCCTGCAGATTCATCCGCCAGTTCAACACCTCACCATTCACAAACTGAAAGGTCGTCGAACCACCAGCACCCATCGAACCCACGTTGACAGACACACGACACGGTCGACTCCATTTGGGCATCCGCCGCCCCAGCCAGTGCTCAGCCAGACGACTGCGACAAACCTCCGCCGCCTCTCCCACGGCCCGCGCCGTCTCAGCATTCGCCGCTGTGACCACAAAGTTCGCCGTCTCGTACTTCTCTGCGGACACGGCCACCGCTGACAGCAGCAGACTGACCGCAAATGCACGGCAAAACATCATTCCACACGCATCCATGCTGTGTTCCCGTCATCACTGCTGCACTGCCACCGGATCCCGACGCGTCCCTGCGCCTCCGGCAGTTTTTGCCGATCTTACACCACTCCTGCCAAAAAATGCCAGACCAGTTCAGAAGACCCCGCTTCAGAACAGCGTTCGCTGCCCCGCAGCGTCGGCAGGCGGCCTGAACAGGTCCGTCCGCAGTGCCGGCAACTGCTCGGAAAGCCCGCTCCTCACCCGATTCACCCGAAACAAAGCCGATATCTGCTCAGAAAAAATCCCTGTCCCCCGCATCCGCACGTGAAACTCACTCTGACTCAGTCGCCCCCCACGAATCGATTGCAGCCGCGAACGCACCTTCTGCTCCTCGTCCGGACGATGACGCTGCAGCCACTCCAGAAAGACCGGCTCCACAGTCAATGGAAGACGCACCATAATGTAACCGGCCGATTTCGCTCCAGCGGCCGCAGCTCGCTGCAGCACCTCCGGAAAATCTGAATCCGTCAGTCCCGGAATCAGCGGTGCAGCCATCAGATGCACAGGAATCCCCGCCGTCGAAAGCTTTCGCACTGCCTCCAGACGGGCTGCAGGAGCAGAACAGGCGGGCTCCAGTACCTTTGTCAGCTCCTGATCCATGGTACTGAGGCTGATCGCCACACGACACAACCCCTGCCCCGCCAGCTCTGACAACAGGTCCAGATCCCGGACAATCAAAGCATTCTTGGTTATCAGCGAAACAGGCTGTCGAGCCTCCAGAGCAACCTCCAGGCAACTCCGGGTAATTCGCAACTCTCGCTCCACCGGCTGATAACAGTCCGTTACACCCGACAGCATGATCGCTTCACAGGCATATGCAGGCCGAGCCAGCCAGTGGCGAAACAGACGAGGAGCATCGTCTCTGTAAAAAATCTTCGTTTCAAAGTCCAGACCAGCACTCAAACCCAGATACTCATGGGTCGGTCGAGCATAACAGTAGCTGCAGCCATGCAGACAACCACGATAGGGATTCAGACTGTAACGAAATGGTATGTCAGGACTGTCGTTCTCAGAAATGATGGACTTCGCCGAATCCCGAAAGTACTCCGTCCGCGGACGTCGCAGACCCTCCAGAAACTCCTCATCGAACTCCAGTTGCTCGTAATCGGACTCACGAATCACCGGCAGAAAACGGTTGGCCGGATTACCGGCAGCCCCTCGACCAGTCGGAATCGGCTGATCTGATCCTGTTGTCATGCCAATCCCCTCAGAGACAACCTGACAGGTTCTCCCGATACCCCCGCTTTCTGATTGTATTTCCAGACTACCCCCCGCGACACCCTCAATCCACGAATGTTCGGCAGAATCCGCCGGGGTATTTCCCGCGCTTTCCGAAATCCCGCAGCTTCTCGGCTGCAGAAACCCGTTTTGTCAGACCGATAAATAAATCAGGACGAGTGATGGACGGAGCGGTTTCCTGGCTCGTTCGCACTGAGTTTCTCACTTCAAAGGCGTTGAGATGCGAAAATATACGTTGCTGAATCGGATGGCCAGCATCGCTGCATGTGTCGGAATGCTGCTCACAGGAGTTTCTTCAGCCTTCGAAGGCAATCGTGCCCCCATCGCGAAGGATGTGGAAATCAGTGCACGTGGCACCCTTCAGGGTCAGGTGCTGACTCCCGCAGGAACCCCGATTGCCAACGCCCCAGTGCGATTGGCATGGCAGGGGACCCCCGTTGCCGAAACCAAAACGACCGCAGAAGGTCGCTTCGTGATCTCCGGAGTTCGCAGCGGTGTGCACGAACTGTCCGTAGGTTCGTCGCAGTCTTCGCTGCGTCTCTGGAAGAATGGAACGGCCCCGGCCAACTCCCTCCAGACTGTTTCAGTTACTGAAAATGAACAAGTCGTCCGTGGACAGTTTGCTGACGGTGTCGTTGGCAGCACGAACTCCACGTTCATCACCATCGCAGCCGTTGCTGGCGTTGCCGTGGGTACGACTGCCCTCGTGATCGCCGCGAATAACGACGATGAGTCTGCTCCTGCATCTCCCTGAGCCGCAGGTCATCTCCTGAAGAAAATCATGCACAGCAGACGGCTCGCTTAACGCGAGCCGTTTTTTCGTGCGCACAGATTCAGGCCGCAGCAATCTCACGGAACGCAACCTCCGCCGCTGCCCCCGTTGACAAAATGTCCTCGTCAGTGTGAACCGCCGAAATAAACATCGCCTCAAACTGACTGCAGGGCAGATAGACACCGCGATTCAGCAGACCGTGAAACCAGGTTGCAAACCGAGCAGTATCAGAGCGGGATGCAGACTCGAGGTCCGTCACCGGACGGTCCGTCATGAACACCGTCAGCATACTGCCCACACGGTTGATGCTGACCGGTATGCCGGCTCGCCCCGCAGCCGCGCGAAACTGACTCTCCAGAGCCAGTCCCAACTGCTCCAGCCTCGCGTAGGGACTGCTGCTGCGAATCAATTCCAGCATCGCCCTTCCAGCAGCCATCGCCACTGGATTACCCGACAATGTCCCCGCCTGATACACCCGCCCGGCAGGTGACACGCACTTCATGATGTCGGCCCGCCCGCCATAAGCACCAACCGGCATTCCGGCTCCCAGAATCTTCCCCAGAGTCGTCATGTCCGGCGTTATTCCGAACAACTCCTGTGCCCCCCCGGCTGCCAGACGAAAACCCGTCATCACCTCATCAAAAATCAGCACCGTGCCATGGTGATGACACAACCGACGCAACTCACCCAGAAACTCACTCGTCGGAATCACACACCCCATGTTTCCAACCACAGGCTCAATGATGACAGCCGCCAGCTGATCACCGTTGACGGCAAACGCCTGCCGCAACTTCTCCGTGTCGTTGTATGGCAACACCAGAGTATCCGCAGTGGCACCGGCCGGAACACCGGGACTGGATGGACATCCCAAAGTCAGAGCACCGCTGCCGGCCGCCACCAGCAGACTATCAACATGTCCGTGATAACAGCCGGCAAACTTGATGATGCCGCTGCGGCCCGTGAAACCACGAGCCACACGGATCGCCGACATCGTCGCCTCCGTCCCGGAATTCACCATCCGCACCATCTCAATCGATGGTACCATGGAAACCACAAGTTCCGCCAGAGCCCCCTCGGCTGCCGTTGGCGCCCCAAAACTGGTTCCGATCTCCAGCGCCCCCTGAATGGACTGCAGTATCGCCGGATGCCGATGACCAAACAGATGCGGTCCCCACGAACCGATATAGTCAATAAAACGATTCCCGTCCACATCCGTCAGGTACGCAGCGTCGCCCCGACGCATGAACGGTGGAGTTCCTCCCACCGCACCAAAGGCCCGCGCCGGACTGTTCACGCCTCCCGGAATCAGCTCCGCAGCACGCCGAAATAAACGCTCACTCTCCGCACGCAATGACGTATCCACAGACATTTCAGACACTCTTTCAGCAGCATAGCTGCCCAGGATTCAGTTGACCTTCAGTTCCAGGCCGGGACGAGCAGCTCGCAGCTTTGCGATCGTTTCCTCAGTCGCCCCAAGATTCGATATGTCCAGATACTTCAGCGCCGGCAGTTGCCCCAGTTGCACCAGCCCCGCATCGTCAAGCTGAGTACCACCCAGATGCAGCCGCTCCAGCTTCTGCAGTTTCAACAGCACTGGTACAGACTCCGAAGTAATCCGAGTCGCCTCCAGATTCAGCTCAGTCAGATTCACCAGCGACCCCAAAGTCGCAAATGACTCGTCCCGGACCTTCTTGATCTCTCGCAGTTCCAGATATGTCAGCCCAGTCAGCGCCGCCAGCTCCGGAATCCCGTCGGCCGTCACCAGACGACACTCACTGATATCCAGAAACGCCAGCTTCGTCAGAGATTTCAAAGCCTTCAGACCCTCATCGTCCAGAGACGTCTCACGAAGCTCCAGTCGCGTCAGCTCGCGACACTCCGCCAGCTTTGCAACACCCGCTCCCGTCACGTCCGCAAGGCGACAGCCAAAACGCCTGAGATTTTTCAGCCTGCCAATATCCTGCAACCCGATGTCCGTCAGACGTGTCGCCTCCATCTGCAGCTGTTCCAGTGTCACCATTCCCGTGATCACAGGCATCGCCGCATCACTGATCTCCGTGTTGTAGTTCAGGTTCAGCGACTTCAGCGGCAACTTCGCCAGCGAAGTCAGACAGGCATCCGTCGCTTTCGACTTCTCCAGCTGAACGTCAACCAGAGACTGCATGCCCTCCAGCTGCGCAATCCCGGCGTCCGTCGCATTCGTGTTCCGCAGATCAATTGCCCGCAGTTTTTTCAGCGATTTGACGAACTTCAGACCGTCATCCGTAAAACCCGAACGCCGCAGAATCAATGCCTCCAGATTCGGCAGCCCCGAAGCAATCTTCAGTGTACCGTCACCAAGGCTGGAAGCGTCCGTCAGATCCAGTCGCTTCAGACTCGTCAGTGCAGCCAGAGGCGGCATTGCCTCGTCCTTCAGCCCCGGTCCACCCAGTCGCAGCACCGTCACACTGCGGAGCCCCGCCAGACTCTGCAGCGCTGCAGCAACCTCCCGGTCGGCCGAAACGGACACCTCCGCCACATTGCCAGCAGCATTCTTCTTCAGACTGAAGCCCGCCTGCTCCAGTGCCGCCACCGCTGCCGGATCATCCGCCGATACGGTCGCTGCACCACCGGCAGAACCTGAGCCACCCGGAGTCCCGGAATTGCAGGATGCAGTCAGCAACAGCAACAGAACTGAAAACAGACGCAGATTGTTCATGGTATGGACCGCAAGACTGTCACTACCCGGCAGACAGCAGATCCCTGCCAACGCTTTGCAGGCTGCCCCGCCACAGTGTAAAGCTCGTTACAGGTTGCATGCAATCAGACCGACGGCAGTTCCCGCGAGTCCTGCTGGAGTCTCGAAAGGGAAAGTCCCGGCAGACACCGATAACCCCGCCACACACCACCCCCTTCCCGATTGCTTCAGCCGGATGTTTCCGTCACCATATTCACGTTAGCCAGACCTCCCAATTCAAATCCAATCCGGAGCCCCCGGTATGGCCCGCCTGTTCTCCCGCTGCCTGCTGCTGCTCATCAGCCTCTGCCTGCCACCACTCGCTGCTGCTGACGAACGCATCCCCCATGCTCAGGATCGTCCTCCCGGCCCGGCTCTCTCACCACAGGACGCCATCGCACGCATGACCGTCCCACCCGGGTTCTCCGTCGAACTCATCGCCGCCGAACCCGATGTTGTCAATCCCACCGCCATGACCATCGATGAACGAGGTCGCTACTGGGTCACGGAATCCCTCGAATATCCACGCCGCTCACCCGGCCCCGGCAGGGACCGAGTCCGAATCCTCGAAGATACCGACGGAGACGGCCGCACCGATCACACCACAGTCTTCATGGAAGGTCTCAACATCCCCAGCGGTATCGCCGTCGGACACGGTGGGGTCTGGGTGGCCAATGCCCCGGACCTGCTCTTCGTCCAGGACACCGACGGCGACGGAAAAGCTGACAGACAGGAGGTCGTTGTCACAGGCTTCGGTCGAGACGACACACATGAACTTCCGAATTCACTCACCTGGGGCCCCGACGGCTGGCTCTATGGCCTCAATGGAGTCTTCAATCCTTCACACATCCGCTACGGACCCTCAAACCCCAATTTCAAAGCCGACAGCGAAGGCTGGAAATTCACCTGCGCGATGTTCCGCATCCATCCGGCCACTCGCGAATTCCAGGTATTCTGCGAAGGCACCAGCAACCCCTGGGGTATCGCCTTCGATGATGCCGGTGAAGCCTTCGTCAGTGCCTGCGTCATCGATCACCTGTGGCACCTCACTGAAACCGGCTACTACCACCGTCAGGGGGGCCCCTATCCGCCCTTCACATGGAAAATCGAAAGTATCGTCCAGCACCGACATCAGAAAGCCGCCTACTGCGGAATCCACTGGTACGACAGTGATGCCTACCCTGAACCCTTCCGCCGCAGACTCTATATGGGGAATATTCACGGAGGCTGCATCAACAGTGATCGGGTGATACCTCAGGGAGCAACCTACCGCGGCGAACCCGAAAATGACCTGCTCACCGCCAACGACGCGTGGTTCATGCCCATTGTCCAGAAAACCGGACCGGACGGCTGCCTCTGTATTCTCGACTGGTACGATCGATATCACTGCTATCAGGATGCCAATCGGGACCCCGGCGGAATCGATCGCCTCCGCGGTCGACTGTACCGCATTCGCTATCAGAACACTCCTCACTCCCGCCCATTCAACCTCGCCGGGGAAACGGATCAGTCCCTTATTGACATGCTCAGCAGTCCCAACGGCTATCGCCGCGATACCGCTCAGCGACTCCTCTCGGAACGACTCCTGCAGAACCGCTCCCCGCAGATGAACCACAGCCTGCTGCAACTCGTTACCAGCAGCTCGAACACGGAAACACGGCTCCGCAGCCTCGGAATCCTCAGCGTTGCCGGAATGCTCGAGGAACCCCTGCTGCTGACTCTGCTGCAGGATTCCGAGCCGATCGTTCGTGCTCGCACCCTGCGTGCCGCTCGCGAACTCAACACACCGTCCCCCGCACTGCTGACAGCCGCTCTCGAACGATCCGCAGATGCCGCACACTCCGTGCGACTGCAGACCGTTATCACCGCCGCCCGACAACCCGCCACTGTTGCCATGCCGGTCCTCGTCAAAGTGCTCGCTCAGGCCGGTGAAGACCCCCTCACGCCACGCATCGTCTGGAAACATCTGCAGCCCCTGCTGGAACAACAGGCTGCCCTGTTCGTAACCGAGGTTCGCCGACAGACACCAGCCGACACTGGCATACCCGCCTCCGTCCTGCAACTGCTGCCACGAATTGCCGAACGAGTCCTTGCGGCCGCCACACCCGATAACGCGTCTCTCGCTGCTCTGCTCGACCTGCTGCTCCTCGATCCCACCTCATCCACCGCCGCGGATCAGTGCCTGCAACTGCTGCTCAGCCGACTGCGATCAGGAGAAACCAGTGCAGCAGCGGCCGATAACCTGGGACAACTGCTGCGACAGCCACTGCAGAAAGCCGTGACGGAAAACAGCCCCGTTGCAGTCTCGGCCCTGCAGTTGCTCGTCGCCACGCAGTCCGCAGAAGCCACCAGACTCGCTCTGCAGAAGTTTCAGGAATCCACAAACCCGGAACTCCGGCTGCAACTTCTGGATGCATTCATCATCGCACGCACCCCTGATGCTGAAAAACTCGCCCGCACTCTGATTGAATCTGACCTCCAGCCCGAACCGCTTCGCAAAATCATCCTCGCCACCGGTCGCATCCGCACACCAGCCGCCTCCCGATTGCTGCTGGAAAAAACCCCGACACTGCCGCCCGATGTTCGACCCGCAGCCATCGAAATCCTCACTGATCAACTGCCGTCCTCCATCCAGCTCATGCAACTCGTCCGCGATGGCAAAGTCGAGCCCGGCAATATCAACTCCAACCAGGCCCGAAAAATGCTGCTGTTCAAAGACCAGAATCTCAATGACCTCGTCACCAGACACTGGGGCTCCGTCAGAACAGAACGCGACCCCGCCAGACAGGAACTCATCGCTCGCATGCGCAACGAACTCCGCATCGCCCGCGGAAACCCCGTCGCCGGCAAAGCCGTCTTCGCAAAAGTCTGCGGGCAGTGCCACAAAATGTACGGCGAAGGCGCCGATGTCGGACCGGATATCACTCGCAACGGTCGAGCCTCCTTCGAACAACTGCTCTCCAATGTCTTTGACCCCAGCCTCGTAATCGGCGCCGCCTACCAGGCACAAACCATCGTCACCCGCGACGGACAGATCATCACCGGACTGCCCGTGGAAGACAATGCCCAGCGAGTCGTCCTGAAAATTCAGGGAAATCGCACTGAAACCATCCCACGAAACGACATCGAACAGCAGGTCATCAGCCCGCTCTCACTCATGCCCGAAGGACTCGAAAAACAACTCCAGCCGTCCGAACTGCACGACCTGTTCGCATGGCTGACACTCGATAAACCACCCACCGACCCCAACGCAAAATTCCTCCCCGGAGCACGCATCGAACCAGGAACAGCCCGCAAAACCTCCAATTACCCCCAACTCGTCGAACAACTGCTGCCCGGATTCTCCGTGGAAGCTTCCGGAGAAGGCGGTATCGAACTGCTCGAAAATCACCTCGGACGGCCAGCCCTCAGAACTCACCCACCCGACAAAAATCGCCCCTGCCGATTAACAGCCAGCTTGCAGATGCCAGTCGCCGCAAAAATCAAACTCCGCATCTCCGTCGCCTCACACGAACAGGGTGACTGGCAACTCGATGTCAAAATCAATGGACTGCAAAGACACAAATCCATCATCCGCCCAACTCAGAACCCACGCTGGAAAGATCTGGAAATTGACCTCTCTGACCTATCTGGACAAAAGATCAGCATAGATTTATTCAATACCCCAAATGATTGGTCCAATGAATTCGGATTCTGGAACGCCGCAGAAGTCGTGTCCGAGTAGGGTTGTACGTCCTGAACAGTTGCGGATCCGCTATTCCTTTGCCCAGTTTCGCCGGTTACTTTTGAAGCAAATCCATTTTCGCTGTATGTTTCAGACCGCCTGCGCCTGCAATTCTAAGCTTCGCTTTCGTTTCCAATGGCAGTGCCCCCATGATTTCGCAGACTGTTGAATACTCGCTGCGCGCAATCGTCGTCCTGGCGCAGAACGCAGGCAAAGCCTGTACTGCCAAAGAACTGGCGGCCGTCACTCGCGTCCCCGGACCATACCTCTCCAAACTGATGCAGTCCCTCGTTCGCGGTGGACTGGTCACCGCACAGCGCGGGCCGAATGGCGGATTCCAGCTCAACCGCAATCCCGCCGATCTGACCGTCTGGGAGATCGTGGATGTCCTTGAACCGGTTCCGCGAATTACAGCCTGCCCGCTGGGCCTTAAATCACACTCCGGGCAGCTTTGCCCGCTTCACCGCAGTCTCGACCACACTTACGCGCTCGTCGAAGCCCAGTTTCGCGGCATGACCGTGTCACAACTCCTCGCACAGCCAGGCACTGTTTCCCCGCTCTGCGAAGAATCACCGATCATACCTCTCACCGGGCTGCTGCAAAGCGCCGTCAGCGCCGGCCCCACCTGCGACCAGAGCAACTGCTGAATTCACCCAGTCCACCCCTCGCTGCTGATTGAGTACTTCATGATCCGCTCTGCTGTCACAGTCTGCCTCGTTGAACAGGCTCGTCGTGGACCTTTTGTGTTTCACGAGGATCTGCCTGCAGCCTGTGCCGCGGCTGCTGAACTGGGCTTTCACGCCATCGAACTTTTCGCACCGTCTGCTCAGCACATCCGTCAACTGCCACTGCGGCAACTGCTCGCACAGCACGGCCTCAGCCTCGCCGCAGCCGGAACCGGTGCCGGCATGCTGATTCACCAGCTCTCACTCTGCGATCCCGACCCTGCCCGACGTCAGCAGGCCGAACAGTTCATCTCGGATATCATCGACGCAGCCGCCGAGTTTCAGGCGCCCGCAATCATCGGTTCCATGCAGGGACGCTGGACAGAACACGTTGATCGCACAACCGCACTCGCCCTGCTGTCCGCCGCACTCCACCGCCTCGGAAATCGCGCTGCAAAAGCCGGAACAGTACTGCTTTACGAACCACTCAACCGCTACGAAACCAATCTCTGCAACACGCTTCAGCAGGGCCACGAACTGCTCACCACCTGCGGATCAGATTCCGTAAAGCTGCTGGCAGACCTGTTCCACATGAACATCGAAGAAACTTCCATGGCACAGGCTCTGCTCGACGCAGGCTCCGCTGTCGGCCACGTCCACTTCGTCGACTCCAACCGTCAGGCCGCCGGACTCGGACACATGGACTTCCGCCCCATTGCCACTGCCCTGCAGCAGTTGAGCTGGCACGGCTACGCCTCGGCCGAAGCTTTTCCGCTGCCCGATTCACAATCTGCTGCGGAACATACAATTCGCACGTGGATGCAGCTGTTCGGGACTCAGTCCGCCTGATGCAGTAACTGGCCCCCGACCACCACACCGTCAACCCGCAGGCGACGATTCAGCAGCAATACGTCAGCCCGCTTGCCCGCTTCCAGACTGCCAACCTTCCGCTGCAGACCCACCCGCTCCGCCGGTGTCAGGGATGCCATCCGAAAAACTGCCGGCAGGTCGGCCGAAGTGTCCGCGTGCATCTGCCGCACCATATGATCCATCCCCACGATCGCACTCGCCAGCCCTCCATTCGTCGCCCGCCCCACAGAACCATCACTGATGAACGGAGTTCCAGTCTGCTGATTCCCGAAAATGTAGTCCCCTGCAGGCATGTCCAGCGCACGATTGCAGTCCGTCACCAGACACAGACGTTCCGGCCCCTTCATCCGTACCGCAAACTCCAGCAGTTCCGGAGCCAGATGGCAGCCGTCTGCAATCACCTCCGTACTCATCTCACGCTCCAGCAGCACAAACTCAGCCATGCTGCCCTGCATGGGAGTCCCCAGACGCTGGCGTATCGACGGCACGGAACTCATGGCACACCAGAAATGATCCACGTGACGCATCCCCGCCCGAAAACCCTCTCGCATCTCCGACCAGCTGGCATTCGAATGCCCACAGGTCACCAGACAGCGACGCCGACGAGCCGCACGATAGAAATCCACCGCCCCGGGCAGCTCTGCCGCACACGTGGCAATCTTCACCAGTCCAGACTGAAAATACTGTTCAAACTCCACTGCCTCAGGAACTCGACACGACTCACGGTCATGACAGCCGGACTTGTCAGCCGCAAAATACGGTCCATAAAGGTGCACTCCTGCAATCGTGGCCACCCCCCACTCCCGCCGCTGCTGCTCAATCGCGCCGTGACAGGCAGAAATCATCGCCTGCAACTGCTCCGCCCCGGCTGTCGTGGTCGTCGGAAAAATTGTCGTGGTACCGTGCCGCAGATGCGCAGCACAGCTTCGCTGCACTGCCTCCACCGTGCCATCCATGAAATCGGCTCCAGCCCCGCCATGCACATGCAGGTCAACAAAACCGGGCCCGATGTATCCGCCACCCGCGTCCAGCAACCGCAGGCCACGACGCACTCGCCGCTCCGGCCCGGCATAACTGAGCTTTCCCGATTCCCACAGCACCAGCCCGCCACGGATCAGTCCCGCCGGCAGAATCAGCGTACCATTGATCACACCGTCCCACGCGGACTCCACCTGGCCGGACTGCATTCTCACGCTCCCCCCTCAGATTAATCCTGCCCGTTGCAGCAGACACGCCCTCAGGACAGGTCCGCGATGATTCGCTCCGCCGCAGCCAGCTGCAGTCGCAGATTCTCCAGCGTCTCCCGAATCTCTGCCACAACCTTCTCCGGAGCCTTCGCCAGAAAACCCGGATTCGACAGCTTCGACTCGTGACCCCGGATGAAGCCCCGCAGTTTCTCGGCCTCACGCCCCTGACGAGTCAGCTCGGCATCCCGATCAATCAGACCCTCCAGCGGAATATACCCCTCAGCATCCCCCAGCGAAAATCCGGCAGAACCCTTCGGACGGCTGATATCCAGACCAGCCGCCTCCAGCATCGTCCGCGCCAGAAAATCAAACTGCGCCGATACCGCCTGCAACTGCTCCGCAACCGCCGGATCACACTTCATGAACAGTTTCAGTTGAGCCGTTGGCGAAATGCCGTAGACCGACCGCACATTGCGCACCGCGGCAATCGTCTGCTGCAGACGCTCAAAACGCCGCTCCAGCACTTCATCAATCCGCTCCGGCTGCAATTGCGGCCAACTGGCCATCATCACCGAACTGCCTGCAGACACCGGCTCAGACAATCCTCGCAGCGGTGCCAGCTCGTTCAGCTTGTGCCACAGCTCCTCAGTAATGAACGGGGCAAACGGATGCAGCAGACGCAGCAGTGAATCCACCACCACCACCAGACAGCGCTGCGCTACTGCCCTCTGCTCAGCACTGCGAAATCGCGGCTTCAGCATCTCCAGATACCAGTCGCAGAATTCGTTCCACGTAAATTCACGCACCGCCCTCGTCGCCTGGTCAAACTGATAACGCTCCAGCATCAGGGTCACATCTCGCACCGTTGTGGCCAGCCGGCTCAGGATCCAGCGATCCTCCACCTGCAACTGCTGCTCGCCAACAGCCGCTGCCTCATAACCCTCCAGATTCATGAACGCGAAACGGCAGGCATTCCACAGCTTGTTGCAGAAATTCCGACCATAATCAAAACGCTCACTCACGATTCGCGCGACCGGCGCACCCGGGTCCGCAGTAAACCACGGACTGGGAAACTGAAATGATTTTTTGCAGCGACTGCACTGGATCGATGGGTTCGGCCCACCCAGTGGCTTCAACTCCTGATGCTCCTTCGTCTGCGGAGTCACCGTCTGACAGTGCGGACACTCGTACCCCACCGGCAGACGCACATCCTGAGTCTCACCACACAGAGACGCTATCGTAAAACGCACCGCATCCGTGCCGTACTTCTCAATCAGTTCCAGCGGATCCACCCCGTTGCCCTTCGACTTCGACATCGTCTGGCCGAGACCGTCAAGGATCTTCGGGTGGATATACACATGCCGGAATGGCACGTCCCCCATGTTGTATAAACCCGTCAGCACCATCCGCGCAACCCACAGCGTGATGATGTCCCGAGACGTCACCAGCACTGAACCCGGATAAAAATAACTCAACACACGATTGCCATCAGCAGACACTGATTCCGCCTGCGAAATCATCGGCGGATCATGCTGCCGATCCGGCCAGCCCAGTGTGGCGTGCGGCCACAGCGCCGAACTGAACCACGTGTCCAGTACATCCTCGTCCTGCACGAAACCAGCCGCCTCCAGACGCCGCTCCAGATCCTCACAACCGGCATCCACACAGCACAGAATCAGCTCGCGACCGGACTGCAGCCCCGGAGCAAGTCGCACCACCAGCTTGTCACACAGCTCAGACGGCAGAACCACCTCACCATCAACCGTCAGCTCGGCACCAAAATCCCGCAGTGCTGCAAGACGGTCCGTACCAGTGCCCGCTGGCTGCGACCACACCGGAATACGATGCCCCCACCACAACTGACGACTGATGCACCAGTCCCGCTTCTCTGCCAGCCAGTCAACATACGTCCGTGCATACCGCTGCGGAAAGAATCGCACTCGACCGTCTTCCACAGCGTCAATCGCATCCTGCGCCAGCCTGTCCATCTTCACAAACCACTGATCACTCAGAAACGGCTCGATCGCCGTCTTGCTGCGATCACTGTGCATCAGCGGAATGATGCGATCCTCAACCTTCTCCAGATGACCCAGCGACTCCATGCGCGCCACCACGCGCTTGCGAGCCTCAAAACGATCCAGACCGGCATACTCACCACCAGCAGCATTGATCGTTCCGTCCGGATTCAGGATGTTGATCATCGGCAGACCATGACGAAGACCACATGCATAGTCATTCGGATCATGCGCCGGTGTCACCTTCACCACACCAGTACCCAGCGTGCGATCGGCCAGCAGAGCATCCGCAATGATCGGAATGCAGCGATCAATCACCGGAATCCGTACCTGACTGCCCACCAGATCCGCATAACGCTCATCGGCAGGATGCACACACACCGCAGCATCACCCAGCATCGTCTCCGGACGAGTCGTCGAGAAACTGATCCGACGCCCCGTCGGCTGGCCCTGCTGATCCACCACCGGGTAGTTCATCGTCCAGAAATGCCCGGCCACGTCCTCATGAAATACCTCGTCATCCGCCACCGCCGTCTGCAGGTACGTGTCCCAGTTCACCAGTCGCTTGCCGCGATACACCAGACCGTCACCGAACATCCTGAAAAACGTGCGCCGCACCGCTTTGCTGCACACCTCGTCCAGAGTAAACCGCACACGTCGCCAGTCACAACTGGATCCGATCTGCTTCAGCTGATTCAGAATCCGAGCCTCGTAGTCGTCCTTCCACTTCCAGATGCGACTGACCAGTGCTGCACGACCAATGTCGTGGCGAGTCAACCCCTCCTCCTCCAGCATCCGCCGCTCCACCACGGCCTGAGTCGCTATGCCGGCGTGATCAGTACCCGGCATCCACAGCGCCGAATAACCCTGCATCCGCCGCCAGCGCGTCAGCAGGTCCTGCACTGTTCCGTTCAGACAGTGCCCCATGTGAAGTGCACCCGTCACATTCGGAAGCGGGATCATGATCGTATGCTGCCGTCGAGCCGGATCGGGCTCGGCGTTGCAGAATCCCTGTGACAGCCAGTATTCCACCCAGCGCGTCTGTGCAGCCTGGGAATCGTAGGTTTTGGGGAGTTCAGAGGACATGATCTGAATTGAATTCCGGAACAGAATGCAGCGGACAGAAGTCAGATGCCCGCAGCTTCCGCGGGCCAGCAGGTCCCGAGCTTATCAGGTTCAGTGCAAATCTGCAGCGCCCGGCTCGCCCGCCGCCGCGAATTCCCCTGCCCTGTGATGGTCTGAAACGATTTTTTCATACAGATCAACCGTTTTCCGCAGCATCTCACCCAGACCCAGCTCCCCGGGGAACTCGCCACGCACCGCACCGCCGCGCAACGCCCACAGCACTCGCTGCAACAATTCCTGACGATCACCCGGCAGCACCAGACCACCAGGAAAGATCCGCCGCAGCAGTTCCCCCACTCCTCCATGATCGTACCCCACCACCGGAACTCCGACCGCCAGCGCTTCCGCCGTCGTCAGACTGAAGGACTCCGGGTGGACCGACAGCGATAACACCACGTCCACCCCCGCGTAAATTTCCGGCAGATCATCCCGTATCCCCGGAAACGTCAGACGGTCCGCAACACCCGACTCCGTCGCCAGCCGCAGCAACTCCTCCAGATACCGCTCACGACCCAGCAGACTCCCAGGACAGATCGCATGCACCTCCACACCCGCCCGACACAAGTCCGACAGCAGGCGAATCAGATCCACGTGCCCCTTGCCACGCACGACACGACCCGGCAGCAGCAGCAGGAATCGCCCCGCCGCAGCCGGATACTGCCGCACAAACTCCGCTCGCCAGCCCACCAGCGACGGCCACATACGTCGGTACCGCTGACAGTCCACGCCACGCGAAATCACCTGCACACGACACTGCTCCCCCTGTACTGACAAACCCTCAAGATGCCGACGCACACTCTCAGATACCGCCACCACCACATCAGCCCGCAGCATCACCCGACTGTACCAGCCACGCGAATTCAGGCCATGCACAGTGTGCACCACCACCGGACGTCGCTCCCGAGGCAGCAGCCGCAATGCCCAGCGCAGACACCACGCCGGTAATCGGGAATGCACATCCACCACATCCACACACTCACGCAACAGCAGTCCTCGCAGCCGCAGCACTGCACCCAGCCAGCTCAGCGATTTCCTGCCACAGGCCAGCCGGATCGGCTCAGCACCCACCAGCCGCAACTGCGACTCGAGGCGACCACCCGCAGAACCCACCAGCACCCGCTGACCCGCCTCCACCAGCGCACGACTCTGCTCCAGCACACAATACTCAGCACCACCCGAGTCCATCGCGGGAATCAGCTGCAGCACCGTCATTCGCTTTCGCCGATTCATGAGTTGCACAGACCCGCTTCCCAAACCCACACAATTCCCTGCACCACCCGTTTGCCCGCCAGCCACGCCGACTGCTAACCTTCCCACTCCCCGACAGGCTGCCACTCAATCGCCAGCCACCCGCCCCGGCTGAATCGCCCGGAGAATCGCCCAATGAAGATAACACCCGCCCCGACTTCTGCACAGACCAGCCGGAACAACTGCATCGGACCACAACTGCCCCGGGTCTGCCTGCTGCTCGCTGCACTCCTGCTGGACCATTCCGCCGTCGCTCAGAACACTGCCCCGGCAAAAAACGAATTCGACCCGGCACCTGTGACAGAACAACACCAGATGATCCCCATGCGCGACGGACTCAAACTGTCCGCATGGCTGTACTTCCCCCCAGGTGCAGGACCATGGCCCGTCCTGTTCGAACAGCGATATGCGGATATCCGCGGCGAAGGCACCCGCAAAGCTGCCGCCAGCCTCGCATCAGCCGGCTACGTCGTTGCCATGGTCAATTATCGGGGCACGTGGCAGTCCGAAGGACGCTGGCAGGGCTACCGGGCACTCGGCTGGGGCACCCTGCAGGATGGATACGACGTCTGCGAATGGCTGGGGACGCAGAAGTGGAGCACCGGCAAGGTCGGAACCTTCGGCTCCTCCCAGGCCGGCTACGCCCAGAATTTCCTCGCTGTCACACAGCCACCGCATCTCGCAGCACAGTACATGGTCGACACCGGACTCAGCCTCTTTCATGAAGGCTATCGCATCGGCGGAACCACCCGCCCAGCACGCTTCCGCTCACTCGCTCAGGTCTGTCGGGACCCCATGGACAATGACCGACTCCTCGAAGAATGGCTGCAGCACCCGACATATGATGACTACTGGCGCGACGAAGACTGCTCGCTGCACTTCGATCGCATGAATGTCCCCTGCTTCACCATCGGCAGCTGGTACGATTTCATGAACCAGGGATCCATCGCCAGCTTTCACGGACGACAGCACCAGGGCGGGGCAGGCTCACGCGGAAGACAGCAGCTTGTCATCGGACCATGGCTCCACGGTCGACTCAATAAGGGCTTCCGGAATGGTCAGCTCACATACCCAGCGCACGCCGCATGGCCGGAACAACAACACATGATTCGCTGGTTTGACCGCTGGCTCAAAGGACAGCAGAACGGCGTCGATGCCGAACCCCCCGTGCGCTGGTTCGTCATGGGGGCCGTCGGAGAACCAGAGGCCCCCGGAAATGTCTGGCGCGAAGCCGCAGACTTCCCACCCCACTCCAATGCCGTCCCACTCTACCTCCGCGCAGCCGGTCTCCTCTCCGAACAGGCCCCCGACACACCCACCGGAAACACCTCGTGGATCAGCGACCCACTGCACCCCTGTCAGATCCCCGGGACCGCCTTCCCTGGTGCCACTGATGCCCGCACCTTCGAACAACAGGCCGAAGTCCGCACCTTCACCACCGAAATCCTGACCGAACCCGTCGAATGGACCGGCCGCATCAAAGCCGAACTCTGGCTCTCCTCAACAGCGCCCGATACCGACGTCATTGTTCGAGTCAGTGATGTCTACCCCGATGGAAGATCCATGCTGATCGTCGATTACCCGTGGCGACTCCGCTATCGCGAAGGACTCCACACAGAAGTCCTCCTGCAACCCGGTGAAATCGTCCCCGTTCGCTTCGACATCGGCTGGATCAGCCAGATCTTCAATCGCGGGCACCGCATTCGGGTTACCGTCGCCAGCACCGGAGCTCCACTGTACGAACCCAATCCACAAAACGGTCAGCCCTTCACCCTTGAAATGCCACCCGACGCCGCCACTGCTACCAATACACTGCACCACAACAGGACCTTCGCGTCCAGAATTCTGGCACCGGTCATACCCGCAGACTGAGCACGGATGAGAAACACGCTTGAATGACCGTGGTGACTGGCATCCGGAGGTCGATTGTCGGCATAGTTACTGCATTGCAGTGCACAGCAGTGCAGCCAGTCTGTTCTTGGTAAGGGCCGAAGATGAACGCCGCCTGCGTTTACGATTTCGATGTGGTGGTTGTCGGAGCGGGTCATGCGGGAGTCGAAGCCGCACTCGCTGCCGCTCGCATCGGCGCTCGCACCGCCCTGCTCACCATGAACTGCGATACCGTCGCGCAAATGAGCTGCAACCCCGCGATCGGCGGAGTCGCCAAGGGGCAGATTGTCCGCGAAATCGACGCACTCGGCGGCGAAATGGGGCACGTCATAGATGCCACCGGCATCCACTTCCGCATGCTCAATGCCAGCAAGGGCCCCGCCATGCACAGTCCGCGTGCCCAGGCGGACAAAAAAGCCTACCAGTTCGAAATGAAACACCGTGTCGAGCAGCAGGAAAATCTGACACTCCGACAGGAAATGGTCGATGCTCTCGAAACGGAAGGGGGCCGCGTCACCGGGATTCGCGTCGCCGGCGGCGCCCTCTATCGCACCCGAGCCGCAGTACTCACCACAGGTACCTTCCTCAAGGCCATCATGCACACCGGCGAACAGCAGGCCGAAGGTGGTCGAGCCGGTGACAAGGCCGCACACGGCATGTCCGCATCACTCCGCAACCTCGGAATCGAACTGCGACGATTCAAAACCGGCACACCCGCCAGACTCAATGGACGCACCATCGATTTTTCTCGCTGCGAAGTGCAGCCCGGTGATGATCACCCCGAACCATTCTCCTTCCTCACCGAAGCCATCACTCAGCCACAGGTGCACTGCTACCTCACATCCACCACCCCCGAAATTCACGACATCATTCGCGCTAACCTGCACCGCGCCCCAATGTATTCCGGACAAATCCAGTCCACCGGGCCACGCTACTGCCCCTCCATCGAAGACAAAGTCGTCAGATTCGCCGAACGCGAAACTCACCAGGTGTTTCTCGAACCCGAAGGACGAAACACCTGCGAAATCTACTGCAACGGAATTTCCACCAGCCTGCCACGCGACGTCCAGGATCAGATCATCCACCTCATTCCCGGCTGTGAACGAGCCGAAATCATGCGGTACGGATATGCCGTCGAATATGACTTTGCACCTCCGACTCAATTGTTCCCCACACTCGAAACACGCGCCGTCGAGGGCCTGTTTTTTGCCGGTCAGATCAACGGCACAACCGGATACGAAGAAGCTGCCGGTCAGGGACTGATCGCCGGAATCAACGCTGCACGACGTGTTCAGGCACGGGAAGGATTTGTCCCTGATCGCAATCAGGCCTACCTTGGAGTACTGCTTGACGACCTCGTCACAAAGGGCGTCGATGAGCCCTATCGCATGTTCACATCCCGGGCCGAGTATCGGCTGCTGCTGCGACAGGATAATGCCGATCGCCGACTGACGCCTGCCGGCATCGAACTGGGCACGGTGTCCGCCGCGCGAGCCGACCGATTTCGCCGCTACGAAAAGGAGCTTGAGCAGGCCTTCACCGCAATGACAAAACTCCGCTCGCAGGGAGCCTCCCTCGACGAATGGATTCGACGCGATACCCCATGGGATCAACTTGAACAGATCTTCCCGGAACTCGCAGCACTGCAGCTTTCCTGGCAGACAAAACGCCAGATG
>Ga0078894_10000023_pt1 | contig 85914 bp, 65 predicted proteins | sample LauGreSu1BDMLBSD_2_FD_67506 | JGI IMG/M metagenome (GOLD analysis project Ga0078894, IMG submission 67506) | Freshwater lake microbial communities from Lake Michigan, USA - Su13.BD.MLB.SD (version 4) (version 4) | ecosystem: Environmental > Aquatic > Freshwater > Lake | place: Lake Michigan...
CGGCATCACCGTCTTACTCATTTTAATCCACCTTCGGAGCTGAGCACTGGCACTCTTTTTTGAAATATTCGGAAAATATAATTGTGCGAGCTCACCATAGCCGTAAGCTCGCACTTTAAAGGTTTCTTCTTTATTCATAGTGTCTAATTTCATTGGGACACCACTGCATCATCATGATGTTTGGTTAAAAACAATAGATCTGCCGCCCTTCAATTTGGCAGCCAGCAGTTTCATATCATCGCCCACTTTTTGATCAACAATACGTGCATAATGCTGCGTACTCTTCATGTTTTTGTGACCTAGCATTTTACTTACAGTTTCCATAGGGACCCCGTTCGTCATGGTTACAGAAGTTGCAAAAGAGTGTCTAGCCACGTGAAAAGTCAGCTCCTTGTGTATTCCACACAGATCAGCTAGCTCTTTCAAATAGGCATTCACTTTTTGATTGCTTAAAACGGGGAGGATGGGATCTTCAGGCATTAGCAAATCCAATCGGCAATAATTATTAATGATATCCATTGGAATAGCCAACAATGGAATATTTGCGCGTGCATCAGTCTTTTGACGCCTTGTTCGAATCCAATATCCGAGCTCATCACTCCCTTCTACCTCCGCTTTCTTCAATTTCTTGACATCAATGTATGCCAATCCCGTGTAACAGGAAAAAATGAAAATATCCCTCACTCTTTTCAAACGTTCAATATTTGAATCAAAGTCAATCAAAGTTTGAATTTCTTCCATAGTTAAATAGGGTCTATCTACTTCCTTAATTGACATACTAATTCCAACAAACGGATCTTTAAGTAGCCAACCATTCCTAATGCTAATGCAAGTGATCCTTTTCAGGTTTTGCAAAAACTTAGTCGCGGTATTGGAGTTACAACCCTTTTCCGTTTTCAAGTACATGTTGTATTGCTGTATCATATGATGATCAACCGCTTTGATTGAAACATCATTGACACGGTAATACTTCTGCAAGAACTTTTGGAAATGGTTCTTTGCAGTGTTGTGCTTCTGATAAGTAGCATAGGTGTTTTCCTTACCAATTAATTTCTGGAGTCCATCTACATGGTCTTGCCAAATGTCGATGACGGTCCTTGTTTTGGCAGTGTTCACCCCCAGGATAGCATCTCGAAGGTCGGTAGCCAAAACCTCCTCCTGTAGCATCAGGAGATCATTGTACTTCTGATGGGCACGAATGCGAACTGCTTCTAAATACTCATTAAAGACCTTAGCTTCTTTGGTTCGACCTTTCATTTGATACCTCGCCGGATCCCATTGTTCGGGAAGGATGAATCGTTTGAGTCTCAGGGCAACTTTTTCCCCATTAATGTTGATGCGTAGCATCACGGGGCATTCCCCGTTCTGTTTTTCTTTTGTCCGGTTTATGTAGAAAACCAGACTGAATGTTGTTTTTGACGACATATGGCGCAATTGTTTTAATTGTGCCCCCCATTTTGATTACAAAACTACATTTACCCCTTGGCTAAATCAAGCTTATCTTGTTGATTTTCAGTCCGATTATGTTCGTAGTTGTTCGCACACCGTTGACCCTTTTTGCATTTTCAAAAAGGGGTCACCAATAGGAAACCCAGTTGGCGTACAAACGCGAACATTTTCGGAAAGTAAAGAACAAAAAAAAGTGTGTAAATCAACGACTTACACACTTTTCGAACAGTTGCGAACTGTATCCAGCGGAGAGAGAGGGATTCGAACCCCCGGACCTGTAACAGTCAACGGTTTTCAAGACCGCCGCATTCGACCGCTCTGCCATCTCTCCAATGAGGGTGCAAAAATACGCCTTCGCATTGTCATTTGCAAAGGAATTGGGAAAGTTGATGGTTTTTTACTTCGATAATTCAAATTTAGTAGACATCCCTACCCTCAAAGCGTTGAAAGAAAGTATATTGTTCAAATTTTTGGTACACAATTTGACAATCATCGCTTCGTATGGAAATCAATAAAGCATTCGCAAAAGTTTCCCTGTCGATGACAGTTTTTACCCTTTGGGCTATCGCCAATCTAGGCGCGCAAAAATTAGAATTCCCCAAGAATATCCCAAGAACACCAACCAAACCGCAATTCAATCCCCCTTCCAAGTCAACCCCACGTCCGCCGTCCAATCAGCGGCCGCCATCGAACAATAATCGACCAAGCATCTCTACCCCACAATTCCCATCGAACTACCCCAACCCTGTCTATTTTCCTCAAAATGGCATACCAGGCAGGACAACATCGAACAACCCCAATGGCATATCGGAGTACCTTTATAGGGCCCCTAATAATATCCCCGACAAAAATGGAGTAACCCATGTTACCTTTCTCAGCAGTCAAATTCAATATAGAATGTACAATTGGCCTCAACCGGTGGTTCAACACGATGCATGGCTTGTGAAATCGGGCGCCCTGGATACTTTGCGTGCGATGGCTCCCAAGATCGAGACGTTCGATATCAACCACGCCGAAAAGGCCTTTGAAATCAAAACAAAGACGGGAATCATATTGAAGTTCCCCGAAAACGCTTTTTCCGATGCGATGGGCAACCCCGTCCTTGGCAAAGTCCAACTGAGTGTGCAGCACTTTCAAAGCAAGTCAGATTTCGCTTCGGCCGGACTTACTAGCAGCACAACCGACGGGCAGGCACTAGAAAGTGGAGGAATGATCGACATCAATGCGACTTCAGGCAATGCAAACATCAGAATCGCCGATGGCAAATCATACAAAATCGAGGGGAATTCAGCGTACAAAGAAGGTTTTGAGACGTTTTATGGTGTGGGTGGCGATCAAACCACTTGGACCAACGACCCCAATTCGGCGAGTGCCAGTGCCAGCAATAACGCATCAAACAGTGATGGTAGCGAAAATACGAACAGGAAATTCACGCTATCATTGCTTCCCATCACCCGGTCCAACAATGGCGTTGCTCTACCCCTAATTGTAAACGACATGGACGTTGACATGCCATTGAGTCAGTGGTTTTACGACAATGCCAAAATCAACAAAGAGTTAAAAAAGCGCATCAAAATGGATGGCATTATTTTCCCAGCAAAATTAATGCTTAACAAATCGGGTGATATTACCGACGTTCAATTGTTGGACTCTTCACAAGCATCGAATAGTCTAATTTCTGACCAGTTCCCCTACTTCCGCGAGTTACTACTTTCCGCACCAGCCGCAAGGTTTAAGGACAGCTTGGGGGTGCCTGAAAGTCTAACCATTCGATTCTCCACATTGGATGCCAATTTCATCAAAATCAAACAGTTACCGCTACCTCCTGTTGTCGCTGGAATCGGAAAAATGGCAACGAACAACGGAGGCAATTGGGCTTTGGAATCGTATTCCACGAAACTGGTTAACTGCGATCGATTTAGCAAATTCACCAAGAGCGACGACTCGATCACTTACAAGGTAGATCATGCGCGGGCGTTGGTATTCTTGAATTTTAGCGATTTTAATTCGTTGCTGGGTCCATCAAAAATCAGGCAGGAAAATACAGGATATTCTTACGCGATGCATCAGTTTCCGATGGATGCCAATGCGAGATTGATTGCGATTGTGTACGACCAGCAGGGCGCCGTTCACTTGGAAGTGGCCGATGTTTCTCCAGGAAAATATCACATCGAGAAAACCAGCCGCTATCCGTTTAATCAGCTCACGGTGAAGGCCGCTTTTGAGATGATGCCAATGGATTTATTTCCGGCAAAGGATTAATCGCGGGGTTTGAAGCGCGTAAATGGCTTTGGAGGGCCGGCGGGTTTTGGCTTCGGCGCATCATTTGAAGGCTGATCTCTGCGATCATTCCTTGCAGGTGAGCCGGAGTTTGAATCCTTGCGAGCAGGTGCAGAAAAATTGGAATCCCCAGCATTTGATGATTCTCTGCGATTAGAACCTCCGCCCGCATTTGAGAACCCCGAATTGTTCTTTAGATTCGCTTTCTTCCTCGCTACACGCTGATTGCCGTTGTTGCCATCGTTGTAAAAAGGCTTGGCATCATTGGCCTCGGCCACATGAGTTCCCGGCAAATATGGATGACTCGTCTCCACAGGGATTTCCTGTTTGATTAACTTCTGAATATCCTTGATAAATGGCACTTCCTCGCGATCTACAAATGACCACGCAACACCACTATTACCCGCCCTGCCCGTCCGTCCGATGCGATGCACATAGGTTTCAGGGATGTTTGGGATTTCATAATTGATCACGTGCGTTAGCTCGTCGATATCGATTCCGCGCGCCGCAATATCCGTAGCCACCAAAACCCTAGTCGTGCGATTTTTAAAGTTCGATAACGCAGTCTGTCGTGCATTCTGGCTCTTGTTTCCATGAATGGCTTGGGCAGAAATATCCAATTTTACCAAATCCTTCACCACTTTATCGGCTCCGTGCTTTGTGCGAGTAAACACCAATACCGATGGGATTTCCACCGATGAAGAATCCAATAAATGTCGCAATAAGAAACGCTTGTTCTTCTGGTCCACATAAAACAATTGCTGGGTTACCTTTTCCGCAGTAGTTGAAACGGGCGCCACAGAAACGCGAACGGGATTCACCAAAATATTTTGGCTCAACTTCACCACTTCAGCGGGCATAGTTGCTGAGAAAAATAAGGTCTGACGTTTTGTTGGCAATTTTGCAATTACCTTTTTGACATCATGAATAAAGCCCATATCCAACATACGATCGGCCTCATCGAGCACAAAAAACTCCACATTTCGCAAATCAATAAATCCTTGTTGCATTAAATCCAACAAACGTCCGGGCGTGGCCGTCATGATTTCAACGCCTCTTTTGATCGCATCCACTTGTGGGTTCTGACTCACACCGCCAAAAATAACGGCATGACTGATTTTCACATTGCTGGAATACGCTGCAATGCTTTCATCAATCTGTAAAGCTAGTTCACGGGTGGGGGTTAATATCAACGCTTTGATCGTTCTACGGTCACGGGTAGACGACATCAAATTTTGAATAATGGGGATTGAGAAGGCCGCGGTTTTACCTGTTCCTGTCTGGGCCGTTCCGAGGATATCGTTGTGGGCTAAGGCAGCAGGTATGGCTTGGGCTTGAATGGGTGTTGGGGTGGTATACCCTTGTGCGGAAAGCGCGTCGATGATAGGCTGCGCAATTCCTAGTTCAATGAAATGTTCCAATACTACAAAGGTAGGCAATGGAAAAGGAATCCCACCCGCATGTTACAACAATCAAAACAAAGCCAATAAGTTATTTGCATCAACCACGGCAAATGCGCAAATTTGAAATATGCATTACCCATCGCAACTCACAAGCTTAGAATCCCGCAACCAAGCCTATCGCGAAAGCCTAGAAAAACCCGAAGAATTCTGGGCCAATGTTGCGAACGATTTTACTTGGAAGCGCAAATGGGACCGTGTTTTGGATTGGAATTTCGAGGAACCGAACGTGCGCTGGTTTGATGGGGCGCAGTTGAATATTACGGAAAATTGCTTGGACCGACATCTAGCAGAGCGTGGGAATGAGATTGCAATGATTTGGGAATCGAATAGCCCAAACGAGGAGAGCAAAAAATACACTTACAAGGAATTGCACGAGGCGGTATGCGTCTTTGCTGAAGTTCTCAGGAAGGGAAACATCAAAAAAGGCGATCGCGTTTGCATCTATATGGGTATGGTCCCGGAATTGGCCATTGCGGTATTGGCTTGTGCCCGAGTGGGGGCCATTCATTCCGTGATATTTGGCGGATTCAGTGCCCACAGCGTTGCCGATAGAGTGAACGATGCGCAAGCTTCCGCCATCATTACCTGCGATGGGGCTTATCGTGGGGCGAAAGACATTCAATTAAAATCAATCATCGATGAGGCTCTTCAACATTGTAGCAGCGTAAAAACGGTTTGGGTTCACGAGCGAACCGACATCGAAATTACGTTAACAGAAGGGCGCGATGTGCTATTGAAGCAAGCGATTGCCGATGTAAATATCGCCGAAGCGCTCAGTAGCCCCGCGGAGACCATGGAAGCCGAGGACCCTCTATTCATCCTTTACACCAGTGGCTCAACCGGCAAACCCAAAGGCGTGGTGCATACCTGTGGAGGCTATATGGTTTGGACGCATTATACGTTTACCAACGCTTTTCAATACCAACGGGGCTGGGTGCATTTTTGTACGGCCGATATCGGCTGGATCACAGGCCATAGCTATATTTTGTATGGACCGCTTACCGCCGGCGCAACAACCTTACTATTCGAAGGCATACCCACCTACCCCAACCCAAATCGCTTTTGGGAGATTGTAGAAAAACACAATGTAAATATCCTGTATACCGCACCTACCGCCATTCGTAGTCTCATGAGCGCCGGCGACGACTGGGTAATGAATCACAAAATGCCATCGCTAAAAGTCCTTGGCACCGTGGGCGAACCCATCAACGAAGAAGCTTGGCAATGGTATCATAAAATGGTGGGGAAAGGCAACTGCGAAATCGTTGATACTTGGTGGCAAACCGAAACCGGTGGCGTCCTCATCACCAACCTCGCCGGGGTAACACCGAGCAAACCCACCTACGCCACCCTACCACTTCCGGGGGTTGAACCGCTTTTGGTGGATGAAAATGGCAAAGAAATATTGGGCAACAACGTATCGGGAAATCTTTGCATTCGCAAACCTTGGCCTGGGATTTTACGAACCACTTGGGGCGATCACGAACGATGCAAGCAAACCTATTTCAGTACCTATCCGGGCCTTTATTTTACGGGCGATGGGGCTTTGCGAGATGAAAACGGGAATTACCGAATCACCGGTCGTGTTGACGATGTTCTCAATGTCAGCGGGCATCGCATCGGAACGGCGGAGGTAGAAAACGCCATCAATTTGCATACAGGGGTTATCGAAAGTGCCATCGTTGGCTATCCGCACGATATCAAAGGTCAGGGCATCTATGCGTTTGTAATTTACCAGGGCCTAGAAACCGATTTGCGCACGCTAACGAATCAAATCAACGAAACTGTGAGTCGCGAAATTGGAGCCATCGCCAAAGCCGATAAAATTCAGATTGTCAGTGGATTACCCAAAACCCGATCAGGCAAAATCATGCGTCGGATCCTAAGAAAAATCGCCGAGGGAGAATTGGAATCTCTGGGCGACACATCCACCCTGCTAGACCCTACCGTGGTGGATTCAATCATTCAGGGACGTTTGTAATTCTCAAAACGGATCCGGTTAAATTCTTCAGGCGGCTTAAAATTACTTTTTGCCGCGCAAAGCCCGTTTCATCGGTGTCATTTCCACTTGATCCGCTGGCGATTGCTGCTTGTTTTTGAAAATTTCAAAACGCGTAGGTTCCGCCGTACGAGGCCAAGTATGATTGCTTTCATCGATGTCCGATGTTTCCTTAAACGGATCCAAAACGATGCTCGCCACTTCCTTCCGCTTTAGGAAATTCTTAGTCACCTTATTTTCATTTTTGCGCCAGATATAAGCGTGAATGTAATCCACTTCCGAAGTACCATCGGTATAGTTCCATTGCAAAATGATTGGCATCACAAAACCGCCTTTATTGGTAAACGTAATCTCATAGAGATAGGCATTTTCATAGGCCTTCATTTCTTCAGGGGTTAGCAATGTATAGTCCTTATAAAGGTCGCGTACCAAAGTTTCCTGCTTGGGCTGTGACTGATCTGCCATTGCTGCCCTCGCCGCGTTTCCGAAAGTATCTTTCGCTGGGTTGTAGTAGTAATAGAAGTCGCGCAAAGCAGTATCGCGATCCACCGCAAACTGAATCCCCGAAGCCTTGTTGCGCAATTTGCTCACGTGTTGGAATTCCGACGATGGCATAATCGTCAGACTATTTCTGCCTCTACTTCCGTTGCCTATTCCCATGCCACGACCGCGACCATTGCGCTGGGTAGAATCCATTTTAACAGGCATCGTTGTGGGAGAAAACGGCCTGTAAGCCAAAACCGAATCCATAGAAATATCGACCGGTTGGATATCGAAGAACCACGCGCGCCAGAACCAGTCCAAGTCAACGCCAGAAGCATCTTCCATCGTGCGGAAAAAATCGGCCGGTGCAGGATGCTTGTACGCCCAACGATTGCAATATTCCTTAAAAGCGTAATCGAACAATTCGCGACCCATGATGGTTTCTCGCAAAATATTCAAACCCGTAGCAGGCTTAGCGTATGCATTGGGACCAAAGTTGATGATATTCTCCGAATTGGTCATAATGGGCTCCAACTGATCCTTCGGCATCTTCATGTAATCCACAATTTTATGCGCCGGACCACGCTGCGATGGGTAGTTATTATCAAACTCTTGCTCCGTTAAGAACTGCACAAAGGTGTTCAATCCTTCGTCCATCCATGACCAGTTTCTCTCATCCGAATTGATAATCATCGGAAAGAAATTGTGCCCCACTTCATGAATAATCACGCCAATCATACCGTATTTGGTGCGAGAGCTATACGTCCCGTCCTCGTCGGTTCTGCCATAGTTGAAGCAAATCATTGGATATTCCATTCCGCTCGATGCTTCCACGCTGATTGCTACTGGATATTGGTAGGCGGTGCTGTATTTGCTATAGGTTTTGATGGTGTGGGCGACCACTTTGGTAGAGTATTTACGATACAAACCGTAGGCTTCTTTGGCGTAGTAACTCATGCAATTGATTCGTTTTCCTTCCACAAATTCGGGCATGGCATCCCAAACAAATTTTCTTGAGCTGCCCCAAGCAAAATCTCTGACATTGGTTGCTTTGTAGTGCCAAGTTTTGGTTTGAAGTGTATCGCGATGCTGTTCGCGAAACTTCGCCTCGTCTAAAGTAACGATTTCTGTCGGGTCCATGGCCCCATTGGCAGCAGCGACATCGGCGGCCGACAATTTTTGCACTGCATTCCAACGCTTAAGTTGTTCTGGAGTAAGCACTTGAGCGTAGTTTTGACATTCTCCGGTTGCGGCGATGACGTGATCGGCGGGAACAGTCATTTGGACATCAAAATTGCCAAATATCAAGCTAAATTCTCCCCTTCCGGTAAACTGCTTGTGGTTCCAACCTTGATAGTCGCTGTAGACGCACAATCTTGGAAACCACTGAGAAATGGTGAAAATGTGATTGCCATCTTTCGGGAAATACTCGTAGCCACCGCGGCCACCGATTTTCTGGCGCTCCGGGATCTTATAATTCCATTTTACATTGAATACATATTTCTGCTTGCTAGCCAATGGCTTTGGCAAGTCAACACGCATCATCGTTTGATTGATAACATAATGAAGTGGATTGCCTTGGGCATCTGTAACCGACAATACATTGGCGCCGTATCCGGCAAGTTTTGCTTTTACATCCAACCCATCGATTTGCCCCGGCGTGATAGGTAGACTCTTTCCGCTTTCGTTAAAATAGTTGTTCTCACCCGTTGGACTGTGCTCATTTTCATCAAGTTGCAACCACAAATAGGTTAGAATATCGGGGGAGTTATTGAAGTAGGTGATGGTTTCCTCCCCATGCAAATACTGCTTTTTCTCGTCTAATGTCGCCTGGATTTTATAATCCGCGCGCTGCTGCCAATATTCATGTCCAGGTGCACCAGAGGCGGTCCGATAGGTGTTTGCATCGGGAAGAATCGTACCCAATTGTTCAAACTTATTACCGTGATTGGAGGTGGGATTGTTTTGAAGATTTTGGGCAGTTGAAACGGCGAAAAATATCGCAAACGACAAGAAAAGGGAGTACAGTTTTTTCATCAATGTAGAATTTACGCACCCTTTGAAAAGGGTCATTTTACAAAAATACACAAAACGCGTTAAAACATGGTATGGGCTCGTTCAAACATGAGCCAAAGTGCAACAAAACCCACTGGAATGGCGATGCCACGAACCAGATAAAATCGAGGGATGTGTGCATATTCGTTCAAGGAGGTAATTGTGGCAAGCGAAACCAATACAATCAGCACTTGACCTACTTCTAGACCCAAATTAAAGAACAGCAAGGGTTGCAAAATATCGGCTTGAGAACCTAGCATCGATCGCAGCATATTGCTAAAACCGAGGCCATGAATCAGGCCAAAGAACAAGGTTACTGCGTATACTTTCTGGTCATTTTGATACGATTGATTTTCATTGCGTCCCACCTGAAACCACCGAAATATCGCTGACAAAAGAATCGTAAGGGGGATTGCAAATTCAATAATTGCACTTGGAAACTTGATGATATTCAATACACTAAGGGCTAGAGTGATACAATGCCCAATGGTAAACGCGGTGATGAGAATTAGCCAATTCCAATTTCTAAAACTATAGATACTGCAAAGGATCAGCAAGAATAACATATGGTCATATCCCGCCAAATCGGTGATATGCTCGAAACCCGTTTGAAACCATAAGAAATTTTCGCCCATTGCAGTGTTATATTTGTTAACGCAAAGTTCGATTTTTATGTCGATATCTAATCACCTCTTCAAGTTCCACCAAAATTTCATTTTGAATTTCACCATTGCGTTGGTCTTGGTATTTCTGGGCAGCACCGCCCATCCTTATTATGTCGGCGTGACAGAAGTAAGCATCGAAACGGCCAAAAAAGATATCCGAGTAAGCTGCAAGCTCAATATGAACGATGTCCAACTGAATCTTTCGCAAACCGCAGGCAAAGCCATTGATTTAAGTACTATTACCCCGGCCAATCAACTATCATTATCGGCTTTAATTCAATCGGGTCTTACTGTACAGGTGGGCAGCAAACGCATCAACCTCGCATTTTTGGGTTATTCCGTTGAAGACGATGCCATTTGGTGTTTTCTAGAGGCGAAAAACATCAAATACTATCCCAGGGTTACCGTTTGCAACAATTTGCTATACAATCAGTTTGAGTCGCAGACCCACTTCATTCATTGCATCGTAAACGGCGGAAGGAAGAGCTCGAAGATTACGAACCCTGAAAAGTGCGCAACATTTGTGTACTGAACTCAGTTTGAGCCTAATTCATTATTGGTTTTGTAGGTTAAACGGATACTTAAACGATGATGAATTATCGATTTTATGTCAGGAATGCAAAAAAATCAACAAAGCACAAACCATCGGGCAACAATAGTTCCACAAAGAAGGTCTAACTTCGTGTTAGAGAAACAACTCATGAAAAAAACGATACAATTTTTATGCTTGGCCCTAGTAATTTTAATAGGAAATACAGCCCAAGCCCAGTCCGCTCCTCGCATGAAAGTAGGTGTTACAAGCAACTGCTTAAATGCGGTTTTTGTTGCGGAAGGCTCATTGGTAGCGGATTCTTGCGCATATGTTAAGTGGACAATTAACAATGGAACATCGGTGGTTGCGATGGGAAAAAAAGTTTACTACACTTTTTCAGCAGCTGGTACATACACGGTTTGCGCCAAGTTGTATAACACTTGTAAAAAGTTCGACACAGTTGTTTGCACTACCGTAACTGTGGTTGCGTGTGATTGCAAGTTGACCACAGAATTTTCTTTCAAAAACGATTGTAAGAAAGGATTCTTCGTCGCTTCATCAAATCAAAAAGGAGCAACATATACTTGGAATTTTGGGGACAAAACAGATGGAAAGGGAACCGACCCAACCCACACTTACATGTCTGAGGGTGTTTACAAAGTTTGTGTTGCCGCTACATGGAAAGATTCTACTGGTAAAGTGTGTACAGCTACGTTCTGTAAAGAAGTAAAAATCAGCTGTGGAAAGCCATGTGATCTTAAAGGCGAAATCGGATTCACCAACACCGGTGGAAAGTTCCGTTTCAAAGCCAGCAGCAACAGTGGATACACGTATGAGTGGAGTTTTGGCGACGGAAAGACGGGCAAAGGAATCGACCCTTACCATGAATACGCTAAACCTGGAACATATACAGTTTGTGTGACAATTACAGACAAGACAGGCAAGTGCAAAATCAAAATCTGCAAAACCGTTGTCGTCACTAGCCCATGTAATTTGATTGGCTCTTACAGTTGGAAAAAACTGAACGACAGTACTTATAAGTTCTATGCGACATCAAATGGAGGAACAGGAACAACATATACTTGGTCTTGGGGTGATGGAACAACTTCAACTGGGGTCTATGGAACCCACGTTTACAAAAAGTCTGGTGTTTATGAAGTTTGTTTGAAAATCTACAATTCAACGAAAAAATGCTTTACTTACGTTTGTAAAAAAGTTGAAATCGTTGTACCCTCAACTACCAAAAATTGCAAATGGGACAAAGCCGCAATCAAAGTAGGATATGGCAACAAGTGCAATGTTTACACGTTTGAAATGACATTGTTAAATGATAGTTGTATAAAATATCAATTGACTGTATATGATCTAAAAACAGGCAAAACATATCCTCTGACTGCAGGTCGCACTGGAACTTATACTTTTTCTGATACAGGCAAATTCGCAATCATTGCTAAATACTCAAACATTTGTACCGGATGCGATACGCAAACTTATTCTATGTTCAATGTCACTTGCAAGCCTACCACAGCGAAGTGCAACTGGGCTGCTGCGGGTGCTAATTTGACATATACCAATAAATGTAACGTATATACTTTTGAAGGCAAGAACATGAGCACCACTAGCAATTGTTTCAAATATTCAATTTTGGTTGGGAATAGTGGTGCAACAACCACTTATACTGGCCGAGTTGCTAGTCATACATTCAAAGCTACAGGAACCTATACCGTTTGTATCAAATACACGGATTCTTGTAAGGGATGCGACACCATGATTTGCACTAGCATCAAAGTTGATTGCACGCCATGTGCTGCAAAAGCAAGCTTTACCGTGGATAGCATTGCATCAAACGGGAAAATGTATGTGAAGAATACAAGTACAGGAGCGAAATCATATGTTTGGAACTTTGGCGACAGTACTGCGGCAAGCAAAGACAAAACACCGGTTCACCAGTTCTCTGCTTCTGGAGCGTATACCGTTTGTTTAACTGCTTACGATTCTACTGGTACTTGTTCTACTATTTATTGCTACACCGTGAAAGTTATTAAAACACGCTCTAATAAGTCGAACATCGACGGAAGTATTGGTAACAGCTACCCCAACCCAGCCGATGCCGGATTCTATATCAATCTTGGAACGGAAAAATCGAACTATGTTGTTTACAACAGCGCGGGTCAGATCATCGCTCAGGGCGACAATTCAGGAATCACTTATGTAGATTCTAAAAATTGGGCCAACGGGGTGTATCAAATTTCCATCAAAAGCGCATCTGTCAACAAGACCGAAAGCGTAATGATTGCTCATTAATTTTAACATTCAATTCAATACCCTAAGGGCGGTGAATTTTTCATCGCCCTTAATTATGTAAACCCATGAACAAATTTAAAACCCTTATCTTTTTAGTAATCAGCGGCTTTGCTGTTAGTCTACAGGCCCAAGAAACAATAATCAATGGCGGCTTCAACAATTGGAATCAATCTCAATTCAAAGTCCCCAACAAATGGTTGGTGATTGGATCAGTGGGATTAGACTCTTCAAAGACTGCGGGCAACGCGAGGGGAATCAAATTATCAAATAGCATTTCCAATCGCAGCATTAGTTATGCCTTGGAAGTGGGTGCGGCTTATCCCAATGTGTTAAATGGCGGATACCCCATCAGTGGCACTCCTACTAGCATCAAAATCAACTACAATAGCAGTGCGTTGGGCAACGACACAGCAGTGGTTATCGTGGGATTCACAAAGGGCGTGGATCCGATGCCAATGATTTTGCAACAGTTCTATCTATTTGCTGATGCTTCAGGGTCTGGCGACAACTCAATTACTGTCCCATTGACATATTTCCATGTGATCCCCGGGTTGGTAGCCGACTCCGCATTTATTTACATTGCGAGTAGCGCGGCAGCTGGAACTCCAAATTCATCGGGTAGCATTTCCATTTATAACATTTCCTTCCCCGATGGTAAAACAGCCCCTACAGCAAACTTGGATTTTGAATCTTGGGGTGGATTGAGCGTATTGAAGCCAACGTCTTGGTATACATCGCTGGATGCCTACGAGGAGAAAGTAGGAAAAATTGCGGGTTTACAACAATTTGCATTGCAATCAACATCTGCACGCACTGGCTACGCTGTTATCCTCAAACAACGTCCAGTTGTAATGCAGACAGGTACTGAGATTTTGCCTGCTTGGATGATTACTCAAAACCCATCCTATTCCGTTGGTGCAATGGACTTACCGAGTTTTAATGTCGATAAACGCTATATGAGTTTACGCGGCTATTGGAAAGGCAGCTTATCGGCCAGCGATAGAGTTTCCGTAATGGTCAACTTTTTTGATGCGGACACTTTGGTAGGCTCGGCGATGTTCTCACAAAATAGCGCTTTGTCTGTCCCTGCCAATTACACACTGTTTTCAGAGAATATAATTTGGGTGCCCGGATACACATCAACGCCACAAAAAGCAACCGTTGGTGCATTTCTTACCGATTCTACGTTTCAATTTGCAAGTGCTGCATCCAGTGTGATTTACTTAGAGGATTTGAGTTTGGACATGAATTCAACCAAAATCAACCCGGTGCTGTCTAATATCGGCATTACGCTTTTCCCAAATCCTAGCAGCGGTGACTTTTCGATTCGTAGCACACAGCCAATCAAAAGAATTTCAATGATTAATACGGTTGGACAGGTTGTTTATCAAACCCAAGTCGACGGATTAAATGAAGTCAATTGTTCGATTCCCGCGGGTGAGAGCAAGTTACTTTGGGTGGTAATTGAAGGCGATGGCTTCTGCACCACAAAAGGCTTGTCGATTCAATAATACTATTGCGCAGAGAGCTGTGTCAACGTTTCTCGCAAAGCCGCCAATCGCTTAGAGAAATATTCAATATCGGCTCTTTCCTGCTTGCTAAATTTGGGACTTTCCAAATCTTCTTTGTAGCAGCTCAGAAACAGAGAGGATTTCATCAGGTCTTCGCCAGATACTTTGCCTTTTACCCAGAGCAATATCATCGACAGGTGAATTCCGCCAAAAATGCTTTGTAGGAGTTCAACAACATAGATTTGATATTGATTGAAGTCGGCCGTAAATTCCTTCCAAAACACAAGAATATTATCAGGCACGAATTCTATATCTGCCTGTTGCATTTCTTCAACCGTAGACGACGGATTGATGGGGAGCGACACGTAGTTACCCTTCAGCCTTTTCGTAACCCCTGCGATGCTCTGATGCTGTAAATCAGCAATCTCATCATCGTCGGACAATCTGTACGCGGCATCCCATTGCAAATCGGTATCTAAATACAACTGAAAGTTTGGCGATTCTTCGATGCTAAACGTGCTCAACAAGCAAAAAACCAGGCTTTCCGTGAGTTCTGCATTGATAGGAAGTTCATTAATATCTTCAACCAATTGGTGAACCACTTTAGTGGGCATTGGGATGAAGGCTGTCTTTAGATGCGTTTTTAATGGATTGCCATTTACATCAATTACGACTGAGTGGTCGCTTCGGAGCGAACTCACTTTCAATCCATAGGGTGCACCAATATTTCTCATGATAGACTCATGGCAATGATAAAGCAGAAAATTGCTAAATCAAACAAAGAAATTAAGCGCCGATTTGCTTCAAATGCAACAGATGAGAGTGGATTGCACTCAACATTGTAGGGAATTCCTTGTACATCACATTAAACTCTTCGCAAGTTTCTCTCACTATTTTGTTTAATTTAGGATAATGTACATGAGAAATTTTAGGGAACAAATGGTGTTCAACTTGGAAGTTCAAACCACCCAATAACCAAGCCAATGACTTGCTCTTGGTACCAAAGTTGGCAGTCGTTAGAATTTGATGCGTAGCCCAGTCTGATTCAACGTTTGTCACTGGCGATGTTTTGCCAACAAATGTAACATCCTCTACCACGTGTGCCAGCTGGAACACAACGGCGATCACAAAACCCGTTGTTAATGCCATGATAGAATAACCAATTAAGGTAGTACCCAATCCAACGTAATACATCGGAAATCCAATAAAAACGGCGATATAACCCAACTTTGTTGCCCAGAATATAATATGATCAGTTACGGTTAATGGTGTTTTGATATCTCTATCTCCTATCTTTCCTGTGAAATATTTGACAAAATCTTGATAGAAAATCCACATGATATAAGACAGTGAATAAAGCAACAATCCATAAATATGTTGGAATTTATGAAACCAATATTTGGGTTGGTATTCGCTCACTCTCATGTATGGACTCACATCGATATCCTCGTCGGCTCCTTCAATGTTCGTAAATGAGTGGTGAGCCACGTTGTGTTTTTGATTCCAATAGAAAGAATTCCCTCCCAAAATATTCAAACTCAACGCCATGATTTTATTTACCCATGGCTTGCGAGAATAACTACCGTGAGAACCATCATGCATCACATTGAAACCGATGGTCGCAAAATTGACACCCATAAACATACAAAGGAGAACCGACACCGATGCCGTAGGGGTAAAGAACACCAATAAAACATAGGACAGAACCAATGTCGACAACAATATCAACGTCTTGCTATACAATTTCCAGTTGCCAGATTGCTTGATATTATTTTCTGTAAAATATCCGTCAATCCTACTACGCAAAGTTGAAAAAAACTGTGCATTTCTGCCTTCAAATCTGATTTGATTCATGATTTCACAAAGATAGTCACACAACCCAAAGGGCAAAGAAAAAAAAGTTCAACAAACCCCCGAATGTAAATCTATGGCTTCAATTGTTTACTAGATTGCGCCTGATACACAGCCCATTGGCTTGCAAATAGAAAAGCTACCATTTAAATATTTCCGCACTAATTGTCTGTCGCCACCTGGATCTGAATCGTTTTTAGGCAATTCCCTGCCTCAATTCGAACGTAATACACGCCCGTTTTGAGTTCCGACACATCCAAATCCCATTGCTTTTCAATCATTGTCTGGGAATTTGAACTACCGATAGTCATCTCCTTACATGGAACATTTACCTTTCTCCCCAGAACATCGAGCACCAACATTTCTATATTCTGTGCGGGTGATTTCATTTTCAATTGAATAGTAATATTGTTAGAACTCGGATTTGGAAACGCCTTCACTCCTATCGTTTGGTTCTTTTCTAAATAGTCTGCACCAAGGATATCGCCTTTTTTGACAATTTTGGCCGAGAAAACCCCATTGCCATGCGTTGCCAAGCCGATGGTTCCGTCGCTCACTCGAACATCGAACATATCACAGACCATATTCCCAATTTCACCACTGGCCTGTTGCACCCATTTGGTATTCACACCCATCAACGTATCGGTTGCGAAAAACCCTGCACTTGTTGCGGCCAAATAAACCGTTCCATCGCTCACTGGCAAAATGGAGAGCCATCGCACCGAAGGACCATCGCCCAACCCGGTTGCGAATTGCTCTAAATTCCCGGCCGCCTTATTGAATGTCTTACCCCCGTCCACAGAATTAAAAATGCTGTAGACATTGTAATTGCTGAAGGAGACCATCAAGCGGTCTGCATTTCTCGGATCCACCGCAACACAGCTCACATAGGCCGAAGGAAACGCCAACGCCGTAATATCTTTGGGCTTCAAGGTGGCGCTCAAATCGGCACTATCTACGCGATACAAACGTTTCAAGGTCGACCCATAATATACACGATGAGCGGGCTTGGAGCTAACCCCAATGGCCGAAATAAATTCATTTCTAATTGGAATTGAATCTGTGCCTTTTGTCCATCCAAAAGAGATACTATCGTTGTTGCCAGCCATCGGAATTGTCCTCAATTTGTTATTGCGCCACAAATACTTGCCACCCGCCAAATACATCGTATTGTTATCGGTTGGATCAAGCAAAAAAGGATTGATAAACAAGTATTTCTCACCCCCTACTGGGTCAATTCTGGCATAGGACGTACGATTTCCAGCTGCATCTACTGTCGCTTTAATCATCTTACCTAGCTGCTTAGAAAAGTAATGGAGTTTTGCGCCATCTTCCATCGCACAATAAGAACCATCGCCAAAATACACTGTAGTCCATGGGGCTTTTGAATCCATTGAAACCGTCATCAACTGATTGTTATCCTGCGCGCCTGCCACCAAAAGCGGACTCTCTGGCGTACCGTGATCTAAGGCAACCGTATAAAACTGTGTCGTTAAGTATCCATTATTCAACGATTCCCACTCAAATGGAGCAACGGCCAAATTCACCGACCTAAAAACGCCCCCATCATTGGCATTGAGCAACTTGCTACCATCGTTTGGATAGAACAACAAATTGTGTTGATCAGGGTGATGATTGGGCCAAACACCAACATCAGGGAACTTTGCATTCATTTTATAGCCACCAATTTTCTCGGTATTCATGGAGTCCGAAAACGCTGTCGTTGAGCGATACACATTCGTCCCGCCGATATAAACTTCGTTGGACTTACCCGGCCTAACGCAAACCAACATATCATAGGAACCCTGCACATTCCATCGATCAAACGGACTTCCATTAGGCAAATTCATCGACAGGTCTTCCCATTTACCACTGTCGCCACTGCCATCACCCGCTATATAAGTATATCGATACAAACCATTCCACTCAATATCCCCTCTATAGTTCGCACTTTTTCGTCCAAACCCATCCGTATTCAATAAAAAGTAAACTACATTTTCGTTGTTCGGATCAATACCAATCACAATTCGCTTGTAGGTTGTGCCCAAGAATGATGGGTTAATATTCACGAGTTTCCCGTCGTTGTCCGCACGAAACATACCTTTCTTGGCACCATCTGAACTCGAAGTTGCGTATACTATCCCCTTGGTTGTGACAGCCACATCGGTAAAATACCCGCCAGACAATTGACTAACCCATGTTTTACCCCCATTTGAACTACGCTGAATTTGATCATAAATGGCCGCATAAATTTCATTCGCCGTATCATGAGCCGATTGGTCTACCACCACATTCCAAACCAATTGCCAGCCAGTTGTAAACGTCAATGGATTCCCACCCGATGTAGATGCGATGGCCTGCCACGACTTGCCTGAATCATCGGAAGAAAACAAGCCATCGCCCAAATAATAAGCTCCTCTGGCACCGGCGCTCTGACCGTACGCTTCCCCTGTCCCCATATACCATCTTTGCTGATGATTGGGTCGGATATCTTGAGCGATGCACGTTGCACTTCTAAACTCATTTGTCGCTTGGGTCGGACGCCAAGTTTTCCCATCATCCGCACTCAACCACATTCCACCAGAAACCGAACCGGCAAGAATTCTTTTGGTGTTGGCGATGTCTATTCCAAGAGCGCGCGTCCTACCCCCAATAAAATACGGACCTCGATGTATCCAACCGGTGCTTTGTCCCATTGCCAACGGGTTGACATCTGTATTTTTAGGCAGTGTAGAAACATACATCAGTTCTCTCTGACGCATATTTAGGGGGATATTGCCCGTTTCAGGATCCGCCAATCGCTTCAATTCCCATTGCCAACGAGCAGATGCTCCGTGTTCCATGGCTGATACCTGGCCGATGGCCGAACCACTCAACGACAGTAAACATCCAATCGAAGTTAATTTTACCAATTGCAAAAAGCGAGTCATAGTTTACGAATTTACTAGAGACGATGGGAATTGTTGTTACTTTGCCTACATGAATCACCGCGCAGTGATAGTTTTTTCGATTTTTACGATTTCTGTTTCGTATCTGATTGCGACCAAACCCCCAAAGTCTGGCGCCACGGACGTATCTAACTCTTCTTTTCAAATCAGCGCAACCGCCAAAGACACATCGATTACCGAGGCCTTTGTGATGGGGCGATTTCTTCCACAAATGCATGTCCGATTTCAACTGGTCCCTGCGCATCTCTGCAGCAAGTCGATGTATCTTCAAAAAGAAGTCATCGTCGCTTTTCAGCAAATGAAATTGGCCGCTGCTAGCGAAGGGATATCGTTAAGAATCATCAGTGGAACACGAAATTTTTGGGAGCAAAAAGCCATTTGGGAACGAAAATGGAATGCCAATCTTCCACAATTTGGCGCTTCGGCAAACAATGCGCGGGAAATATTGAAATATAGCAGTATGCCGAGCAGCAGTAGACATCATTGGGGCACCGACATCGACATTAACAATTTGAGTCCTACGTATTTCACAACTGGCAAGGGCCTTAAGGAAGTACTTTGGTTACGCAAGAATGCAAGCAAATTTGGCTTCATCGAAGTGTACTCCCCACGCGCGAGTGGTCGACTCACTGGCTATGAACCTGAAGCCTGGCATTGGTCGTACAGCCCCCTATCATCCCAATATTTGGAATACTACAATCAGAACATACAATATACTGATATTAAAGGATTTACCGGCTGCGAATGGGCCAAGGAATTACGAATTATTGAAGATTTTGTAAGTGGGGTTTCGAGAAAATAAAATAAATACGAATTATCATTGAATTACATTCAACGCTCAATCCAAACTGCGATTTTTTAAGTAATTAGTTGCTATGAAATTGGCTACGAATAAACCAGCAACGTCAGCAAAAAAGTCGCCCCATTCTGCACTTCGATAATTGGTTAAATACAATTGTAATAATTCAATACCACCACCAATCAATACCCCAATTATTAAAAACAAAGTCATCGAATTTCTAAAATTAGAATTTTCGTAACTCCATGCAAAGCATAGCATGAAATATAATCCAAAATGCACCCATTTATCTACACCCAACCATCCAAATCTCTCTAATCCAGAAACACGAGGCATCGTGGTCAAACATAAATATAAAATCAGTACAAGCAAACCTAAAGTATACTTGTACTGAAAGATATATTTCATTAAATCAAATTTTCAATTATCCAACCATCGCAACGTAATCGGCATGACTCATCAAACCGTCTACTTCCGATGGGTTGCTCATTTTCACTTTCACCATCCAACCATCACCATAGGGATCGCTATTTACTGACTCAGGTGATGCATCCATGTTTGCATTCACTTCAATGACTTCACCGCTTACGGGCATGTACAAATCGCTCACAGTTTTCACTGCTTCTACTGTACCAAAAACCTCATGCGCAGCAAGTGTATCGCCTTGAGAAGAAATGTCAACGAATACGATATCACCCAATTCACTTTGAGCGAAATCAGTTACGCCAATTGTGGCAACATCGCCATCAACCAAAACCCATTCATGGTCTTTGGTGTACTTCAAATTATCTGGATAGTTCATAGTTAGTTATTTTATGCTGTTTTTTTGGTCCAAATCATGCGCAACAAATTCGAAACCTTTGATTTCAAATCGTTACGATCTACTATAAAATCTAAAAATCCGTGTTCTACCAAGAATTCAGAGCTCTGAAATCCTTTTGGCAAATCACGACCGATGGTTTCACGAATCACCCGAGGACCGGCAAAGCCAATCAATGCTTCGGGTTCAGCGATATTTACATCACCTAACATCGCAAAGGATGCGGTAACTCCACCCGTTGTTGGGTTTGTAAGCAATGAGATATAAGGAATACCTGCGCGATCGAGCAAAGCCAATTTAGCACTGGTTTTTGCCATTTGCATGAGCGAGAATGCCGCTTCCATCATACGAGCACCACCCGATTTTGAAATCATCATAAATGGCGTACGTGTTGCCAACGAATAATCAATGGCGCGAGCTATTTTCTCACCCACAACACTACCCATAGAACCACCGATGAAGTTAAAATCCATACAAGCGATACAAAGGGGCTGACCGTCAATGTTACCGTGAGCAGTTCTTACCGCATCTTTCAATCCGGTTTTGCGTTGCGCAACAACAATACGATCCGTATAGGGTGCTGAATCTGTAAATTTCAATGGGTCACCGCTGCTCAAATCCGCATTGATTTCCGTAAACTGATTTTCATCAAAAAGAATATCGAAATACTCCATTGAGCCAATGCGCTCATGATAGGAGCAAGACGGACAAACATAGTTCTTTAATATCCATTCTTTGGTAGGCGCCACTTCTTTACAGCGCTTACACTTTTCCCATAACCCATCGGGCGTAGGCTTTTTGTCCTTGGTTTTAGTTAAAATCCCATTCCAGGTTCGTTGGTACCATTTCGGTCCATCGCCTGCAAGGTCTTCGTCGTCTTCGAAATCAAGATTCATGCCGACAAATTACGCCAAATCGATGCTGCTATCCAAATAAACGCTTTGAACAGAGTTTAGCAACTCAACACCTTCATTCATAGGCTTTTGGAATGCTTTACGACCCAAAATCAAACCAGAACCACCGGCACGTTTGTTAACAACGGCTGTAAAAATCGCTTCTTCGATATCGCCTTGACCTTTAGATTCACCACCAGAGTTGATTAGACCGGCTCTTCCCATGTAGCAATTTGCCAATTGGTAGCGCGTTAAATCGATCGGGTGATCTGTAGATAATTCAGAGTATACTTTTGGATGTGTTTTACCGTGTTTGGTAGCCAAATATCCGCCATTATTTACTGGCAATTTTTGTTTGATGATATCGGCTTGAATGGTTACTCCCAAGTGGTTTGCTTGACCTGTTAAATCCGCACTTGCGTGATAATCAACACCATCTGCCTTAAAGCCATTGTTTCTGAGGTAGCACCAAAGGATGGTAGCCATACCCAATTCATGAGCGCGCTCAAATGCTTTTGCCACTTCAACAATCTGACGTGCGCTTTCTGGGCTTCCGAAATAAATGGTCGCTCCTACTGCGGTAGCACCCAAGTTCCAAGCTGCATCAACCGAACCAAACATGATTTGGTCAAACTTGTTGGGGTACGACAAAAATTCGTTGTGGTTTAACTTAACGATAAATGGAATTTTGTGAGCGTATTTGCGGGCGTGCATCGCCAAAACACCATAGGTTGAAGCAACGGCATTACAACCGCCTTCGATAGCCAACTTGATAATGTTTTCAGAATCAAAATAAATAGGATTTGGAGCAAAAGAAGCGCCTGCACTGTGCTCAATTCCTTGATCTACAGGAAGAATACTCAAATAACCTGTGTTAGCCAAACGACCGTGACCATACAATTGTTGCAAGCTCTTCAATACCTGAGGGCTGCGATTTGTTTGCGAAAATATGCGGTCTACAAAATCAGGCCCTGGGGCGTGAATCATAGATTTATCGATGGTTGTACAGTTGTGATCCAACAAGAATTCTGCTTGTGAACCGAGCAAAGATTGAATTTGAGATTGAGCCATTGCGTTATAATTTGTATTAAGTTTGATGCAAATTTAACCATTTTTCTCATGATACATGTCAAACCGATCTCAAACCCCACCGATTTAGCCCAAGCTTTTGATATACGTCGCAGAGTTTTTGTAATTGAACAAGAATGTCCGCCCGATGAAGAGTACGATGAGTTTGAATCAACCAGCATTCACTACCTAGCGACATACAATGGACTTATCGTGGGAACATGTAGGTATCGCACAACGGACAAAGGCTATAAATTGGAGCGATTTGCAGTATTAAAGGAACATAGGACTGCGGGCATTGGCGCGGCATTGCTGAAAAATTGTTTGGAAATTGTATCCCCCTTGGTTAGCCAAGAATTGCCCATCATTTATCTACACGCCCAAGAACACGCCATGAAATTCTACCAGAAATACGGATTTTCGGCTCAGGGAGAAAGATTTTACGAAGCGGGAATCCCCCATTTCAAGATGGTATTTGTCGCTTAACGCGACTGTAAAAATCCAAGCAACTCCGCAGTATTCCGTTTGAGGTTGTGGTGTTGTTCCACATAAGCCCGCGCTTGTTGGGTCATCGCTTGAGAGGCTGCAGGATTCAATAATAACTGCATAATTCCATCTGCAAAACCGGCAGGATCATCCGCGATTATCATTTGTGTACCTGATTCAACCGTAAGTCCCTGTGCTCCGATTGAAGTAGACACCACGGGAACTCCCAAGGCCATCGCTTCTAAGGATTTTATACGAATGCCACTCCCCGCTTGGATTGGGACGATCATAATTCCACGACTCTGCATAAAGACTTCCGCATCATCCACTTCTCCATGATTTACAATGCCCGTTTGAAAAAATCTAGGATCCGTCTTACTCAATCCCTTTCCGGCCAAATGGAATTTCACGTTTGGTTGGGCCGACAAAACCCGTGGCCATACTTTTTTCAAAAACCACATCACCCCCTGCTCGTTGGCCTGCCATTCCATCGATCCGATGTGAAAAATTGAGAGCGGACGATGCACAAAAGCAAACGGACTTTCTATTGCGATTCCGGGCTGATAAACATGAATTTGAGGTTGGTTCGCAACCGAATACCCACTATTCAATTGAACGTTTTTCTGAAATTCAGAAACCGCGGAATGAATCACAATTGAATCTGTTTCTACGATGGGCACAATGGCATCCATCTGACACCAAGCATTGATTTCGTAGCGCTTTAAACGTTTGGATTGCAGCGCTAAATACCATCGCTTCAGAGGCTGCTGCTCGGAAATCGCCAATCTTTCCCAAATCTGATATTCTAAATTATGGGATCGATACACCCATTTTATTGATTTCTTTTGGACCGATTCGTTGCTATTTTCGTGGATTTCGTTCGAACCCAATCCATCGGCTTTGAAAGACAATTGCTTCATAACGCGCAATGCGATAGGCATCGAATACAAACCTTCGGCCATCACGCAGTCGTAATTGCTGGACTGAATCAAATCGTAAAGCTCAACGGCCGCTTCTAAATTATCGTATCGCTCCATGTGATAACTACCGCCGAAGAGCAAATTCCACAGGGCCTTCAATGGCTTAACGCTGGCATCCAACGACACCAAATGCACCATACAAAATCCAAAATACTTTTCGATAATTGCGTTTTCCGCAAAGTGTTTTTTTGTATTGAAACTGAAAAAATCGACCTCCGCGCCATTTTCCGCCAAAGACCGAAGCATTCCATACGTGGCAATGGCTCCCCCATCATGCAGTGGCCATGGCACTCGATTCCCAACCACTAATATTTTCATGAGATTGAATCGTCGGTCAACTTTCTACGTTTCAGCTTCTGCCACATCGAAACGAACCAATTTTTTAGCGGATTTGTACCCTGAAAACTCTTGTCGATGCTGGCGCGATAAGTAATAACCACCCCAATAGGCAAAAGCAGCATCGAGCTCATCCAACTACCAACCCAAACGGGGACAATCCCCTCTTTGCCCATTTTTTCACCCGTAAGATTCACCGCATAAAACAACACGAAAAGGACCACCGAAATCACCAATGGCATTCCGATTCCGCCTTTTCTAATGATGGCACCCAAAGGCGCTGAAATCAAAAAGAGCAGGATCACCAAAATCGAAAAAGCGAATTTTTTATGCAACTCGGATTTGTACAGATTGATATCCGTTTCTTCGAATTCTAGCGAGGTCATCAAGCCTTCCACGGTGCTTTTTATACTCCGAGCGTGGTTTATAGCACTTGCCGCTATGGTTGCTTGCTGGGTTTCTGGGTAATTCTTCAATATTTTCTTGTCCGTGAGTGGATTAAAGACGGTAGTACTTCTCTTGAAAGCGGTCAATTGGGTATCAACGGTCATCACGCCGGGGGTGTGTAAATACCGACCCAAATACCTACTATTATCGGCCTTCAGCGAATTACATTTCAAGTTAAAAGTATCAATTTCTTTGAACAATTGCGATACATTCTGAAGTCGATAATCCGATGCAATCAAGTCTCTGTCCGAAAACTGATAATCCAAACTGGATAGGTCGATTTGAATCTGCTGCTTTTCAAAAAACATCTGATTAAAGGGCTGTGTTTTCCGATACTCTGGGCTATTGGTCATTTCTTCATATCGCACACCTTTGTACAACGTAAAATTCAACACCCGCTGATCGACGGTCAGTTTCATTGTCCCCCATTCCGCTCTAACCACATTTAAACGTTTAGAATCGTCTTTTTTGTATTCATAAATCAGGACATCTCTCACAGTTTGATTGTCGGATTCCTTTTTTCCCACGCGGATGGCAAACCCTTCAATTTGATGATAGAAAATCCCTTCGGCCAGATTAAAGGTGGGCTTTTTGGAACGCATATCAATCAGCATTCCGGCTTGTTCGAGTTTGGCTTTGGGGATCACGTAATTGAGGAACATGAAGTTCATCACCGCCAAGCAGCACATCAACAAAAATATCGGTCGGAGCGCACGCAACAGGGATATTCCATTGCTTTTCATGGCTACCAATTCGAAGCTTTCGGAGAGGTTTCCAAAGGTCATTAGGCCGGCGACCATGATAGTCAGGGGCATGGCCATAGGAACTAGATCGGCGAGGGAATAGAATATGAGTTTGGCCAACAAATCCGGGGAGATGCCTTTGCCGACGAGTTCATCGATAAATTTCCAGAGGAACTGCATCAAAAACAGGAACATCGACAAAAAAAAGGTGACGGCGAAGGGTCCCACATAGGAACGCAGTAGCAGTACATCGATTTTTTTGAGCCCAGGGATTTTGAATTTCATGCCTTAGGGCTCAAAGATAGCAAAAGAAAGGGCAAGGTTACGCGGGGCGATTGGGAAAACGCTTTAGGGCAAAAGCACAAAACCAGACGGATTGACACCGGTGGCGAGCGTAGTTTTTTGACTGGGTTGTTGGAGAGGATATCGTATCACATCGCCGTTGCTGACGAAGTCTTTGGCATCAGCGAGGTAGAAAACCTGGTTTAGGGGGTTGAAATAATAGCCATAGAGTTGTTTGATGGCTGGATTAAAAAGGGTCGTTAGATCCGCATCGGAGGTGGCGGTAATGGGGAACGTGAAGATTTTGTTTTGCGAGGAGACGTACATTGAATTCCCATCGGCGGAGGGATAGATATTCCCAAGGGCGGCGTTGGTTGTCCAGCGCGCCGAAGGCGCGCTGGCTGAGGCTCCAAAGGCGGCTACGCCGCCTTTGGAGCCCACCGAACTCACCACCCACAACTGATTCTTGACATCCACCGCCAAATACAATGCACCCGAATCCACATCCATCGAACGCTTATACACCCCACTCAAATAATCATACACCAACACCTTGCCCGAATAACAAGCCACCGCAACCTCATCACCCCATCTCACCATCTGCTCCGCCCACCCCGGCACCACAATCTCCCGCTTCAATTGCAAATCCTGCGTATCCAAAACCGAAATTCTGTTCGCATACAAATCACTCACCCACAAATCACCCCCCACCATAATCAAACATCGTGGCGATTTCAACTTGGCATTCATCTTCTTCTGCTTAAACGTATAAGGATCCAATCCCAACACCTTCCCGCTGTTATTAATGCTCAAAAACAAATTGTTTCCCGCAACCAAACCCGATTGTAACACATCCCCAATGGGCTTGTTATTAGCCTTCTCGTACACGTTACTCAGCAGTTGCGACATCCCAGTATCCGTTTGTATCAAATCCAAACGAGCATTCGCCCACATAAAATTGCCCTCACACAAGACCGCAACCCGCTCCCCACCTTTGGGAAGATCCTTCTTGTCTTTGTCTGGATCAATAATATCGTCGGTGCAGCCTGCAAAAGCCAAAACCAAAAAACATGCAAAATGGACGAATCTCAATCTCATCGTTTTACGATCACACTCGACTCCGCGCCGTTAACGGTTGAGGCAGAAATCGTGTAGACACCCTCAGCCCAAGACTTGATATTAATTTGGTGTATCATTCCACCGCAATTCTTCGTTTGATAAACCAATTCACCTATCGCATTATGAACCTGCAAATCCAAGATCGCGCCCTTCGTTTCAATCGAAAAAACATCAAACGCTGGGTTGGGATAAACCTTCGCAGTAAGTCTATTTACCGCATTTACACCAAGCCAACGCGCCGCAATCACCTCGTCGATAGCGAAAAATCCTGGTGTATTCATTCCAAACTGACCATTATCTGAACTCATCAACTCAAAAACAAAGCTGTCGCGCGGACCGACCTCATTTTGAGGCATCGACAAATCAACGGTTGTCCAACTATCTAAAATATAATCTTTTGCATTATCCGCAAAACGAAAATCCGCCAAAACCACTCGCTTGCTAAACAAAAACTGACCCTTGTGAAATGCAGAGATTTTCAAAACAAAACTATCCGCATCGTTCCCCGAAACGCCACCAAACTTCTTGGCAAACGCATCGCCCGATTTCATGCTATTGTAGGCAAAAGTGGTATTAGCAATTTTAAATCCCAAAATTCCACTGCTAGGACCCGCCTCAGAAACAAAAAAGGAACCATTCATCCCAATCGCATAAGCCTTGCCATCGTATTTACCCGCAATACTTTTCTCAGAACCATAACCCGGCTTGGCGCAATACAAGTGTTTTGCAAAATCCGATGCTCCACCCGAACCATCCAACTTCCTAGAAACCGCCCATCCCGCAGCCCAATAGCCACCGAATGAAGTATCCCACAAAACAGGCATGTGAGAAGCAAATGGGCCTTTGGGGTGCAATAAAATATCGCGTTCTCCACGACTTCCGTTCAAGACAGTCCCAGAATCCATAGGCATCGTTTCGAAACCCTCTGTAATAAACTGACCGCTAACGGTTGATACTCCCATAAGGGCAATAATTAGCGACAAAGCGCGCATTTTGATATGATTTTTCATTTTGATTGATTCGATTTTATTAGTATAGTCATTCTGATAGCGCGTCCTGGCATCGGCCTACCTGGCATATTCACATACTCTTGGTTTAACACATTCAGCACCTCCAACTTGCACTGCATCCCCAACCCCATTGGCAGCGTGACCTTTCTCAACCCAAATTGTAGATTGACCAAAGCGAAAGGATTTAATGATTGTTGATTATCCGTCTGAATAAATCTACGTCCCGTATAATCAACCCCAATTCCCGATTCAAAGCCCAGATTCTCATATCCTAAATACACATTCCCATTCCAGTCAGGAACAAAAATCTGCTGATAAGCCAAGGCCTCAGGCGTCTGCTTCACCCGACTACTCACGCGGTCCACATTCGATTTTAGCACTAAAGCTCCTTTGTGTTCAATTTGATATTTCAGCAAAGCGCTAACCTGACATCCCGCATACTTTCCGCCACCCGACAAATTCGTCGCAAACCAATACGTACCTTTTGGCACCCACAAAATGGGCTGATCCACCGTGCGATAATAAACGGTTATTTCAGACTGGCCAGACCACGGGCTCGAAGAACGATGCCATCGACCCGCACCATTCGTCAACGACTTAAACAAATATCCAACCTCCGCTCCCATGCCTTTTTCTGGCTTTAACCCCTGCGCCGTAGCGCCAGTTACCCAAAACAAATCATTCAACGTTGGGCGTCGGAAACTACTGTGCACATTGGATTTGATCGAACCTTGTTTTGATGCTTGATATACTAACGACAAGCCCATGGTAGGCACTTTTTCATGCCATTCATAACGACCATTAAAACCATATGACGCTTTTCCTTTGGCAGCACTCAGGCCCACCAACGTAGCTGGAAGAACTCGCGTAGACCAACCCAAATAATACTCCGAATGAGCCTGCTGATATTGTATGTCATTCCCCAAAAAGGCTTTCCAAATTCCCCAAATCCGATAAAACTCACTTTGAAAATGTACCGTCTTCCCTATACTCAAACTGCCTTTGCTATCGCTAGGCGATGAAAAATAATTGATTTGATCCTTCACATACCCCAGTCGATGCGTAGCCGAAAACCCTCGATTTGGCTGATAAATATACTCCAAAACTGATCGCATATTATTGTCGTCCTGTCTACCCAACGCCTGAAACGAACCCAATGCCAAACCCAACTGACGTTGCATTGTTGCAAATTCCGACACCGCCTTTAAATAATGTGAACCTTTATTATATGCTAGCACCGAACGAAACATCGACTGCTCACGTTGGGCATTTTCCATCAATCGAGCGGGCAAATCCAATCCCAAATCCGAGAAATGAAATGTGTTGTTCGACATAAATCGCATCGCCGAAACCTGAACCATTAAATTACGATTGTTTACGGAAACATCGGCAGCAACATTGCGCTCGCCAAAACTCCCTATGGTACTGAGCAACTTGGATTTTTGTTCAAATGCTTTGTTAGATCCAAAAGCGACGCCATTTCTCAAAAACAACGTCCCGCCCATACTTCCGCTACCCACACTGGCCGAATTTCCGCCTTCAACAAGAAACATTTCTGTATTTCCCCAATTCAACAGCGTATTAAAATCCGTCATTCCTAGCATGGCATTGTTCACCGGAAGGCCATTCCAATTCACTTGGGTTTGATTTGCATCGGCGCCACGACGAGAAATCGTACTTGATCCGGCAACACCATATTGCTTAAAAAACACACCCGCACCGCCCAAAACTGATGTCAGCGATTTATCATCGCTACCCGCCTGGTAATCCCTAACCACCCTACCCAATGTGGCAAAATCAATCCGCTGTACATGCACAAATACAGTATCGGTAGGCTTAATCACCTCCACCTTCCGCGAAACAGAATCTAGCTTCGGAATAATTTCCGAAACCATGGAAAGGAGCGATATGGCGCACAAGGCAAACATAGATTGCGTTGGCACAAAAACGAGAAAAGTGAGAGAAGATACGGGAACGCAAAAGCAAGCCCGATTCCTCGCTGCGCCTTTATCCCGAAAGCGTGCAATGTGTGTTATCAGGCAGGTCTTCTGACTTCTCCATCTTGGGCGCCTTCCCGTTGTTACACAGTGGCGTTAGATGCCCAAAATATAAATCAAACGATGTTTGATCTGGAGTTACAGCTGCGGGTACAGTCTCGGTTTTTCACCGAAGTTCCCTTTTCATCGATGTGAATTAGCCATCCACAATCGAACCTAGCAACACGACAAAAATAGTGTTTTGTCTAAGAATCCCACCCCATGGGTTGGTATTTTGTGTAAAAGTTATTTCTTCTTTTTTAGTCGATCCCCATCGTTCAAGGTCTTGGCAATAGCCATACTTGGACCCGAAACTACCTCATCGCCCACTTTTAGGCCCGAAATCACTTCGTAGTAATCCAAATCTTGAAGTCCCGTTTTCACCTCAACCGCCTTGGCTTTTCCGCCATTGTAGAGGAACACCCATGTTTGAACACCCGATGTTGGCGTTTTCGCCGTAGCATTCACAGCCCCAACCTTTGCCGAAGCATCAATGATCGGATTTCTGGTTGTTACCGCTGCAATTGGAACCGCAATCACACCCGCCTTTGTATTGGTCTTGACATCCACACTTGCCGTCATCCCCGGCAAAAAGGGAAACTCACCTTTTTTAATCAAATCAGGGTAACTGCTCGGCGCCAAACGAATTTTAACCACAAAATTGGTCACCTGATCGCTCATATTTTGCGCTGAATTGAACACCGCTGAATTCGCTATTTCCGTCACCACGCCCTTAAAAATACGATTGTCGTATGCATCCACCTTCACATCAGCACTGTCGCCACGATGAATCTTCACAATGTCGTTCTCATTCACATTCACCTGCACTTCCATCACATTCATATTAGAAATGCGCATAATTTCCGTACCTGCCATTTGAGCCGTTCCCACGACCCTTTCACCCTTTTCCGATGTCAAATGCGTCACCGTACCCGAAGCCGGCGCATAAATACTGGTCCTGCCTAAATTTCTTCTACCCTCTTCCAATCTCGCCGCTACACTTTGAACATTGTAACGCGATCCCAACACCGACTTCCCTGCAGATTCGAAATCCGCTTTGGCAAATTCATATTGTGATTGGGCGGTTTCCCATTCTTGTTCTGATATTACTTTTTGCTCGTGAAGGGTTTTCTGACGTTTGAATGTCAACCCTGCCTGATCATAGGCCGCTTTCGCTTTAATCAACTGGGCTTCAGATCCCGCCAACGCTGCTTTTGTATTGTCCAAATTGGCTTTCAACTGCGACATTGCCGTTTCATACAACTCAGGGTTGATGCGCAACAACAGCTGTCCTTTGGTAACACTATCGCCCTCATGAACCATCATGTCGATGATTTCACCACTCACATCAGCACTGATTTTCACTTCGCTTTCGGGCTGAATTTTACCGGTCACACTCACAATTTCCGTGATTGTCCGATTTTCCACCTTCACCGATTCAACTTCTAAATCTTTTTTACCGCCTTTCATCACCATGGCAGCAACCACCAACACAACGAGTGAAATTATGGAAATCCAAAGAATGCGTTTTTTCTTCATGTTATTTTTGGGTAGGGATGATTGATGTTTGATATTGATCGGGTGATAAATAGAACTCTAATACCAACCTTCGGAAGGTAAGTTCGTATTTGGCAGAAATATAATTTTGATGCGCCGCAGAACTGGTCATTAAGGCCAATTGATATTCAAAATAAGAGGCCGCGCCAGCATCGTATCGCTGTTTCACGTATTGCTGATTTTGGGCCTGTAGATTCTTGTTTTCCAGGTTTGATGCGTATCGTTTTTCGGCATTTTGATAATTATTAAATGCGGAAAGGACTTCATTTTGGACGTTTTGCTGAATCCGATCCATATTCAACTGCGCCCGTAAGACCGCCAAATTTGCCGTTTTTACTTGATTCTGTCGTGATAGACCCGAATAAATGGGGATATTCAAATTCACACCCAATGATTTACCAAAGTTGTCTTGGATCTGATCGCCAAAACCCTTGGTTTTCATTGTATAAGCAAACTCTGGCGCCTCTACCACAGCATTGCTTCCTTGCACCCTTCCCACAGGAGAAAACCCCGTAACCGTCACATTTTCAACCGTTTTAGCATTATCGGAATAGACCGTATTCAGATTCCCACCCACACTTAAGGTAGGCATCGTTGCTCCTTTTGCTGATTTCAATCCAAATTCAGCGGCCGCCACACGATATGCCGCAGCTTGATAATCTGGGCGCTTGAATAAAATTGTATCTATCAATTGACTTGCAGTGTAGGCAAAAGGCTCAGAAATTATTCCCAAGTCTTCATTCACAGGACGAAAGGGCTTATGGTATTCCAAACGAATCAACTGCTTTAAATTCTGCAGGGCCGTTGCCTTCACATTTTCGGCATTGGTTACACCGGCCGCGTCGTTGGCGACTTGGGCTTTTAATGACAGTAAAGCTCCTTGCGTACTGCCACCCGCATCGAATATTTTTTGACCCCGATCCAATTGCAACGTACTCGACTCTAGCACTTGTGCCGCTGCAATCAAAGATTCGTTGGCTTGTAAAAATTGAATATATGCAGAAGAAACTTGCAGTGTGACGGTTAGTTGCATCGACTTCAAATCCATGCCTGAGGCCAACCAATTTTCTTTGGCCTGCTTGTAATTGTTTTGATTTTGCAGTCCGCCAAAAAGCAGCAAAGAGCCTTGAAGCTGAAAGTTGTTACTACCAATGGTGGATTGCACAAACTGGTTTGTAAAACGGTCGATACTTCTTCCCGATTGATAAAACTGACCGGCCGCGCCCGACAAATCTGGACCGAAATTTAGCATCGATTGGTCCAACGTCATTTCGGATTGTGCTTGGGACAGCATCGACAGTTGGACATCTATGTTTTGGTTTAGGGCTTGAGCGATACATGCCTCCAAAGTGTATTCGCCGGTGTTCAAAGCCCTTTCCAAGGCCGAGTTGATGGCTGATGAATTGGATAACACAACGACTTGAGATTTAAGCCCAGAAGTTGACAATGCCGCGGCAAACACGACGAGGAAATACAATGTCGAGGAAATTCGATTCCACATAAATACAAAGATAAGGAAAGAAAAGCGGCCCTGCGGGCCGCTTCGACATACAATCGTATCGAAACGACAAATTAGAATGAATTACATCTTTTCACAGTCCGGTTTCTTCTTGTCCAACCGGTCAATCTGATCCCGCATCATCTGAATAAACCTCGAGTTTTTTGTCCCCGAGAATCGATACACCGTGAAGCCCATATAGATATCCGCATCGCGCATGTTTCTGGTATACAGAAAATTAAACACGCTATTGCTACCAATATAAAAACAGCCAGCCCTAAAGGAAAGTCCCGCCCTCAAACTACGATAATCGTATTCTAGCAAAACCGGCATCGACACTTCCCATTTCTCTCTTTCGTAACGTGGGGCAATCATCGCATAGCTTTGATATCGAGCGCTTTGGGTGTAACGACCCCGCAAACTTTGCATCAACTGAGTTTGAATAAAAACATACTTGCTGTACTGATAATCAACGCTGGCCACAAATCGCGTTGGCAAGCCAACAATCACGTCCTGTTTGCCCGTGGTATAACCCGAAACCCCTTTAAAAACATTGTTCAATGGCGCCAAAGAAACATCTGGCTGCGAGGCGGTTAAATCATTCTTAAAATTGGAAGCATCCCAATTGGTGGTCGTGGAATTTTCGATTGCCGTAACCGAAGCATCTCGATATCGAACAGAGCCAATATCCATTATACTCAAACCAAATTTGTACTTGTACATTTTATGTCGCTTCAGATAATCCCCGTTGCGCTTGTAATCGGCCAAATGAAACGCGTAACCCCAACCCAAATCCACGCCCGTACCCTTTCCTTGACCTTGGTACAACGCATAACGAATGTTGGTTTTATCAAATTGCAACTGAAACGGATTCCCGCGATGCACCTGCATATTATCATATTGAAAATAACTGCCGCCCAAGCCCCAAATCTTCTTCACCGTGGCTCCAAACATCATCTCTTGCTTCCACATCATCGGCATATTGTAGGCGATGTTGATGCCCGAACTCACGTAAGCATTGGCAGAAACGGTGGTTCGATTCAAATTGTAATTTCCGTTTTTATCGAGAATGAAATATTTGAAAGCCTTCCGGTTGTTGCTTAAATCGGTCATTAATGCATGTGCCAATGGCTCATCTAGTCCGGAAACATTGGCAAGCACAACGACATCATTTAGCAATCCGATCTGAATTTTCTTGTATTTCATCGTAAACGATGGCAAATAGGCGATGGCACCCACCCCAGCAAATTTTCGTTTGCGATTGAAGTCTTCCACCAAAAACGAAGAATCAAACCGGGCGTTTCCGTTGATGGTTTGATACTGTGCAGGGACATTATTAAACAAGGCTCTGTATGCCGAATAGGGCAACTTGAGATTCACGAAATTGTTATTGACGTTTCCCCAGACCCCGATAATATTGACATGCCATTGATAAGGAGTGTAGGCTGTGAGCGATGGATTGATTTTGGCAGCATGCACCCCAGCGTATTTCCCCACCGCAATGGGCGCAAAGTTTTGGGCGTTGATTCCCAGACACATGCACATTGATAATAACCAACAAAGTATTCGCATACGCTTTAGAACGCACAAAGTTACTCCCATGTTGCCTCGTTTGTTGCAAATAATTGATTATATTGTTGGCAATAAATTGTCATTATTTTAATCAAAAAAGATTACCCACTCCATGATTTTCCACTTCCACTCTCACTTCAGTATGCGTTACGGGTTAATTTCGCCGGAGGAGATTGTGCAACGCTGTGAATCTGAGGCCATTTCCATGGGGTTTCGGGTGCCGGTTTTGCTGGCTGATATTAACACGGTAACGGGGGTGAGCAATTTTTTGAGGGCGGCGAGAAACACAAAATACATTATGCCTTTGGTGGGGGTTGACATTCGCAATGGAGATCAGCCGCTATATATTTTGATCAGCACATCGCAGAGCAGCTTCGCCGAAATCAACGCATTTCTATCGGACCACCTCATGAACCACAAACCCTTCCCCTCTACTCCGCCCACGTTTTTATCGGTCAAGGTAGTTTACGCCTACAAAAAAGAAGGACCGGGAGACGCGATTGCGATTCACGCCGAGGTGCTACCCCAATTGCGGCTGGCGAAGAATAGAAATTTCTCTTTGCCGATGATTGCTTGGCACACGGTGACATTTAGGGACGAGATTGATTTTGAGACGCACAAATTATTGCGGTGCATTGATCACAATTGCTTGGTAACGAAGTTGCCCATTTCTGCCACGGCGCTGCCGTGGCAGAAATGGGCGCCCCTGCGGCAAATTTTTTCAAAATTTGCCGCAACCCCATCCCTCATCTCCCAGGCGCAGGCCTTCTGTGAAGGCTGCGCCTGGGACCTCCAATGGAATACCCCACAGAATAAAAAAACCTTCTCCGGAAACCTAAACCAAGACTTCCGAATGCTCCGAGAACTTGCCACACAAGGACTACACTACCGATACCCCAACTATACCTTCCAAACCACTCAACGACTGGAAAAGGAAATGCAAATGATCTACGAACTAGGATTCACCCCCTACTTCCTCATCAATTGGGACATCTGTAGATTCGCTAGAGAAAACAACTTCTTCTACGTCGGCCGCGGCTCAGGCGCAAACTCCGTCGTTGCCTACTGCCTTAGAATTACGGATGTGGATCCCATACACCTCGACCTCTACTTTGAGCGATTTATCAACCCGCATCGGAGTAGTCCGCCCGACTTCGATCTCGACTTCTCCTGGCAAGACAGAGACCACGTAACCGCCTACATCCTCAACAAATACAAAGACCATGGCGCCGCACTTCTGGCCACCTATAGCACCTTCCAAAGCAATGCCGTAATCCGCGAACTAGGCAAAGTCTTTGGCCTACCCAAAACAGAAATCGATGCACTGCTTAATAAACACTCCACCGAGAAAAACGCAACCCTGCTTAAACACGCCCATCGCATACACAATCTCCCCAACCACCTTAGCATCCACGTTGGCGGCATCCTGATCCCCGAAATACACATCCACCACTATAGCGCCACCTTCCTGCCACCCAAAGGATTTCCCGTAGTTCAATTTAGTATGCTAGAGGCCGAAGACCTCGGCATTGCCAAGTTCGACATTCTCTCCCAACGTGGATTAGGGCACATCAAAGATGCCATTATCTACGTAAAAGAAAACCGAGGAATCGACATCGACATTCATCAAATTCAAGCCTTCAAAGACGACCCCATCATCCGGAGACTGATAGAAAGCGGACATACCACGGGCTGTTTCTACGTTGAGAGTCCGGCGATGCGACAGCTCCTGAGAAAACTCAAATGCAACGATTACCTAACATTGGTCGCTGCCAGCAGCGTCATCCGCCCAGGCGTAGCCCGGAGCGGGATGATGCGTACGTTCATTGAACGACATATACAGCCCGAAAAACGAAAAGATGCCCACCCCGTCCTTTGGGACCTCATGCCCGAAACCTATGGCATCATGGTCTATCAAGAAGACGTGATTAAAGTTGCACACCACTTCGCCGGCCTCGGACTGGGGGAAAGCGATGTGCTACGTCGTGGTATGAGCGGAAAATTCCGCAGCAGAGAAGAGTTTCAAAAAGTGCAGGAGAAATTCTTCGATTCCGCCGCGCAAAAAGGACATAAACCCGAACTCATCGCCGAGGTTTGGCATCAAATCGAAAGCTTCGCCGGCTACAGCTTCGCCAAAGGCCACAGCGCCAGTTACGCAGTAGAAAGTTACCAAAGCCTCTACCTCAAAGCCTACTACCCCCTGGAATTTTACACCGCCGTAATCAACAATTTCGGAGGCTTCTATCGAACAGAATTCTACGTACACGCAGCAAGAAAAAGCGGGGCCGACATCCAAGCGCCATGCATCAATCACAGCGAAGCCCTCACCCGAATCCAAGAAAAAACGCTTTGGCTAGGACTTGGATTGATCGACAGTATGGAACAAAATTGTACCCACCGAATACTACAATCCCGCAACGCCGACGGCCCATTTACCAACCTCAGCGAATTCAAACAACGCGTTGAACCCGGCCTAGAACAACTCAAAACTCTGATCCAAATTGGTGCTTGTAGATGCTGGGGGAAAAGCAGAAAAGTCCTTATGTGGGAAGCCCACGCCCTCTACGGAAACAACAAAAAACCTATCGCCCAAACCCAAAAACTCTTCCTCGAAGCACCCAAAGAATATCAACTGCCAAGCCTAGAAGATTCTTGGCTAGAAATTGCGCACGACGAACGAAATCTTCTCGGATTTTCCCTCTGTAACCCCTTCCATTTGATGCAAGGCGCGCCCTTTCCGCACGATGAAACCCTGCCCCACTTATCCAAAATCCGAGGAAAACACTTCGCTCAGATGATACAAAAACGGGTTGTAATGGAAGGTTACCTCGTCACTGTAAAACCCACCAAAACCGCGAACGGCAAAGAGATGAATTTTGGCACTTGGCTAGATGCCGACGGACATTACTTTGATAGCATTCACTTCCCTCCCACCGTACAGGCCTACCCCTTCCACGGAAGAGGAATTTATAGACTCTGGGGACAAATCACAGAAGACTTTGGCGTTTTTAACATCGACATCAGCCGCATGAAAAAAATCCCATACCAAACCGATCCGCGCTACGCAGAAGAAACAAAATAAATGAAAGCCCTAAGGCAAAAGATTAGTGGTGATGACCGCCTTCGCCATGAACATGGCCGTGCTCTAATTCTTCTTCAGTGGCTTCGCGAACCGAAAGAATTTCACCCTTGAAGTGTAAATCCTCACCCGCCAAAGGATGATTCAAATCCACCGTAACAGTATCTTCACCGATTTCAACAACACGACCGTCCAAAGGATTGCCTTCTGAATCTTGCAATGGCAACACAGCATCAATCTCCAAAATATCCGCAGGAATATCCTCGCCTTCGAAAATAGATTTTGGCAACTCAACCACCAATTTAGGATCGATCTCACCATAACCAACGGCAGCTTCCAATCCGAAATCAAAAGTATCGCCCACTTTCAAACCATTCAATTTATCATCAAATGCTTCAATTGTCTGGCCGATGCCATGAATAAACAACAAAGGTTCAGCTACATCAGCAAAGTCAACGACTTCGCCATCGGCAACTGTAAGAGTGTAAGCGATGCCTACAACGTGATTGGGGGAAATGGCCAAAGTTGACATAATTTTTAAATGATGTCGCAAGTAACCACAAATCCGTGGGAGCAAAAAATTTCACCCAAAATATTCATTAAATTGTGAATAACTCTTGGCCAATTCATTGGGCTGCACGCATCAACCCATCGTAATTTGGTCGTTGCGTTTCATTCCATGCAAATCCAAGAAATTCAAGCCAAAATTTTGGCGCTCACCTACGAACTCAAAGACCACAATTACCGGTACTATGTATTGGCAGAGCCTGTGATTTCCGACCAGCAATTCGACATAAAACTCAAAGAACTCGAAGCGCTCGAAAAAGAATACCCTACCCTAGCCCTAGCAGACAGCCCCACTCGCATGGTAGGTGGCGGACTCATCGAAGATTTCAAAACCGTCCCACACAAACGCCGCATGATGTCGTTGGGCAACACCTACTCCGAAGAAGAACTCAGAGAATTTGATGAGCGCGTAAAAAAATCTCTCGGCTTAGACAATGTTGAATACGTTTGCGAACTCAAAATTGATGGGCTGGCGATTTCACTATTCTATGAAAACGGGCAATTGGTGCAAGCCGTAACCCGAGGCGATGGATTTCAGGGCGATGACGTCACCGAAAACGTAAAAACCATCCGCAGCGTAAAACAGCAACTGCATGGAAATTTCCCTCAATCATTCGAAATCCGGGGAGAAATCTTTATGCATCGCAAAGGCTTTGAAAAACTAAATGCCCTTCGCGTTAGCCAAGGCGAAGCCGAATACGCAAACCCGAGAAACGTCGCCTCCGGATCGCTCAAAATCAAAGACCCGAACGAAGTCGCCAAGAGACCGCTCGACATTACCCTATATCATTTCCTTTCCGATACAAATCCTTTCCAAACACACAGCGAATCGCTAGAAAATGCGCATCAATGGGGCTTGAAAACGGCAGAAAACAGCAAAAACTGCCGAAATATAGAAGAGGTTTTTAGCTATTTAACGCATTGGGATGAGGCCCGACATGAGCTGGGTTACGATACCGACGGCGTGGTGATCAAAGTAAATTCTTTTCGATACCAAGAAGAATTGGGCTTCACCGCCAAAGTGCCTCGCTGGGCCATCGCTTATAAATTCCAGACCGAAACTGCGAGTTCAACCCTGCTGGGAATCACCTACCAAGTAGGACGAACAGGCGCAATCACTCCCGTGGCCGAACTCCAACCTGTTCAACTTCTTGGAACCACAGTAAAAAGAGCTAGTCTGCACAATGCCAATGAAATCGAACGACTCGATGTGCGCGTGGGCGATGCGATTTTTGTAGAAAAAGGGGGCGAAATCATACCCAAAATTGTAGGGGTCGATTTTTCGCGCCGATCAGAGCAATCACAACCCCATATTTATATCACCCATTGCCCTGAATGCAATACCGAGCTGGTTCGTAAGGAAGGAGAAGCACACCATTACTGTCCAAACATCGACGAATGTCCGCCCCAAGCCATCGGAAAAATCGAACATTTCGTAGGCCGAAAAGCCATGGACATTCAAAGCATTGGCAGTGAGATGGCCGAGACCTTGTATACCGCGGGTTTGGTGAGAGATCTGGCGGATTTATACGATTTAACTTTTGAACAAGTATTGGCTTTGGATCGCGTGGGCGAAAAAACCGCCACAAACTTGATCCAAGGCATCGAAGAGAGCAAAAAACAACCGTTTGAACGCGTTCTCTTTGGTTTGGGCATTCGCTATGTGGGAGAAACTGTGGCCAAGAAACTGGCTTCGGCGATGGGCAACATCGATAATTTAATGTCGGCCCCGGAAGAAACACTCATCACAGTAGATGAAATCGGGGAACGCATCGCAGAATCCGTGGTTCAGTATTTCGCCGAGCCCAAACACTGCGATGGCATCGAACGCATGAAAGCCGCGGGATTGCAGTTCACAGCCTCCGAAAAGGTGAGCTTGGGCGATCACCTAACAGGCAAAACGATGGTTATTTCTGGGGTATTTGCAAAACACAGTCGCGATGAAATCAAATTGATGATCGAGGCCCACGGCGGAAAAGTTGGCAGCGGCGTGACCGGGAAAACGGATTATTTGGTCGCTGGAGACGGCATCGGACCTTCAAAACTGGAAAAGGCAACGCAACTCGGGGTTAAAATCATCGATGAAGACACTTTCCTAGATTTAATATCAAACCAATAGAAAAGCAGACATGAGCAACAACGACGGATTGGTTTCAAGGGTTATCGCGAAATTGCATCAGCACAAGGCCAAGGAATTTGGCAAATTGAAATATGCGCCCAATTTCAACAAAGCCACCCGTTTTATTTTGGTATGGGACAGCAGTTGTTCACCAGCCGAAACAAAAGCCATCAAAGAATACATCGAATATTTAAAAAATGCAGGAAAACAGGTCATTCGCATTGTGTATTTCAATGTAAAAACTACAGAAGAAACCCCATTGGTGCCGGAAGTCAATACGTATCACGTGGGCAAATGGGACTTTGATCGCACTGGATTCCCTAAAGCAGAAGACCTCAAAAATGTGCTACTGCAGGAAACGGATTTTTTCATCTCGCTTGACCTAAACGGAAATTGGCAATTTTTGGGCATGGCATCGGTTTGTAAAGCAGCCTGCAAAGTGGGGCCTTATCATGCCAAGCACCTAGGAAACTACGACGTATTGATTAAACCTACGGAGAAGAACAGCATGAATCAGTACCTTTGTGATTTAAAGGAACACTTGAATAAATTGGCATGAAAGAACTCATTGGAACAGGCACGGCATTGATCACGCCATTTAACAACGACCACAGCATTGATTTTGATGCGTTAAGCAGAATCATTGAACAACAAATCGCTGGCGGAACCAACTACTTTGTAATGTTGGGCACAACCGGTGAAAGTGCTACGTTATCGAACGAAGAGAAGAGCGCAGTTGTATCGCACATCAAAAAAGCAAACGCAGGTCGATTGCCATTGGTTTTGGGCGTGGGTGGCAACAACACTTCTGATGTGGTAGAGCAACTCAAATCGTTGGATACCGATGGTTTAACCGCTATTTTAAGCGTATCGCCTTATTATAACAAGCCCAATCAGCAGGGGATTATTTATCACTACAACGAGGTGGCAAACGCATCGACCTTGCCGATAATTCTATACAATGTGCCGGGAAGAACTGGGAGCAACATGACCGCCTCAACCCAATTGGAGTTGGCGAAACATCCGAACATCGTGGCGACAAAAGAGGCCAGCGGAAACATGGAGCAGGTTATGTCGATTTTGAAAGACAAACCAGCGGATTTTTTGGTTATCAGTGGAGACGATGCGTTGACCTTCCCAATCCTAGCTTGCGGTGGCAGTGGCGTGATCTCTGTGATCAACCACATTTTCCCTCGGACGTTCTCAGGCATGGTGAAATCTGCAATCCAAGGTGATTTTATCGCGGCAAAAGCAGCGCACGAAAGGGTATTGGAATCATCTATTGCGATATTCGCCGATGGAAGTCCAGGCGGAATCAAAACCATGTTAAACGAAAAGCAACTCTGCGGAACGGCCGTAAGACCCCCATTGTGGCAAGTCAATGCGCAAGTAGATGAGAATTTAAGAAAATTGGCCCATATTGCCGATTAAACAAAGCACATATCCTTTTAGAACACCCAATTCCATAAAAATGAATCCCAATTTAGATGCAAACGCAAATAACATGAGCAATTCCGACAAGGACATTGAAAAGGTTTTGCGTCCAGCCGATTTTGGCGATTTCACCGGTCAGCCCAAAATTATTGAGAACCTCAAAATTTTTGTTGAGGCGGCCAAAATGCGTGGGGAAGCCTTGGACCACATCCTACTTCATGGCCCTCCAGGTTTGGGAAAAACCACCTTGAGTTTTATTGTTGCCAACGAGATGGGCAGCAGCATGAAGATTACCTCAGGTCCTGTACTTGAAAAGCCCGGCGACTTGGCGGGATTGCTTACCAACTTGAATGAAGGCGATGTCCTGTTCATTGATGAAATACATCGTTTGAGTCCAGTGGTGGAAGAATATTTGTATTCTGCGATGGAAGATTATCGGATCGACATCATGATCGATACCGGCCCAAATGCCCGCAGTGTACAAATTGCTTTGCAGCCATTTACTTTGGTTGGGGCCACCACTAGAAGCGGTTTATTGACCTCCCCCTTGCGCGCTCGTTTTGGGATTAATTGTCGTTTAGAATACTACGATGCCGCTACGCTGACCAACATCGTAGGCCGAAGCGCTCATATTCTTCAAACTCCCATCGTTGAAGAAGCTGCATTTGAAATTGCTCGAAGGAGTCGTGGAACACCACGTATCGCCAATGCTTTATTGCGCAGAACCCGCGATTTCGCACAAATCAAAGGCGATGGCACCATCACTTTGGATATCGCAAAATTTGCCTTGAAAGCCTTGAACGTAGATGCCAATGGCTTGGATGAGATGGATAACAAGATTTTAAGCACCATCATTGAAAAATTCAAAGGCGGTCCGGTTGGATTAAATACCATTGCCACCGCTGTGGGAGAAGACGCCGGTACGATTGAAGAAGTATACGAACCATTCTTGATCCAAGAAGGCTATTTGCAGCGCACCGCGCGAGGTAGAGAAGCCACGGCCTTGGCATTCCTTCATCTCGGCAAACTAGACCCAAGATATCCTGGCGGAAATACCCTTTTGTAATGCCCGTGGCAGTGCAAGACCCAACAAATCAAAAAGAATTCATTTCGGCGTTGGCTGAGAAGCACGGTTTTTTAGCTTGTGGATTTGCGCGTGCCGAGAAACTAAACGAAACTGAGTCACAACTTATAGATTGGCTAGAAAAAGGATTTCATGGAAAGATGGCTTACATGGAAAATCATTTCCAGAAGCGACTCAACCCATCATTGCTCGTAGAGGGGGCAAAAACGGTCATTTGCTTTGCGTACAATTACTTCCCCTTAAAAACTTCAACCCAAATCGAATCAACAACAATTGACTTCCGAAAGTCTTCGGATACATCAACTGCTGTTGAAACAAGCACGCCCAAAATCGCAAAATATGCTTGGGGCGATGACTATCACCACGTCATCAAAGAGAAGTTATTTACCTTATTGGGGGAAATTCAATCCCAGATCCCAGATTTTGAAGGCAGGGCATTTGTAGATAGTGCGCCTGTAATGGAACGACAGTGGGCCGAGAGGGCCGGACTGGGATGGATTGGCAAAAACAGTTTATTGCTTCGCAAGGGCGTTGGTAGTTTTTTCTTTCTGGCGGAGATTATTTGTAACCTGGAACTCGAGCCCGACCAACCCCAAACGGATCACTGCGGAGAATGTACAGCGTGCATCGATGCCTGTCCCACCCAAGCCATTGTCCAACCCCAAGTAATTGATTCAAATCGATGTATTTCATACCTCACCATCGAAGACAAAACATGGCCGGAATCAATCGAAATCAGCAAAACCGAATCCTGGGCTTATGGCTGCGATGTTTGTCAGGATGTTTGCCCTTGGAACAGATTCTCCCAACCCAATCAAGAGCCTCGATTTGCACCCCGTGAAATGATGAGCTGGAACAATTCACAATGGAAAGAAGCTTTGGCTGAGCCGGCGCGAATCAAACCCCAACTCAAAAAATCAGCCATGCAACGCGCCGGCCTCAAAAAACTCATCGCACAAATAGAATTGGCCCTGAAATATCGGCCAGAATAAGACAACCCTAGTCGCCCTGAACCACAGGCAACTCTATCGTAAATGTAGTACCCTCTCCCACCTTGGTCTTATATGCAATCCGACCGCCCAATTGTTCCACAATCTTCTTAGAAATTGCCAACCCCAGACCCATTCCAGAATTTTTCGTAGAAAAATTCGGCGAGAATATCTTCTCCCGCAGTGTCTCGGGAATCCCCTTCCCGTTGTCCTTGAACTCAACCACAACCAGATTACCCGCCAATTTCAAATTTGCAGCAATTTCACCCGTCCGCCCCTCGGGAATTGACTGAATGGCATTTTTCAGAATATTGGTAAACACCCTACCCAATTGCAATGGATCCGCTTGCACATAAACCAAATCCTTTGCAAACTTCCATTCAATAGGCATATCACTCTCCTTGCCCAACAACAACACCGCATCCGAAACCACCTGCACCAAATTCACCCGCTCCAACTTGGGCTCAGGCATCTTAGCAAACGAACTAAATTCCTCTGCCATCTGACTCAAAGAATCAATCTGACGTATCAATAATTCACTCGTTTTCTGAATCTTATCCTTCAAATTCTCATCGTTGCGCTGCAAAGAAAACTGCAAATGCTGCAACGACAATCGCATCGGCGTTAATGGATTTTTAATCTCATGCGCCACCTGTTTTGCCATTTCCCTCCATGCACCCTGTCGTTCACTCTCAGCCAACAAATTCAAACTGTTCTCCAACTCCACAATCATCTTGTTATACTCCTTCACCAATAACCCAATCTCATCATTCTTGTCCCAATCCAAAGGCTGATTCCGCTCCCCAATCTTAATCGATGCCAACTGCTTACGAATCAAATTCAATGGCAAGGCAATGCGCTGAGCAACCAAATACGCAATCACAATCATGATTGCAAAAACCAAAGCAAACAAATTGATAATCGTAACCGCATACTCAGAAATGTCGCGATACAAATCCTTTCGGTTCGAGAAATACGGCAAATTCAAATACCCCTTTACCTTCAAATCTTTGTTCAGCAAGGCGGTATATGACGATATATAATCCAAATCACCCAAACTCTCATTGATGAGCGAGGTAGACGACCCCAAATTGGCCATTTTACGATACACAGAAGGATTCATTAATCTACCGCGAACACTTTCTTCAATCAAACGATCATTCGTCGACACCAATAAAGTCCCATCCGCGCGATACAAATTAATATCCGTGTTGTAATACTCCGCCAAATCATACACCAAACCCGTTTGATACTTATCGTACACCGCATCAATATTCACTTTACTGCTCAACTTCGATGCGATTTCGTTCGCCTTCTGCCTCAAACCATCCTTCTGTGTCTCAGAATAATTTCTTACGAAATAGTTCACCGTTACAAACAACACCACCAAAAACGTCGCAAACACCATCCATGTCACATAGAGCTGCAAACGATTCGCAATGAACAACTCCCCCTGATGACCCAATGGCATCCGGCTCCGTAAGTTCTTGAGCAACTTCAATTTCTTGCCCGTAATCTCACCCATTACGATGATGCGCTGCCTCAGCCAAAGCACAAAATAGTAAAGCATCACCAGCAAAATCCCTCCGAGCCCAAGCACCGTGAAACCCGTAATCGAACCAATAAAGTCGATCTGACTTCGAGACAAAACCACCGTATTGTTTAAGCCATCCGTTAACACGAAATGACTTACACCTTCGGCCAGCAAGAAACCCTTACCACCGCCATCATTGGCCGCCATCGAATCATTGAATTTACCATGCCAGCGGTTGTCCAGCGGATAATCCACCGACCCATAGGAATAATTCAATCGATTGTTGTTGTAAATAGCAAAACTGTATTGATTATCGGCATACAAAGGCTCCAATACATTACGATTAAACAAATCACTTAATCGGCCTTCCATGGACGACAATCGAGGGGTTAAGATCACAAAGAAAACTCCATGGTATCCAATGGCGGAACTCACATCAAATCGACCAATAAAACTACCCTTTAGCTTATAGTTGTTAACCTTTACAAAATTGGTGGTGACCGGAACACAATCTACGCCCTTAAACAACTGACTTATAGCAGGATAGTCGTACGAATTCTCTTGTCGGTACGATTTACCCAACGAATTAAAATCCAAAAAGTTGACCTCAAAATCAGCCAAATAGGGACCAAAATAGAGCTCTCTCAACCGCTTTTCAAACTCAGCTTTGGTTTCATCGGTACAGGTATAATAATCTACGATGCCCTTATCCACCAACAACATCGACTCTGTCTTTTTCAAGCGTTCCGCGGTTTCAATATCGGTGCCCTGTAATAGATTTTCCGCCAAATAGCGCCTTGTTCTTTTCTCTTTGATGGCTGATTCCTTAGCAAACAAACTGCTGATTAAAATCCCCGCAAAAACCACACGAAGCACCACACGCATCCAATCTTTACGGTCCTTCATCCACCACTCAAATCCAATCCATGCGGCAATAAATCCCATCCAATAAGGAAAAATATCGGTCAGCTCTGGGGTTATATAAACAAATACCAACGGAGGAAGCGTTTGAGCCACAGAAATCAATCGGACAATCCACTTCGGCTGCAACTGCAAAACACTCCAGGCAAAACCATTTAATCGGTAAAATGCAACCCATTGTACTGCCAACGTCGCAACGGCAATGAATGTAAATAACGTGAGTCGGTGAAACTGCTGGAAATCTAGATTGATCCGACCCAAATGCACCAGATTGACACCATTCAGCAGCAGCCAAACCAACATCCACAAACTTGCCTGCATCGCTAAATTACTTAAAACAAAACCAGCCAAGGGTTGCTCCGATTTCTGAATCCATTGCTCAAGCCATCGCACCAAACTACTTACGACAAACAAGCCCAAGACAGTAATAAATATAAATTCGCCAAGCGATCCACCACTCTGGGAAGCAAAGAACAAATCATGAGACAACAAGGGGGTTGAGCGTAGTGTTTCGAGTGTATATCCATGCGAAAACAAGGAATAAACACCCAACCAACTGCCAAAAATAGCACCCACCGCCAGCAAATGAAACTTGCTAGATTTGGTCATGCCGAACACCGCCGAACTAATCATTAAGGCACCCAATAAAAACAGAATATCAAACCAATAAGGGTGCTGATAATTGGAAACCACCAAATAGAAAAGCTCCATATCTGGAACAATCACTGGCGTAGAATTTTCAACCGGATTTCTGCTGATTGAATATTCCACCACATTGTTGTCCCGAAAAACACTACTCTGGGTATACGAAATCTTTTTGGCCTCTATCAACGGAAGCACATAGGCAAAGGATTTCCCATCTCGTTGCTTGTGATAAACTGCCACAAACATATTTCCCTGCTTTTGTAACTCGATGGGTTTTTCAAAATTTGGAGAGATTTGGTAATTCTGGGTCGACCAAAAGACTGGCTGCCCAAACTCATACACAAAAAAATCAACACCTTGCGTCTGCAAAGTCTGAGAAAGTCGCTCATAACCTGCCCAGTCTAAATGCGTGGAATGCACAAGCATCTGTTCCTTCTTGTCGATAGAATCATCAACTTGTGAAATCAACGCCTGCGCATTGATCATTGACTCTTCGATGCGACTCGACAAATTCATCAACCCCTTTTCCGCGCCCAAATTCTGCTCGCGAATCATAAACACCTGTCCAACAGCAACCAACATGGCGCCTAAAATCAGAAGCAGCGTATTTCTTTGAAAGCGATTCATTATCAAATATATAGATTCAAATTAAACCTACAATTGTTATAAATATTGTCCAGAAATCAAATAATTCTTCACGTAATCGTCCACCGCGATCTCCAACGGGGTAAAGGGCAATTTATAACCTGCCGCCACCAAACGATCCATATGGGCTTGGGTGTGATATTGATATTTATCGCGAATATCCAATGGCATATCAACAAAAGTGATTTCCGGCGCCAAATCCATCGCAGCAAAAACCGCATTCGCCAAATCTTCAAACGTCCTGCAAGTACCTGTCCCCAAATTATACAATCCACTGTTCTCGCGATGAACCAAAAAATGCATCATCACGGAGAGAACATCTTTTACATAGATAAAATCGCGTTCCTGAGCACCATTGGCGAATTCCTTGTTATGACTTCTAAAGAGCGATACCTGTCCGGTTTCTTTGATCTGATTATAGGCATGGAATACTACTGAAGCCATTCTACCTTTATGATATTCATTGGGACCAAAGACATTAAAGAACTTGAAACCAGCCCAAAACGGTGGCATCTTTTTCTGCTCCATCACCCATAAATCAAAGCGATGTTTACTATTTCCGTAGGGATTTAAAGGCCTTAAAGAATCCAACGACGCAGGCTCGTCGGAAAACCCTTGGGTACCATCGCCATAGGTTGCGGCAGAGGAGGCGTAGATCAAAGGAATGTTATTATCCACGCAGGCTTGCCACACTTTTTGCGAATATTCCACATTCAAATGTTGCAAAACGGCTTCATCAAATTCATCGGTGCGGGTACGAGCCCCGATGTGAAAAATGAATTGTATGCGTTTGGAATTGTCTGATAACCAGCCAAAAAACTCACTGCGTTCCACGAACTGGGTAATCCGCTTGTTTCGGTAATTGGCCGACTTCGCCTGAACGGAAAAATCATCCACAGCAATCAAATCGCCATAGCCCATTCTCTCTAGTTCTCCCAATAAGGCAGACCCTATAAATCCTGCGGCTCCGGTTACAACAATCATTAACACAAACCTACAACGATTTTTTGACCTTTGAAACCCCAAAACCCGTTTCCTTTCTACCCTTCCCTGATGTATACTTGCAGTAACCATGAGTCAACAAAAGCAAAACCTTACTTGGTACATCATTGCAGCCATGATTTTGGGTGCCATCACAGGCCAAATCATCCATATTTACTTCCCCGAAACCATTCAAATCAAAGACGCTTCGGGTGTATTGAAAGACATCGTCCGCTCAGAACATATCGGTCAGTATTTCAAAATCCTTACCGGCGTTTTCTTGCGATTGGTGCAAATGATTATTGCGCCGTTAGTAATTACAACACTCATCGTAGGCATCGCCAAAATGGGAAATCTAAAGGCAGTAGGTCGCGTTGGCGGTCGCTCTATGATTTGGTTTTTTAGCGCGTCCCTAGCCTCCTTGCTATTGGGATTGATGCTTGTCAATTATTTCAAACCCGGGGAAGAACTTCACCTAAACATCAACGCTTTAGACACTTCCGCCGCCGCAGATGTAATTGGCAAAACCCAGAGTTTTTCGGTTCAACATTTTATCGAACACCTTTTCCCAAAAAGTCTATTTGAAGCCTTGGCTAACAACGAAATACTTCAAATTGTTGTCTTCTCGATTTTCTTTGGAATTGCACTTACCCAATACGGCGAAAAAGGCGAAAGCATCGTTAAGTTCCTCGACAACTTGAGCAAAGTAATCCTAATCCTGGTGGGCTATGTGATGTGGTTTGCACCGCTTGGCGTTTTTGGTGGAATTACCGCCATTATCGCTACAAAAGGACTCGGGATACTCAAGGTTTACGGCTATTATATGGCATCGTTCTATGTCGGCCTCACCCTGCTCTGGATCCTATTGCTCGGCGTGGGATACTTCATCCTCCGCAAGCGATTGGGCACCCTCCTAAACCACCTCAAAAACCCATTAATGGTAGCGTTCAGTACCACATCAAGCGAAGCGGTTTTCCCAAAACTCACCGAAGAATTGGAAAAATTTGGTTGTCGTAAAAAGATCGTCAGCTTCATCCTTCCGCTAGGTTATTCGTTTAACCTCGATGGCTCGATGATGTACATGACCTTCGCCTCCATTTTCATTGCGCAAGCCTATGGCATCCCCCTCGATCTAGGAACACAATTAACGATGTTGCTGGTATTGATGCTCACATCCAAAGGCATTGCCGGTGTTCCGCGCGCTTCCCTGGTTGTGGTAGCCGCCACTTGTGCGATGTTCGATATTCCAGCGGAAGGCATCGCCTTGATATTACCCATCGACCATTTTTGTGATATGGGAAGATCGATGACAAACGTCTTGGGAAATGGCCTCGCCACGGCGGCCGTTGACAAGTGGGAAAAGGACTAATTAGCACCATGGAGGAAATTACCAACAGTTGGACCGCCGATTTACCATCATCTGAAAGCCAGGAGATGTTGATGGCTGTTAAAGATCAAATCGAAAAAGATTTTGGACTCATGGGATTTACCTACTGTCAAGATTTTTACCCCACATTGGAATCCATGATTCCCGAACTGCTCAACTGCATCGAAATACTTCAAACCCAACACAACAGCACCTGGATGAAGGTTGTTTACCGAGTAGACCTCACCGAAAAGCAATATCGATTTGTGAAAAATATGGGCGGAAACACCCCCGAAAACATGTCCAAAGCCGTGCTGTTGAGAGAATTCCAAAAAGTATATACCCGCAAGCACATCGCTTAGTTTGGTTATTCAACCGCATTTGGCGAAATTTGTATTCTTATGGAATTGAAAGACGTTGTATCGGTAACGGGAATGCCCGGATTGCACAAAATTTTAGGTAGAAATAAAAATGGTTTGATCCTTGAATCTCTCACAGACGGAAAGCGCTTCGGCACCAACCCTAGACAGAGAATCAGCATCCTTAGCGATATCGCGATGTTTACCGAAGAGGCCGAAGTTAAATTGGCAAATGTCCTAATGACCATCAAATCTTTGGAAGAATCTGGAAAAGCCGTTCCTGATGCAAAAGCCGACAACGACGAAGTAAAAGCGTTCATGTCATTGGCACTCCCCAACTACGATCGCGAACGTGTCTACACTTCAGACATGAAAAAATTGTTCGTTTGGTACGGAATGTTGAAAGCAACCGATTTGGATTGGGCAAACCTCGACAAAGAAGAGTTAGCCGAAGAAGGTACTGATTCAGATGCGCCAAAAGCCACTGACGCAAAAGCAAAAAAAGCCGTAGCTACTAAGAAAATCGTTCCTTCTAAAACAGCAACCGGCGCAAAATCAAAGACTACCACCCCACGCAAAATGGGTAGCTAAGTCCCTTATGTCTTCTTCTTTTATCCCCAACCCCTTCGTCGTTCAATCGAAAGACGATGTGATTCCTCTATTCGATTCCCTGCTAGATCGCAACATTGAAAATGCTCATGATTTTGAGCAATTCCTGCAAGATGTCAGCGACCTAGAAAGTGCCCTGTCCGAAGATATGGCGTGGCGCTATATCAAAATGACATGCGATACGCAAAACAAGGACCACGAAACATCGTATCTCACTTTTGTTCAGGAAATACAGCCCCATCTATCGCCGATGGAAGATTTGTTGAATCGCAAAATCGTAGATTCCCCTTTTGCCGAATCCTTGCGCCAACTCAATGAAGGCAACGAGATTTACCTCAGAGGTTTAAAAGGTGCTGTGGAAATATTCCGCGAAGAAAACATACCACTACAAAGCGAATTGGCCACCCTCGCCCAAGAATACTCTTCCGTTCAAGGCAACATGTCGATTGAATGGGATGGCAAAACGATTACCCTTCAGCAAGCAAGTAACATTCTGATGCAAACCGACCGTCAAAAACGGGAGCAGGTTTGGCATTTGATGCAAAAACGACGTGCGGAGGACACCGACAAACTGAATGAGTTGTTCAATAAGATGGTTCAACTTCGACATCAATTGGCGGTAAATGCGGGATTCAATAATTTCCGTGATTACATGTTCAAGGCGATGGGCCGTTATGATTACGACGTAGACGCTTGCAAAGATTTCCATCGCAGCGTAGAAACAGCCGTTGTGCCGATGCTCAAATCGTTGATGCTAGATCGCAAAGAAAAAATGGGTCTAGAATCTCTGAAACCCTGGGATACCGCAGTGGATCCATTGGGCAGAGAACCATTGAAACCTTTCACCGGGGGCGACCAATTGCTGGACAAAGGAATAGATTGCTTGGAGCGCGTTGACCCTTATTTTGGAGAATGTATCAAAACGATGAAGTCTCACAATTTATTGGATTTAGATTCTCGCTTGGGAAAAGCACCAGGGGGCTACAACTATCCTTTGGCAAAAACCAACATGCCCTTTATTTTCATGAATGCCAGCGGAAACCTGCGCGATGTTGAGACCTTGGTCCACGAAGCAGGTCATGCGATTCATAGCTTCCAAATGGCTCCGTTGACATTAAACGCTTATAAAAACACTCCGAGCGAAGTCGCTGAGCTAGCCAGCATGAGCATGGAATTGCTAACGATGAATACTTGGGATGCCTATTTTGATGATTCTCAATTGTTAAACCGTGCAAAAAGTGAGCAGCTTGAAGGAATTCTTGGCACTTTGCCGTGGATTGCCCAAGTGGACGCTTTTCAGCACTGGATATACGAGAACCCAACCCACAGCACCGCAGAAAGAACAGCCAAATGGTTGGAACTGTGTGCGCGTTTTGGCAGTGGCGAAGTGGATTATTCAAACTTGGAATCCGCATTAGAAAATTCTTGGCATAAGCAACTCCACATTTTTGAAGTTCCTTTCTATTACATTGAATACGGCTTCGCACAATTGGGTGCTGTGGGTGTTTGGAAAAACTATATCACCAATGGACAAGCTTCCATCGACGATTACAAGGCATTTTTGAAATTGGGAAATACGAAGAGTATCCCTAATATTTACGAAACGGCCGGTGTGAAATTCGAATTCTCAGAAAGTTATATTAGCGATTTGATGCAATTCGTACAGGTTGAATTGGCCGCCATCCGTAACTAATCGAAGAAATACCAATTTTGAACTATTTCAGAAACAATCATCAAAGCATCACTAGAAAAAACAAAAGACCATAATTAATTTTACCACCCAATGAAAAAACTATTTATCATTTCCCTTTCGGCTTTATTATCAGCCGTGGGAACAGCCCAAAAAATTGACTTAGATCGCGTATTCGTGCCTCATCAATACCGTGATTTACCTTCAACTCCTTTGGATAGCACCTGGAGAACTTACAATGTTCGTGTTGAGGTTCCTTCTACTATTTCAAATGCGATGTCGGCTTCTTCTATTGAAGAGCGCGTAAACTTGCAGGGTTGGAAAAAAGTGTACGGCGGCGGTCATGCCCAATTCACAGTGAACTTTGATGATTTGATGTTTGATGGTCAGAAAATCGACCAGCGCAAAGAAGAAACCAAAAATAAAGAAGGTGTTGTAACCGCTACTCGATACTACTATTGGTCGACTGTAAACTATAGTATTGGCGCAACCTACTCAGCCAAAGATTGGCAAAGTAATGTGTTGATCAACCGCAGCACAATCAGCAATAGCACGAACAAAATGGAATGGAAAAGCCCAGAATTTAGCAGCTATTCTGAGGCAGAAAGATACTTCAGCAATAACCGTCAGGCCATTTCAAATAAATTGGTAAAAGAGCATATGGAATCTTGGTTGAACAGTTTGAACTACTCTATCAACGACAAATATGGTTTCCCAGTGAGCACAGACCAAGCTAGTTTGTGGACTACAGATTCTAAGAAGCACCCAGAAAACGAAGCTTGGGTTGCGAACATGGCAAAAATGAAGGCTAGCGTTGCGAAGGTAACCGCCAACGGCATTGATGCTGCAACACGTGCAGAGTTGATGAGTAGCATTGAATACATGACTGGCGTTCGGGCGAAGTATGCCGCCGATGAGAAATCTGAACGCAAATTGAGATATGCTTGTGATTACAACAATGCTGTTTTGTATACAATCTTGGATATGCCCGACAAAGCCATCGAATCTTGCAATGCATTAATTGCTAATGATTACGATACCAAAGACGGAGAAAAGATGATTGAAAAGTTGAATAAAATCAAAGAATTGATGGCCAAAAACAACAAAGTAGGTCGCCATTATTCTATTGACACCAGCAAGTTCAATACACCTAACTAATTCTAGACTGGGTTTAGATTTCCGGGAATCGATTTCTGGAAGTCACAAAATCTATTAATAACGAGAAAGGCCCCATTTGGGGCCTTTCTCGTTATTTTGAAATTTACATTAAGTAAATTTCAAAATAAATTGCTTAGTGGATTAAGCAACTCAAGTAATAATTACAAATTGCCGCGGTTGGCTTGCTCACGCTCGATGCTTTCAAACAAGGCCTTAAAGTTTCCTTTTCCAAAGCTCTTGGCACCTTTGCGCTGAATGATTTCGTAGAACAATGTAGGTCGATCTTCAACCGGCTTGGTAAAAATCTGCAACAAATACCCACTATCATCACGATCGATAAGGATATTCATTTTTTTCAACGCTTCCAAATCTTCATCAACATGACCTACGCGATCCAAAACATCATCGTAGTAAGTTTCTGGTACGTATAAAAACTCTACGCCTCTACGACGTAAATCGGCGACAGTTTCAAGGATATCATCGGTTTCAACGGCGATATGTTGCACACCAGGACCGCGATAAAAATCCAAATACTCTTCAATTTGAGACTTCTTCTTTCCATCGGCTGGCTCATTGATTGGGAATTTAACATACCCGTTTCCGTTGCTCACCACCTTACTCATCAAAGCGCTGTATTCTGTGCTGATGTCCTTATCGTCGAAGGTCAATAACAACTTAAAGCCCATTACATTCTCATAGAATTCAACCCACTCATCCATTTTACCCAACTCAACATTACCCACGCAATGATCCACGTATTTTAGTCCCACTGGGGTTACGTCCATCGCGTTGGTAACCGCTTTAAATCCTGGCAAAAAGGCACCTTTATAATTTTTACGCTCAACAAACTTGTGAACGGTTTCTCCGTAGGTATAAATCCCACTCACCACAACAGTTCCAAACTCATCTTCCATAGTAGTAGGCTCCATGTAAGGCCTTGCACCGCGCTTCACTGTTTCGTTGAAACTCGCAGTTGCATCGTCTACCCAAAGGCTCAAAAACTTCACCCCATCGCCATGCTGCGCGTGATGCTTTGTCACTTCGCTATTTGGATCCATTGAAGTAGTTAATACCAAGCGGATTTTGTCCTGCTGTAACACATAACTAGCGCGATCTCTCACGCCTGTTTCGGGTCCAGCATAAGCAACTAACTTATAACCCCAAGCGGTTTGATAATAGTAGGCGCTCTGTTTGGCATTGCCCACATAAAATTCCAAGTGATCCGTACCGTTTAGAGGTAAAAAATCCACATCGGTGGCTACAGTTTCTAAGGTTGATGTTTCCATGGTATTGTGATAATATTTTACAAATTTACGATATCCGATTGGGAAAAAATGATGAGGGATGTCATTAATTGGGATCGATGATAATGTCGATGCGCACCGACCGCCAACTGTTGTGAGCCAAGGCGGCTTCCCTCACCTGCTGCAAGAGGAATTTGGCAGCACTGATTTGGGCATTTTCACGGGGGACTTTGATGACAATTTGCTGGATGAATCGGTTTTTTATACGGGCGACCGACGGAACCTGGGGCCCCAGCACCAGGTTCCCCAATTGCTTCCGCAATTGGTCGGCCAGCCATCGGCTGGCCTCGGTCGCCACTTGTGCATCAATGTGCTTCACATCCACCTTAATCAACTTTGTGTAAGGAGGATATCCAAACGCTTCCCGTTGCTCCATTTCCACCTGCATAAACCCATTGTAATCATCGGCTTTCAGGGATTTCAATACTGCATGTTCCGGTTGATATGTCTGCAACATCATCACGCCGCGCTCCGCGCGGCGCCCTATCCTACCACTCAATTGTTGCAATTGCTGAAATGCCCGTTCATGACTCCTAAAATCAGGAATGTGCAACAACATATCCGCATCCGGCACAACAACCAATCCGATATTCTCAATATCAATCCCCTTCGACAATAACTGCGTCCCCACCAAAATATCAATATCCCCCCGCTCAAACGCCGTCAAAATCTTCTGAAAATCATCCCGCTTCCGCATGCTCTGCTGGTCAAACCGCGCCACCCTAGCCTTGGGAAACAGCTGACCCAATTCCTCCGCCAACTTCTCCGTACCCGTCCCCTTCAACTTCAAATCCTGAGAACCACAGGCCACACATTTCGATGGCACCGGCTGCTGAAACCCGCAATAACTGCATCGCTGATTGTCCGAACTCTTATAGTAGGTCATCGAAATATCACAATGCTTGCACTGCGTCGTTAACCCACAATCCCCACACTCAATATAAGGCACGTACCCCTTTCGATTGTGATAGACCACCACCTTCTGCTTCACCTCCATCGCCTTCTGAATGGCCATTCTTACCGGCTCGGAAAACAACGAATTCATCTGACCCGTTTTCTTCAACTCGCCGATATTCAAATACATCAACTCAGCCGGTTTCCCGCCATCGTATTTCTCCGTTATTTCGGCAATTACCATTCGATGCTGCTGCACCGCAAACTGCATTTCATAACTCGGCGTAGCCGAACCCAACAAAACATCCGCGCCATGATATTTGGCCAACTGAAATGCGGCATCCCTACCGTGATAAAATGGCTTTTTATCAAACTGCTTGTACGTTGATTCATGCTCCTCATCCACCACAATCAGCCCCAAATTAGAAAACGGAGCAAAAACCGCACCCTTGGTACCCACCACAAACTGGATTTGGTCCTTTAATATCCGATCGTACAATTCCGTACGCTCGTGAGAACTATAAAAGTGATGCCAAACGCCGATTTCCACCGGCAAAAACGCACCCATCCTTGCCACCATGTGCTCCGTTAACGCCACCTCTGGCAACAAATAAAGCACTTGTTTCCCCGCTGCCAACGCCTCCTTCACCAATTCCATATACACATGGGTTTTGCCCGATCCCGTAACCCCATAAAGCAAAGCCGGCTGTTTTTCTTGAAAAGCATCACGGATGATTCCAAGGGCCCGCGACTGCGATTCGGTGAGGTGGTATTCTTGCGCGCCGCCGCGGATCACCTGAAGGTGATCGCGGCGGCGCTTCACGATCATTATCAACGACTTCTTCTCCAACTGCTTCAACACCGTCCTATCGACCTCAAAACCCTTCACAATCGACTCCACCGTTAACTCCCGCTTTCCCGTCCCCAAAATATGCATGATCGCCTCATACTGCTTCGGTGCACGTCGTTCCAACGCATTCAAACTCAAATTCGCCAACTCCGAATCCTCCCAAATACTGCACAACTCTATAAACTCCTCAAATTTAGGTCGATAATTCTCCTTCAACTCCTCCTCCATCACCACCAAACCCCTCAAATACAACGACTTAACATGCTTTAATACGTTTTTGACAGCCAGTTTTTGATGGATATCATCCAACGACATCCCATCTTTCTTTCCCAATATCTCCAAAATCTGCCACTCCAAATCCTCAACATCCGGCCTACTTATGGCTTCCAAATCCGCATCGGGATGCAATACGATCTTCGTCTCGCTCTGAAGTCGATACCCCGCCGGCAAAGCCGTTGCCATCACCTCCCCCAAATAACACATGTAGTATTTGGCCACCCAACGCCAAAACTGCAATTGCTTGTGATTCACTATAGGCGCATCGTCCAGCACATCCAAAATATACGATGCCTGATAACCCTCCGGTGGAGAATCACTCAACTCCAGAATAATACCCGCATAAATCTTCTTGGGGCCAAACTGCACCGCCACCCGCAATCCCTGATGTATCCAATCGTTCCAATCGTGAGGAACCCTATACGTATAAGTCTTTGGCACCGGCACTGGAACCAACACATGCGCAAAAAGGGTCTGAATCTCCGTCACTATCGCAAGTTACAAATTAATTCCGTAGCCTTTCCTCCAAAACTACTGAGTAACGATACTCAGCAAATGAATCACCACACCCAACTTTAAAAAAGTATCCATCACCAAAATTTTTGAATCGTCTCGAATAAAGAAAATCGACCAAGAAACCCAAAACGCCGTAAACAAGGAAACCCCCGAGATAACCAAATAATAATCCGGATGCCAATTGGGTAAAACAGGGTCTACCATTTGAATCCAATTTAATGCCCAATACATCACAAAAAAACCTGTATTCATTGCAACCAGCCCCCATCTCGCAGTTTTTACGCCGGCAACGACAACTACAGTTTGGTATCCAAAAATCAAATTGCCCTTATGTCCGGCCATGTCCTTCACCACTTCCCTCGTGAATAACAAAATCCCCAAACTACCCATGTAATAAAACATCCCCCAATGCCAATGCCCAAAATGAAACCAAATCGCAAGCAGGGGAATCATTGTTAGCAGGCTGGCCGAAATCTCGCGTATTACTGGCATTTTCTGCAATTTGTGGCTGTGAAACCAACAAAACGCTGTGTAACACACAAAAAATACCATCACTTGAATGGATGCCATCATGGCAAAACCCACGGCGAAAAAATTCAACACTACATATAAATTCAGAAGGCTCGACTCACCCAAAAGCTTCCCAATCACCACTTGCTTTGGCTTATTTACCAAATCCTTATCTACATCGTAAAAAGCATTTATGATGAACGCCGCAGCCACTGAAAATAGACTTGCCGCAACGATGCAATGCAACTTGACATCGTAAAAAACCCTACTCAATTGATGATCCGAGAACGTCAACCAAAACAGCAAATACTGCGAAGCCGCAATCAAGGCCAAATTATACCATCGTACAATCCCCAACAACAGCAAAAATCTGGTAATGTGTTTTTTTCGAATTCCTAGCATCGAGTGATTACATTTTGTAAATCACCTGCAATTTATGCGCTTTCAACAAAGATTGCGCTTTTTCAAAGTCCTGGGTAAAGCCCAAAATAAATCCACCTCCACCACTGCCGCACAATTTCAAGTAATAATTGCCGCTATCAATGCCTTCGCGCCAAACCTTTTCAAAATGATCAGGAATCATAGGTCTGAAATTATCCAACAACAACTGAGACAAGCCCTTCAAATGGCCAAACAATTGAGAAATATCTCCTTTCAAGAACGATGTCACACAGTCGTCGTTCTGCTTCTTCAACTGAGTCTTCACCATATTCCTAAATCCATCGTCCTTTAAACGATTCAAGAATATCGAAACCATATTTTGGGTTTTTCCTGGCGATCCCGAGTTCATCAAAAAGATAGCACCCTTGCCTTCTGCGTTCTCCGTTGGGATGCCGACAGTACCCAAATCGCCCTGACCTTTAATAAGAATCGGCAAATTTAAGTAACAAATCAGAGGATCTAAACCAGAGCTTTTTCCGTGAAAAAACGACTCCATAGTGGCCAAAGTCGACTTAAGCTTCTTCAAATTATCGCCAACCATCACATCCGACTGATTCAATGGCGATACTGAATACTTGGCATACAAAGCAGCCACCAAAGCACCCGAACTACCCACGCCAAAACCCTGAGGGATACTACTATCAAAATACAAACCCGAACTGATATCCGAGTGCAACTGAACAAAATCTATAGCGCAAGGAAGATCGCCGGCATTCCGCAACGACTCCAAATGAGATACGTACTGTTTGATGCTTTCATTGGAATCCTTCTGCACTTCATTGGGCTCCGACGCAAAATCAAAATTGCCTTTAAAAAAATGATAAGGGATACTCAAACCCATCGAATTTTCGATGATACCATATTCGCCAAACAAGAGAATCTTGGCGTAATAGAGTGAGTCCTTAATTATTTCTCCCATTTATACTGTTTGATTGGGGCGTTTCCCCGTATCACTACAAAGATACTGCCCATTTTTGCAATATTGTAACAATGTATTATTCACAAAGTTCATCACTGTCTCTTCGATATTTCCATCGTAAAGGAAGTGCACATTGGCCCCGGCATCTAAGGTGAAGCAAATCGACAGGCCCGATTGTTCGCGGAAACGCCATATTTCTTCGATAATCGCCAAGGTATTGGGTCGCATCAACACATAATACGGAATCGATGTCATCATCATGCTATGCAATTGCAAGGCCTCCGATTCAACAATTTCGATAAACGATTTCACATCGCCATTTTTCATCGACGATACGATGCCTACTAAATTCTTCTGCGCCTGACCAAACCGCGCTTCGGCATAGGGATGATTCGTCAGCAATGCATGTCCGGCCGTGCTACTCACCGACTTTTCGCCATCGTCAACTATCAAAACCACATCTTTCCAATCCGACAAACTCGGATGGACATCCGCATCTATTTCAACCGCAAATAAATCACTGCTGCCATTGGATGCTGGCGTCTCACCCCAAATTGCGGGTTTAGCGAACATGGAACGACAAGCGCTGCCAGAACCGATGCGCGATAGATAACTGGAACGTTGCCAAAAATTCATTCCGCCAACCTCCGTCTGCAAGGAAGCATCATCCAAAAGCAACTGTTCGATATGCGCCAAACACAAACTCAAGGCACCAAACCCTGCGGCAGAGCTGGCAATTCCAGTACCGTGAGGAAAATTATTCTGCGAATCGATCAATAACGTATAGTCCGACAACCACGGACAGTCTGATGCTATTTTTGTCAAAAAACTGGCAATTTTAGGCTCAAACGATGGTTTTGGCTCACCGGCCAACGTAAAAACAAATGCTTGGTCAAGATTCCTAGGCAGGAGCTCAATTACGGTACTCGCATACAAATCACCCAAACTCCAACTGATACTTGGATTGGCTGGCAGTTGCACCCCACCGTTTTTCTTGCCCCAATATTTCACCAAAGCGATGTTCGATGGACACTGGTAACCCACACGAATCGATGTCACATTATTATCCATTTGCCTCAATTTAAAAAGTCCTTTGATTCAAAACAATATCATTCCAAGAAACCATTTGGAATTTCTTCAATGCATCTTGCTCGCTCTCGGCAAAAACATCATTAATCAATAACATATCTCCACCCCAAGCGCCCAACCACTTACACAAACCCCCTTTTATGGGTTGAAATTTAAAATGCTGGTATGGCGTTTCAAGTTCCAAGCTCATCGCCAAAATGGCTTGCCACATCTCTAGTCCCGCCTCTAACATCGGCACCTGATTGGCCAATTTAACCGCAGCACACACTTGTTGCAACTGATGCATCAAGAAATCATCATTTTTCATCGCCGCTAGCTTGGCTTTCACATCGCTCAACGCACTTCTGCTATTTTGCTTTTGGCCCAAAAAAACGATCTTCCATTTACTCGTAAGGTCGGATGACAAACTCCATTTATCCCAATTCGCAACATCCCCATTTTTCCAAAAAACCAATCCTTTGCACAACTCCGCCACGGCCACATCATAACCACTGCCGCCAAATACCTTTTGCTGCACTATCTGCGCATCAAGTCCCGCGAATCTAGCAAAGTTAGCTACCATCGTGCTGGAACTACCCAAACCACTGCTGCGCTCAAACTCCAATTGGGTTTCTATACGATACGATTTACCCGACTTCCAAAAACCCTCGGCCACCATAGAAAGCATCGAATGAAGTACCTCTCTAGAACGATCTCGCTCGCTCGATTTCTCCGTCTCCGCTTCCATCGCTTCCAATGGCAACGCGAAACTCTCATTCAACCATGTGTTACCATTTTTCTCCTTGGCCTCCCAAATCAAACGATCGCCGCCGCCGGGAGAATCAAATTCCCAAACAAACATCCACTGACCGGGCACGACAGGAATCGCCAAAGCCTCAACACCAACCGTGACAGCGTATTCGCCGCAAAGCAGGATTTTACCAGGTGAAAAGTACGATTTCAATAGTCTTAATTATTTTTATTTGAAGCCCCCGCAGCCAAACCCCTCACCCGCATAAATGCCTCCACCGCCGCAGAATGACTCACCACCTTATCCTTAAAATGCGCAACGATTTCTTGCTTCTCCGCGTCTGTAGCCTCCAACTGATTCAAAATATTCAGCAAATGCATCTTCATATGACCCTTTTGAATCCCCGAAGTGATTAAAGATCGAACCGCACTAAAATTCTGCGCTAAACCAGCCACCGCAGTTATCTGCATTAATTCATTGGCCGATGGATACCCCAATAACTCATGTGCAAATCGCACCATGGGATGCAAATTGGTAATTCCGCCCACCGTACCGATACTCAAAGGCAATTCAATCCAAAAATTAAACTCATCGCCCACAACCGACGCATGGGTCAAACTGGTATATTTCCCATCTTTCGCTGCATACGCATGTGCACATGCCTCCGTCGCCCTAAAATCATTCCCCGTAGCAATAATCACGGAGTCGATCCCATTCATGATCCCCTTATTGTGCGTCACCGCCCGATAGGGTTCCACCGATGCGATGCGTATCGCTCTGCAAAACTTTTCCGCAAACTCCAGATTCCCAATGCCACTACCTTCCTCAATCTCCGAAATCTTACAACTCACCTCAGCCCTCACCAAACACTCCGGCGTAAAATTGCTCAAAATACTCATCACCACCTGCAAAGGAGCATCGCCAAGTTCTGAAACATGCTCAGCAGCCAAGTCTTTCAAGGTCTGCGCAAACGACTCCAAACAGCTATTGATAAAATTCGCACCCATACTATCGCAAGTCTCAAAACGAGCCTCCACCTGATAATAGCCGGGTTCCAAATCTGTCTTGTCCTTCAATTCCAAACTCATCACACCGCCGCCTCTAGCCCTCATATTCTTTGTAATGCTTTCCGTGTTTTCAAAAAAACGATGCTTGTTCTCTTCAAAAACGCGATATAGCCCATCCACGTTGGAACCTTCCCAAATAAAATGGACGTGCCCAACCTTTACCATGCTAATCACATTGGCCCTAAATCCGCCTCTATCAATCCAAAAATTCGCAGCCTTGGCCGCAGCCGCCACAACCGAACTTTCCTCAATTGCCAACGGAATCGCATACATCTTCCCGTTAATCAGAAAATTGGGCGCCACACCAAAAGGCATGTAATAGTTGCTGATCGTGTTCTCAATAAATTCATCGTGCAACTTCTGCACCTCCGGCTGATTATGCCAATATCCCTCCAACATTTCCATGGTGGATGAAGCGTCTGAAGTGTAGTTATTTACCAGCCACTGTATTTTGGCCTCTTTGCTTAGTTTGCTAAATCCTTTGACCGGTTTAATCATGCGTTCTCTTTCAAAGTTAAATAGTTATATGCCAAAGCCAAGCCTTTAACTTGTGCCTCAACAAATTGATTTAAAGCGTCTTCCCCTTCTAATGCGTACTTTAAAAAAGGCGATGCTTGGGCGTACAATGATGGCATCTGCAATTTCTGCAAGTGGTAAAATCCATCCAAGAAATTTGAAATCCCACCCGATACAATGATTCGTTTGCACTGGACCTTATTGCCCAATTTTGCAGCAATCGAATTTACCCAAGGCGTCATTTCTTCTGCGGTATGTCCCACATGCTGAACTGGCTCAAGCAAACCTCTTTCCAACGATTCACGACGTAAATTCTCTAATTTGCTAAAATTGGTCCCACCAAAAGCGCCATAATCCAAGGCTTCCAATGGCAACTGAAGCAACGCCTCCAAGCTCTTTGGACCAAAGCCTTGACCTACCTCTTTTACGATGATAGGAAAATTCACTGCATCCAAAACTCGCTTTACCGTTTCTAAAGGCGATAACTCAAATCGATCCCCTTCGGGTTGCATCCATTCCTGTAAAGGATTGACATGTATAATCAAACCATTGGCCTGCAAACGATTCACCATGTCGATGAGCTTTTGCATTTGATTTGATGCAATCAATTCTTCAATTTGAGCAATACCCAAATTGGCAAACAAAGGCTGTTCACCAATGTGCTTTCGGATATCAAAATCGTTTGAAAACGGCGAATTTTCAAGGACTGGCCTGCACGAGCCTAGGCCCATACCCAAACCATGATTTTTACATGCTTCGGCCAATAATAAATTGATTTTTCCGGCCAACTCAGCGCCGCCTGTCATACTGCTGATCCAAATGGGAGCAAGCATCAAAGCGCCAGCTACCTCAATCTTGGGAATCACATCCAAATTGGGATGCGCCGCCAACATAGGTTCGTAATAAAACCTTCGATCCACGTCGCTCAACTGCGCTTCAAAAGCCAATTGAATGTGGTCTAACTTTCGGGAACTAATGGTAGAATTTGTCACGGCAATGCAAAGTTAACGATTAAATCGCCGCTTTGTTTTCCTTTCGCCCTGCGCAATCAACCCAACTTCGGATTGCTTTTATGTCGATCCGCGTCACGAATCGTCCGCTTTTCCATCCCCCGATGAAACGCCTGGGTCAAATCCACCCCGGTTTGATTGGCCAAACAGATTAGCACAAATAGTACATCCGACATTTCATCGGCGAGCGCTTCAGGCCCTTGTTTTTCTCCGGATTTAAAGGATTGGTCGCCGTAGCTCCTCGACATCAACCGGGCCAACTCGCCTACTTCTTCCATCAGGACGGCGGTATTGGTGAGTTCGGAGAAATATCGAACGCCAACGGTTTTAATCCAGCTATCTACCATTGACTGCGCATCCTCCAGAGAAATGGATTCCGCAGACTGATTCATCGCTTGGCGAGTATCAGGCGTTTCGTTTGGATTGTAATTCGGCGTATCGTCTAACATCGAAATGGAAAATTATCGGGTCAACTGCTCTTCCACCCAACCCTTGCCCCAATTCTGAAGCTCTTCTTCGCTCCAAAGTCCGGGGAAAGACACGATTTTTTGAAAGCGGGGAGGCAGGAACTTCTGCCAATTGGTACCACCGGTTGCGGGGGCATCGGCGCCTGAATCTGCCTTGGCCAGGTATCGAACGGCGGAGCGATAGTGCGACAATCTCCAATTGACATTCAGACAAGTGTCTAACATGCGGAATTCTTCGCGGAGTTCGTTGGTAAATTCTCCCAACGAGATAAGCTTTTGCGCCATTTGCCAGAGGTTATTGTCTTGCCATTTGGCGGCCCAATGCAAAAACTGCTCTTGATAAGCAACTTCAAATTGGGTTAAAGTCAGTGTTTTCTTACCGGTTTCGGCAACCACTGCACCTTGTTTCCAGTAGATGGCATTGTATTGCGTTTCTAGATTCTGGCCTGTCAAGGCCTCGCGCTGCTCGGCCAATGCTAGGTTATTCAAATCCGTGAAGGCCATTTCAATCAAGCGGAACTGAGCACTTTGAAATCCACTGGCAGGCAACAAAGCCATTCGGAATTTTAAAAACTGCTCCTTTTCCATTCCATCAATCATAATATCAAAGGAATAAATCAGGTTGTTAAAATATCTACGAATTCTGCTGAGTTTATCCGCAAATCGCTTTGCACCCAAGTTTACATCGCGCATTTGATCCAACTCGTGAAGAATCAACTTAAAATACAATTCGGTAATTTGGTGATACCCGATAAAAATCATCTCGTCGGGTACATCTGTTTTGGGCTGTTGCAAGCTCAACAACGCATCCACCGCGATATATCGCCAATAGGGCTCGTAGTTGCCGATCAACATCCCTTCCAGGTAATCATTGATATTCTGACCGCTGGCTTCAAATTTGGCCTTTAATTCGGCGATCAATGCTTCTGTCTTTTCTGCTTGTTCCATGGTTAATGCGTCAAAACTGATACTTAAAAAGGAGAATTAAAATGAGCAAAGTCAGTCAATTGTTCATCTTTGGCCGACAAAACCGGATTTTCGAGTCTCCAAGGGATATTTAATGAGGGACTATTCCATAGGATACCACCCTCAGATTCCGGGTGATAGTAATCGGTACATTTATAGGTAAAGATGGTATTGTCTTCTAACGTGGCAAAGCCATGCGCAAAACCTGGCGGGATATAGAGCATCCTTTTATTATTTGCTGTGAGCTCCTCGGCTACAAACTGTCCGTAGGTTGGCGAATCTTTGCGAATATCCAACGCCACATCAAGCACAGCACCGGTAATCACACGAACGAATTTCCCTTGGGCATGGGGCGATTTCTGAAAATGTAACCCGCGAAGTATGCCACGATGCGATAAACTTTGATTGTCTTGAACAAATGGCGCGGTTAATCCATGATCTTTCAAAACATCTTCTCTAAAACTCTCAAAAAAATGACCTCTATGGTCTTCAAAAACCTTTGGCTCGATGAGCAATAAATTGGGCAACAATTCCGTTATGCGCATAAGTAAATACAAATCACTACCCAAAAATCCGCTTTGGCAAGAAGTTTATGATTTACTTGCACAAGTTTTTTAAACATTTAGCCATATGCAAAACCAAAACGAATCCAACAACAAGCCGCTGCTCTACACCATTATCGCAATTTTGGTAGTAATCATCGCAGTACTTCTTTACATGTTAAACAATGTAAGCGTTGAAAAAGACAACACGGAAAAAGCCAAAACCGCAGTTGAAGAAACTCTGAAGGGCAAAGAAGAAACCCTTGTAAAAGCAGAACTACTATTAGAACAATATCAAAAGGACAGTTTAGCACTGGCCGGCGACAACCTAATCCTATCTGAGGAATTGGTAAGTCGTAAAAGAGAAATTGCGAAATTGGTCGCCGACATCAGATCAAACAAAGCCAATAGCCAAGCAGCAATTACAGACCTTAACAAGCAATTGGCCGATTTAACTGCTCGTTTGGCCCAGGTTGAGTCAGAGAACAAAGAGTTAATCGCGAAAAATGAAGTTTTGACGAACCAGAACGACAATTTGAACAAGGAAAACACAAATCTTTCGGCCGACAAAGCGAAGTTGAAGAGTTTGGCAGCCAGACTTCAAGCAAGTGCAGTGAAAATCGAAACGTTAAAAAAGAAATGGCTCACAGGCAAAGAAACCGGCACATTGAAAGCCAATGCCGTAGAAGCATTCAGAATCAGCTTTAGCATCAACGAGAACAACGTCGCCGAAGCTGGAGACAAAACCTTGTACGTTAAAATCACAGGTCCTGAGGGTGTAACACTTGCCAATTCAGGTCAGGGTGGAACATTTGACATTGATGGCAAATCGAGCAAATACACATATAAGATTTCGGCTGTATTTGAAAACGAAACCAAACCAGTACAACCCACAGTATGGAAGCCTACAGAACAATTGAAGCCCGGCAAATACACGGTAGAGATTTACTCAGAAGGATACAAAATGGGATCTACTGTATTGGATTTGAAATAATTAAACCCAATCAGAATTTTCTGGAACGGAGTATTCTAAAAATAGAGATTATTAAATAAAAAGGGGGCCAATGGCCTCCTTTTCGTTTATAGAAAACACCCCAAAAAACCACTACTAAATCCCCCTCATATATCACTACAAAGGACCATCACTATAGCTATTTCCCACCATCCAGCACCAACAAAGTACCACTCTTGTCTAATCTCTGCCACCCTTTCGTACTACTAGTATAATTGCCAAAAATGATGTAAATGTAAACTCCATCTGGAACCAAATCACCCATATAATACCCATTCCAAGGAACATCGATAGGCTGATCGCGAACCAGACATTCTCCCCAACGGGAATAGATGCTAAATTTGGCATCCGCAGCACAATTAAACTCAGGCTTCCAGCCATCATTCTTCCCGCTACTTGCCCTTGGTGTAAATGCATTGGGCACCCAGAAAGTGCAATTGCACTCTCCAGACACTACATTAACCGTATCGTTGATACTCCCACAGAGATTCCAAGTTTTTAACATTTTGATCGCCGAACCAGAAACCCAACTGGTAGGCACTTTTGTACCATCTTCCCAACGATATTGGTATTCCCCCTTGCCCATTTGAGTTCCATCTAGAAATGCGTTACTTCCATTGCACAAGCTCATTTGTTTAGGCAATATAGATTTGGGCGCTGAATCCTCGGTAATCAAAAACGTGTCTCGCCAAACCCCACATCGATTTTTTACAGTATACCAATATTTACCCGACGTTACAATCTTACGCGACCAATTAACATCCCCATTTTCCCAGGCGATTGAGGTCTCAAACTCAGGCATAAGATTCACCTGATACGACCAATTTCTGTAACAATAAAGAGAATCTGGCAGTTTAGAAAATCGTAAACTATCCACCCCACCAATATCAACCGTATCAATTCTACTGCCGCATTCATTATATGTTTTTACCCAAAACTGACCTGGCGAAGCAAATGTAAATTTAGACGACGTATCTCCGTTACTCCACAAATACTTGTAATTCCCGTTTAGAACATCCACCGCGAGTTTGTCTTTCCCACCCTTACAAAGAGTTAAAGTTGTGGGCAATAACTTTTTGCTGTTAAAAACACAATTATTGTAACAATTTAATGAATATGAAATTGGAATTGGTTGCTGATTTAGCGTTTGACTGGTCAAACTTCCGTTGTCTTTAGTTGTGCAATTCAGGGTTTGCCTCGATAATGACATCGATTGAATTGTGGGCGCCTTTATCAAATTAATTCCGCAATTCTCGGTTTGACAAGGGTTACCAAAAATAATATTAAAATGAGGCGAAATAGACTGATCATCGATACCCACGGAGACTAGTCCACCCGAATGACTTTGACTGATACTGCTTCCTTGATGCTTGGAGGAAAAACCGTAGACATCCCAAAACAGCCCCCCATATTTTATCAAATTCCCTGATGTATCGAGATTTAAAAAATACTCTCTCTTGTTGGCACCTAACGTAGACGACTGGCCAGAAACCCACAATTTGCCTTCATCAAACAGTAATTTATTTCCCACATCACCCCCATAACCAATAGCCTTTTGCCACAAAATTGTACCATCCATTTTCATTTTAGTGATATAACAATGTTGTCCTGATGGCGTACTTGAATAACCGAGAGTATAAATGACTTTAGAATCAGATACCAATACATCGCTAAACGTAGTAGTACTAGAAGCAGGATAATAATTACTTCGAATGAACCTCCCCGATTCCGAAATTTGCGCCATTATCGGAGAAATCCCACCACCACTAAAGGTACACCACCCCACCAAGGTATATATCGAATCTGATTTTGTAATTGCATTAAAATGATGCTGAGTTCCACCAAAATCAAAATTCTTTACCCACCTTACCTTTCCTGATGAATCCAATAACGAGGCCAACAAATTCGCTTTGCCTGTTAGCTGCATTCCAGTACCTACAGCGAGTATATCGCTATTCTCATCTACGTAAATCCCTCTAAATGCATCATAAACACCTGTACGATAGACGGGAGACTGACGAGACCAGTCCAAATTTCCATTTTTATCTATTTTCGACAAAGCGCCCAGTTCATAAGCAGAATTCACCCTTCCGGCAACCAAACAACCGCCGTCTCTGGTTGGAAAAATTGGGATTGGATACCCAGTTTCTGAACTCGAAGACCCAACCGCAGTTGAAAGAAGAAACTTACCCGTATCATCGAATTTCGATACAAAAAAATCGACATTCCCTGAACTCTGAGTAACAAGACCACCTACCCAATATCCGCCCGATTTAGCATACGCAACGCTGTAGGGATTAATTGCACTGTAGCCGTTGCCTGTGATTTTATACGTATTGTATTTCGTCCTAATTTGTGAAGTACAAATAGGGTCTTGAGCCATTAAAGCTGCATTCAACAAGAATAATAAGCAAGAAATCAATAATCGTCTCATTGAAATAATCGGGATTGTTTAGTCGAATATAGACCAAAAAAAACAAAGGGGCGTTGCCGCCCCCTAGTCTACCATATGAAATAAAAACTACAACTACTCCTTATTTGGGATTCTTTGCTTGCTCAGCAGCCAATTGTGCCAACTTCTCTTTGGCGATGGCGACCAACTCAGCGACATCAAAGTTCTCAATTACTCCGTTCCAAGTGGCTTTCGCGTTAAAGAAGTCGCCTTCCTTTTTAAACGCATCGCCCAATAATATCAAGGCTTTACCAACCCACATGTCGTACCCGTTAAACTCGTCTAAGATGATGTAACAAGAGGCCTGACAAGCAGCGATACTATCACGTGAATACAATAGTTCCGCTTCCAAATACTTGGCCTCTGCCGCAAAACGATTGTTCTCCTTGCTGTAAATGGCCTTTAAATCCGCCATTGCATTGTCTGTCTTGCCCGCTTTGATATCCGCCTTCACCAAAATCAACTTGGCTTCGGTGCGCAACTCTACGGGTGTGCCTTCATCTGCCAATACCTTCGCAGAAATCGTCTCTAAGCCCGCGGTATTGCCAATCTTTGCATAGCAATACATCATTGTCTTCCAACAGTTTTGCTTGGTCTGACGTGATTGTGTGATTGGCTCTAACACCTCAACATACACCAAAACCTGATCACAAGTGGGATTCTCACCACTCAATTTCAACACCGCCAAGGCCGCATCTTCCTTTAATTCTCCGCTGTTTGCCAAGGCCACCACAGAATAATGTTTGATCGCTTCCGCCGAATTCTTCAACTCTTCGTTGGTCTGAGCCAAATAATAATGAGCCGATAAATAGAAAGAGCCTTTGGGATAATCGGTCAAATACGCATCAAAACCTTTCTTAGCGACAGCAAATTCTCCTTTTTCGTAGGCGTTATAACCTGTTTCGTACATCAAACTGTCTTGATCATTGTCGGAAATTCCACCGCGATCCTTCTTCCATCGAACATACGACTTTGCATCGCCCTGCTCTGAATAGATCTTACGAACCATATCGTTGGCGGCTTGCGCTTCTGGAGTACCTGGATAATTATCGTACAGTTTGCTGTAAACCTCCACCGCATTGCTCAACTTGTTGTTGTTATAATAGATCCGACCTAACGTAGCATAGGCGCGATTCGCTTTTGGGTTGGTAGGGAATTTCTGAAGAATATCGCTGTAATACTTCTCCGCTTCAGCACTTCTGCCCATCACCATGTATTCCTCAGCACACTCAAAATAAGCATCCACAACAAAACGAGAATTCGGAAAATCCGTAATCAATCGCTTCATGGTGGTCACCTTTTCCTCGCTTTTTGTCAGCAAGCCATAAATCAACCCACTTTGATACAAGGCATAATCCGCATCCGTCCCCTTTTTCCCGGTTACATAAGCATAGGCCTTCACCGATTCGGTCAATTGTTTTGTCATGAAGTTACAGTCGCCCAATCGAAGATACCCATCGTGAACCATTCGCTCATCGTAACGACCTTGCGCGGCCTGTGTAGTAAAACGACTAAAATTGCTAGCTGCTTCATCGTATTTCTTCTGTTGAAACTTCATGTAACCCAAACCGTAATAGGCATAGGGATACATTTCGGTTGATGTGGCTGATGGTTGATCCAAAAAGTCTTGATAGGCTTTGGTTGCCGCCGCCTCTTCGCCCATGAGCATCAAAGTTTCTGCCTTCCAAAATCTCGATTGTGCGTTAAAGTCCATATTAGAACGCTTCGATGCGCATTTATCGAACAGTTCTATCGCACCTTTTAAATTGCGAGCCTTGTACAACTCCATCCCACGGGCTAGGGTTACTTTTTGATACACTTCTTCCGTTTGCGCATCCAACTCCCCCAGACCATCCAACAAGGAAACTGCTTCGCGATAACTATCGGTATTAATCAACAACCTCGCTTTGAGTTTGGTGGCTTCTTTCGCATTGGGGTTGTTCGGAAACAATTTCACGTATTTATCCAACAGTCCGATGCTGCCATTATCGCCCAACTGAATGGCCAATTTTGCTTGGTTAAAGAGCGCCATTTCTGCAATTGATGGATCAAACCCAGTCCGGAAAGCTTCCGCATAAGCATTCATCGCCTCGCGGTTGTTCTTTTGTTTCATCAATGCATTTCCGAGTTGGAAGCTGGCAATCTGCGACAAACTATCGCCTTCTGCGGCCACGCTGCTCAACCATTTCAAGCTACCCGCATAATCTCCAGTGCGATAAAACGAATATCCAATTTCATAACGCTCTTCCACTTTCAAGGTATCGGGAGAAAGTTCCGCCAAACGATAGGCTTCGGCAGCTTTATCAAAAGAGTTCTTCCTGAAATAACACTTCCCTTTCAACCATAAAACCTGGTTCTGAGGCACTTTTTTACCCACCTTATCTAATTCGGCAATGGCAAAGTCGTAGTTGCTCATTTGGTAATGCACCTGAGCCAAGTAAAATCTCACATTATCGTACCCTTTGTCCTTGATTCGCTCAAACGCAGCAATGGCTTGTGGATAATCCCCCATCATCAAACAGGCATATCCGTAGTAGTAACTTCCCAAATCGCGATACTCTCCGGGGGCGTCGGCAACCGACTTCAACACCTCAACCGCGTCCTTATATTTCTTGGCATTAACCAAGCAAAACCCTTTTCGATAGTTCAAACGAGAGCGAAGTTCTTTGTCGATCGATTTCTCATCCACATTCTTATAATACCGCAAAGCATTTGAATATCGGGGCTTCGAATAATAGTAATCCCCCAAGGCCAAATTGGCTTCGTTGGTCTTTAAAGATCCTGGGTTTTGATCCAAAAACTGCTGTAAAGACGCCACACCATCGGTATGTTGGGCCTTAAGTTTTGAAATGGCGTAGTAGTATTCCGCCTCGGAACGCTGAGGACTATTGCCCGCTACATTCAGGTAATTCCTAAACTGCGCCACAGCCGCATTAAAGCGTCCTTCACGGTACAACTCCATCCCTCGATCATAATGGGTTTCGGGGAATTGATTTTGTTTGCCTTCCTGCCCAAACAATGGACCAAGGAGAGTCATTAACACGACATAGAATGCCAATCTCATAAACTCAAAGTTATGGGATCAAAATCCTATGGATGGTCCACCTTATTCACTTTCAGACCCACTGACGATTAGATTGTACAGTACAAAAAAAAGGGAGCCCTTGGGCTCCCTTTTTAACATCAAACTCTTATAAAATTAAGCCTTTAACACCTGCTCAACCAAAGCGGCTGCTTCGGCAAGAGTGATAGCACTAAACACCTTTAAACCACTCTCATCGATGATGCGTTTTGCTTCCACCGCGTTGGTACCTTGCAAACGAACAATGATTGGGATTTGAACATCTCCAATTTTACGATACGCCTCAACAACACCGTTGGCAACACGATCGCAACGAACGATACCACCGAAAATATTAATCAAAATCGCTTTTACGTTAGGATCACTCATGATGATTCTGAATCCAGACTCAACCGTCTCCGCATTTGCAGTACCACCTACATCCAAGAAATTCGCTGGCTCACCACCGCTTAACTTGATGATATCCATGGTAGCCATCGCCAAACCCGCTCCGTTAACCATGCAACCCACGTTACCGTCCAATTTCACATAGTTCAAATTGTATTTACCCGCTTCAACTTCGGTTGGATCTTCTTCGGCCAAATCGCGCAATTCCAAATAGTCTTTATGGCGATACAATGCGTTATCGTCCAAATCAACTTTGGCATCTACCGCAATGATACGATCATCGGAAGTCTTCAACACTGGATTGATTTCGAACATCGCACTGTCGGTTTCATCGTAAGCCTTGTACAAAGACGTTACAAACGTTACCATTTCTTTGAATGCCTTACCTTCTAAACCCAAGTTAAACGCAATTTTGCGCGCTTGGAAAGGCTGCAAACCCACTGCTGGATTAACCCACTCTCTGTGGATTTTCTCTGGATGTTGCTCAGCCACCTCTTCGATGTCCATTCCACCTTCTGTGGTGTAAATGATCACATTTTGCTTGGTAGCACGATCCAACAACACACTCATATAATACTCCTCAGGCTCGTTTGCTCCAGGATAAAATACATCCTGTGCCACCAATACCTTACTAACCAATTTACCTGCAGCACCTGTTTGAATGGTAACCAAAGTACCTCCCAACATGTTGGCGGCAATTTCTCCGGCCTGACCCGCATTTTTTGCCACTTGAACCCCGCGCTGTTCGCTGCCTTGGATTTTACCTTTTCCTCTTCCGCCGGCATGAATTTGGGCTTTCACCACACACCAATCAGACTGAAACTGTTCTTTAACTTTTTGGGCGGCTTCCGATGCTTGTTCGGCTGTTTCCGCTACGAATCCTTCTTGAACGGCAACACCGTACTTTTTAAGAATTTCTTTGGCTTGATACTCGTGGATATTCATGTTGTTGCGAGAATGCTAGATTATTGCGCTGCGAAAATAACTAACTTTGACCCAATTAAAGGCATTTTCATGCAATTTTAACATGGTTTTCTGTAACAACTTACATAAGCACTACGGCCCACTACATGTAGTTAAAGGCGTCAACCTTTCCATTGAAGCCGGTGAAATCCTTTCCATCATTGGCGAAAGTGGCGCAGGCAAAAGCACTTTATTGCAAATCCTGGGCACGCTCGACAAGGCCGATGAGGGAGATGTAAGCATCGATGGGGTAAACCTTTCAACGCTGAAAGGAAAACAACTCGCCCATTTCAGAAACACTTCGCTGGGATTTGTATTTCAATTCCACCAACTTTTGCCAGAATTTACCGCCCTAGAAAATGCAATAATGCCAGGCTTGATTGCAGGAATCTCTATGAGCGCCGCTGAAAAACGAGGCAAAGAACTCCTCGACTATTTTGGACTTTCCCATCGCATAGACCATAAACCCGGCCAACTATCGGGCGGAGAACAGCAACGCGTAGCCATCGCTAGAGCCCAATTCAATCAGCCCAAAGTAATTCTGGCCGATGAGCCCACCGGGAATCTCGACACCCAAAACGCCGCTCTAATCCATGATTATTTTCAAAAAATGCGCGACGATTTCAACCAAACCCTGGTTATCGTCACCCACAACATGGCCCTGGCCAACATCGCCAACCGAACCCTTCAAATGAAAGACGGTCAGTTGGATGTTATAGGAAATTGAGCGATTGATAAAAAAGTTGCATTTTTTGCAACAGTTTTTCAATACCTTTACGGAAAATCGCAAAAACATGGAAGCCATCCAATCAAATTTCATTGAACTTCTAAAGCGCTCAACCGCCACCCACATTAGCCTAGCGGAGGAATTGAGCGAACTACTGAAGATTTCACTCGATTCTGTCTACAGAAGATTGAGATGCGAAACCGACATCACTTTGTCGGAAACATTCGCCATTTGCAAGCATTTCAACATCCCTTTGGAGGCCCTAGCGGAAATCAACTCCAATATGGTCGCATTTAGAATCAACAAACTTTCAAATAGCGCCGAAAGTTTTAGTCAATATTTACAAGTCCTCCATGGCGATCTAAACTGGATGATGAAATACCCCAATCATCAATTGATCTACGCCGCTGAAGACCTGCCCGTATTCTACCATTTCTTCTTCCCCAATCTCGCACTTTTTAAAATGGTGTATTGGAATAAAAGTATCCTTAACGCCGAATCATTGCAAGGCAAAACGATAGAAGAAATTCAATTGCCCCCCACTTGGCTAGAAGAAGTCCCTAAAGTGAGAGAGGTTTTCTTGAAAATACCAACTACCGAAATCTGGAACGACGATACGCTTAAAAGTAGCATACAACAAATCAAATTCTATTGGGAAGCTGGATTTTTTCAAAAGAAAGAAACCATTCTCGCCATCCTCGAAGATCTAGATGAAATCCTTGCGATGGCAACAAAACAAGCTGCAATGGGTAAAAAATACAACCCTATCAAAGATCAATACTACGATGTTGAATATTCTATGTATGGTTGTGAATTGATGATTGGAAACAATGCGGTTTTCCTAACGTCCGATACGCATCAAGCCAGTTATATCAGTTACAATTCATTCAATTTCATGCGCAGCAATAATCGATATTTTAACGAATCCAATGAAGGCTGGCTAAGAAATATGATTTCTAAAAGTACACCTTTGAGTTTGGTGGCTGAAAAATCAAGAAACCAATTTTTTAGAGCGATTTATGCCAGCATCGACAAACTACGCCAGCAAGTCTTAAACGATTGACCCGCTTAAAGTGAATGGTTGAATCAGCCGAATCTATATTGCTAAAATACTGGGGGTACGACAATTTTCGTCCTGGGCAAAAAGATATCGTCGACCAAATTCACGACGGCAAAGATGTCCTTGCGTTGCTCCCAACCGGCGGCGGAAAAAGCATATGTTTCCAGGTGCCTGCATTGCTAAAACAGGGACTCACACTGGTCATTTCTCCCCTCATCGCCTTGATGAAAGATCAAGTTGAAAACCTCACAAGCAAGGGGATTCCGGCCGTAGCCCTGCATTCTGGCCTCAGCAGAGACGAAACCAATCACATCCTAAACAACGCACTCAACGGCGCATACAAACTCCTTTATCTATCGCCAGAACGCTTTACAACCCAGAATTTCAAGGGCTATTTACCTAACTTAAACATCTCCCTGTTGGTGATCGATGAAGCGCATTGCATCAGCATGTGGGGTCACGATTTCAGACCCTCCTACCAAAGAATTGCGGAGATCAAAACCCTATTGCCTTCGATTCAAATTGCCGCCTTTACCGCTAGTGCGCCACAGTGGATTCAAGACGATATCCTGCAGGGCCTACAAATGCGATCCCCCTTTGTTTTTATGGGCGATTTTAGGCGTAATAATCTAACTTTCTACTCTTTCAACACAACCGCCAAACAACAAGTCATACTGCGATTGATTTCCAAGTCGCAAGGAAGTGCTTTGATTTTTGGAAATACCCGCAACGCCGTGGAAGACATCGCGCAGTGGCTGCATAATGAAGGCATTTCCACCACGTTTTATCACGCAGGTTTGGCGCACAATGAGCGGAGCAAACGACAGCAAGATTGGATTCAGAACAAGATCCGTGTGATGGTATGCACCAACGCTTTTGGGATGGGGGTCGATAAGCCCGATGTGCGATTGGTAGTCCATCTGGCGCCGCCAAAAAACCCCGAAGATTATTACCAAGAGGCGGGCAGGGCAGGCCGGGATGGTCAATCCAGCTATTGCATACTTCTACATAGCGCCCAAGATTGGGAAAATATCCAAAAGGGTTTAACGCAACAGCATCCTCCCGAACCGGTTTTAAGAGCCGCCTACCACAACATATTAAATGGATTACAAATCAGCGATGGCGAAGGGGCTTTACAACCTTTCCCCGTCGATTTATTTGGGATTGCCAAGCAAAAACAACTACCACCGAGAGACCTCTATTTTGCAGCGAAGGCCCTAGAAGTGGCTGGACAGTGGCATTTTATTGAAGGAAATTGGCAGCCGGCTAAGATCCAGATGATTGGCAGTTACGATGAAGTCTATGACTTCAAGGAAAATAGCAAGGCGATGTCGCCCCTACTCGATATCCTACTGCGCGGTCAAGGCGGGGTATTTGACCATCCAGTGGTGATTCATGAGGAATGGCTGGCACAGCGGCTACGGAGCGAAGTGGAGCAGCTCAAAAAGGACCTGCTTTTCCTGGAAAAAAGAGGCGTTCTACGATATTTTCCCGCCACCGATCTGCCCACAATCATTTTGCCCGAAGGCAGAAGCCTCTATCCAAGCATCAACGTTGATGGGCTAATGAAACTCTATCAGAGGCGAGTGGAAGCATTGCAAAAATTTTACGATTACGCACATAGTAATAATTGCAGAGCCGCCTTTTGGACCCAATATTTTGGTGGCAAGTGCGAGGATTGTGGCAAATGCGATAACTGTCGTAAAAAAGCAGAATCAGACCCAATGCGGCTGGCCCGCAGGTGGTGGAATACCACCCTGCAGGGCCAGCCGCAGACTACCAGTCTCATAATGACAAAAATTCCGTTGGCAAAAAGAGATATTCTTACCCAAGGATTGCGGACATTAATGGATGAAGGTTGTATCATTGAAAATAATCAAGGGGAATTGCGATGGGTAAGCGAATAATTTTCACGGTAACCAACGATTTGCGGTACGACCAGCGAATGCTTCGCATTTGCACTACACTGTCGGCCGCGGGCTACGAAGTAGCCCTGGTCGGCCGACATCTACCCTCCTCCATACCACTCCAGCCCCAACCCTACCAACAAATCCGACTCAAACACCTTTTTTTTACCGCCGGAAAATTATTTTACATCGAATACAACCTGCGATTACTGTTTTTTTTATTGTTTCAGCGATTTGATGCCATTTGTAGCATCGACCTTGATACCTCCATCCCAGGCATCTTGGTATCTAAAATCAAAAGTAAACCCCATCTTTTTGATGCGCATGAACTCTTCACCCATACCCCAGAAGTGGAACGAAGAGAATCGATCCAAAAAATCTGGGAATCCGTTCAAAAATTCACCTTTAAGCACACGAACGCCGCATTCACCGTTGGCCCAGCCATCGCACAATATTTTGAAGAAAAGTACAACAAACCGGTTGCGGTAGTGAGAAATATGCCCATAAAAAGTGGAACAACCAATCCCAATAATACACCAATGCCCGCTTGGCAATCAACAATAGATGCGCTAGACGGACAACGCTTTATCCTATATCAGGGAGCCCTTAACGAAGCTCGCGGACTTGAAACCATGATTCACGCAATGACAGAAATCCCTGCAATCCTAGTCCTTGCCGGCGAAGGCGATCTCTCTCAAACTCTCAGAAATCTTACCCAATCACTGAATCTCGAGCACAAAGTAATATTCCTAGGCATGGTGCCACCCAATGAGCTGCCACAACTCACAAAACAAGCATACATCGGTTACAATGTGAGTCAAAACGCCGGACTCAGTTATTATTTATCGCTAAATAACAAGTTCTTCGACTATACCAAAGCCCTTTTACCATCCCTCATCAACCCATTCCCGGAATACCTCGCTTTGATGAAGGAATTTGAAGTAGGTCTACCCACCGAACCCACCATAGAGGATATCGTAAAGCAAGCAAATCAGTTATTTACGAACCCAATACTGTACGATGAAATAAAATCAAACTGTAAACTAGCGAGCGAAAAATGGACTTGGGAGAATGAAACGCCAACCCTCATCAACATTTTTCAGCAAACTTGTCAGCACAACTTTCATTAAAAATAAAGACCTTTACAAACGCATAAACCCTTTGCAATGTCGGCCCCGCGCATTCATATCATCGCATTTGACCTTCCTTTTCCTCCGGATTACGGGGGAGCCACCGACATCTTTCACAAAATCAGAAGTTTACATGATTTGGGCGTTGAAATCACCTTGCATGTTTTTTTGTACAAAGGCAAAATGCCGGCCCCAGCACTTGAAGCATTAACGCATAAAACTTTTTACTATTACCGCAGAACATGGGTCAACCCGTTTTGGGGAACCACCCCTTTTGTTGTCAACACGAGAAATAGCAAAGCCTTGCTAGCAAACCTATTAAAAGACAACGACCCCATTCTATTCGAAGGCCTTCATACCACAGCATATTTGCAACACCCTGAAATCCAGAAGCGGATTACGGTTGTTCGGGCGCACAATGTTGAGCACAATTATTATCGGGCGCTCGGCTTGGCCGAGCGCCGTTGGATCAAACAAAAATTTTTCTTCCTCGAAGCCCAACGACTCCAACAATACGAACCCATCCTCAATAAAGCCACCGCCATCGCCGGAATCTCCCCGATGGAAACCGCCTACCTCCAATCCACCTACGGAAATACCCATTATATCCCCGCCTTCCACTCCAATAGCGATGTCGCTTCCCTCACCGGAAAAGGCGAATATGTACTCTATCATGGGAACCTTTCCATCCCCGAGAACGATAATGCCGCTATTTACCTAGCATCAAAAGTATTCCCGCTACTGTCGCAGTCGTGTATAATCGCCGGTAGCAACCCATCACAAATGTTGCAAAAAGCAGTGGCCAAATACGCTCATATCCAAATCAAAGCGAATCTCACCGCCGATGAAATTTTTGCCTTGGTAAGAAACGCCCATGTTAATGCGCTCGTCACCTTCCAATCCACAGGAATAAAACTCAAACTGCTGAATGCGCTTTACCGGGGCCGACATATTGTTGCCAATACCCCAATGGTAGAAGAAACCGGTCTTGAAAACCTATGTCAAGTCTCCGACGAGCCCAAACTAATGGCCGATCAAATCAAAAATTGCTTCCTCACTCCATTTACCGAAAAAGACATTGAACACCGCACCAAAACTCTCGGGGCCACCTTCAATAACAAAATCAACGCCGGCAAACTTCTGCAATTGCTGCACCCCTGAATCTCAACACATCGCTTGTAAGCCAGTGCAAATAGGGCACGCGTAACCCGCGTCCAAGCATCAAATCTTGTAAATATAACCGAGTCCAAACACCCAGCTGTTCTGCCACGCACTCATTCCAGACGGCACCAAATCCTTATCGAAAATAGAAATCAACGTGTAATTGACATTGATATACTTGGTCAACTTAGCCACCAAAGCAAAATCAATCCGAGAATCCAAATTCGCAGTCTCCGCCACATAAGGAGCAAACCCCAAATAATTCAATTTCATCCCCAATCGCTTCTGCTCACCAAACTCACGCTGAATCCCCATCTGGATCTGAACACCCATCTGATTGTTCAAAAACTTCCCCTTCTCCACACGCGCAATAATTGGCTCGTTCCGGATGTCGTAAAGTGACTGATTGATGACATACGTCTGTTTCAAGGTGATGTATCCCATACGTATAAAAAAGGTTGGCAGCGGCTTGTACTCCATCCCCAAGGCAAATTGCGTCTGGCCCTGACTTAAAAAGCTAGAATTGATTGTCCCAACCTCTCTGCCAATGGTGTTTCTGGAATATTTATAACCCGGAAGCAGCTGCGTTTGGAAGTTTAAACCGCCAAAGATCGACATACCCGGTTCGGCTGTAATTGTATGACCCAGTTTACAATCCAAAAATACGTTGTCGAGGTTTTTCTTTAAAATTCGATATCTGATATTGTAATTATCTAACTGTCTTGTCGATACGCCACCCAAATTGACACGAAACACGTTATCGAAACTGGTATTCGGGCGTTTAACCTGTGCAAAAGCATTTACAAAACCGTTTCCGTTGATGTTGCTAGAACCTCCGCTCGACCAATTGGGCGATGACCCCGCGAACGACAAAGTGAGTCCAAAATCGGCCCCGTACGTTATAATCCGCCTTTCGTTACTGTCGCGATGATACTGGAATTTCACCGGATCCACATCCGACCTTCCCAACAACACCAACAAACACGTCAACAACATCTTAAGTGCAAATATCTATAATCTTAACTATCCTTTGGCTTTTCCGCTGGCGCTTCCTCTTTCACGATGATTTCTTTTGCCCTATTCAGTGCCTTAACAACCAAAAACAAAACAAAAGCCACAATCAGAAAATGTAAAATATTGGCAATTAATTTCCCATAATTGAAAGGCCCAAAACGCAGATCATCTAGCTTCGCCCATCCGCCAACCAAGGCAATCAATGGCATGATGAGATCATTTACGATGCTATTTACGATGTTCTGAAAAGCCGAACCAATGATTACAGCAACCGCCAAATCCATCACGTTACCGCGATTGACAAACTCTTTAAATTCTTTGATAATCCGCATAATGAACAGGCAATTTAATGCCTATCTATTAAGCTTCCAAGCCCATTTTAGACGATGAACGTTTGCGTTCGTTTTCGTCCAAAAACACTTTACGTAAACGGATGTTATCAGGTGTAACTTCTACGTACTCATCCTCTTGAATGTATTCCATTGCTTCTTCCAATGAAAATTCACGTGGTGGAGCCAACACAGTATTATCGTCCTTACCCGCCGCACGGAAATTCGTCATCTGCTTGGCAGTACACAAGTTCACAACCAAATCGCCTGGCTTAATGTGCTCACCCATCAATTGACCGGCGTACACTTCAGCACCTGGATGAATAAAGAAAGTACCGCGGTCTTTCAACTTATCCATACTGTATGGAGTTGCAGCGCCTTTTTCCTTACTAATCAATACGCCATTGATACGCATTGGCATTGCACCCTTCCAAGGTTCGAAATCTTTCAAACGGTGAGCCATAATCGCTTCACCTTGAGTGGCTGTCAACAAATTGTTTCTCAAACCAATCAAACCGCGTGAAGGAATTTCAAACTCCAAACGAACCATATCGCCTTTAGGCATCATGCTTATCATTTCGCCTTTGCGCTGACTTGCATATTCAATCACTTTTCCGCTGTGCATTTCAGGCACATCCACGGTTAAAATTTCAATTGGCTCATGAATTTTGCCGTTGATTTCTTTCAAAACCACACGGGGCTGACCTAGTTGCAATTCATATCCTTCGCGGCGCATGGTTTCAACCAAGACACCCAAGTGAAGAATACCGCGACCAAATACCAACCACTGATCTGCAGAATTGGTTTCGTCAACGCGCAAAGCCAAATTCTTCTCCATCTCCTTCATCAAACGCTCGCGAATTTTCTGACTCGTAACAAATTTGCCTTCTTTACCAAAAAATGGACTGTTATTGATCGTGAACAACATACTCATGGTAGGTTCATCAATCTTCATCAAAGGCATCGCCTCTGGACTTTCAAAATCCGTAATGGTATCGCCGATTTCAAAATTCTCGATTCCTGTAATTGCGCAAATGTCTCCACAATTAACACTATCCACTTTACGCTTGCCCAAACCATCAAATACAAACAATTCTTTGATGCGGGTTTTTTCGATCTTACCATCGCGCTTCACCAAACTCACGGGCATATTTGTTGTTATATTGCCTCTGTGTAGACGTCCAATTGCGATACGACCAGTGTAATTACTATAATCCAAGCTGGTAATCTGCAACTGAGGAGTACCTTCTCTAACGACTGGCGCTGGGATGATTTCCAAGATAGTGTCCATCAAGAACGTCAAATCTTCTGTAGGCGTTTTGTAATCTGGACCAAACCAACCATGCTTACCTGAACCAAAAACAGTGGTGAAATCCAACTGCTCTTCGTTTGCATCTAGGTTAAAAAACAAATCAAAAATATCGTCATGCGTCTTATCAGGGTCGCAGTTTGGCTTATCTACTTTATTGATAACCACAATTGCTTTCTTACCCAAAGCCAAAGCCTTCTGCAATACAAAACGTGTCTGCGGCATCGGACCTTCAAAAGCATCTACCAACAACAAAACACCGTCGGCCATGTTCAATACACGCTCAACCTCACCACCAAAATCCGAGTGACCTGGAGTATCGATGATATTGATTTTTGTATCCTTCCATTGAACACTTACGTTTTTCGCCAAAATGGTGATACCACGCTCGCGCTCTAAGTCGTTGCTATCCAATATTAACTCTCCAACCTCTTGATTGTCTCTAAACAATCTAGCTTGGTGTAACATTTTATCAACCAAGGTAGTTTTACCGTGGTCAACGTGAGCAATAATGGCGATGTTTCTAATTGGTGTAGACATTTATCCGTTAAAAAGTCCGCGAATTTCGGCATAATAATCCACAACTCCCTACAAACGTGGATTTTGTTTTTGTGAATTCTGCAAAACCGACTATCTAATAGTGTACCGACAGATGAATTTTAAAGATCACTCAAGTATAACACCATTTAGTTCACGCCTATTGTTCCATCGTTTATTATAGATGATTTCATTTCTCAATTGCTTGTCATAATCACTCAGCCCGATTGAATGTCGACGTTGATTAACATCATAAAGTGACATTTTATCTGGATCAATATGCCAGACGTTGAAATACTTGTAATCACCATAAATCCCCCGGCCCCATCTAGCCAAAAAATCATTAATTGCTGCATATTGGTAGGCTGGAAGATATCCATTTGTCAAACTCTGCATTAATTCATCATTCAAATCTCTCCGCGGCGAACTATAATAATGAAGCAGCATAAAATAGGCCCTTTTATCTCCCAAAAAATCCAAACCAACTCGTTGGAAAAATCTCAGTGACCATGAATCCTCTAATTGACTTCCAAGCCCAACCAAACGTTCTCCGGGAAAGCCATACTGTTTTGTAATTTCATGAATAATTAAAAATTGGCGTCGATTATTTCTCAGCCACTGTTTGTAATAAACGGTATATTTCAGCAGAAAAAAGCCATCATTCACTTTGCGGGTATACTTTTGATCAATTACTAAAAGACTATCAATTTTCCGTGATAACGATAGGTTAATTCTCGACTCATAGGCTCGATGTAGGCTATCATACAAGGCGATTGTCTTCTCTGTCATTGATGCTTCGAGAGACTTACCCGCTAGAGAATCCAAACCAATTACAGTAAGTGGTATTCCTTGAACAAAAGATTTTGCTAACCATTTATTGGCTCTTGCACTATCATTTTCAAACAAGCTAATCTGCAAAGCCTTCAAACAGTGTTTGGCAAAAATGAAATCAAACTGACAAAATACGCTATCCAGTCTTGCCAGAGCTAAAGAGTTATCCTCAGCAAACAAATCCTCATCAACTCGATTCATTATTCGTTGATATTCCAAATAGTTTTGTCCCATTAAACAATCGTAATGGCAAATGGAGATTAATAAAATCACAATGACTTTCAGTTTGTCACGAAATGTGACAAACCCTCTATACCTATACACGTTAAGACTCCTCAAGATTTTTTGTCGATTATAAAGATCATCAAACATTAGTAAAGACACTCTAAACCTCAACAAATGTAAACGTCTCACAATCAGCAACCCCAAATTTCAATTCTTTTTTCAATTTCATCAACGAGTTTATGATTGTTGCGATAAAGAAAATTACTACTTACCAATGCCTTCAATTTAATACCTGCATCTGCGGTTGATAGCGAACAAGTTGCAACGAATTGATCAAATAGCCATAACATACCATGAAACTCAATCTTTTTGTTCTTTGCGTAATTCCGCACCGTTTTATCGCTACTCAAAACGCAGGCATTCAACCTATTGGCTAAGTGAAGAACCGACTTGTCGGCCTCAGAAAGCGATTTCGGATAATTCTCGGTATATATTTCAATAAAATCTTGCTCTTGAAGATTATGTACCGCCAACTTTCCCGCGGAACGAAATGTGTCAAGTACTTCTTGTTGCTCTCGATACAATTCATACAATACCGCAGCAGAAGTATGAATTTCTAGATTCAAATTAAAAAATGAATCCATCAAACCCACATCAAACAAATCAATAAATATGTTCGCGTCCGTCACCGCAATTTTCAATTTCATATACTCATTCACACACGCACTCCCCCTGAAATAATTCTAATACAAAATCTGGTAACCTTTTCTAAACTCCGCCAATGTTTGATTGTTCAATTCAGCCGCCTTCGACATCGATATTTTCTCTTCCAGCAACGCTTTATACAAAAGTTGCTGAAAGCGATTCGACTCTTCCACCCCCAAATACTCAATTGGCTCTTCTCCAATCCAATTCATTTGCTTGATGAGAAAGAAAAACTGCTTAGTATAACTATGACTGATTACACCACAATCTCTAGCCCTCATCACAATAGCCTGCATAGAAATCCCATACTGCTCCTTAATACACCCTAACTCATTTATAGACAAATCATTCCTGCGCTCACCCAATTCCTTTTTGAGCATTTTTTCCGGCAACAACATCGCCCCTGCAAATTGATTGCAAAGTACCTCCTTTTGTTTTTCTGAGATATCACCAAACTTCAATAGCAAATGCGCCAATTCATGCAATAGTGTAAACCGAACCCGCTCTGGCTTTGATATTTTATTGGTATTATAAGCGATGACCGGAATGCTAGCATTCACCCTAGTCTGTAACCCATCAAAATCATCATTCACCTTCAAATCCAGCACCTTGATATTTTT